>JAAUYM010005184.1_pt1 | contig 11974 bp, 17 predicted proteins | sample 7278001 | NCBI WGS metagenome assembly JAAUYM01 (sample SAMN14350224, study PRJNA611818) | marine sediment metagenome | isolation source: surface marine sediment (1.8m) | place: French Polynesia: Moorea | collected 2018-08
ACTGCGTTTATCGTTTAGGCGGTTAAAAAACGCCTTAACTCCTTGAACGGCGGTCATTTTTTAACTCCGTTCACAAGCCTGACTAGGACCATACGAAAACAACAATAACAACAGTGGCCAAGACCATCTGGACAAGATTCATAGGTCCAGGCCACTGATCCAGGCGTCCTGTGAATGTAAAGGGCTGCTGCCTCCTGGTTGCTGAGCAACTTGCTGCAGTGCGTGCGTATGTAGCCGGCATCGATTGGGTCCTTTTGCCACTTGGACCAATGAGGAGGCGCCGGCAGAAGACACGACGTCCAATGGAAACACAAGTAAGAGAAGAAGAAGAAAAAAAAGAGACAGAGCAGAGTGGCCAGATCTCTTGGATAGAGGAACTGTACTGTACAATTTTTTTTTCAGATGTAACAAGAAGTTATGTTGAGGTGGCTGCCTCCGCATCAGCATTACATTGGCATGTTTCATTTTTTGTCTTGATTATATTATAGCACATTGATGGCAGTTTTGCTTAATCCTGCCACCTGGCAGGTCTAGCTTTGGTGTTCCTTGCTGCTGCCGCTTTCGTAGCTGCCTGCTTGTCTTTCCTCCCTCCCTCCCTCCCCTTGCTTGAGCTGATGCCCAACACCGCCGTCATCTCATTTTTGTCTCATTCTCCAGCCGCCGGTGGTGACTTTCGCGACGGCGACGGCGACAGCGACAGCGACAGCCCCCACCGCCACCTCCACTGAGACCAGGGGTCCAACCTGATCAGGTCATAGAGAGTGAGAGATTGTGCCGGGGGTTCCCTTTCTGCGCTTCCGAATTCGCAACCTGCTCAATTTCTCACCAGGTAAAGTTACTGTGGTTTTTTGACTCCAGATGCAACAACAGCAGAGGGGTTCATTTTTTTCATGACTTTTTGATCCCGAAAGTACTGAGATTTTTTTCCTTTTCCAGATTTCACCATGATGTCAGTATCGTGCTCCCTCCTGTTGGTGCTGGCCTGCTCCCTCGGCGGCGCCTCCGCCCTCTACTCGCACGGCTCCGGCGTCGTCGACCTCAACCCCAACAACTTCGACAACCGCGTCAAGGACAGCGACGGCGTGTGGGTGGTGGAGTTCTATGCGCCCTGGTGCGGCCACTGCCAGAGCCTGGCCCCAGAGTACCAGAAGGCGGCCAAGGCCCTCAAGGGCTTCGTCGGGGTGGGCGGGGTCAACTGCGATGACCACAAGTCGCTCTGCGGGCAGTTCGGCGTACAGGGGTTCCCGACCATTAAGATATTCGGAGCCAACAAGAACCGCCCACAAGATTATAACGTGAGTAGTGTTAAGAAACACTTTGGAAAAAGTTATTTAAAAAAACCTTTTTCCATCCTGCAGGGCCAGAGGAATGCCCAGGGCATCGTTATGGAGGCCTCCAAGGTGGCCCAGCAGATCGTCCAGGATCGCCTGGGGGGAAAGTCCTCTTCAGGCGGCGGCGGTGGAGGAGGAGGAGGATCCAAGGACGACGTGGTGGAGCTGACGGAGTCCAACTTTAAGAAGCTGGTGCTGGACTCGGACGACATGTGGCTGGTGGAGTTCTTCGCCCCCTGGTGCGGACACTGCAAGAACCTGGCTCCACACTGGAAGAAGGCGGCCACCGAGCTGAAGGGAAAGGTGAAGTTGGGCGCGGTCGACGCGACCGTGCACCAGTCCCTGGCCGGCCAGTACGGCGTCCAGGGCTACCCGACCATCAAGCACTTCCCGGCCGGCTCCAAGAAGGGCGCCGAGGAGTACGACGGCGGACGCACCGCCGACGACATTGTCGCCTGGGCCCTGGAGAGGCACGAGGTCAACATCGAGCCACCAGAGTTGGTGCAGGTAAGGTTTTTTTTTGTTACGGCTGTTTGTTGTTGTTGCTGTTGTTGTTGCTCTATTGTTAATACGTACAGTACCAGCTTTTGGCAAATGTTTCTCTTTCTTGTGATGTTAAAATCTTGAACTGCTGTGTTACAACTGCTAAGGCACGTGCTTGATTTTATTCCTAACAGTTTCTAATCTTTTTATGAGTTGTTTTTAACATGATGAGTCCTTTCCAGGTCACGAGTCCTGACGTGATGGAGGAGAACTGCGAGAAGAAGTCCCTCTGCGTCATCTCCTTCCTTCCGCACATCCTGGACTGCCAGTCGAAGTGCCGCAACGACTACCTGAACATGCTGCGCAAGATGGGCGACAAGTTCAAGAAGCAGGGTTGGGGCTGGGTATGGGCGGAGGGCACGGCGCAGCCCGAGCTGGAGCAGGCGCTGGACATTGGCGGCTTCGGCTACCCGGCCATGGCCGTCATGAGCCACAAGAAAATGAAGTTCTCCACGCTGACCGGCTCATTCGGCCACGACGGCGTCCACGAGTTTCTCCGCGACCTCTCCTACGGGAAGGGGAGGACAAACACGGTCAGGGGTGCCGCCATGCCCAAGATCACCAAGCAGGAGCCGTGGGACGGCAAGGACGGGGAGCTGCCAGAGGAGGAGGACATTGATCTGTCGGACGTGGAGCTAGAGGACCTGGACAAGGACGAACTGTGAAGAGCAAGGAGGAAGGCCAAGCAAGGAGAATCTGCTTTTTTAAAGAAAATTCTTCCCCCCTCATTCTCGTCTTGGACTGACTTACATAGACACTGTGATCACAGCAACCGTATTCTACCTTACATTTCCTTTGGAATACGTGGATCTTTGCAAGACCCGCTCCCTGTGGACCTGCGTCTTCTCATGCACTATCATTTTGTGGCGGTGTGCTGTCTGTTCCCTAACAGTTATGTTTTTTTACACACCATAATACCTTACTGCTGATGATGATGTGTGGGTGAGCCGAGTGAGAGTATTTTGCATTTTCACTTGTCGACAGCCTTACTGCAAAGGCTGCCACCCCGTTTCCTTTTGTTACAAGGCATTTAAAAGGTTACTTTAACTAAAAACTGCTTGAAGAAATAACAGACGTCGATTTGACTGTTCAACGGAACGATACAGATCGCGGTACAACATCTAAGAACAGCGACATACTAGTAGTATTTCCCCGTCCCCTCCCTCCTGTTGAAGTCGTAAGGATATCATGTTACCTCTGAATCACCATCTCCACATGGTGACTGCGTGCGCAGTCGCCGGATTGTACTATTGTATATGGGTGTGTGTAACATACATAGTGGTAGTCATGTGCCGAATCACAAAGGTTTGGAGCCGGTGTCCTCACTGGTAAAAGGAAAGAGGGAGGAAGGAGGGGGAGAAACCATAGTCAGTCCGAAAATATCGGAAGTACCCCATATCCCATGGCTCGGCTCGCCTTGGTGATTGTGCTGGTCACTCTGTCAACCCTAGTACTAGTACTACAGTCTGCAAGAGGAGATGAATCCCCGAAGGAGCCTGAACCTGAAGCCGAGGTAGAAGCGGAAGCTGAACAAGGGTCAGATGAACAAGAAGACGATGGCGGCGATGACTATGAGGTGGAGGAGAGAGAGAGGAAGAAAAGGAAGCGGAAGAGGCGCGACTACGAGAACATCCCCCTGTCCGAGAAGGAGATGTTCGGGTCCAAGTCGCTCCGCTGTCTGGTGTGCAAGGCGCTTGTTGAAGAGTTTGAGTACGCCGTCCGCTCGGCAGACCCGAAGAGGAAAATCGAGTCAGGCTCATTCAGGCTCAGGCCGGACGGGCAGAGGGACGTCAGGATCGTGAGCGACGACGAGTAGAGCCCCACCACCACCGCCCTCGTCTTCCATCCCCGCCTCCTCTGCTACTACTATTTGCAGATCAACTACGTCCGTTCGGAGGTGCACCTGAACGACGTGCTGGACAGCGTGTGCGCCCAGTTCGAGGAGTACGCGCAGGCCAAGGAGAAGTCGACTGGTGAGGCCACCATCATCAGGATCCTGTCGAGGGACGGAGGGATGAACCCGAGGTTCTCGGAGATCGACATCGTCCCGGACGAGGACCTCAACACCAGGCTCAAGTTCTACGTGAGATCACAACGCGTAGTTTCTCAGTGTTAGCAGTAGCTACAGTACAGTAGCAGTAGTTACTACCTTACTTTAAGCAGTTGCATTGCAATGTTGGATATTGCAGTGCGAAGGCATTGTTGAGGAGCAGGAGGATGATCTGCTGGAGCTGTTTGCCAAGCCCAGAAAGGGGATGGTCAAGGAGCTCTGCCACACTAGGACCAACATCTGCCCAAGCGCCAACGTGGAGAAAGATGAGCTTTAGATCTCGACAAAGTGCAGTACGAACAGCTTTTTTTTTCTGTGCGTACCTTTACTTACTGCGTGCATTGTTTGCTCAGGAAAGTGGGGAAAAAGTTCCATGATACTCGTGTTAATTGTGACTTGCTGTGGGCGCATGTGCTTGATGCTGATAAGAATAAAGTGAGTGCGATATGACAAGACTATTTTTTTCAACGTATGTAGCTGCACTTGAACTAAAGATATGATTTTTTAATTGCTACATATTGTTACTCCCGGAGTCGTGTTTCATGGAAAGGAAGTGTCCTTCCCTGATGCTGCTGTAGGTAGTACATACTGCATAGTACAACTAATTGTTAGAGTAGAGAATTCCTTTTCAGATGAGAGTGAAAGTCTTTGTTGCTTTCATGGGATGTTGCTTCACTTCTGCACTCGGTAGGGTTGCTCTGCGAAACATGTATAAAATTATTACCATTGCTGGGATGGCTGCATGCAGAGCTACTTTTACCGCACTACCGCAGGTCCGAACCTGTTCAACTATGTCTACCACTGGGACGAACCTACCACAGAGACGAGTCAACCTCCTACTTCTCCGCAACAAAAACTGCCAAACAATCTGGTAAATTTAAAGAAAGCTCATCTTCTACTTAAAGTGTAAGTCTACCCATGGTACAGTAATTTTTTTTTCAGGACTATCGTCTACCGATTGTGGTTACTCCAAGGCACTATCGAATCTGGCTGGTGCCCTTCTTAAACAACTTGACCATCAAAGGAAGAGTTGAGATCACTGTTCGGTAAGAAATTTTATTCAGTAAAAAAAGAAACTACTGTACTGTACTACTTTCCCATAAACACACCTTGCATATCTTCCCAATCACAAAGCTCCATCCACCCTGCCTGGAACATCACCCTTCACACTGCAAACAGCCTTGGCGTAAAAGAGGAATCTATTGAAATTAGAGTCGTGGAATCTGGCGAGAAGAACGGTCCAGTCCGAAACTTGTACAAGCGAGGTGGATTCTGCCATGACCCGGACAAAGAGTTCTTCACTATGAGTCTCGGAGAGAAACTCCGTCCGGGACTCGAGTATCTCCTGTCCTTGGACTACACTGCTGTCCTGCATACTAAAGATCTCAAGGGATTCTACAGGAGCAATTACACCAAGAAGGAGACAGGAGAGGCAGTGTATGACACGCTTGTTCACTTCCCCAACCTTCTACAGCTACCTACTAATGCCATTTAACATATGCATGATTAAAAGTTTAAAGAGCAGAAAAATTTAGATTTTTGTGTTTTTTTTGTTACCACCAGTTTCTTGGCCTCCACCCAGTTCAAGGCAACCTATGCGAGGAGGGCCTTTCCCTGCTTTGATGAACCAGCACTGAAGGCCACATTTGAAGTTAGCCTTGGAAGAAAGAAGCATCTCACTTCATTTGCAAACACTCCTCTGAAAGGAAATGGAAAAGGCAAGCAAATGTGAGCTGAGTGAACAGAAAAAAGTTGTTGGAAGCAGGAAAGACTTCATTTAATAAGTACCCGACGGGACTTTTAAACTTACGAGCGTAACAAATTCAGCCTTAAACATGTAATGGAACATGTCATTACAATACCACATAAATATCGCTGTTTTATTCACAAATTTGTTACGCTTGTAAGTTTAAAAGTTCCGTCGGATAATCACTTACAGAAAAGAAACTCACAGGGGTTTTTTTTCGTTTCCCGGTTTGACTTATAGGGAAGGCCACACTGACTATGTCTGGGACCACTACAAGCCGACGGTTCGCATGTCCACCTACCTGAACGCATTCATCGTGGGCGACTTCGGCGCCGTGGAGGGAGAGGACGTGGGCAGCAAGACGAGGTTCAGGGTGCTCACCAGGATGGACGCGGACTTCCTCGACGCCGCCACCTACGCCGCTGGGGTGGGGCCCACGGTGCTCAAGGCCTTCGAGGACTACTTCAGGATCCCCTACGCCATGGAGAAGATGGCCAGTAGAGCTCTTAAGGCGTCGCCGCCGACAAATGAGTTTGAAAGTCTCTCCCTCCGACGCTCACAGGACATGGCGGGCATTCCCGACTTGGGCTCTAGCGCAACGGAGAACTGGGGTCTGGTCACCTACCGTGAGGAGTATCTGCTGGTCTTCAGGGAAGCTTCTGTCGCTGAGAAACGTCACGCACTGAGAACTATTGTCCACGAGCTGGCACACCAGTGGTTCGGAAACTTGGTGAGAGAAACAAGTCAGCCAATTACTGTAAGTCGATAATTGTTGCATTTCACAGGTGACGATGAGCTGGTGGAAAGAGCTGTGGCTGAACGAGGGCTTTGCTACCTACTTTGAACATGTTGGGGCTCCTGCAGCTGATCCCGATTTGGTGAAGGCTGAAAGCATCATCACAGACTCTGTGCAGACAGCAATGGCGGCCGACGCTTTGGAGGGTTCCAGATCGGTAAACTGGGGGAAAATAATCATGCAGTTTTTAAAGACTTTACGTACGAGTAATTTCTGTACTTTATGCTCACTCAGATTTCTGCCTCCGCAAATACACCAACGAACATTGAAGCTAAACTTTGTGATTCCTCCATAACTTACAACAAGGGTGGCTCCATTGTGCTGATGATGACAACATTTCTGGGGCCCCAGACCTTCAGAAGAGGTCTCATTAAATATCTGCACAAAAAGTATGGTGATTTTTTTTTGTGTGTGGAAAATGAGAAATATCACAGATTGTCATCACTTATCATCGTTCTTTCACCGTCAAGAAAACTTGGTACAGCAGTCCAAGCTGATCTGTTTGAGTCACTAGACGAGCAAGCAGCAGAAGATGGCCTGACCTTTCCGTCGCTCCCGGAGAGGGCATCTGTGATGAAGGTGATGAAGACTTGGACGACGCAGCCAGGACTACCTGTCCTCTCCGTGGAGATTGATTACAACAGCCGCAGTGCCTTTCTCAAGCAGGTAATTAATAAACATATACAGGTGAATAGAAGGTAAATATTAACTCGTGCATTCCCTCCATTCAACCAAGTACAGAAGAGGTTCTTGCCCTCAGTCGAACTGAACGTAACGTCAGCTTCCAGTCCCCTGCACAATCTCCAATACTGGATCCCGGTCAACGTCCTGAAGGTGAGCGCCAAGGGCGAGGAGGGCGTCGTCCAGGTGGTGAGCGAGGTGCCAGCCCCGCTCACCTGGTTGCCCCCGTCGCACCAGGGGGCGGGCTTCGTAGTGCGGGAGCTGCCGCAGCTGGAGGAAGGTGACATCCTCGTCTTTAACCCGAGGCAGACCGGCTTCTACCGGGTCAACTACGACCTGAAGTCCTGGTCCCGCATCCAGTCCTTCCTCAGGAGACACTTCCACATCCTGGACCCCTACCTTTTGACCCAGATAATCGACGATTTGGCTGCGCTTGCCAAGGCCGGGCTTGTCCCGTATCATGTTGCCCTGGACATTACGAGGTGATACGACTATCTACAATGGTACTTTGACAGCAGATCTGCAACCGTTAGGTGGGTAGCTACTTTGGTGCTTGAAAGGGGGGGCTGGGAGTTACAAGTAAAAGGTACAAACATTTTTTTGCCACATCTTTGCTATTAATAGAAATATCAAACACTCTTTATTATCTCTTTTTTGGTCAGTATTGTTAAAAGAAGAGAGGGTTTGTAATGCAGACTCTTATGTAGCCCACCTATGCATGCATGCAGCCTAGTATAAATGTCTGGTCTATTCACCGAAGTCATCTGTCGAATGTGAAGAAGCACGTCGGTCCGTGGTCTCCTGGCCTCAGCGCGCTCGAACACATCGGGTCGATGCTGAGGCACTCCCACCACTACGGGGAGTACGACAAGTTCATGAAGAAGCTTATGAACTCTCCCGCTTGCGACAGAGTGAGTCTTTAGATACGTACTACACAGATACAAGAAGAGATTGATTTCTGCGTATGTCTGTTACACGTAGTACTGTATACCGTATACGTACTCGGTTGTACTACAACTCTAACGCAGAAGGAGGCCTTCGCGGGTGAGGCGGCCTCGTCCACGGAGGAGAAGATGCTGAGGGACATAAAGAAAGAGTGGCTGTTTAGCCGACTGCACGTCAGGGACTGCGTGAAGAATGCCTCTCAGATCTTGGACCGCTGGATCCAGCAGGGAGAGCAGTGAGGATAGTAGTGATACACGTAATTGTAGAGTGCACACATCCACGTAGTAGTTTTTTTTGTGGTGATGGTGTTTGAATCAGGATGAGCAGAGATCGGGTGCAGCTCCGCATGGAGTTGTGCTCTGCCGTGTCGGAGGGCGATTCGGAGAAGTGGCACCTGGTCCTGGACAAGTTCCAACGGAGCGACGGCGAAGGCAGGGCCCTCCTCCGACACGCACTCGGGTGCACCCAACACGTCTGGCTGTTAAACAAGTGAACGGAATATGTGAGCTGTAGCAGAGCTGCGCTTGACACGTCTCTCATCCTCGGTTCCTGCTACCAACAAAGACTGATGTACCTGGCTCTCCAGAAGGGGTCCGGATTTCGCAGCGGGGAGGTGGCGGCTACCTTCGACGACATAGCCGCCAGGGGTTACGTAATGAGGCACCTCGTCATGGACTTTGTCAGAAGCAACTGGAGGCTGGTGATGGATCGGTGAGTCGTTTTCAGTTGACACAGAGAGAGAGAGAGAGAGAATGGAGGTTAACTTGTTTTAATACCCACTTCCTTGCTCAGCCTTGGACCCACAGGAGGGGACGAGATGGTCACGCAGAACCTGCTATCCAGCAGGAACACGGAACTTGAACTCAAAGAGGTGGACAACGACATTTGTTCATCTCACTCAAGTGTCGGCAAACAACAATTAATTGGCTACGTGCAGCTGCTGGACTTTCACGGCGAGATCTCGGGCTACTTGCACGAACTGGGTTCCACAAGGATGGCCAGGGCGATGGAGGAGACCAGGACAAACGTAGAGTGGATGAGAAGATTCAGCAAGGACGTCATCGGGTGGTTGAAAATGAAGAACGCCCGGAGATAGTTCAGAAGACATATTTGGACATGCATACATAGTAATATTTCTCTTAATGTTCTCTTATCACATAGTATATTATTCGTGTCTAACTGAAGCTGCTACTATTAAGTAGTACATGATTGACGCGATGTTATATTTCTTATTGTTCTCTATCACTTATACTGTAGTCGTGTCTATATCTGAGCTGCATCTAGTACAGCATGTGTACAGTAGTAGATACACGATTCACTTTCACATGAAATCACGAATAGTCACTTCCACTATAGTACGCACTAGGTAGACATGGTGTCTCTAAAACTTTCCCACCCGGTAGTGCGATCCCTCCCCGACACTGGCCAGCAGGACGTCCCCGTCCCCAGAGAGCAGCCTCGGCAGGAATTCCCACCCTTCCCCGGGACGCAGAGTGCGGTGGGGCGAACTGAGGAGGAGGTGCAGGGCGCCCCCGTCCGGCCCCCTCCCGACAGAGGCCCCCACGTCGGTGACCTGCACGCACCCGTCCTGGGCCCACACCAGCACCAGGGAGTCCTTGACGATGGCAACCCGGCTCGCCGGTGCGGCATCGTTGGCCACCGGCGTGCCCCCGTCAATCACGGCCAGCCGGTGGCCCGTGGTGAGGCTCAAGACCTCAGTGTGCGCATTGTTGAGTGGCTCACTGTAGGTGTAAAAAATGATTAAAGTTGCTACCGGTACGTGTCCATAATGTGATGCAAGTATAGTATACTAGTATTATACCCAAATATTCTCTCCATGCGCCGCCCACTGAAGGCGATGAGGTGGTCGGACGCGGCGATGGCATTGACGGTGAGAAAAGGGCCGTATGGCAGGTCCCAGGGTCGCTCCACGGTGGCCACGGGGCTGCCGTCCACGGCGGACCAGATCTCGATCCAGAGGGAATCCGGGGCGCCCCATCGGCAGTGCGCGCGGACGGCCCTGTCCCGACGTAGGGACAGCCACAGCCTGCCCTTCCATTCGGCGAACAGGTTTGCCGACGGCGGTGTCGGTGCGAAGCACTCCCACAGCAACCTGCCCGCCTCCAGGTCCACCAGGCGGGCGACGCTCTCCAGGCACTGCAGGAAGATCCGGCCACGGCTCACCGGGCTCGAGCCGACGATCTCGTACGAGCTCATAAAGGAGAGCTTCTCCGCCGGCTCCAACACCCCGGTGGTGGGGTCCATCCGCAGCATGGTGCCCCGCATGTAGTGGCCAGAAGGCACCTGAGCAACAAACTCTACTACGTGTAGTACCTACAATTCTTCCTCAAATCTGGAGGAGTAGTGAATCTCGCACCTGACCGAAAAGGCTGTACTCCGATCCCGGAGGGGCCAGGGCGTACACAGCCTCGTGGTATCCTTCGTCGTCGTTCAGAAAAAAGTGGTTCTGCCCGAAGTTGTTCCTGTTGCCTTCCTGGCTCACCTCTTGCAGAGTGTCGCGCTCCAGCACCGTCGCTCTGCACCTGGTGAGGTCCCACCGGTGGGTTCCGGTGACCACCACAAAGTCCCTGCAGAAGACGAGGGAGGTCGCCCAGCTGTTGGGCACCGAGGCAATCTCCCTCAGCGACGCGGAGTCGAAGACCCGGATTCGACCCTCCTCCTCCTCCTTGCCGGAGTCTTTCCCGTCAAGGATGTAGATGCGACCCCGGTGGGCAAAGACCCTGGAGACCCCGGCGCTGTTGCGCGGGAAGGCCTGCGCCGACCCAGCGTCACTGCCGAGCTGGAAGTCGGCCACCGTCGGCTTCTCGCGGAGCCACCTGCGCCTCACCTCCGCCCGGATCAGTCGGCGGCCGTCTACGAAATCCCTCCAGGCCGGACAGACCGTCCTCGCGGTACGGAGGTCGGAGACCGGGAGGCGGGAGAAGATGCCCAGGAGGACATCGTCCATGTTGCGGTCGAAGAAGTCGTTAAAGTTGAAGGGAGTCATGATCTCGTAGTACACAGGTACAGTACTTGCTCTTGCTCTCTCTCTCTCTCTCTCTCTCAATCCGAGACGACCAGCTTGTCGTATTCCTCGACGGGATGCCTTTCCAGGAATCCTCGCAGGTACCAGCAACTCAGTCTCATCTTCAGCTCGTTCCTCCTGCAGTACTCGAAGGCCTCCCTGGCAAGGATCTTGCCGATCCCGCGGCCCTCGTGGCTCGGCGGGACGAAGGTCTCGTACAGGTTCAGAACTCCGAGAGATTCCCTAAAAAAGCAGTTTTTCAAGCTTTAAATTGCAAGTTTACTCCTTGCTCCTTGTGTACTTCCACAGTTTACTTTTCGTAGCGCAGGAAGGCCTTCTTTGAATTGTCCAAGTTGATGAAGAACTGTCTCTTGTTGGCGTCGTGCTCGACCTCCATCGTGACGATTCTGCGAATGCAGTTAGAGCTGGAAGACGAATACCGGCCTATCAGGCTCAGGAACATTTCAGTAACCTGCAAACGGGAGAAATAAAAATAATATCTCAATAGTCGAAAAGCATAAATAAATGGGTCAGTCTCGTAATATTTCCCCGCGAAGACACAGCTGATGGGCACTTTTTGACTCGCTACAACGGCCACCGCGCTAGGACTTGTGAGACCAAGGCCAGTAACTCCACAGTCTGGCCCACGTCCTGGTCATCGAGTCCTGGTGTTGAGCGGCACCGCCGGCTTCGTCACTTGTTCCCGCCGATTGGGCCACGGCCATCTTCTTCGCCTTCTCCTCCTCCCTCTCCCTGGCCGCCCGGAGGAAGGTCCCTAGCTCCCCCAGCGCGAGCCCGTCGCAGCTCCGGCCGCACGAGAGGCGGCCCACAGGCTCCAGGTCGGCGTAGCAGCGCT
>JAAUYM010038189.1_pt1 | contig 11960 bp, 15 predicted proteins | sample 7278001 | NCBI WGS metagenome assembly JAAUYM01 (sample SAMN14350224, study PRJNA611818) | marine sediment metagenome | isolation source: surface marine sediment (1.8m) | place: French Polynesia: Moorea | collected 2018-08
ATTGTTTCGATCAATCTTGAAAAATGTTTCTTGCCTTGTGTCGATCAGTTTTCTTTTTTTGCAAAAAAATTAGGTTCGATCAATCTTCATTCGATCCAATTGCATCATGCCACATGTTCCAATACATTTTTAAAGCTGAATTTGTTACGCTCGTAAGTATAAAAGTCCCGTCGGGAAGTAAGTGTCTAGAACTTTCTCTAGTAGCAAAGTAATTTGGTGGTAAGTGGAACAAACGCCTAACCGCTCCCGCAGGACGTCCGCATCAGTGGGATGAACTCGAGGGAGGTGATGGCCAGAGCAATGCAGATGGAGGAAGAATTGGGAGGCCCCCACAACAGGGATTATGATATCATCGCAACGGTGGAGGATGACAGGCAATACTGGGAGCTGCATGACCGGCCTCTGGACTGGTCGGACAAGAAGGCCAAGATCAGTATGGAGTCAGGGATTCCTCTGGGTAAGGCTTATTCTATTACCAGGTTTTTTTTTAAATGATCTTTTGACAATCTGTTTACGTTTGTAGTGATCGGAAGTGCAAAGCCTGTTGCCATGCTAGAGCAGAGGTGCTCATCGAAGTTTGCCAAGTTTCCTGGCGTGTCCAACTTGTTCAAAAAGCCGGAGATGTCAAGGAGCAAACAGGTGGAGAGGATGTATGGATGCCTCAGTGAAATGCTCAGGTGTGTCACTGAGGCCACCTATCTCCTCAAGAAGGACACTACAGCTGCACTTGACACAGAAGAGTTCCACACCAGGCTGGCACGCCAAATCCCGGACATCCTTATCCTAGCCCTCGCCCTGCAGGTGCATAATGCTGGTGCAAGGACCCAAGAACTACCAGAGCTGCTGGACAAGACTGTGGACATCCAAGTTTGGGCTGACAAGGTGCTGACGGAGCCCGCCCGTGACCTCCTGAGGTTTCGATGCGACTATGCCAAGATAGAGATAGAGATGGCGAAATTACTCAGGAGTGACCCGGCCGGGAGACCAGTTTGCGAACTTGAGTCCAAGTTGGAGGCACTAGTGAAGAACCTCAGGACAGTGGACATTCGCAAGCGTGACGAGGCCGCTATGGACAGGAAAGAAAGGAGCTTGGCAGCGAAGGGTATTGAAAACATCAGGAGGCAGCTAAAGGACCTGGAGATTCGCTCTGAACCTTTATCTAGGAAGCAAAAAGAGAAAATGAAGGATTTTACTGCAGACAAAAGCAGCAAGGAAGTTGCCATTGCAAACTTCAAGTTGAAGTTATACCACTACATCAAGAAGGTCGTCCTTGACATCGTGGGCCACTCGGGAGACAGTTGTCTGAGTTGCAGTGAGGAAGAAAGAATTTTTGGAATTTTGAACATGATCGTCAGGAAGGAAGCCAATGTATATGAGAAAAGTTCAGAGTCTTGGACTGATTTTAAGCTCACCGCCTCAATCAAAGATAACGTCGGCAGCTATGTCAGAAGCAAATTTTAAAAATAAGAACATATCATGAAAAATCTGGTTCTGATAATCTACCAGAAATCTTTGTTATGCTTTAAAGAAAATAGAAGTTGTTGTTATGAAGTCATTGTATCCGTTTGCTCAAAGTACGTAGTACAAAGTAGTACTGATTTTTATGAAGTGGCACAAACGGTGATTTTATCTCCACGTCCACTATCAGCATCAGCCGTCCTAAGACAGCGTCAACCCACTTGGCGAAAAATCTAGTCCCAGAGAGTTGAAGGGAGAATAAGACCTTGGTTGGGGGTTCCTAACATTTCATTCATCCTACAGTTCTCCTCTAGTACGTACTTTCATTATGAAATTGCTTCTTATCCGACAAAGGTACCCAGTTTTGCTGGATGACGGTCACCAACCGTACCATCATACGAAAGGTAGAGGTAAATGCTATAGTACTTTTAACGGTACAGTGAGGCACAAACGTCAAACAAATGCTATTGTTACAGTAGCACACTAGTAGAACATGGAATCATATCTTCCTTCCATGACTAGGTACTAGATAGTAGTAGTACTGTACCTATAGTACTATACCGGGTACAGTACGTATTACCCATGAGAAGTTGGGAGAATCGTTTTGTCATAGGATAGAAGGCGAAGGGAAGGGGACAAGAAGCAAAGTGGGAATAACTCAGTATAAAGAAGTTCTTGTTATATCTAATTCTTTTTTAAAAATGACAGTTTGAAACAAGTTATATCCATGTTCTGATTCCATGTTTTCGTCTGACGATGATACGGTACGGTACCTACCGTGGCATTACATTTAAATTTATTTTTCTTCTTTTCCCGCAACGGTAATCGGCAAACAAAATTACAGGAAGAAACAGCAGCAGTGGAGTGGACGCATGCAGCAGCGGCAGCCGCAGCCGCAGCCGCGGAAGGAGGGAGGAGAGGATCCGCCGCCGCCCGCCGCCGCAGCGGCAGCCGCAGCCACAGGAAAGCAATCTGCTGAAGCAGCAGCAGCTTCCAAAAATGAAGAAGCAGGCCTGAAAAAAAAAATGTTAGTCGAGGAAAGCGTCAGAATTCTCCCGATCTACTCCCAGCTTTGTCCTCCAGAAACCCCCCCCTTCGCTTTTGGAGGTCCTCCTCCCTCCTGTGCCCCCTCCCCACGAGCGTGTTGCCTCTGTCCTGGACCTTGCTTTACCACAGCAATCGTGTCTGTCCGTTCTCCTCCCCCCCCTCCAGGAGGAGCAGGAGGATGGGCAAGTCATGACAGGTGAGAACATTTATAGCTACGTGAACAGGATGATTAAGGAAATTCGCCACGATAGGCGCTTACTTGCAATTAAGGACAGGTACTGTCGTCACTCGCCAGGAGTAAAAAAATAAGAAAGAAAAATGTCAAATGTAACTAGTAGTGCCTCCTCCTCCTCATCTTCCCCATGACATCTCTCAACAGCATCCTCTCCTCGGTCTGTCCAGCGACCTCGACTACCTCTGCCCCCCTCTCTTCCTCTTTCTCCCTCCCCGCCAGGCTGTCCCCCATGCAGACTTCCTCGCCCACTTCGTCCCCGTCCTTCTCCTCCCCGCCGCACATGTCGCCCACAGTGCAGATACACACCAGGAGTGCGTCGCCGTCGGTGGCCGCGGCCGCAGCCGCAGCAGCCGCAGCCGCTGCCGCTGCCGTGTCCAGGGTGCCGGAGCAGCCGCCGCCTCCGGCTTGCCTTGTGGAGTACCTGGCTAAGAGGTGAGATTTAATTTGTTAAAAAAAGGCAGTCGAATAACTTTGGTTTCTAAGTGTATTTCAACGATGTTTCCCCGTAGGCGAATTCCCCTAACTGGAGGCGAGGACGCGGCATCCTCTTCCTCCTCCTCCTCCTCGTGCAACGGTCTCCCCACTGCCTCTTCCCACTCCAGCTCCACCTCCACCTCGATGTCTCTGCCGCACTTTGCCCTCAGGGCGCTGCTACTGGGCGTGGAGGCCTCCACCAACGACGCCGTCAGGTTCGCCGCCGCCAACGCGTCCTCGGCCGACCTGGCCGCGGTCGAGCAGCAGTACTCGCGGTTCAAGGTGAGTCGGGAAGACGTAAGATGTGACCTTGTCAGTGCCAAGAAGGACTTTCCGTCTCTCACAGTTCTGGATCTCCGAGTCCCCGGACGTGTTCAAGCCCGAGCTGGCCCAGCTGCTCTACCCCATGTTCACGCACCTGTACTTGGAGCTCGTGTGCGCGGGGCAGAGGCAGCTCGCGCTCAAATTCCACAAGAGGCACCAGGTGCGCCGGGGGTGGGGAAGCAGGGTTTTCGCATAAATTTTCATTCAGGAAAACTAACGTGGGTGTTCTCCTTCACCTTTTCTAGTCGACGTTTCTGGGCAATGCGGAGTTTGCCACGTTTATCCGGCAGCTGTCGGCCGTGCAGAGCCCCGCGGATATCAGCGGCGACGCCACTGTCGCCTCCTTCCACGCGGACAAGTACTCCGTCACCTTGTCGACGGCGACCTTCCACTTCTTGCTCAGATACCTGCATTCTTGCGGCCAGCCCCCAATCTTGCTCCACGTTCTACGTGGAAAGGTCGACCTGCGTCTCGCCGACGCCTCCGGAGCGTCCTCCAAGGCCGAAGCTATGAAGAGGATGGAGCAGGTGCCCATCTTAAAGCGGGTCAGTCGAATTCTGTCAGGTGGACATGATTGTGTGACGTTTCACACTCAGGATAAGGCGTTAGACAATCAGCACCAGCACCGCGCCCAGAGCAACAGCAACAACGGCGGCACTGACGACAAGGATGTGGAGGCACAATTTTCTAGGCTGCGGGAAGTAGTGGAGGCTGTTCGCCAGGGCCCGAGCCCACTCCCTTCCACCTGCATTTACAGGTCAGATGGGATTTAATTTTGTCTACCTTACAAAAGAAAAAGAAAGCAACATTGGTGAAGTAGTGAAATGTTAGATCAGAATACTAGTGCATGTTTTGATAACGGAATGATGACATTTTCTTCTGAGCAGGTTATACACCAGCGGGAGCTCGTCTCAGTACACGTGCTCGACGTTGTCCCGCGACTGCCGCCACCTGGCCGCCGGATCGGAGTCCTCTGCACTCAAGGTGTGGAGCCTGTACCCTGAGGAGTCTTCTTCTTCCTCCGCAGACGGAGCGTGGCAGTACGGCGAGGAGGATCGAATACTCCTGGGCTGTGACCGCATCCAATCCGGCGCCTCCGCCAGCTCAGCTAAGTCTTCCTTGGGATCATATGGGGAAGGCGAGTGCCGAACGCTGGTCGGCCACTCCGGACCGGTATTTGGAGTGGCCTTCATCGAGCGAGGCGGCGGCGGGAGCAGCGGGGGCGGCGGGTCCAGGCACCTGCTGTCGGTGGGCGAGGACTGCACCATGCGGGTGTGGGAGATGGGTGGGCATGGAGGAGGAGGACGAGGCCGATGCCGCGCCGTCTACCGGGGCCACGCCTACCCGATCTGGTCTCTGGACGTCGACAGGCTGGGAATCAACATAGTTACCGGTAGAACATCGTCAGTCCTCTCCTTGCCAACTTTTAATCCTTTCTTCACACCCTAGTAGCAGTAGAGTTTCGATATATTAGCACATGCCATGTGACTATGATATTATGACGATGACAAACAAACATCCAAACAGAACCTCCTTTTATTGTCGCATTAAGATTGCCAACAGAATTTCGCTGCCACGTGTTCCATCTGACTACAGGCTCTATGGACCGCAGTGCCCGTCTGTGGCACCTGGAGTACACTCACCCACTGCGGGTATACGCCGGTCACGAGCGAGACGTGGACGTGGTGCGATTTCATCCCAACTGCAACTACCTTGCCACCGGGTCCGTCGACAGGACCGTCAGGTTATGGTCGCACGCAGACGCAAAGATGGTGAGGAAAAAATGCTGTCGAGATTTCTACTTTAGTTATGTCCAATCTGTGTGATGACCTTCCTTTCTTTTTGCACTAGATAATAGTGGTTCCAAACATTAATTAACATTCTAGACACTAGCTTTTCTCACTTGAAACACGTCTTGGGTGCAGTAATGCATCATTGCATTAATAAAGCTTGCTCAGGCACCCATGACTCCCAGGGCAAGAAAAAAAGAAAGGATTGCATTTTGAGTTTTTTCCTTTGCTCAGGTTCGCGTCTTCAGCGGCCACCGCGGTGGCGTGCTGTCGCTCGCCTTCTCCCCTGACGGGAAACTCCTCGCGTCCGCCGGAGAGGACCGCCGCGTGCGCGTGTGGGACCTGGCGGCGTCGGCGCTGCTCAGGGAGCTCAGGGGGCACCAGGCGGCCGTGCACGCCCTGGCGTGGAGCCCGGACTCGTCCCTGCTCTCGTCCGGGGGCGCGGATGGAACTGTCAGACACTGGGATCTCAAGCGCGGGGTAGGCGGCGCAGGGAGTGGCGGCGGCAGCGGAAGTGGAGGGACTGCGGTCAAGGCAGAGGGTACCTCGTCATCAGGTAGACAGCTTAAGCATAGTACACCACACGTTTACGTAGAATGATGGTTGAAGAAAACGTGCACTAAGTTCATTAAAAAAAATCCAGGTGGCAACTGCTCTTCTGAGATGTCCGCGTGTCACCAGACCGGCTGTTCAAGCATTCACGAGCTGCGATACTCCAACCATAACACCCTGATGGTCGCCGGCGTCGTCACCTCCTCCCTCTGTCCCTCTGACGGGGAGAGCAAAGACGAGGGATCGTCCTCGATGGAGGTGGCGAAAGCGGCCAACTCCATAGTGAACGGGAAGGACAAGGGACAGGCGAGCTTGTGACGTCATCGCCTCTCTCCGAGGAAGTAAAATGAAAGCGGCGTAACGTCCTTTATCCTGTCTCTCTTCTTTTTATAAGAACTTTTAACCCATTAGAAAATTCCATTGTGAGGAAAAAAGACCATAACCCAGAAACCCTCGACCTCTGTTTCATATATCGCCACCTTAATCTCGTGTGATGGGAAAGGTGGACAAATTATGCAATAAAGTTTACACACACGGATCTTGTGTGAGCTGTAAAGCCCTGCAACATTTTCTTTCTCACTGTACGGTAATACGGTACCAAAGTGAGACTTGGCCCTCGTATATTACCAGTACGATTACTTGGAAAGGTTGACCGCTCTTCAACAGAACGTACCATCCAACACGATATCTGGCGAAGGAAATAGTGGCTGAGGTGCCTGAGAAAGTTGTTGAACACACTGTACATTTATTGAGTTTGAGTATGAGCACATACATATGTAGTAGTTTAACTGCGCTGTTGTTGCGGTCACTTTTGCTGTTGCTGCTTAACTTACGTTTAGACAAAGATTTTTCCCAACTGCTACCGTAGTACACACTACATTTCGGTAACTCCAGAACGTCAATACACATAATCGACTTGGGGTGCAAATCTCCTGCTCCTTTTGAAGTGGGCCACTTTGTCCATGGCCCCGACCCTCCTGACCAAGTCGTGGAGGTTCGGGTGCCCTTTGAGGACGCCACCGCGCAGCTTGCAAGTGGACTCCTCGTCCAGGAGATCCTTGAAGGTGGCCTCCGAGGGGTCGGACAGGGTGTCCATGAGCAGCCAGAAGTACAGGTCACCGTAGGTGAACTAGACAATCAGAGTTTCTCTCTTTTTTTTTATAGTGACTATTTCCCATTTGTGCAAATTGTTCTCCTCACTGCGTCTCCTGCGAAGTGCTTCCCGCCCCTCTCCGTCAAGATGGCCTCATTCAGCGAGAGGAACCCGGGCAGGACGGTGTCCACGAAGCTCTTGGCCAGAGCCGCCTTGTCGACAGCGTTGGCAAAGCGGATTTTGGAGGTAACTAAGGTAAAAACGCATAGCTTAGAAAATGAATGCCTCATTGCATGATATTAGTACAGCTCCTGCCTGTGTTGACTCACACGCCTGTACGTCGTTCACGCTGTCCACTATCATATCCGCCTGTGCCTGCTCCAGGTCGCTTCTCCCAGCCAGGCCAGCCTGCACTACAAGACAGGAGTCTAACATCCAACAATTGCAAGGAGTTTGCCTCTCACCTTCTTGGCCAGGAATCGCGCGACGGTCATCGACTGCGCCAGCACCCCGCAACCCTCGTAGTCCAGCACCGGGAGGGACCTGTAGGGAGTGCCTGCAAGCAGTGCAGCAGCCCGCCGCCGACGGAAGCCTGAGCAACGCCCTCTTTTTTTTTACTTGTTGACCTGCGTGAGTGAGTACCTGGCTTCAACTTCTCCCACTTCTCCGACTTGGGCGGGGCGATGTCGTCCTCGAAGTCGATTCCGCCGCAACACATGATGAACCTGCCAAGAAGATACGGCGATACGAAAGAGAGAGAGATTTCCAACCCCCACCGCCGCCGACAGAAGGATTTTTTTGTCACCTGGAAATCTCTGCGGAGATGGCGATGTTTCCTGTGAGCCCCATGTGGGTGAACTTCACCCTGGGCGACGACATCTCCGACGACCTGGCCAGTTATTATTAAACCTGAAAAATGAAGAATACTGGGCACGCAACACGAAGATAATGGTGCTGTCGGACTCTCTTTGCTCTCCAAGTGTGGAGGAGGAGGAGGAAGAGGACGGGGAGGAACGGAAGAAGAACAGAGCAGGTCATGCTGTACAAATGACACGCTAAAGTGCTGCTGTCGCACTAGTACAGAAATAATGCCTGCAAAAAGAGATGCTGATAGCGTGCGTGTACACACAGCGTATATGTAAAAAATCGCATCCAGATCCAACTAAGTACACGTACCTACCGTACAAACATCACTTACCGCCCTATACCGTAAAAAATACCTATTTTTATAGTAAATTTTATGTCAGTTCAAGTTTCAAAGTTCGAGTGTGAAATGAGCGATATGGGTGGCCCAAAATCAAAGCAGAGATAAAAGCTATGTCATATCGCACGGTTTTTTTTCGCTTCAACACACGAAGCATTCCCCAAATGAGAGAGCTCATACTCATATCCCGTGAAATTTTAGATGATCAAGCAAAGGAAGTGTGAACAAAAAAAAAAGAAGAATTATCGATGACTGAGGGAGGACGGATCTGATCGCTGAACTAATGGGAAACATTATTGGCCGGGTATGTAGTATATTAAGCCGCCATCAGTGCCTTTGAGGTCGAGTCTACGTATTTCCATTCCTCGGCAGTTGTAATTACGTAAATTGGAGAAACACTCGTACATAAGAATTTCAACTAAATTACTGGCGTATAATGAGTCGCAAGTGGCAACCCGATACTTGGGCAAGGAGAGCTTAACCAAAACGCAGTACTCCCTCTTCCTTTGCACACTTGCACCCAAAAAAAATCATGTACTTAGTGCGCCACCTGTAAGGCGTCTTTGCGTGCACCGACACAGAAGCTTCAGCATCTACTCGGATTGGTGGAATCCGGTAAAGATCCGGCCGACGTTGCGAGACATGGAAGAAGAGAGCTACCACATCAAGCTGTTCAAAACTCTACTATTATGCATTCTGTTCTTCGTCACTGTAAGTATTAGTAGTACCGTACGTACTCTGTACATTTATTTTAGTGCACCCTATGCAACCTGTACCTGTCTTGTTGCAAGGGAACAACGAACGGCGCTGTGAACAACGGGATGCCTGACCTGATCGAGGTGTACGGGAGCAGCGCCGGGACCCTGAACGTCGTCTACGCCGTCAACGCATTTGCCAGGATCGTCATGACGGCGGCGTGCGGAAGTCAGTGTCGTTCACGATAAACTAACCGACTAATACAGTACTGCACAGTCGGCCTTTGATTTAGTAAAACATCGGTTTAGTAAGGATTACTTCCCTGCTTACCAACTTTTATTCGATGTTCTACTGTACTACTCATAGTACGTATGTATAACACTCGACTTATTTGCAAGCTTTTTTTTATAAAACTTCCAGACTTTATTAAATTGAAGTTGGACTGTACAGTACTGTAGTGTAGCTTAGCCAATGATCGAAAAACATTCCTTCCATCATCAGGTGGATATTTCCGCATGGGCAGCAACGTCTTCCTGACGTTCTTCTTCATGCTGTTGCTCCTCGGTGCGGTGCTGATCCTGTACCCGTTCTCCGCCCACGTCCTCCTCGTCTACGTGCTCGCATTCCTCATGGGAATCGCCAACGCCGTTCTCTACATAGGTAACATGGTCTACCTGTAAAGACCTACGAGCGATCCTGCTGGCTTGCAGGGGCCAACGCGGAATGTCTGAGGATCTGGCGCGGGCAGAACAGCGATCCGTACATGCACTCCATGCACATGGGGGAAGCCCTGGGATACCTCTTTGCCCCGGCTCTGGCCACCCAGGTCCTTTCCTCGAAAGTGGGCGAGGCCGGGTGGGAGCCGCTGCCGGGCTTGGACGGCGTCAAGGCCTACTTCCCCATCCTCGGCGTGATGACGCTGGCGCTCTCCACGATCTTTCTGGGCTTTGTTGGCCTGCGTCGTCCTCACGAGTCACGGACTGATCAAGAGGAAGAGCTGAGGTCCGCCAAGGCGGACTCGACCCTGTCCCGCGCGCAGCTGTCCGTGGCGGCGGTGTTCGGACTCATCCAGCTGCTGATGGGCACCTCCTGGCTGGTGGGGCAGCAGATCCCCCTCTACGCGGCAAACTCGCACCTGCGGCTGTCCAGGGCCGACGGGGCCTCGCTCAACCTGCTCTACAGGATCTGCTTCGTCGCCGCCAGGATCCTGGGCGTCCTGCTCTCCCTGAAGATGAGAGCCACCAAGACCATCTACTTGTTCCTCGCCCTCTACGCCCTCCCCTGCATCTTCATCCTCTGGAGGCAGACGGATCTGACTTTGTCAGAGCTGGAGGCGAGCGTGGCGGTCCTGGGTGTGGGCTCAGGCCCGCTGCACTCCACCACTCTGCTCATCTTTGAGGACATCATGCCTTTGACTGCCAGGATAACGAGCCTAGTCTACCTGGGTCAGGTCATAGGTATCAAATTATTTCCGGTCTTGGTCGGCCTCTTCATACAGGACCATCCGTCCACCTTGTTCGTTGCCGGCGTCATCACTGGACTCACCTCTGCTCTGTACGCAATGCTAAGCGTTTTTAAGATGAAAATCAAAGAACAGCTTCAGTAAAACGAAATTATGGTACAAGTGGACAAGTTTTGCGACAATGGCAACAAGTTGTTTTTGAGTGGCTCAGGTACGCACCAAATAAATGGGTTTATTATATATCTCGTGTAATGGATCTGTCGGAGGAGGAGGAAGAGACCACGGAAATGTATCTACCACGTACTACAGTCCAGATCCTGGTCGGAGAAGGATGTCAAGTTGAAGAAGTGAAATGAGGTAAGAAGAGAGAAGCAACTTCTCAGGTTTCGGGAACTGAGTTGCCGGTGCCAGCAGCTTTCTTGAAAGGCAATACGAGTACAGCAAGCAGCAGCAGCAAGAACAGAGATTCAGATTCGAAAAACCTTCTTCTCCTTCCTCTCTCTCTCTCTCTCTCTCTTTTTATTGCCCTTCTCATGTGCACCGAGGCGAGTGCGGTTTGCATGGAGGGGAGGAAGGGAGGAAAGGAGAGGGAGAGAAGGACTATTTTTTTCTCTCCACGAAGCTTCATCTCCACGCGTATGGGGAAGGGGGGGAAAGCCTTGGTTGGACTGTTGTTCTTCCTCGTTCCTTAGGTCCTTCCTTGGCTCCAACACCACCGCGCCCGCGCGCATTTAATCTTTCTTCCTCCTCCCCTTCCCTCCTTTCGCAGCAGCAGGCGTTCAGTGGGACAAGGAAATCTGCAATGCAGACAAAAAGAACTCATCCCAACCGCTTGAGAGAAAGAAAAAGAGAAAAAAATTACCCTAAGAGATACTACGGAATTCGGAAAAATCGGGCACAAGTCGGGAGACGGCTCAATTTCCTAATTATCCAAGTTTCTAACTAGTTGAAACGAGTGGCCTTGGACTATATGTAGTACAGTAGCCCCTCGCTAATTCGACCCTCGATATCTCGACAACCCTCCCTAATTCAACATTTTGGCTGGAAACCAATTTTTTACTACAGTGAAAGCTACCAAAATTAGCAAATCCCTCGATAATTTGACAGATTTGCCCTCGCTAATTCGACATTTTTTCCCCCCAATTTTTTTTTTCTCTTTCTCTTTCGATGGCGTCTGATTGAGTTTCCTCACTTTCCTCCTCCTCCTCCTCCTCTTACTCCTTTTCCTCCTCTTACTCTTCCTCCTTCTCCTCTTACTCCTCCTCTTACTTCTGCTTCTCTTACTCCTCCTCCACTTACTCCTCTTACTCATTCTCCTCTTACTCCTCTTACATATCCTCCTCCTTTTACTCCATCCTACTTATCCTTCTCCTCTTACTCCTCTTCCTCCTCTTATCCTCCTCCTCTTCCTCCTGATCCTCCTCTTACTGATCCTCCTCCTCTTACTCCTCTTTCTCCTCCTCCTCCTTCTCTTCCTCCTCCTCCTCCTCCTCCTCCTCGTCCTCCTCCTCGTATCCTCCTCCTCCCTCCCCCTTCCCCCCTTGCCCCTCCCCCCTCGCTAATTCAACACCCCCTCGCTAATTCGACATTTTGGCTGGCAACCGAATTTGTCGAATTATCGAGGG
>JAAUYM010113078.1_pt1 | contig 11960 bp, 11 predicted proteins | sample 7278001 | NCBI WGS metagenome assembly JAAUYM01 (sample SAMN14350224, study PRJNA611818) | marine sediment metagenome | isolation source: surface marine sediment (1.8m) | place: French Polynesia: Moorea | collected 2018-08
CATCATCATCATCATCATCCTCATCATCATCATCATCCTCAACATCATCATCCTCATCCTCATCCTCATCATCACCTCTCAGCACGGCCTGTGGCACTTGATGGACGCGATCTGGAGAGCGGTGAACTCGAAGCTGTTCCTCTTCTCCAGGCTGGCGCCGTGCTTCAGGAGGGACTCGATGACCTGGGGCCGGTTGTACTCGGCCGCCAGGTGGAGGGCGGAGTCGCCGACGTTGTTTACGGCGTTCACCTCGTCGTCCGAGACGTGGGCGATGGCGGACACCAGCTTGTTCTCCCCCAGGGTGGCGGCCACGTGCAGGATGCTGTTGCCGGTCTCGCCCCCCTCGCAGCGGTAGTCGTAGTTGCTGGCGGCCCAGCTGTGGGACAGGGCCTCCTTCAGGTAGTGCGTCTTCTTGTAGCTGCCCGCCAGGTCCTTCACGAAGGCCACCATCTCGGCTTCACAGGTCGGGACGGCCTGTCAAGGAGTAGGTACGCCATTGAGTACATTTTGTTGCTAATTAGAACTACCATTCAGGACGTCACGCACCAAAGTCTCGGTAAAAAAAGCCAATTCTTCTTGCATGCTCTCCACAAATATCGATATCCCTGCTTTGAGTGCACGCAACATGGACGTACTACGTACGCATTTTCCTCCACTGCTTCCCCTTTGTACATATATTACCACCACTTTGACCTGTTCCCCCGCACTTACCGATCGATCTTGGTCCGCGATGCCCTTGACGTGGATGGTGTCGATGCTGGTGGTGGAGGCGCGCCTGGAGCTCCGCCTGGATCCGCTGCCCCGCTCCGAGGAGGTGTTGACCAGGCGGTTGAAGAACTCCGACGCCGCCAGGGAGGCCGTGTCCACCAGCAAGCTCTTCCGGCGCCTGAACAATAAAGAGATTGGTCCATGAAATGTGAGTCATAAAAAAGAAAAAAAAATCGTTTTTTTTCCTCCTTCGTGCGACAGTCACTCAGCCCCCCTCCCCCCTTGAGTGTCCAATTCACGCCAAAGCAGTGTTGGATTTCCGCTCTAGGGTGCTGCTTTCTTTATTGTGGGAGTCAACAGTTGCTCGACTACAAAAAGGCACATGTGACATGTGTACATACACAGTGTAGTAGTACATCGAAGTGCATGAAAGCAACAATGAAAAAATATCATCACCTTTCCCTCAATTTCTCAACATCTTTCTCGCTGAAGGAGCGAAAGAGCTTTCTGAAAATTTGTTACCATAAAAGGTGTCGATCAAAAAAAAAAAAACCTTGTCCAATCCAATTCAGATATGACCCTTTTCCCTCCCTCACCTTGGAGAGCTCGCCCCCGTGGGACTGTCCACGGACTCGAAGACCTCGCACGCCAACCTGGGCAGGTCGGCGGCGGTGGCGGAGGCGGCGGCGGCGGGGTCCTTCCCGTTGTTGCCGCCCACGTCCTCGGCGTTGCTGCTGCCGCTCCTGGTCATCAGCCTGGCCCTCTCGCTGCCCTCGTCGTCCTCCGACGATTCCATCACGATCCCTGGAATGAGTCGCTTGTTGAACATCTCGGCAGATGAGATCTCTCTTTTTTTTTTCTTTTCCACAGTAATCTTGTGTATTTTTGCTCAAAAAAAATCCGTCAACGATCACACGTCGATGGCACTATCAAACATCAGGGTCTACAATGCGGGCAACGCGTCCTCGATCTTCGAGATGGTGTCAACGAGATTCTAGCCTAGATCGACGTTGCGATCGCACTGCCTTTCTTCCCACCTCTCCTCTCTCTCCACCTCCCTTTTTTTTCTTCCTCTTCCTCCTTCCCCATTTCTCTCTCTCACACACACACCTCTCCTGAGGATCTATACGTACGTACAACATGTACGCGCGCGCATTGCCCCTCTCTTCTCTCTCTTTCATGATTCAGTCTTCCCGTTGTTACAGAGGAGAGGAAAAAAGAGAGAGAACTCAGGCCCCTCCTCTTCTTCCTTCCGTCTCTCCATCCAAAGGCCAGGATAGAAAGGAGAAGAGGAAAGTCTCTTCCTCTCTCCCAAGGGCTTCCTCCTCCTTCCTCCTTCCAGCCACCAAGCTCACTTTTTTGGGGGAGGGGGGAGTGGGGGAAGCCCAGAGTTGTACTACGTAAGCACGCAGTTGGAAGAGAAGGCTGATGATCGCTGCGTTCATGTGAGAGAGGACAGAAAAGAGAAAGAAAGGAGAGAAGGAATGCTATAAAGGGAACGCTGCTGAGTCCAAAAGAGGGGGAAAATGTGACAGAGGTGTACCAAACTGATGGTGAATAGTAGTAGTATACCCGTTGACGTGCATAAGCACAAAACTTTGTGGGGTCAAGACGACAGCTAACAGTTGACTACGATTGCACAGCATGTCCACCAAAAAACATCAAACATATATTTGTTTTAAATATGTTTTGTTAATATTGAAATTAAATTCGTCCTAATTCAGAAAGGTAATTGATTTGCCATATCAAGTAATAGTATACTTTACAAGCACGTCAAGAAGGTGAAATAAGGTATTCAGTTTTTTTAAATGGACATGCTGTGTATCACAAGTGGCCTAGCGTTATCATTGCACGTGGTCTCCTCTCCCTAAAAGATATCGTCCGTGGCCGCCTCCTCTTCCTCCTCAGGGTCCTCCAGAGAGCAAAGTTCTTTGAGATCACAGTCTCTACTGTCTTGGAAGATACGGGAAAAGTGACCAAAGTCGCACCACAGCTCCTCTGCACAGCCGGGAATCACAGTCAGCTTCTCGTTGACGAAGAGGCCCACCTTGAAGGTGGACGAGCACTGCTGCAGCGCGAAGGCCACGTTGGCCCCGAAGGAGTTGAAGAGGCTGGTGCGCCACTTTCGGGACGTCCTCATCGCCTCGTAGTTGTCGTGCCTCAGCGGCTGGTCGTCACGGAACAGACCCAGGTGCGAGAGGAACTTCAGGATGGCCCCGGTGTGGGAGAAGTAGAAGACGCCGTTCTCCTCCCCGGAGATGCCGCGCGTGACGTTCTCGAAGTTCTCCAGCACGTTCCTGGCCAGTACGCAGGCCTGACGTCTGCTCAGGTCGTAGCCATAGCCATCCTGCCAGTAGTACTCCAAGTCCTCCCTGTACTCGAGCATGTCCAACTCTTCCTGCGTGAACACTTGACACCAGGGTGCCGGACTGGCAGGGTTCCAGGCCTGGCCAAACACGCAGCCGTTGTACAGGGTGTCAATGTCCTTCAGAGTAAGGATCTGGGTGTAGCCCAGTCTCTTGGTGATGGCCTCCAAGACGTTCTCCCTGAACTGCTCCGACTCCTCAAAAAGCCTCCGCTCCATCAGGGACTCGGGATTCTTCTTGACGTCTCGTTGCCATCTACTGCACACCTTGTAGAACCTGATGAGCGGGTCGTGTGGACGGACGGACTCCTGGAAGTGCACATCGGTCTGGGCAACGTTCCTGCCGAAGAGCCCCGATGCAAAGTGGAACTGGGACCTCCCGGCACGCTGGCTGGCCGTGGCGCGGAAGGTGAACATCTCCGGGTGGTAGTCGGGCCCAATCAGCCTTGGGAAGCGGGTCTGGAAGCGCTCTGCCAGCAGGGCCATCTCTAGCTCACCCTCGGCATGGAGGTTCTTGGCATCCTCCAGGCTGGCGCTCGGACGCCAACGCTCCAGAGCAGAGAGGGTCTCCTCACAGAGGGAGGAGCGACCCTGATCATGTGCTAATCTGTATACAAAAGGCTTTAAAAAAAGGGGGGAAAGGAATTTGAATTTCCCATGCTCACCTGATCTCCCTTGCCACTTCCGGCAACCTTTCCACAATGTCGGTCAGTCCTCTCCTGCTGGGATACCTGGTCCCGTGCCTGGAGATGAGCCAGAACTGCCTGGGCTCGCACCCCTCCGGCGCCGCGTCCGGCTCGTCGGTGGCGGTGTTGGCCACGAATCTGTAGGGCGTCTTGGTGGCCAGGTGCCTGGAGACACGGTCGGCTGGGCAGGTCCCGTGGTCGGAGTCCATTGTCAGGGACAGGAGGCACAAGAGGAAGACCTCGGCAAAGAGCTCTGGCAACATTGCTAGGAAAAGAAGAAGACACCAATACTGAATATTAGATTCATGACGGTTCTCTCTTTTTACTAAGCATGATCGTGCATTCTTTATTGGTTAATTTTGACGAGCAAATGCCACTGAGCTATCATTTACATTTAGTGTATACATTACTATATCTATACGTGAGGTAATTACTGAACTAATAATGTTCTCTTGCTTGCTTTTTAAGTCTGCTCCAGTTCAATGAGGACTCCGGCGCAGTCCTTGGGATGAAGGAACATGACTGGCTTCCCATGGGCTCCGATCCTTGTCTTTTCAGTCAGGCACCGCACCTTCTTCTCCTTCATGGTCTTGACGGCCGCCTCTATGTCATCCACCTCGATGCACATGTGGTGGATTCCGCCAGAAGCGTTCTTGGCCAGGAAGCCAGCAATGGGGGACTTTTCGCCAAGCGGGTGGAGCAGCTCAATCTTGGTATTCTCCAACTCGACAAAGACCACCGTCACCCCATGCTCAGGAAGGTCTTGTGGGTCGCTGAAACGAGACACCCCTAATCAATTCTGCAGGCTCTCATGAAACAGGCAACACACGTGCTTTACTTCCCCTCACCTGACTTTGGCTCCCATGATGTCCCTGTAGAGTGACACCGACTTTGGTAGGTCATTGGTGGCGACGGCGACGTGGTTCAACCTGCCCAGGGTCCACGCAGGGTGGGAGGAGCTCGAGAAGGTCCTGGGCCTGGCGCAGGAGGCAGTTGCGGGGATTGACGCCAGTGGCCTGGCGGTCCTCAGAGCCAAGCGAGAGAGAGATGACAGCATGTCGGGTCACGTCGGGTCACGTCAGAATCGACCGCGGAGATTTGGGCTTCTTCTTGAGCTTAAACTGGCTCTCCTAGACCAAGGTCAAAGTAAAGATGTGTTGTCGGAGGCGTCACCGATCAATACGCAAAAAGTTCCTGTAGTGTACAGTACTTCCTTCCCTTCCTTTCTTTTATGCCTGCGCTACTAGTAGTTAGGAGTTTAGGACTGGCCTGACGGAAAAACAAGTTCCTTTGTTTTTTATCGTAGATTTATTTTAAGGTCAAGAGTTTAAAGTTGTTTAGCGACATCTATCAATTAAATTCGAGATCACCAAGTCGTACCTATAAAACTACATTAAAAAGAATGAAAAAATTATTTCTAAAAATATCTCTGAAAACGTTGTTGCAGTGAAGAAAATACGTAAAACTAAAACTATAGGCATGTGTTTTTTATTTGAAGATGGCGCTGGTCCACCATTTGTAAAAAGATCTGCGCTTTCCGCCTGATGGCCTCTCTTCAGTCTTCATTTACAAACATTACAAGTCAGGAGTCAGCTGACGTCGGCTTGAAGAAAGAACAACAGATTTTTTTTCCATTTATTGTACTGTCACTATTGTGTCACAAGATTTACAAAAAAGTTGGCCGTTGGAGGTCAATGAACTGTACCTACAAGTGCATGACCTCTTCTCCACTTTTGCATTCCCTGTCTTACCACTTCTCCTCCATCCCGTCTTCCGCCATGTCCCTCACCGGCGTCCGTCGGCGCAACCGGCGCGGCGTGGTCGGCATCTTCTGGGACATTGAGAACTGCGCCGTTCCGCACGGGAAGTGCGCCGGCGGTGTGGCCGAGAGGGTGAGGGCGCTCCCGGGGATCAAGGGCAGGGCGGAGATGGAGTTCCTGGTGGTGTGCGACGTGACCAAAGAGCAGGAGGAGGTGGTCAACGACCTCAACTCGGCACAGGTGACGGTCCAGCACGTGGCCGCCGGAAAGAAGAAGAATGCGGCCGACGAGAAGTTGAGGCAGGCCATGAGAAAGTTTGTGGACGCGCACGACAGGGATGATGACGACGTCGACGTGGCCCTGGTGCTCATCTCGGGCGACCAGGACTTCCTCCCAGACTTGAGCGACTTTCGTCGTCGCAGGGGTGTCCACGTGATCCTGCTCCACAACCGCGTGACGCCCGACAACCTGCGCAGGGCGGCAGATGAGGCGCTGGACTTCCACGACCTCCTGTGGGACGTCCCAGCCAGGTCGACAACGGCCGGGCCGCTGCAGTACACTGAGCTTGAGATCAGCAACGTCCCCTCGGCCAGGGAGCTGTCGGGGGCCAATGTGGAGAAGAAGCTGGAGGAGCTGGCCAAGGCCTGGCACGGCAAGGTGCGACACCTCAACGAGTCCGACTCGACTGCAGTGCTCAAGTTTGAAAATGGCGAGAAGGCCAGCAGGGCGCTGAGGAACCTGCAGGGAGAGACCCTGGGGCGGAGGGCGTTGCAGGTGGACTTCAACAGGAGGCCGAATTTCGTCCTGTCCAGGCAGCAACACCCAGACCTGCAGTTCCAGGAACAGCAGGTCCCGCCCGCAGCCCCGGTGGTAGGAGGAGGCAGCGGTGACGCCGCCCCTGACAGGAAGAAATGTGTTGAAGGGGCGACAGGGGCAAAGCCAAAAATTATGGGTGGGAGGCCGGTGGCCGCGGTCAGGGCAGTCAACGCGGAAGAGCTGCTCGCCACCTCTACCCCACTGGGTGGGGCAGGGGAGCTCCGTCGCTCCGCCTTCACCCCGGTCAGACCTGGCGGTAGTGTCGGCGCCGGCGAGAGACAGGTTCAACTGGAGGGAAATGACCTCCGGGTTGTGAGGAACCTCCGGGCGGCCTCGAGGAGGGTGCAGCAGCTTGGAGGAGGAGGAGGGGGTGGGATGGCGTCAACTGGATCAAGTTCAGAAGATGTCCTGAGAAGCGGGGAACACCGGGAGGAGAGGAGAAAGGTGAGGATGAGAAGGCGGAGCCGACAGCGACGCAGGAAGTCGGGGAGTGGACATTCAAGGTGAACAAGTGGATAGATAGTGGTTAAGTTTTCTGTCAGAAGAAGAAAAAAAAACATCGTCTCGCTTCCAGAAATTCTTCTTGCGACTCCTTGGTCGATGCCATGAGGCAGTTTGGTCTGGAAGAGCGGAGAGGAGGGCTGGAGCAGTCGCGGCGACCCGAAATGATCATCTCCAACATCGTCATGGACGGGAAGAGTGTCGGCAAGGAGGAGGCAGAGAGGACACTCAAGACCATCATCACTGGGAGGGGAGTCTCTTTCTCCTCTTTCAAGTTTGTCAAGGTGTGTGAAAAATATCGAAATTATTGCTTTGTAAATTTTCTAAAAACTTTTTTCCTCTGTTTCAAAAGATGTCGAGCAATGCCTACAGATGCAACCTGGAAGTGGAGGATCTTGGCGCAGGAATGCATCTGGTGAAGGAATTGAATGAATTTCCCTTTGGCCTCATACCCATCAAGGTGGAGTTTGGCAGACAGGAGGACGCTATTCACGTGAGCAGAGAACAACTTCAGCTGTCATCCTCTCGCCGCCTCCCCTGCCCTCACAGTTTTTAGTAATTTCAGGCTAGAGCGGTCTCGATTCTCAAGATGTGCGGAGGTGACCAAAAGGAGGTGTCTCTTGATGAGTTTTCTCGCAGGTAAAAATGTAATAGGACCAAACAGGAATGAAAAGGGATCAGTGTTTTTTCTCTCTCTCTTTAGATATGAAGACAAGTTTGAGGAGTCTATAACCCTTCATCAGATTGTAAAATGCCCCCAGGTGAGATCAGAACTTGGGTCACTATTTGCAAGAGGATTGACCAAGATCTCTGGGGTCTTCTTTTTTCCAGATCTCTCTGATCACCCAGATGTTCAATGCCGACATCTTGCTCCGCCTGAAGGTCGCCCCGGACTCAAGCAGTCGCGGCGACGGCCCTGTCAGCAAGACTCAGTCCTTCTACGAGAGTTCCTCCTGCACCCCAGTGGAGAGGATGAGCAGCAGCAGCGGGATCGGAGCAGGCAGGAACGGGCAGAGCAGCATCGCCGCCCCAGCGGCGACTGTCCCCAGACAGAAGAAGACAGTCCAGCTGGGGCCGAGAGACAAGGGGCTCTGTCTGGCGCATGACAAGAGCAGAGGAGAGGGGCCTGACTACATCCTCCCAAGTGTACAGGTAAACATGAAAAAAATTTTCAGGAGGCCTGTGCTAGTATAATGTTCAGCAATTAACGTTTCTCCCCTCCAGGTGTCGAGAAAAAACCTGAAAGAGCGCCTGAAGCGTGCCCTCGCCGCCCACCCCGACGGTATCCCTAGGAGGAGCCTCCTCCACTGTTTGAATGCGACCGCGGACCAGGTGGGACTGGTGGCGAGGGTGGCCGGGCCCGAGCAGGGCGGGGTCCCTCTCGAGCAAGTCTTGGACACACTCGATGCCACCGACGTGTGCGATGAGGGACTGGTCATCAACGGGGACGTGGATGAGGTCGTCAAGGGAAGGAGAAAGGTAGGGAGCGGTAGGCTATTAGGGACTACATTAATCTTTTGACTGAATGCATCAAAAGTCTGTTTGTTAATGGATGAATTTACGGCACACTTTGAAGTTAATTGGAACTTGCAGTGCACCTGTCATGTATTACAAGTATACCTATGTACGTGCAAGGCGTCTTGCATCGTCAGCAGTTTTTTTCCCGCACTCAACTTTATTCAAATGGTTTAAGGGTCATCTTAATGTTAACTTTACAGAAGAGAGGTCTCCCCACGCCAGAGAAGCCAGAGGCCTTGAAGAAACTGGTGCACTCGCTGTTGTCCGTCTTGGAGTCCGCGCCCTTCCACCGCCTCCAGGTGTTTGGCGAACTCGGAGAGCAGTTTCGCGCGCAAAGCAACAAGGACATCGATGAGGCTTGCAGGTCAGTTAAAAAAAAAACCACCATTCGTGCAGGTCTAACTATAGCAATCTTTTTTTCGTGCAGGCTCTTTGGAGGAATCGGAGAAGTTATTCGCCTGAACTCTGACGCCTTCCGCATCATTGGCCGTGGCCGTAAGTCCGTCCTCGTCTTCTCCCCAGCTACCCTCAGGTCGGCCTTCACCCTCGTCGTCAGGAAGATCCTTGCACGTCAGTGTCTCTACACCCTACTTTTAAATTCAAATGTTGATGTTCTTATGGTAAGTATTGAACAGACATGGACGGCTCGTCCCGTTCCTTCTCTGCCTCGGACGCGGCTGCATTCTCCCTCCTGCACCAGCGCCACCTCCGCGGTCGTGTCTTTCGCCCTTCAGACTATGGTGCATGCTCGCTCTCGGACCTCTTGGAGGAGGTGGCCAGCATCGAAGGCGACTCCCACGGGCGTCGCAGCATCATCCGTGTCAAGGACGGGCGAGTGCGGCTCTCGGAGGACATTGAGGACTTTGTGCGGAAGGCATCTGCTGTGCTGGAGGCGGCCAACGGGCACGCCTTGGGGGTTGGACAGTTCGACCAAGCCTACACAGCAAGGTGCAAAGTGGGCAGTGAAAAGGGGAGGAGAAAAGAAAACATTATGGACAACATTGCCTCCAACAGGTTTGGCAACTACAGCGTCCCCGACCTGGGCTACACGGGCATCGAGGACCTCTTTGATGAGTTTACCACAGACCTTGAGCTTCTCAGGGGAGCCGACAAGGCAACCAAGCCGCTGTTGTCGCTGTCCAAGAAGAGGAAGCTGTCGCTGCTTGACGCGGAGCTGAGCGCGGTACTGAAGAAAGCCTGTCCGGAGACGGCAGTCAGGTGAGGGCGAGAAGTGCTAAGCTGTTCATTCAAGCACTAGTTCTAGTACTTGGTGAGGAGGAACTCATTAATGTTGGTTCTTTTTTTTGTGTGTGTGTGCGTGTCAACTTCGAAATGACACGAACCCACGAAATACTTTTGGAAGAAGTATGAAGGTTTGAAGTTCCTGCTTTTTTTCTGTTTACATAGGCTAGATTCATTGGAAGACGCGTTCTACGCCCATCACCGCCGTGACCTCGGGTCCTCGCTGTCCTTCCTGCCGGCCCCGGACCTGGCGGAGGCCGTGCAACTCATGCAGGCGGAAGTGCGCTCGGAGGTGTGGTTTTTTTAAATATTTTTTTATACGACAACTAGCTAGATAAAAGCAGATATGCTCCTTAAAATGTTTTTCAAATAATTTAGGCGAATTTTGGCCAAAACCGGTGGGTATGTTCTAGGTATCCCAGTGTCTAAGCTTTTTTTAATCTTTAGTTGGACATTCTCAACGATCAGCTGGTCCTCTCTTGCGCTGACTTCTGGTGTCGCCTGGAGAAGAGAGTCCTCGCAGTGCTCTTCTTGTCTCACAGTGCGTCCATGAGCATCCAGAGTGGATTCGTCCCAGCTTACAGGTGAGCGTACCACAAACTCTTCACAAATCGATGGGGGGGGGTCTGTGATAATTATCAGAGATACTGAACTGCATAAACCCGCAACATAACTGCTTGGTGTTGTTTAAAGAACATTTCTCAATCTTCAGTTGGAACAAGAACCATTTTCAATGCATGACCTGTCTAACTACGTATGACAGTCTATGGTCTTAATTAGCAACCCTCTCTTCAGACATCTGTTTGGCGCTGACTGCTTCCTCGATCTCTCCCACGTGATGTTCGGCCTCTGCTCCCCCGGGCCCAACTTCTTCCTTGTCCACACCAAGGAAGAGGACTCGCTCTCTCTCGCCCCCCTTGGCACCACCTTAGTCAGACTGTCGAGGCTGCTGGCTGGCACACCTGACCTGGAGCTGGAAGAGCCAGCGCTCATCTGGAAGCACAGGTGCCACCAGCAACTCGCTTGGCAGCAACATGGAGTGGCCTGCACTCCTGTACATACGTTTTCTTTGTGTTTTTTTTTGTCTTAGGACCGTCTACGATCTCGCTCCCGACTACCAGAACTACCCTTGTCTGGCAGACCTGGCCTCTGCTTTCCCTGATTTTTTCTATGTGACCTCGTCCAAGGATGGCCCTAATTGCATCGGTCTCTCCTCTGGCGGAGAGTACCTCGTTGGTCTTCTAAGGAACAAAGGCCTAGAGGAAGCCATGGCAGATCTGGAAAGGAAGAAGGAGGCCCGTGTTTGGGAGATAGAGCCAAATGTGAGTGCCTCCAGCATTTTGCGACATTTTGTGCTTTGCAAGCATCTTACGTGTACTTAAGCTTCTCAGTGTAAGAAGGAACTAAAATGAAGTCTTGAGTCAAAAAGGCAAAAAATTAAAACCACAGCCTCTTAAAACAAAACAAACATTTTGGTTAAAACCATCTGGAAACACTGTTGGCATCTTCTCTTCGTAGTGACTATTGCCTGTATGAATGAATGATCAGTACTGGCTTTTTTGTGAATCGCTTCTTAGGTTACCCAGGAGAGCATCAAGAGCACGGACTCTTCCGGTGTGTTGACAGAGCCCAGCAACGACACCTCCTCCTCCGTTGACACCACGAAGAAGAAGAAGAATAGGCGCTCGAGGTTGGCGCCAAACTTCAACGTAAAGATGTGAAGCTTTTATGTATCTCAACGTGGTTGAGACGATGACGTATATTATTAATCTTTGGTTGTTGTTTCTTAGTCCTTTGACAGTTGTCCCCATAGGTATCAAAGAGTTTAAGCTGGTTGGTTATGGTTTTGTTAGATTTGTCTTTTTCGCCTGCAGAAGAGGAAAAAATACAATTAGGATGTGATGTGCTTCAGTTAATTTTCATTGCCATCCTAAAAGGTGGAGAGAGCCCTCTTTGCACATGGAAGAAGGGGAGAAAAATCTTGTACATGCTTTCTCAAAAAATGTTCTTTCACATAAGAGAGATCAGCTGCTCCTCCTTTCCTCCTCAAATGTGGATTTAGAAGACCTTCCCTCGAGACGAGTTTTCTTGCGAGCGGAATTGTAAGTAACTCATAAAGCTGTTCATCCCATCACCCCGATGCAGTCACCGTCCTCCGAGAACAACCCTGTCGTGGCAGCAACGGCATGCAGCCGCCAACGCCGCCTCCTCCTCCTCCAGCAACGTGGACCTGTTGGGTGACCTGCTCAGCGGCGGCGCTCCTACTCCCTCGAGGGCGGCACCATCCACCAACCACGTGGCAGAGGACGACTTCTGGGGGGGGGGGGGGGGCGATGCCACCGTCAAACAAACTGGCCTAGCCAC
>JAAUYM010008202.1_pt1 | contig 11959 bp, 9 predicted proteins | sample 7278001 | NCBI WGS metagenome assembly JAAUYM01 (sample SAMN14350224, study PRJNA611818) | marine sediment metagenome | isolation source: surface marine sediment (1.8m) | place: French Polynesia: Moorea | collected 2018-08
TCCTCCTCCTCCTCCTCCTCCTCCTCCTCCTCTTTTTCCCTATTGTCTCCCTTCCTCCCACTTGCTGCTGTACCCGTACTACACTGCTGTCCTTGTGGTCTCTGGAACAGTCACTGTCGTCAGCATAATTCTGGCCAGCGTCCTAGGCCCACACCATTGGGCCCTTCAGTCGCTATGATAATGATTGCTTTTATTTTGCAACTGCGTGCACATGATGAAATTATTAGGTGATCTTTGATACGAAGCTACCTTGTAGTATATACATACCGTACATACAACAGAACAATGTTTTGTCAACAGCCATAGCAGACGTTGTAGCAGCAATGAAGAGAGAAACAGGAGAGGTGGCTTGTTTGTTAATGTAGCACCAGCAGGAGAGAAAGCCACCGCCAAAGGACTGTTAATCAACACATCAAGTTCGCAATTGCAGTGCTGTCTAGTATTTTTTGGCCACCATCAAAAACAGTCAGGAGAAGTTTTTTTGGGGGAGGAGGGGGAGAAAGTTACGAAACAATTAGGGACATGAATACCCCTGCTGAGGTTCTCCTATTTGTGTCTTGGGGTTGAGATAACATATAACTTTTGCACTTTTCTGATATAAGCATTTTTGTGAAATGTACCGTACCTACATGAATAGTACTATTATAGTAAGAGATGGAATTAATTATGCCTGCAAAGAAGAAACTGTATCATGCCAAAGAACAAAAGCCGCCTGCTCGCTCTGCTGAATGCGGAGACAAAGAAAGGGAGGGGAGAAAGAGAGAGAGAGAGAGAGAGAGAGAGAGAAAGACGCATTAAGTACTCAGGAAGGAAGAAAACAGAGAGAAGCACTTAGCAGCATCTTTGTTGCACCGGTACAGTAGACCTCCGATATATGTACCTGCACAGTGAAATCGGCGGAGTTTGTTATTTCCAGTAGCAGAGCTTTTCTTCCAGTGAAAAATATGAAAATTTGATGATTGAAGCAGAACTTAACCGTTAATGAATTTTATTACGAAAGAATAGAACTACTGTACTACCTACTATGCTTTTCTTCCTTAAAAGAAGATCTTCGTAGAAGGCTGCAAACTTAGTCTAGTCTAACCTAACTTCAATAGTAGTAATTTACTGTTTCGCACAGTTTCTTTCAGGTTAGGAATCTGTGGCGTCTAGGAAGATCCCCCTCCCACCCACCTTGGCTGCACAGTGAGATGTTTGAGGCAAGATGAGCTTTTCTTCCTTCCTTCCTCCCCTTCCTTCTTCCTCCAGCCGCAGCCCCTGCTAATCTCATAATGGGCAAAGAGAAACCGGAGGCGAAAAGCGACGCCAAAAACAGCAGACAGGACCATAGATGGACACAGGGAAAGACGTGAATCGAAAAAAACACTACTCATCCGTGCGCTATGGCAAATCATTTTGCAAAATGCCTTTATTTCGCTAAAAAAAATCTTATTTTGCGTTTCGTGTCGAGAAGTCTGCGTCGGCCTATGTGTGTGTGTGTGTCGTCGCGCCCATGAAAGTGTTCCCAAGGGATGGCGACAAGCCCCCGCGGAAAGCAGCATCCAGGGTCCCATCATGAGCGCTGATTGATGATGGAGACAAGAGGAAGGAAAGAAAGTGAGAAGAGGACGTAAGGGAAGGAAGGAAGGAAGTTAAGATGATGGCCCTCTCTCCCTCCTTCCCTTATTCCCAGTTTTTGTTTGGGTTGGGAGAGCGGGGGGAGGGGGACTCCAGAGCAGCAGCAAAGCTTGTCAGGCCATGGAAGGAAGCAAAGTGCTCATTCATCCTCCACTGGTGGTGGTGAGGGGTCTCTTTTTTTTCTCTTCTGTACTTTCGTGATTGTCGCGTCAGAAGGTCAACAAAACTAACAAGCCTGGAGATGTAGTACATACGTACACTAAGCTCTTTTTTCTTTTAAGTATTCTTCAGAATATTCTTTAGCACGTGCTATTGTGTTTATGCCAGCCTCTGCTGTCTCTGGCGGTGACGTTAACCGACCTTAAACGAAGGAGGCCCTTTCAGGAGTGGCAGGGCGAAGAAAGAGGTTGGAGGAGCCACAGGACAGGATTAGGTTGTCCATGCCAAATGAGCAGATGTCCTTCTCCTCCCCCTCTGGATCTCGGAGCCAAAGACCTCACGTTTGGTCCCCCTTCTCTTCGCTGCCAACAATAATGCATAGGCAAAAAAAAAGAGAGACAAAACTCCTTTGTTCTTTGACAAATAAAACCACACATTCGTAGTACTGCTATTGCACAGAATAGAGATCTCCAAGACGGCAAAGTGGATGGATGGTAAGCAGGCAAGTCGGTGGTATAGCAAAGCTTTTGTTACACAACAAAAGAGGTAGATTAGAGAGACAAAAAACACAAGTTTGGTAACAATTACCTTTGGTCTACTATATAGAGGAGATTTATTGTACGTACTTGGGAGGTATACACGTGAAAATAAAAAAGATTTATGTCTTTCAATCCAGAGAGGGGGCACTTTGAAGCTGCAGACATTTTTCTCCCTTCCTCTCCCTTTTCCATCTCTTTCTTTCCCCATTCGCTTGCTTCCACCCATGTGCTTTTCCAGACAGACGCATTTCCCCTCTCTTCGCCTTCTTCCTCCTCCTCCAGCAGTTTGGTTCGGTGGCTTCGGGTTAAACGAGCCTTGAGAAATCCAGCCAGAAGAGAAGAGAGAAAGGCTGAAAATGGGGGCGGAAGAAAGAAAGAAAGAGGAAAATTCTAGATTTGTTTTTTTATCTCTACCTTTTCACGCTCCGTCCCGACGGGACTTTTGGTCATTGTCCAGAACAAAAAATGTAACATTATTGTACCTATGGTAGTCTAATGACATGTTCGGTTTGTTTCCAAGATGTCATGTTTCCAACTGGAATTTATTACGCCCATGACTTTCAAAGTCCCGTCGGGTTTGTATTTCCCCCCTCCCTCCGGAAAAAAGGTAAATGTCAGGATGACTCTGACCTTGATGCAGTAGGCAAGCGGGAAGTGTAAGGGTGAGGTTGAAGTAACCATTCCGCACTGCAGAGTTGCAATCTCCGAGATCCGCGGGTGAAAAAGAAAAATTACCGCAATTCAGAGTCTGAGGGGAGAGAAGAGGAGTTGGCACATATTAAAGATCAACGCGGAAAATTTTTATCTGGTAATAATCGTGTTCCTCCCCCCCCCCCTAAAAAAAAGTGAGTTTTTGCCAACTGGTAAGCACAAAATAGGCGGAAAAGCCTGGTTTCTTTCGCTATATGGGTTTTTTTTTTCAGAGAGAGAAGGTGCAAAACTTTTTTTGGCTGATTTACGAGGGAAATTTTTCTGGGAAGTGGATGGATCTTTTTTCTTCCCCTTCTCCCCAGCACCTTTTCTTCCACCACTTTTCTCAGAGGAAGGAAGGAAGGAAAAAAAGTGGTGGTGGTGGGAAGAAGGAAAAAAAACTTTCTTCCTTCCTCCCTGTCCGCTTTGGAAGAGGGGGATAATCTATTTTCTTTTCTTGTGGCTCTCTCTCCTGTCCCATCTCATGGTGGAATTTTGATCCTCCTCCTTCTCCCTTGAGAGATTACTGTTCAGAGAAGGCCTGAAAACCGCATCATTAGTGAGGGAGAAGGATGGAAGAAGGAGGTTTCCTTCAAAAACAGCTCTGAAGCCTCACGAAAGCCGATATAAGGAGATGCAAAAGCTGTTTCTCTCAGGAGTTAGAAAAAAAAATCCTATTTTCTAACTGATTTTTTTGAGGGGGAGAAAGGAGGATCTTTTCGATTTCTTTTTCAATTTTGGCATGTTTGACGGCCATGGCGAATCAAATGGAACTGAAGTTTTGAAGACTTCAGTTCTTTTCAGGACATATGTAAAAATGTTTCCTGCCCATCTCCTTTCTCTTACTAATTTTGGGTATTGCTCAAGTGACGGAAAAAAAGTTTATACGAGTCCATTTATTTATTCTTTCTCAACCAAGACAAATCATCATGACAGCAACTGTAGTAGGTATATTCACAATTTACTTATGTTAAGTATTCTTTTCTCCCTCCGAGAGTTCCTTCCAAATTCTTGTTGCTCACTGCCAGAAAAAAAAATACTAATAACGACAAGTCTGTAACAAAAACGCAACCAAGAATTATTAGTTCTTGTATTTTTTTATCCCCCAAACTTTCCTCTTTTTCGGGAACCAGTTGTGTCGGTGAGATTGTTTTTTTTTCTTCTTATTCTGTTCGCTTCGTGGGCAGTTTTCTGTTTTTTTGGGGGGGAGGAAGAAAGTGGAGGCTAATCTGGGTTTGCAGGGGACAAGGAAACCTCTCAAAGTGGAGGAGGGAAGCACTGCGAGGAGGACAAGGCGAAGGAAGAGAAAGGATTTTGACCCATCTTCGTCATCTTAACTAATCACAAACAAACTGGGAAAAATAAGACAGACTTCTTCACTGCGTTTTCCGCGTCTCTTTCCCACCCACCCCCCTCTCCTCTTCCTCCTCCTCCTCGGGTCTTTGGTTCTCCATTTTTTTTCAGCGTTCCTTCCTTCCTTCCTTTCACTCCGACGCGGTTGTGCTGGAGGAGTCGTCGTCGGAGGTCCTCTTCCAGATGCAGACCATGTTGTTGGAGGTAACGGCCACGATGTGCGCGTTGTCGTGCGAGGCCGCCACCTTGTCGATGATGATGTCGTGTCTGTCGAGCGGGACCTTGCGGGAGTTCTCCAGGTGGTCGTCCTGCAGCTCCGGCCACGCCAGGCGAGTAGTGGGCTCAACCAGGTCCTTCTTGGCAGATGCGCCACCGCCACCACCACCAGCAGCTGAGTCCTCCTCCGAGGAGTCGCGACCGAACTGGGGTTGGTTGTACAACCAGAGCTGACCCTTGTCGTCACCGCAAGCGATCAGACCCTTGCCTGAAAGAGTTGCACACTCTCAACAAATCTGTCAATAGTCGGGAAAAAAGGAGAGATGTTCACCTTTGTGACATCCGAGGTTCATGTAGAAGTTGTCGGTGTCCGACCACCTGAGGTTTGCGAGCAGCACCACGTCCTGCTCGATGACCTTGTTGTCGTCGTCCTCCTCCTCCTCCTTCTTCTTCTCCTGCTCCTTCCTCTGCTTGTCGGTCTCCTTCAGGGTTGCCCGCAGGTCCCACACGTAAATGAGTCCATGCAGGGCGCACTTGCTGACCACCGTCCACTTCGAGGCCACCGCCAGCGAGTCCACAATCGGGTTCTCGCCCTCGTCCCTCTTGTTCTCCGGCATGATGAAGTCGATCATCGTTGGCCTAATTGGTGGAACAATTTTTTTTTCCCTTAACAAACTCACAGCAGGGACTTGTTTCTTTCTTCACCTGTATTCCTTGTCCTGCCTAACTTTTTCGTCGTCAATCTTCCATCCGACGAGCCCGGCGGCCGTCCCGGCCAGCAGCCACCGGTTGTCGCCGGTCCAGGCGATGTTGTACACGTCTCCGTAGTCTGGGAACAGCCTCAAGAGCTGCTTGGGGTTCACCCCGTCGTAGGAGGGCAGCGAGGGGGTGCCCACGTCCCAGAGGGCCACGTACCCGTCGCTGGTGCCGCCTAAAACAACAAACCTTGTCTTCACGCAACAGCAGTGACATATATGACAGAACAGAACGACTCACAGAACAGCCAGGTTGGCCTCTCCGAGTGGAAAACGAGGGAGTTTACGGCGATGTTCTTCTTGTCCACCGGTCTCCACTCGTGGAAGCACACCTTGTGGTTCGGGTGGAACATGCGGATCTCGCCACGGATGCCCCCTGAGACGAGGATGTTGGTCCGCTCGCCGCCCAGCTTTAGGGTGGTCCAGGCCAGCGTGTAGAAGTTCTCCTTCAGCTCCTTGTGTTTGTACTTCATGAGGACGGTGCCCGTGTTGACGTCGATGATGCAGATGGAGTTTCGCCCGCAGGTGGCCACCCTGGAGGTGGTCCTGTCCGCGTTGTGCGGGTCCGGCTCGAACACTACCTCCCAGATTTGCGTCTGGATGTCGGCGGGGTCGTTGTTTTTGCTGTGGGAACGGATGAAATGCATGGGGTCGTAGGCGAGACCGTCACCGCCGCCGGCAGACGCGGCGTCGCTGGCCTGCAAAAAAAAAACAAGAAAAGAATGATGATGGTGACATCAAGATTCATGTCCAGTCGAGTACAAAGTACTGAACTATCCTCTCCACAACTCTCGTCCTGTTGTCACCTTTCTCTTGATGGTCGCCATTGACGGCCCCCTCGACCCCGAAGCGCCATCGCTCGACTCTCTTGGGCGCTTGGCAGCGGGACCGCCACCTGTGCCGCCACCTGGGCCGCCGACGCCAACCTCGGAAGCCTTCTTCTTGTCGGGCATCTCTCACTCTCTCAGGTGGTCGCACCGTCCAGTACCACGAAAGGTAGCACTTGGGATAGCTGGGAGCAACTACAAAGAAAAGACGGGGCGAAAAAAAAAAATAATTAATCTCAATTAAGTACACTGACACTGGATTCTTCAACAAGGTCATTGCTGATGCTGCAAGTCTCTTCCCATATAATTAGTCATGCTTTAAAAAATACACATATTCTGTCACGGAGAAACTTTAAGCGTATGTAGAACTAAAGTGTCTTTCCTTCATTCTTCTCTTTCTTTTCCATCCGGCATGCCACTGATTCACTCCTTGCTCTCTTCCCCTTGACCGTCTTTCTTCGACCCGTTTCCCTCCTCCCCCTCCTCTTCCTCCTCTTCGTCTCCCGAGATGGAGGCGTTTTCCCCGGTGACCTTGCACCTATGCATTATGGCGTCCTCGTACGCCTTTTTCACTGCCTTCCGCTCTGCCGGCTTCTTCCCCTGCACCAGCTTGGCCTTGTCCAATTCCGAGTCCACCCCCAGCGGCTCCAGCTTGTCCCTGATCAGCCACTGCCATGTCCGCTTGGCGTCAAAGAACAGGATAAGATAGTGCGACTCTGTGTGCGTCTTGGCCATGTCCAGCACCTCCTGAGGCGGCACCGGGATGGGGACCCCGTTGTGCAGGTAGCCCGTGCGGGGCATCTTGGGGTTGATAATGAGGGCAGGATACCAAGGGTACCCGCGGCACTTGGCCCAAACCAGGTCCAAGGGCTCCAGGGGGATCCGCCGCCTGGATCCGTCGCCGCCGTCGCCGTCGTCGTCGCTGTCGTCGCTGTCGTCGTCGCTGTCGTTGTTGCTGTCGTCGTCGTCATCCTCGTCGTCGTCGTCCTCGTCCGAGATGAGCGCGTCTGTGGCCGACTCTGACTGCGTGTCCTCGTCCGTCTCGCCGACTTCTCCGCCCCCACGTCGATACTCTTGGAAGCTGGCCGTCTTGGGCGGCAACTGTTGCCACTGCTCGCCGCCCTCCTCCGCGGCCGCCGCCTTCTCCTCCCCTTTCTCCTCCTCTTCCTCCTGTTCCACCTCCACGGATGGCCCGGCTCCCTTCGCCTTTCGGCCCCGCTTCTTCTTCTCCTTGCTCTTCTTGGTGGCGGCCGCCGTGGGACTCCTCTTCTTTGTCGCCTCGGACGCGTTGATGGATACGGTGGCCGAAACCACCGTCTCTTGTTCATCCAGCAGGTTCTCCTCTTTGGTCTCGTCTCCCGCAGAAGCCGTCGCCGTCGCCGCCGCCGTTGCCGCCGCTGCCGTCGCCCCCGAAGCCGCCGCAGCCTCCGTCGCCGCCGAAGCGGACGACGAGTTGGATGCGGTGGCCGCCTGCTTCTTCCGGGTAAAGAGGACTGCGTTTCTCCTGTTGACGCCGGCAGGTGACTTGGTCGGGGACTGGGACGATAGTGCCGCGGCCTTCGTCGGCGTCTTGGACCCGTCCTCGTGAGCGCTGGTCGCCTTCTTCTTGGCCGGCGGAGTCTCGGAAGGTTCCGTCGCCACCCTCCCTCGCTTCTTTCCCCTCTTCGTCCCGGTCGAGGTCGTCGTCGCAGACCCCGGCGTCTTCTTGCTCTCTCTCAGCCTCCGTCCTGGGGTGTCGGCTTCCTCCTCTGCAGCCGGAGAAACCTCCCGAGTTTTCTTCTTCTTTGAAGGCGGTTCCCCTCCGTCTTCGCAGACGCCGTCTTCCTTCCTCTTGCCGGTCTTGTCCAACGTCAGCTTCCTCCTGATCTTGATGATTTCCAGCTTGAGGAGCTTCAGCCTCTTGACCTTGGCTACGGGATGGTGCAGCACCTGCGCCTTGTCCTGCAGCTCGAGCAGCCTGTTGAGATGATCTTCGTCCGACATTTGCTCTCCGTCTCCGCCTTCCTCCTCGTCCTCCTCATTCAAGAAGTTGTCGATCTCCTTCATGATCTGCTCGTCGGACATCTCGATCGGCTGGGAGGTCTTCCTGTCGGAGTCGTGCCTGAAGAAGCCGTCGTAGCCGACCGACTCGACCGTCCTCTTCGCCTGCCTGATGATGCTCCCGCCCAGGTCGCGCATGCGCACTCCCGCTCGGAAGAAGATGGTGTCGCGCTCGTTGTACGACAGGCAGTTCTCCACCATCAGGTTGAAGTCGGCCTCCACCTGCTCCACCGACTCGTATGTGAAGTCGTCCAGCTTCCTGCGCATGGTGCGAAAGTCCATGGGATGCCTGATGTGGTCGAGGTAGTCGGGGACGTCCTCCAGGTCCACGGGCTCGGCAAAGATGTCCTGCTGGTCCACCGACTGCAGGTTGTCCATGACGCTCCTCAGGAAGACGATGAACGGCCAGCACTTGAGCTCGGTCATCTCCGCGTGGTTAGCGATGAGCTCCCTCTTCCGCTGCTCCCGTTTCCGCATCAACTCGCACAGCAGCCTGACCCGCTCCAGGTCCTGCCTGACCCTCCTCAGCAGCTTCCTCTGCTCCATCATCCCCTTGAACTCGTCCGCCGCCTTCCGCGCAATGCTGCTGCGCTCCTTCAGAGACTCCTTCTTCTTCTTTTTGTTGTGGTGCGCGTTCTTCTGAGGCGTCTCCGGAGCCTTGTCCGCCCGCATCGCCTTGGCGAACTGCAACAAGGAGGAGGATTCATCGCTGACTGCCAAAGTCTCAGAGCAACACTGGACACTAGGAGCCAGTCAACACACCCACCTGCAGTCTCCTGATGAGGGGCACCCCGTTCCTGGTCTGCCGTTTGAGCGTCCAGTATGCCATTAGTCGCTGGAAGAACTGGTTCTTCCTCTGAACCTCGATGAGGCTGGCAATCTCCTGGACCTTCTCCCACGGACACTGGGGAGAAAAGTTCATGAGTCCCCTGAAGAGCACCGGCACCGTGGGGCTGCCGCCGCCGGCCGCCTTCTTGGGGCTGGCGGCCTTCTGCTTGGCGGTGGAGATACCGAGCGCGGTTACGTCCTCCAGCTGAGGTTTGCAGTCGGAGTCCTAGAGGACGTGACGGAAGAGAAATTGTCAAAAAAGCCGTACAGCTCACTCACGCTGCCAAACTCACCTGCGGGGTGTGGACGTCGCAGAAGGCCGTCTTCCTGACTGTGACGGAGAGTCCGGTGGCCGACGACTCCCGCACCGTGTCCATCTTCATGTGCAGCCCCGCCAGCAGCCCGCAGGTGACGTGGAAGGCGGTGTAGCAGTTGGTCTTGTGGCACTGGATGCAGGCGCCTACCCCGCGCTGCTTGCACACCCGGCAGCTGAGCTTCCACCTCGCCGGCGGGATGTTGTCGATGCTGTCGATGGGCTCCAGGAAGACCGTGTTGGCGAACCTCACCTCCGGTATCCACAGTCCGCAGACGACGTGGGCCCACCGGCCGTCGTCGGTCTGCTTGAAGGCCCCTCCCTTGTTGGGGCAGAGACAACACTCGACGGAGCGAGAGGGAGACTGCAGGCAGCGACGGCACAGCCACTGGCCCTCGGGGATGTAAGGGACGCCGTAGCATTCCTGACAAAAAAAAAAAAAAAATGACGAAAGGAATGTTCGACAACCCGGCGGGACTTTTTGGATCATTTTTCCAGAGCAATACAGTAAATGCGACCTACTAACCTGGTGCACCGCAAGGTTGCAGAGATCGCAGAACAGGATGACGTTGGTGTTTGAGCACTCGCCGTCCATGCAGACGCAGCAGATGGCGTCGTCGTCGACCGGTGCGCCGCCGTACCCGTCCTTGCCGTTCGTCTGCACATGGAAGTAGCTCTCCTTCTCCAACCTGTCCATGAGCAGCTCGAACTGCTCCTCCCTGATGCCCTGCAGCCCCTCCTGCGTCCGCTTGTCGTTGATCATGTCGAGCCATGCCACGTCCTCCTCGTCCATGTCGTACTCCACCTCCTCGTCCAGCTCGTCGGCCGCCCGCTCGATGAAGCGGTAGTAGCTGGAGGGCATCGGGGGCGCGTCGTCGATGTCGTAGTCGTCCAGCTCGCGGAACTGGGCCTCCGGGAGCTTCAGCAGCTTCTTCCCCTCTCCTCCGACCTCCTTCTCCTGAGATTCCTTTGCTGCTGCATCCTGCGGAAAGTGAGCAGAAATTTCTGACTCAATGAGTTATTTCCCTTCTACATATTATCTACCTACAAGACTACCTAGCTCGAAAGAAAAGATGCCGGCTCTGTTTGGTAAGATTTGGCAATGACAAAAGGTCAATTTACAAATTACAAACCACGAGTTGATAGTTGAAAATTAAAGTTGAGAACTTCTTCGCTGGATTCCCCTCGTAGATGGATTGGAGGATATACGTACTATACATAGATAAGAAGTCAATCTCTAGCACTGAATTTGTTCTAATGCTATTGTACCTTTGCAGCCTTGTCCTTGGCCTTATCCGCCGGCGGTTTCGACTTTGGCGTCTTCTTCTTCTTGTGGTTGATCCTCTGCGCCGTCGTCTGCGCCGCCGGCGTCCTCGGCTCCTCCTCCCCGGCCCCCCTGCCGCCCCTGTCCTCCGCCTTCTCCTCCTTCTTCTCGATCTTGACCGGCAGGGACGCCTCCCAGTCCCTCCTGTCCACCAGCTCCAGCGCCTCGTACACGGAGAACTTGTGCACCCTGCCCTCGGCCTCGAACTCCACCTTCTTGGCGCTCTCGTCGTACACCAGGCTGTCGCGGACGGGAGACCTACACGAGAGCAAGGAGAATGCAGAGTAACGGAACCCAACCAATATCACTAGCATACTTTTAGTGGTGGGTTGTTCAAACTCCAGCGCAGGTGATAAAATAGTGATGAGAAAAAAGAACTTAAGAGGGCAACCTAGAGCAAACCAAATTTTGACCCCCCCTCCCCCCCATCACTATAATCACCACAAGTGGCGTAGCCGTCGGTGTGGCTCTACTGGTTGGGAAGTCAGTGGGGGAGTCAGAAGAGAGTGGGGGAAACACCCGCGTCCCCTGTGATCGTTGCTGACCTGAAGAACGGCTGCGGGGAGGGGCTCCTCGGGGGCACCCCGTCCTGCCCGGGTCCGCCGTCCTCACCCACGTGGGACTGGATGTGGCCGTTGATGCCGGAGAAGGTCTTGTACACCTTGCCGCAGTCGTTGAAGGGGCACCTGTAGGGCGGCTTGCACGCCTTCATGTCCTCGATGAAGGACTTCACGTCGAAGTCCAAGGCCATGGCCGCACAGCAAGGCAGCGAAGGTCAGAGAAATGGTGGGAGTGGGGGGGTGAGGGAAAGGGATCCTCTCCGTTCGTCTCGTCGGCCTCAGAAAGGTGTTTTGACTTTGAGTTTGCTGATCCCCCCGATCAGAGCCGCTCTTTTCGTCGGTCGCCAAGAGAAGAAAGTTCTCTTCTCTAGGGTTGCCAGGTGGGCAAAGTAAAAAGAGAGCCAGATAATGTCTCCCCGCAGAAAGCTAGACAGTTAATAAGACAATGTTGAAGAAAAAGGAAATGGCATTTTTCCAAATTGCATTGTTATTAACAAGTTTTGAGAAAAAGGCAAATTTTTCGAATGTAATTTTTTTAAAAAGGTCCAACTGGCATCTCTGCTCATTTGCTGTGTTTTGTGCTCCGTGACCACCGCCGAGCAACAAAAAAGCTCCAAAACATTTCTCGGAATTTAAGATGATTCCTCCGTCTGCAACCTGCGTTGCTTCGTATATTTTGCTACACTACGAGACATAAAAAAGCTAATTTTTCTATCTTAAGTTATGCCGTAGAGAAAA
>JAAUYM010162599.1_pt1 | contig 11956 bp, 8 predicted proteins | sample 7278001 | NCBI WGS metagenome assembly JAAUYM01 (sample SAMN14350224, study PRJNA611818) | marine sediment metagenome | isolation source: surface marine sediment (1.8m) | place: French Polynesia: Moorea | collected 2018-08
CTAGGTATTCCTCTAAACTCTTGTTTTGGCTTGTAAACTCTGCCAAATTCTGCCTTTTTAGCCAGAAAATTGAAAAAAAGAGTTGCGACATAATTTTTGAACTGTGGGGTACATACGTACGTACATTATAGGTAGTTCTACTAGGTACAAAAAGTCCAACTTTTTTTTAAGTGTGATCGATGCGTTTCTAGGAACTGCTCCCAATCAATGAGAACAAGTGGGGAGGCTCTTTGCCTTGGTAAACGTCGATTTAGTAAAGCCAACTTTATCATTGATACTTCTGTACAGTAAACTGTTGCGCCAACCTGGGAGTAGTTCTTGTGGATGCGGCTGGTGTGCCTGAACTCCCCCGTGGGGGAGGGGCCGGGAAACTCATCGTAGAAGAAGCAGTTGCGATCCTCCGGAATCATGTTTCTCAGGGCCCTGAACGTAGGTATACAGGAAACGCAGAAACCTTCCTTAGCATCCTATGAAATCCTGTTGCTTTTCTTTTCTTTTCTCCCCTGACTTGTCGGCGTTGACTTCCTGTGCGCTGATGGAGATGAGGTTGGTGTGCCCGGCCCTGATGGGGATGTTCTTCATGGAGGAGAGTGGGTAGCTCTCTCGGTTGCTGACAATGGCAGTGAAACCCTGGAAAAAGGAGGTGAGAGGGCCAAGTAAAAAGCGAAGACCCTACCTAGCGTAAAAGATTAGTATAATCCTACATACCTGACATACCTACCTGACATACCTACTGTACCATAGGAATAAGTTTGTGTACCACTACATTCCTACCAGTCATTCCTGGTTTGAGTCTGTGGTGAGTACCATTTTCCAGCCTCACCACAGACCCTTTTATGCCATTCAGCATCACACTTAAATTATATCTAAGTTTGTTTCAACAAGAATTGTGAGTCCAGTTTGAGTCACCTATATTTTTTCCATATTTACTAATCTTTTTCCTTCCACACATGAGTCCCACATGAGTCTCTCATGAGTGGGGAACAAATGTCGAATCTGCTATAAGTCTAGGATGAGCCATCGTGAGCAAAGGAATGTCTGGTCAGGTTTTTTACTATGGTACACACAAAAGGAACGCAACACCGCAGGGTATTGTTACCTGAAAGTCTTCCCCGACAGAAGACACCTGATCTGAGTGCGCGTCCAAGATCACAGTGAGTCCGTTGTTGATGCCCTGCATTGGTCAAAAATTGCCCATCCATTAATTACAATCGCACATGCAGCACAATGTGCCGTTTGTAGTGTACTAAACATGATGAGACAGGGGTTCATTGTCCTCCGTGAACCATCCTGGAAGCGTCGCGTGCCTGAAGGTCAGGTTTCGGTCGCGCTTTTGCATCCTGACCACCAAATTCCTGTACTTTGAGTCCTTGAAAATTTCTTCAGCCTATTGGTAACGGGTATTCATTAAGTGTTCATCCTTTTTTCACTTAAATTAGTCATGCAACATGTTATGGGACACCTTGTGCATGTTAAAAGTGCAACACATTCCCCTGTCCGTGGGCAAGAGCGTGAATATGGCAGCACAAGGCAAGGTCCTGCCCTTCCAGAAGCACCTTTTCATCAGAGCCCTATGTCCATTGTATTTGGCAGTGATGCCTTCGACATCAGAACAGGGAAACTGGAATGGTCACTCTATCAAGTTGAGCAGGAAAGCAAGAATGGAGACCACCCAAGCTGCTCACTTGTACAAAATTTTCTCAAATTGTTGGCATAATAACATGTAATATCTCTAAAATTATACTGAAAGCAAAGCATTCAAGCATGTAAAGAAACTTGCATGCTAGTACGGCATGTAGCGTTTAACTGTACCAATGATAAAGTGTAATTACTCCCCTTTCAGGCTAACTGAAGCTTTATCCTTGAATAAATAGACCCAAACCTCCACCACACCCACGAATCTTTATATTATCAGGAAAGAGAGAAAAGCAACCTTTAATGAAGAAGCAGATATGTCAATTTCCTGCCAACATTCTACGAGTAGGTGTCAGTGATGCTGTAATGGTAGTAGATTATCAGAGTTGTTACAAAGCTGCCTTACCTGTGAATACCATAGAAGTTCAAAAAAAGCACTGTATGCTACAGAAGTGTTCAGCGAATTGAAGCTGTCTCTGTAGGCTTTACTGGCTTTGGCAATTTGGACAGCTGTTGCATATGCTCTAGCTGGATTGAACAGAGCATCAAGGTTGCTTGATAATCCTGCAGGAACACCATTTGTCATCCCATCTGAGCTCGATCCTGTGCTGCTACCTCCAGTGCCCGGAGATGAACCTGATCCTGCATTGCTGCCAGAGTTGCCTGATCCCATGTTTCCACCACCAGTGCTTCCTCCAGAATTCGATCCTGTGCTGCTACCTCCAGTGCCCCCAGATGAACCTGATCCTGAAGTGCTGCCACAGCTGCCTGATCCCATGTTCCCATTACCAGTGCTTCCTCCAGAACTTGTGCCTGTGCTGCCACCACTGACACCCCCTGTGTCTCCATTGCCACCAGTAGATGAATCTGAACTTCCCGAGGTTCCAGTGTTGCTAGTTGAACTAAGACAACAAGAGAAAAAATGCATGCTTAAAGAATTATAACACCGAAGTGCACTTCATGATTTTTTGCCAGTCAGGTATGCTCAGAATCTCGATGTACAGTAATAGCTGAATTGGTTCTTCCTAAACCTGTGATCATCTTAGTATCCCTAAAGATACAATATAACATACGTAAGTGATGCAATACTAGGATAGCTCAATCTCTCTGAATAATGCTGACTTTGGAATATGGCAGGGGTTTTTTTTTTGGTGTAAGACTGTTGTTATTATTTGGTGGCTCTTAAAAGACAAGATCGACAGTACAAAACAGCGACAACAGGGTTTTCTGGGTTAAATTGAGGAAGGTCAAATTCACCACCAAGAAAACACAAAGCTAATTTGACAGTACCTTGAGCAGTTGAGTGGCTGGTTCGGATACTGCTCACAGATGCTGGCAAAAGCCTCGTCCCAGCAGTCCGCCTCCTCCAAGATTAGCTTGTCCTCGGCGGGGGAGTAGCGCAAGGTGGCGCAGTCCCTGGTCGAGTTGGCCAGGTGGGTGGTCGCCGCCGTCAGCCTCGTGACGTTGTCCAGCACGACGTAGACCAGGTTGCCAAAGGTGTTCCTGTAGTCGCCGCTGTCGTCCTTCATCCAGGACGTCCAGAAGCGCAGCCCGTCTTTGAGTTGGTGAAGTTTGGAGGCTGTGGCATAATTGGAACTTGATTGGTTGGGAATCACGGTTAACTGGAAAGTTTTTCTAGAAAAACATATGTGTGCATTACATACCTATTAGCTATCAATTTGCTTGATTAAACGGGAAACTACTCTAATTAGGAAACCCATCTCGTCTCCAATCATCCAAGTTTGACTAGTGCTTGAAATTTAGTTATGGATGAAGTAGAGAAAAGTTCAGCTTGCACCCAGGCAGCCAATGAGCACCTTGGTCATTGATGAGGTTGACGAATCTGTCGGTCTGCTCATTCATGCTGAAGTCCGTGAAGTGCCCCATGTGGTCGAGCTCGCACCTGTCTCTGCCGGCCTCATAGTTGCCGGGAAAGTCTTCAAGGTAGTAGCAGGTGTTCCAGGAGGGATCGTACTCGGACCCCTCCGGGCAAACCTTGGTGTCCTCCGCCGTGGCGACGCCGTCCGGGTGCAGGTACCTGCCATGGAGCTTGACAGTTGTACAAGTGGCATTTGGCCTTTATTAGGCAGTGTGTGGACTGTGGATGTTCAGAGGTTCTCAACCTTTTCTTTCGCTCAGATTCTCCCGCGTGACTCACCAAATTTGCGGAGGTGGAGGGGGGAAGAGACATTGTACGTACGTACATTGTTTGTACATAGTAAAAGCAGAACTACCACTTTACTCTGATCCTCCCATGACTCTGTGACCCACTTTTGGGTCGCGACTCACAGTTTGAGAATCTCTGAGGTGCCCATAAACAGCAACATTACTCGGTGCATTCGTCCCATCCCGTGTTGATGAGGACCTCCGAGCGCACATGCTGGTTTGGATCCCTGTATGTTAGGTGTACACAGAAGAGTTCAAGTTGGATATTAAATATTGCAAGGATGCTTGTAACGTCCAGAGTGTCAAAGTCTACCAGATAAAAAAGCTTTTCTATGGATTAATTCAGCCAGAAATAAGCTAAAAGCAAACTTGACCAGATGCAATTTCTGTTGATTTTTTGGTTACACATTTTTCTCCCCCCAAAATTGCCCCAATTTTTCTGAAAACTTTTCTTTCAAAAGTCTTGATTGATATATATATTTTTTAAATCTGGCCCGACGGTTGGCCAAGACTGGCAGCAGTGATGCTGCACCTGGCTGCCATCGCCTTGGCCATGGCGTGCGGGCTGAGGAGAGTTCCCGGAAACACGTCAGCCAGGAAGTTGTGGCCCCCTCCCGTAAGTGCATCAAGCACTTCACTCGCATCCAGTGACTCCGACAGTGTGAAGTCCTTTTCTTCGGCATATGCTCGAATCATGTATCTGCATGTAATAACATAGTAGGCTAGGTAAGTTTCATGGCGCTGCCAGAGGCCGTTTTTTTTTAAAAAAAAGTTCATCTGTTAAGTTTAACTATACCACACTTTTGTCTTCCCATTAACTGTCTGCGCTGTTCTCTGATTAACTGAGACTTAACATATTTTATGAGAACTCATTATGGTTAGACAACCTTTGCACTTAATACTTCCACAGACTACAGTATTAACTGAAGCCAGAATCAAAATACAAAATTTGGGCACTCAACTGTAATGCAGGAACTATGTATTTAAAGAGCTCAGGTATCGGGTATTGTGCCAATTACCTACTACCATCATCATTAATACATTATTATTATAGTACTATTACTATCTGTACACAGTGTGAAGAACAAAATGCTTACGCGAGAGCTCCCTCAATGATGTCATCAGCAATCCCCTGGCTGCAAATGGTGACGGTAGGAAATTCCACCTGGGTCACGGGATGGCCAGTGGTGCCGATGGTGGTGAGGACCGGCCTCGCCTGCCAGTCGTGGTACTGCACCGCAATGAGGTAGGTGGCCAGGGCGAAGAGGCCAACGCAGGTGACGAGCCAGGAGAGGCGGCTGACGGGGCGGACGTCACGCTCGAAGGCGTAGGAGATGCCGTGGGTGGTGGAGTGCTCGGCAAAGTCCAGGACATCCTCCTTCTCCAGTTTTGCAAGCTTCATTCTCTTGTTAGGGGTGGGTGGGTACGTTTACCTACATCTTTTTTTTCTCTGGTAGATGAACAGGAAGTCAATTAAGTCAAGTGGTGGTATACTAGGTACTAGAAGTGCAGGCCCATTTTATGAGTACCTACTGGAGGAGGCTTCCGTGCTCGAAGTGGTGCTTCAGGGTAGTTAAACTTTGCACAGTATCCCTACATGACATGTGGCTGGATGGCTTCATCACCTTCAAGTTCGTTTTATGGTTTTATTTGCGCAGCACATTGTCAAAGTGACTGCAGCGATTACCGTTTTCGGCCTTAGAGGTTAGTCAAATGTCATAAAAGCTATATAAATGTACTGTAGGGTATAGTACAATATTCATTTTAATGGGACACGTCGTGTCATGACTTTGCACCTGCGTGCTGTCTCTCCCTTCCTCTCCTAATTGAACTTTCCGGGGTTGGAAGGGGCACTAGGCAAGTCTGCTTCCCCCCAATTGTTATCGGCGTCGGGGCAACCCGTCTAGTAACTAGACACAATGTTAGTGGGGCGATTGCACTGGTTTGGAAATGGGAAGAGTCATAACTCATAACTTTTCATAACTCATGTACATGTACGTAGAGGTACACTAATGGGCGTCCCATGTGACACCCCAAGTTAATGTGGTTCAGTTATGAATGATATGATATTCTTCCTTTGATCGCTTTATTTCACAGGCGGCGTAAGAATAGTAGAAATTTTGACCAGCAAACCGGGTGGGTTACACCAACAACGAGTCAAACACACAGCAAAATATAAATTGTGTCATTTGGCCCTCCTCAATATTTTTTTTGTTTTCCGAGCAATTGCAGGAGGAGGAGGAGGAGGAGGAGGAGGAGGAAGAGGAGGAAGAGGAGGAGGAGGAGGAGGCAGCAGCATTAAGCAAAGGGGGGAAATACTGCTTCGTGTAGTAGTAATAGGAGAAAAATATCACAAGTTCGAGTTTCACTTCCTCGTAGTATGTAGTAGTTATTATAGCACGTGCGAATTTCCCACATTTCATCCTGCATGTCACGTCCGCAAACGAAACAAAAAAAGGGTCGAATCTCTCCTCAGATCGTCCTCAGATCCCTTGCACGTCGAAGCTGGGGAACCTGGGGAAGTTGACCTTGCGGCTGAACTCCGCGAAGCTGGGGAACCTCGGCACCGGCGGGTCGAAGAAGCCGACGCTGTTGCCACTCGTCTTCGGGGTGCGGGAGTTGGAACGCGGCTGGAGGTGGGAGTGGTGGTGGTGGTGGTGGTGGTGGTGGCCACGTTGATGCCTCTCCTGCCGGGATGGGTGCTGCTGTTGCTGCTGCTGCTGGGAGTGGTGGTGGTGGCGTTGCTGATGCCTCTTCTGCTGGGCTGGTGGCTGCTGCTGGTGGCTGCGGCGAGGCTGGAAGCTCTGCTGCTGCTTCTGTGGTTGCAGTTGCTGGTACTGATACGCGTAGGAGGTGGGAGGCGCGTTCGTGGTGGCTGCGTGGCCACTGCTGGCCTTCTCTAGACTGGCGTAGTAACCTTTGGACTCCTGCTGTTGCTCCTGCTTCCACTTCTGGTGAAGCCGCTCCTGCTGCTGCTTCCACTGCCGCTGCCGCTGCTGTTGTTGTTCCTGCCTTCTCCGCTCCAGGCCTTGGTCGTCCACCTTCTGCAGGTCCACCTCCTGCAACTTGGCCAGCTTCCTCCTTCTTACTTCCTCCTCCTCCTCGTCTTCCTCCACCCGCAGCCTCCTCTTGTTGGGGAGCTGCTTTGTGTAGGCGGCTGCCGCGGCCGCCGGGGCCCTGGTCACGGCCACCACGGACCTCTCGGTGGGGGAGGCGTACATCCCGCCGCTGTAGTCGCCACCGACGTAAGGGAAGCTGCCCAGCACCGGGGTCTCGGTCTTCCTGTAGGTCTCCCTCAGGTGCGCCGGCTGCTGCGACTTCTTCTTGAGCTCGTGTCCGAGATGGAACTGCGGCGAGGTGGACGGGCGGCCGTATGGCCTGACGGTCACTGCGGGCGGCGCCTTCTGCTTCCTGATCTCCTCCTTCTTCTTCGGGTGTGTGAACTGCTTGGGATGAGGGGTGAACGACAAGGAGGGAGGAGGAGGAGGAGACTTCTCTTTGGGCTTCCCGTAACCGAAGTAGTCGGAGTAGCTGAAACCGTTGGAGAGCTTCAAGTTCTCCTCCTCCTCCTTTCTCTTCCTCTTGGTCCTCTTGGGCACGCTGCGGCCGTAGAGGTCCGGGGCCCCGTAGGACCCGGCCAGGTAGGGCACCGGGGTGCTCACCAGGTGGTGCAGGTTGTACAGAGGAGGGTAGCCCAGCACCGACGACGCCTCCTTCCGGTATTGCTTCAGTTGCTGCTGGTGCTGGTGCTGCTGCTGCTGCTGCTGTTGTTGCAGGAAGGTCTTTGGCGTCGCGGCCAGGGGGACAGAGGAGAACGGGGAAACGTTTGAGTCGGCGTTGAAGTGAGAGGCGTAGGACTCCTCGTCCGACGTTGTTGTTCTTGTTGCTGTTGCCTTTGCCGGCCTGAAAGGCCTTCTCGTCGTCGTCGTCGTCGTCGTCGTTGTCGTCGTTGTCGTTGTTCTCCGCGTCGGTGTCGCCGTCGTCGCCGTCCTTACTCTCGCCCTCTTCCTGTTCCTAGAATGGTTCTTCCTCTCCTTCTCCTCCTCCTCCTCTTCCTCCACCTTGCTTCCCCAGTCGCGAGTCTCCAGGGCGGTGGTGGTGGTCGAGGCGGTGGCGGCTGCGGCGACCCTCGCCCTGCTGCCCCTCTGCCGGCGGTCGCGGCTGTGGAAGCTCTTCTGCCTCTCCCTCCTGACCTCGGAGGACGACAGCCGCGAGTTCTCGAAGGGCAGGAACGTGTTCTTGGAGGAGGAGTGGGTGGAGTAGCTGTCCGCATCTCCGTAGCGGGAGGCCTCGCGACGGGGAGGTGCTGGCGTCCTCAGGTCCGACAGGTCCCGCAGGTCCTGCAGCAGGCGTCCCATCAGGTCTCCCTCACCGCCTCCTCCGTAGTTGACGTCCTCGTCCTCCTGATCCGTCACCGCTATCCTGACGTTGTCGACCTAAAAAAAAAAAATAAGTTGGTAAGTCTTATCCCAACTTGATAAAAATTACAATAGATGAGGAATGCTTTCATATAATACTGGTAAATTGTAAAAAAAAAAAAAAAATTGCCTTGTTGTTCCTCCCCCTGCGATGGTTGGGGCCGGCAGCGGCGGCGTCCGCCCGCCCGGCCGGCTTCTCGATGACCGGGCGGGACTTTCTCCGGTTGGCCGGGAAGTGCGGGAACTTTTCCGCGTCGTCCCTCGGGTACTCCTCCGCCACCTCGTTGCGCCCGTCGCCGTCCTTGGCGCCGCTACTGTCCAGGAACCGCTTGCGGATCTTCTCGCGGTCGGACTTGGGCCTCCACGTCTTGTTGGAGCGGAGCTTCCTCGGCCTCTTGGCGGCCTTCTTCCGGAAGATGTACTTCGGGTACTTGGTGGTGCCCTTGTGCAGCTTCGGGCCCGACGGATGCCAACTCGCCGTTGTGGTCGCCGCCGTCGTGGCTGTGGTCGTGGTCGTCGTGGTCGTCGTGGTCTTGGTCGTTGTTGCAGTCGCCACCGGCCTCAGCCTCTTGATCACGGGCCTGGCCGTCGGCATGAGGAAGGGCCTCTCCGCGCCGAACAGCCTGGGCCTGCTCGTGGGGGCCCTGGCGGTGGTGCCGGCGGTGCTGCCGGACGCGTCCCCCACGTCTCCGATGGTGTAGTCGTAGGCCACCGGCCTGAAGGTGCTGGTGCTGAACGGGGTGATGACGTCTACGTCCTCGTCCTCCACCCGTCCGACGGCGTAGTAGTCGTAGGAGATCTTGTTCTCCTGCCCCCACCGCTCGGCCTCCTCCACGTCCTCGTCTCGGACGCCGTAGTCGCCGTAGTCGCGCAGCTCCTGGAAGTGGTCCTCCAGATGTCGGCTGCCGGTGCTCTTCATCCGGACCTGGTCCGGAGCGTCGAAGTGGCGGTACCTCTTGGCCGGCGGGGGCGGCCTCCTGGACCCGGCGGCGGCCAGGTCGTTGCTGGCCGCCCCGTGGAGGAGCGACCTCTGCGTGTCGTAGCTTCCGGCCAGCGTCAGCCCCGCCCCCCTGGCGCTCAGCAGCGGGTACGACGGCCGGCGCCTCCTCTTCTCCTTCTCCTTCTCCTCCTCCGTCTGGACTGACTCCTCGATCAGGGCGGGGATCACGTCGCCGTCCAGAAAGTCATCCTGGACAAGTGAAAAAAAGTCATAGCCATACGTGTTTTTTCCTTCTAAACTTAAACACACTGTACCTTTCTCCCCCCTCCAATTTTCCGTCCTCCTCCGAGCGCCCTCATGACCTTGGGTTCCGGCGGCCGCTCCCTGAAGGTGCCGCTCTCCGGGTCGAAGTAGAGTCCGGGCGAGGCCTGCGAGCCCTTGGACGAGTATCGGAGGCCGTCGTCGCCGGGGATTGCTGCTGCTGCTGCTGCTGCTGCTGCTGTTGCTGCTGCCAGCAACGCTACTGCGAGGCGGCGGCCTCTGTGTTGCGATGTTGTCATCATGGTGGGTATATGTTTTTACAGCAATTTTTCTGGATAAAAAGAGAAAAGTAGCATTCATGAGCAAAGTGTACATAGTACGTAGTACGTAGTACCTGGAATTTACAGAAATAGCCTATCAGTTAGCTAAGATTAGTTCACTAGGATTCGATAAAGTCCATTAATACTAGATGCAGCAGGCACCAAACTTCCTGACATAAATTGAAGGCATCAAAATTGAGTAAAGGGCAGTGAGGTCTCCCAACCAGACAGCCGTCGCGATAAATTCGTCACCGTTTTGACCTATATGTAAAGTGGTTGTAAAGTACCAAAGTACCAAAGCTACTGGTATATTCTGAAGTTATATATATAAGCCTATTTTTAACTTTCACAGGTGTCAAATATGTCTTTCGCGCTCACATGAGTGACAGTCATGTATTTAATTAATGTCTCATAGGTGTGACATTTAAAGAAAAGGAGTGAAGTTGTTACAACCTCTTAAGCAAGTTGCCATCTTTGAAATAGGGTATGTCTGGTCGGGATTTCTTTTTTCCACTTATTCTTATACATAACCCTCACATATGAGAGACAATTACAAATAGCATGCCTTCTACATAGATTGATTTTTTTGTCTCTACCTGACAAGTAACTGTCGCCAATGATTATTGGTTTTTTATTCGGTTTTTTTTCTCTGTCTCTGTCTCACATTTCTGTCCCCGATGTTGGTTTGCGGATGACATTATGTGGAGACAGCGACGACAGCAGAATTGGCTTAAAAACAAAAGAGTTTCAGAAAAATGAAAAAGTCAACGCGCCAAATTTGCTTCCTGCTCGAGTTAGCGTTATTGCGGGTAATTTTGCGGTCGTGCTTAATTGCGTCATAAATTACAACAACCACTTTCCCTCCCACGTAAGAAGATGTTGCGCATCTAAAGGAGATGGAGGGAGGGGGGGGGGCAGGAAGAAGGGAGAGAGTAGGCAAATAAAGTGGTACTTTACTGCTGCCCCAATTGTCAACCACTTTACTCCTTATTGACATTTTGAAGCTAAGAGTATCTTGTTATGTCTGGGTGTCTGTGCTCGACATTTTGCATAATTAGGTAGTAGAAATGTATTTTTTTTTTTAATAATAATGAGTCAGCCACTTCCCAACTTTTCAGCGCCAAAACGACCTAGGTATGTTGTACTGTACAGTATATTCCTGCGCCTCCGCGAAAGCGTGGAACACTTTTTTTTTTGTTTGCAGCATGTTGTGAGTCTGAAATGCCGCTTTCCACGATAGGAGGAGGAGGAGGAGGAGGGAGGCATGCTAAGCTGACCTTATACAAGACAGGAAAATGTCACCTGTGAAAAAAAAAATGCTTTCAGAGACATTCCCCTCTTATCGACGCTGATAAAAGAGAGAGAACAAAAGCCCAGTCTCAACCAGCAATGGTAAAGATCAACCTTACAGAATACAGACAGCCAAGTTGTTGACAATGTTAACCCTGACACTATTAGAATATATATATATATCATACAGCATCTCGGCTTACAGTATTCGTTACCATTTCTGAACTTACTCAATTCGTGGGCCTTAAGTTTCTTGCAAGCCCGTTTTAAGTCAATTTCTTCCTTTAAAAAAAAATTGGGTTGTTTTTCTCTGCACACGCGACAATCACGAGTCTAGTTTGACTCCTACATGTGTGATCGACGAAAGACAGAAAAGGCAACATGTCTGATGTGAAGCCGACGGCAGATAGGTTTTTGTCTGGTCGGGCATCAGTAGTACATTCGTTCTTTTGCGAGACGTCACAGAATTGTCAGGGTTGCTTTTTTTTTTATCGTTGTCTACACATACTACTTTCCTAACATTTCAAAATCCATACCTAACAAGGCGCGGGGGCACTAAATTACAGTCTAAATCTAGGAAAAAATAGCTGTCGGGCATGACAGAGAGTAAAAATTATTCCGAGTATATGGGAAAAAAAAGTGTCAGAGAAAAAAAAATCACTTTGTTAAAAAAAAATTCAAGTCTCTTTCACCCGGGGGGCGACACAATTTAAAATTTTTTTTGCTTCTAATTGGAGGATAAAGCAGGAAGAAAGGATTCTTTTTTCCACCCTCTCCCCCTTCCCCGCTCTCCCGCTGCTAAAATTAATCCTGTCCCTGTCGAAATTTGCACTTTTTTTTTCACTTTCCCCTCATTGCGCACTCTCTGTACCTGAACTGATGAGCCAGCAACCAGAAGCAGCTCCCCACTCTCACTCTCTCTCACC
>JAAUYM010077498.1_pt1 | contig 11943 bp, 12 predicted proteins | sample 7278001 | NCBI WGS metagenome assembly JAAUYM01 (sample SAMN14350224, study PRJNA611818) | marine sediment metagenome | isolation source: surface marine sediment (1.8m) | place: French Polynesia: Moorea | collected 2018-08
ACTTATTCAAAATCGGTGGAGAATGTGCCCTTTCTTGGGAGCTTTAGAAATCGGAGGTTTATCGGAGCAAAAATGGAAGCTTTCTTAACAGTCACTTGGTGGTTGGGCAGTGCTACGCACAAGCCACTAAGCCACCCTTGGGGCAAGCATGCAACACAAGTCAAAGCTCGCGCCGAAAAACTTGCTATTCCCTGCTTTTTTAATACTGTTAAATAGTATGTCAGACTACATCATTAAATGTAAAAAAAATAGTACAGTAGTATGTTACAACCTGCTAGGAGCTTATTTATGAAATGTGAGACCTTCTCCCCCTCCTCTCCCTGTTTATTTTTCCTCTGCTGCCTTCTTCTTCAGAGTGGTGGCTGACAAAAATCTCAGTTTTCTGTGAGCGCAACTGCTGCTTTCTCTCTCCCCCTCCCTCATGTTACTTTCCCGAAATTTATTTTTCAGTCCCTCTTCCTCCTCCTCCCTTCCAAGATGCCTTCATCACGGGGCATTATATTTAACATGAAAAACTTTTTCCATTTTCTTTTTTTGGGAAATGAAGAGGAGGAAGGAAGAATCGTTTTCTAAAGAGAGCCTCTCTAAAGAGTAAAAGAGAGAAAGAGACGGGCGAAAAAGGAAGAGGAAGCCAGGCAATTAACTTTCCTCCAACCCATTGTCAGAAAAATTGAGGAGGAAGCTTCGTCCTCCTTCCCAACCAACAGCAATCCCTTAATATAAAATTTGGCTACTTTGGCACTCAGTTGGCACATCAACGCTCAGTGGGAGCTCCAAACAGACTCCAACTGAGCACTTCAATAGCGGCTAAATTCTTTAGGAGCACTTCTTAATTGACTTGTGCCGAAATTAGTGCTGATCGTTGTTGGTAGGGTTCCTTCCTTGGGCTTAAAAACACGGAGCCAGGATTAAAGAACAGAGAGGGAGAGAGAGAGAAGCAAAAAAACAGAAACCCAGAAAATGGAAAAAAGGAATTTTTTTTGGGACAAAGCCCATTTTTTTTCACATCTCTCACAATTTTTCCTACAGGAAATCGTCGTCCCAGCAACCTGAGCGGGTTCCTCCCTCCGCCGGCGCTGGGCCTGGCGCCGCCGGCGCCGGCGTCCGGAGAGCGCCGCCTCAGCGCCTACCTCCCGCAGCGGCGCGCCTCCTACTTCGTGCCGCTTCCCAGCAGGGAAAGCAGCAAGGACAGCGGCGGCGGCAAGGACAGCGGTAGCAACAAGGGTGTCGGCGGCGGCAGCGGCATCGGCAGCAGGAGGAGCAGCTTTCTCTTGGCGCCAGACCCGTCCGTCGTCTCCTCCTCCGGCAGGTGGTCGCCAGGTGATATATGTAGAATCCCAAACTTTTTTCTCTCTACCTGTAAGTGTGTGTTGCAACCTCATTTTTGCGAATAAAAAAGAAAAAGTTTTCTCATCAACTCTATCCGTCCTCTATGTACTACAGAATGTCCGCCACAAAAAGACTAATGATCTGGTCTTTAAACAAACATGATTTTTAAAAAAAAATCGAGTAAGTTTTTTTGCCAGTGTCTCTTTTAACATTTTTGCAAGTCATGCGACATCCTTTACCACGCCAAAATAAAGTAAGAGATTCAGGTTTCTTAATGGATATTCTGTTTCCAGTTAACCGAGTCCGATTAACCGTGTGCCGATTAATTGAGTTTGGCTATAATACCAAGCCTTTTCCCCTTCTCCCTTGCAGTCCGCACCTCCCCAGTGGGCAGCTCACACGGCGGCCGCACCTCCCTCTCTGCGCCGCGTCCCTTCGCCGCCTCCTCCCGCCGCACCAGCGTCTGCACGGCCGCCGAGTACCTGATGCGCGGCGGCGGCATGGGCGGCGGGCCTACCTTGGGGGGCGGGGGCGGCCTCGGATTCGGGCTAGGCGGGCTGCCCTCCGGGCTCGGCGGCAACGCCGGCGCCGGCACAGGCGGCGGCGGCGGCGGAGGAGGAGGAGGAGGAGGGGGAGCCGGGGGGACGAGCAGCAGGAAGAGCTCCTGGCTGGCGGCGTCAAGGGCGCACAGCAATGTGAGTGCATCATGGGACGGTTGATACGTAATATAGAAGAGTACAGCAAAGAATGGAGGAGACTTTTCTCTTTGTGCATTAGGAGACATTTCTGTAACTATTCGGACAGTATACCACAAGATGGGGGAAAGTTTTCTTTTCAACTCAAAATAATGCATTCGTACAGTTTGCGATCGGACAGTTTTCTGCCTTTCATAACTACGTACATGGATATAAAATTTGTTTTAACAAATCGCCAAATCAAGGTCGTTACTACGGATACATACATTGATCTTGACTACTGTAGTACAGTACAGCAGATCCAAGGTCAACTGTATTCGTACGGAATTTTTTCTCCCCAAAAGCTGCCAAGAGCCGTTGCACCACTTTATAATTGGCGGCACTCTTGGGCGAAGAAGAAAGGGTTGCAAAGTATCCTTTTCCTTTCTCTACCTTTTCCTCTCATCTGTGAAAGCAGAAAGAAGATTGTTCCTTAGAGCAGAGGAAAGTTTCTTCTTAATTCTTTCTTTCTCTCATTAGAATGCTGAGGGCGAGGAGAAGGGGGAGGCACCTTCAAGGCCGACCAACTTGGACCCCCCCGAAAGGGGGGAGGGAAGGAGAAGGCAGAGGGGCAAATGAAACGACCTGCCCGTAACAATTTCAGAGATTGCGACGGCGGGAAAAAAAGGGGGATCCAGATGTGGGGTGGCGAAGTCAAGACCTCCCATGACCATTTCTCATCCAATCCCAAGGGAGCGGAGAGAAGGAGCGAAGGAAGGGAGGAAGATAGAGGCCATCTAAATGTGCGGAGATTACTATTATACCTACAGGATGAAAAAAAAAACTATTTTAAATTTTCTTTATAGCACATTATCCAATATGCAAGCGGGGGGGACAAGCACCAAAAAGGTATCACACATGTCAGTTGTTTTCTGGGACATCCTGCACGTAGTACGTACTGTTGTACCCGCCGATTGTTGAAACAGTTTTCGGGTGACTATTTTTCTTGTTCCAAATGATTTTTTTTTACCAATGACATTTTGTCGTTTTATGCTTTCAGGACAAGAGCAGTTCCCGCAACTCCGTCTGCTCCGTCGGTGCGCCGCCCCCGATGCCGCCGCCGATGCTCTCTACCAACCAGACGGCCTCCATCGTGACGCAGTCGCCCACCCCGCCCTCGGCCGCCGCCTCCCCCACCGAGGAGGGGAAAAGGGGCGGCGGCGGCCTCCAGATGATGGAGGTGCACCGGAAGCAGAAGAGGCTGCTGCAGTACCACGAGCTGCCCAGGCTGTTCTGCACGCGGGCGTCGCCGGTCGACAAGTCCTTCCATGAGGACGACGACGACGACGGCGGTGGCGGCGGCGGCGAAGGAAGGAGAAGGAGGAACAGCAGCGACGCCTTGAAAAAGAGGGTCTTTTCCCTGGAGGAGGAGAAAGGTCTTTGGAAGGAGTCACAGTCGGAGGAGGAGAAGGAGGAGGAGGAGGAAGAGAGGGAGAAAAGTGGGTTTTCCGAGTTTGCATTATTTATGGGCCAAGTAGTGGCGTTTCCTCCTCCGACTGTCGCTCCTTCCAAAAACCTCCGCTCACTTGCGGATGGTGTAGAAGAAGAGGCTGAAGAGGAGGAGGAGTGCATTTCTGCGGCTGACTGCAAAGGAGGAGGTAGAGGAGGAAGGCATCGATTGTCGCCTCAGGAAAAAGAGGAGAAGGAAGGAGAGCAGAAAATGGATATTCAAAGCACGGACCATGTCATACCAGGAGGAGGAGAAGGAGGAGAAAAAGAGGCTGCGGGCAATTCCACATCTGGTGAGAGAGACGGGAAATGGGAGGCCTGAGAAAGGGAGGGAAGGGAACAAAAGGCAAAAGCAGAAGGGGAAACAGTGTCCTTGTCGTTCTCCTCCTCCCCAGCAACAGAATCTGGGAAAGGCAATCTCCATTTCTCCTCTACGTACTACTATTACAGTCGAACCCGCCTAAGTGGAAAAATATTTGGAAACAGGCACCAGAACTACGTATGTATGTACAGACATATGACGTCTGCTCCAAAATGCCTCCACGTAAGCAGTATTTTTATTTATGCGAACTTCTCACTTACGTGGGTTGGACTGTCGCCAAACCATGCCCCCCCTTCTCCCAAAGCTTGGAGGAAGAAATTGGCCAAATTGCGGAGACAAACACCGGCACAAGAGCCCCGCTTTCTTTCCCCAAAAATGAAATTCTGGAGGACACACTAGAATTCTGCCTACTTGCAGTAGTAAAAGTTGGCAGGTGGAATCTGTACTAGGTACTGTACCGTGTATTCTTGGATTCTTGGAAAGAGGCGCATACCACGCAGATCTTTGCTCCATCTAACCTGCTGCAGGAGTGGCAGAGACGTCACGTCAGCCTACTACGTACAGTACAGAATGTGCCAGAAAAAAACCTGACATTCTTTTGGTCTTTGTGTAGAGTACCTTTCAGTGGTAGAGATCAGCAGAAAAATATCTGACAAATTCGGAAAGGTTGTGCTTCTTAAAGAGGCAAACGAAACAGTATGTCAGGTTTCTTTCTGGCACATCCTGTACTGGTACATCCCTTTCCTCCCTCCCCCCCTCTTAGCAGGGCGTTCAATCATCCCGAGCTTTAGTAGAGGACTCCTGGCACTCTGCATTCTTGTAATATATCTTCACTGCGGAGGCTGCCACTGAAGGAATCGGGTTGGACATTCAACCTCTATTGTTTCATTTTTTTGGGGGGGGGGGCTTTCTTGCAGTATTTGCGCTTGTACAAGAATGGTTTTAAGTAGATTGTGTGAGGGCCTGTGGTATGAATAGCTTTTTCTTCCTCCCCCCCTCCTCCCCCCCCCCCCGTCTACACATCATCTTTCCACCCGTCTGCAACATACACAGACTCTACCACCACCACCCTTTTTCTAATGGATTTTTCTCTCAGGCCTCCGATACCACCAACACCATCATAATGAAAAAGCAGATCCCCCAGCGATCCGGCAACAGAGCCACGAAGGCCCGGGAATCCCTCCGAACCCTCCTCATCCCATGACTGGCAATTCCTCCTCGACAGCGGAGGACAGAGGCCGCCGCCGGTGCGAGGGGGGATGCGGCTCCCCGCAGGCCATGGAGGTGGCCCTGCAAGAGGAGGCGGAGTTGGCGGGCGTCTTCTCGGTGGCCACGAGGGAGAGGAAAAAGGGCGTGTGCGGCGCGACCGCCATGCCGCCGGTGCAGCCCCTGCGACCCGTCCAGGTGCCGCCGCCCGTAAAAATGTTGGCGCAAGCGCCAGTGTCAACTCCATCGCCGGCGCAAGCGCCAATGTCGGCGCCAGTGCAGGCGTCTGCCCCGGTATCGACGCCGAAGGCCGCGCCGCTGTCGGCGCCGATCCCGGTGGCGCGCACCGACAGCAGCGCCAAGGCCAGGAGATCTCGGTTCAGGACGAGAAGCTGTAGCTACAAGCAGTCCGACGTGTGAGTCAACAAAAGCAGGCGCGGCCTTGCTGCCTGGCGGCCTTGCGGCCACCGCCGCCGTGGCCTCCACCGCCGCCGCAACGTGCCAACTACAGACTTGGTGAAAGCCCTTCTCCCCCTCCTCCTCGTCGTAAAATAAAGTTCCACTCAGGACGCCATTAGCTCCTTCTCTTCGGCGCAGCATGTGTGCCAAAAAAATGCCAGAGAGAGAGGGGGAGAAAGAAAAAGAAGGAAATCTCGTTATTGTATCGTCCATTAAGCGGCGCCGTCATCAGCAGCAATGCATCCCACCATTGTTGTTCCCCCCCCCCCAACACACATTTTTCTCTCTCTTTTTCTCATCGTCTTTTTTGTGCTATGTTTAAGAGGACTCGCTTCTGCCATCCCCTCACCCCTTCCCTCCCTCGTCTGGGGACGCTGTGAAGAATCACTAATATACTGTACTGTAATACATGTACTACTATATTTTATGGGAAACTATTGCAAAATGCATTAGAATGACAGAAAGGAGAAATTGCGAGCTGAATCGTTTGCGAAAGATACCTCTTTCCACGCACATTCTAAAAAAAAAAGATTGAACAACGAATCAATATTTCAAGGTCCTCTTCCCTCTCTGTCCAGATCCCCTCCTTTCTCTCCCCTGGAAATATAAGAAACCACCGCGGCCTCCTCCTTTCCTTTCGTGATTGAAGGTCTTGATGCCGCATATTGGCAGTTTCCTCCTCCTCTTCCTCCTCCTCCTCCTCCTCCTCCTCCTCCTCCTCCTCCTCTCTCGTGAGTCGGAGCAAAGAGAAGAAATTTCATCCTCTTCCCCCTCTTCCCCTTTTCCCAATCGTCTCACGCCCTAATGCCTTCTAATTGACTGGGGGAGTTGGTTGCAGAGGCCTCCAGCAGAGAGAGAGAGAGAGAGAGAGAGAGAGAGAGAGACTTGAGAAGACGCTCCTCCCCTCCCTCCGCAGCCATCACCCCCGACCCAGCGGGGCAGATTCCTCTTCCTCGCTCTCTCCAACATGAGAAGCTTCGTCGTCGTCTTCTTCCATTATGTAGTAGTGGTACTGTATATGGTAGCAGAATGAAGTTAATGGAGTGAGTAAAGAAGTTCTCTGCCGCAGCTACTTTTTTTTTGGAGAGAAGATGCTTTTTCATGCACTGATGGTACGAGTAGTATAGTCAACCTTCGATTTAAACAAAACACCGATTTAGTAAATACACTATTTCCCTGCTTTCCAGTTTTTTTTTAAATTATGTGCAGACCTTCAATTCACTAAAGGACCTCGACTTCATCGACTTTTTCCTCGAACCCACCGACATTACTAAATTGAAGGTCGACTGTACTGCAGTTTTTTCCCCCCTGTGTGGCGGGTGGCAAGGTGAGACTTACGAGTACTCACTTCTGCTGGAATTTCTTACCTCGATGCACATATGATTTCTCTCTCTCTTAGTTGTTGTGTACAGTACGTACGTGGTTACGTGTTACAGTGGATCTCTGCTATATAGTAAACTGAAACTCCAACATGTAGTACAGTAGTAAGAAAAACTGCTATGGTACAGTTGCTATAATTACCAAATTGATAACTTTTTTATGACCTACCTCCCCGATGCTAAAGTTTGTTATGTTTGAGGTCACATAAGCAAACAGTTTTAATTCCTACATAAGAACATTTCTTACTATTGTCACTTGTTCTTTGTCACGATAAGCGTATTTGGCTGTACTAACGCAGGTGTCCTTGGTGGCGCCAGACATGTGGAAACAGAAAAATGGGAAGTATTGCAGACCAATCACAGGAGCTGTCAAGCAGGTACAGTCAGCCTTCGATTTAGCAAACATTTCCAACAAACAACAATCCCTTTAAGAAAAAACTGGATACAACTTTGGCACTGGTCACTGCCTCAGCACCCAGTTTGACTCTGACTAAGCACCCAAAATAATTTGTAAAAAGCCAAAAGCCACTGATTGAGCACACATTTTGTGCCGAACTTGGATTTTTGTGTATGCGTTTAGGTACCTATATACCACATGAAATTGAGGGTTGTTAACAGGCATGTGCATATAATTTTTTACATAAACAAAAGATTATTACTTTTTTAAAGTAATGTACATAGAGCTTTAGAGTCACTGATTTGGAATAAGGGTACAAATGGCTGTATGTAAAGTTTTCTAGGTGTTTCAAGGGTGGTGTCATGTTCGGCACCGAAATGTACTAGTAAACTCATCTGTGGCTATTAGCTAATTTTAGCCATTTTGAAGTGTGTAATCTGACCACTTCTTCATTGGAGGCCAGCATTTTTTTTCGTCATTGTGCCAGAATTAGCGCCGGTCGATGTTTGGTAAGGTTGATATAGTAAAAAAAAATTTGATTTATGTACTGTACTGGTAAAAACTTCTCTCCTTTGGCAACTTACACATTCAACTTAGTAAGCTTATTTTTTGCAAAGGTTTTTTTTCTGAAACTGTCGCCTTTACTGAATCGATGGTCGCCTGTACTCAAGACCAAAACAATTGTGTTCCAGATGGCGGTGTGGGTGGAAATGTGAGCGAGCTCTCTTGCAACAAAACACCTTCTTCTTCATCTCTCGAGATTGGATTGGCTGTTGTTCGATATAGGGACTTCTTATATCCCTATCAATTTTCTTCATAAGTCTGCAGAAACACAGAGAATGACTTATTTTTTTTTACATCATGAGCCCTACATTGTAGTGCCTTTCACTTTCTTCCTATTTAAATAAAGTTGAGTGGAGAAGGCTTTGTGTAGAACAAGAAGAGAAAGAAAAGAAGCATGGCAGACATCTGCAGAGGCATTAATTACGTAGTTTTTTCTTTCTTCATATCAGAGTTGATCTGCGAACTTTTTGTTTGTTTGTTCTTCTTTTCAGACGCCAAGACAAGGTTTTTTTTCCAGCAATTTCAATTTCACCGTTACTACCCCACCAGACAGTCGTCAAGCTAAATTCGCAACGCTTTTGAGAACCTAATTATGTACCTATTTTGACTGCCGCACGTGTCAACTTTTTTTCAGCACAAATGGATGACAGTTTTGTGCTTACTTAACGTGTCCTGTGCGAGAAGGAAGCAAAAGGTGAAGTTTTAATTAAACTACTAGTTATTAGTCAGGTATGTACCGACGAAACTAAGGATATCTCTGGTCGGGTAGCAATTGAAAACATTGCCAGGCGCGGCAACGCAACTTTTGTGTCACCAATTTTCGCGACTACAAAAGAATTCTCTCCTCACCTGGGTGAAGGGTCACACGTTGGCGGGAAGCAGCAGAGGCTTCATCAGTCAGACCCAGCTTTCACCTCTTTGATCTCGTGGAAAGTTATGGTTGTTGATGATGCACTTCTCCTGTGATGTTACTCGGTATTCCCTGACAGCCCAACAATCATTGTCACCTTACGTACTTCCTTTGCCAAAGATCAAAGAGAACTTTTGCACCCAGTTGTGGTTTATTGCGACAGTCTGCAACAGCGACATGTTACAGCGAACTTCTTCGATATAATTTGCCCGAATGACAAATTTTAAACTCCGTGGAAATCATCGAAAAGCGAAGATTTTGCTGTTCTCACTACATGGTAGCATCTGAAAGTTCTAATACTCTACTAATACAAATATACTGTTTGCCACTGATCGACCATTGCCGTATGGTATTGCAAGAAGCACTATTGCCAAAGATTGGTGGCTTTTCCCAAGAAACAGTGTTGCCAACTGGTATATTTTATTGGCAAAATGTTTCAAAAGTGCTTGTTCGTAGCTTAGACTTTTCTTTACAATTTGAGTTTTGACTACTATGCTAATAAACTTCAGGTGTCTAGCATATTGCCTTCCAGAAACGTTGGCAACTCTGGCCGGAACGCCCCCTCTCTCTCAGTTCCCCGGAGTTGCAATCCACTTGAGCCCTGTCCTCCGCTGCACCTCTACCGCCACCCTCCTCCTCTCCCCGGGTGACATGTCCCAGCGACGCAAGTCTCCGACGCACTGCAGCGCAGGGCAGCAGTCGAACAGCCTCAGCGCCGACTCGGCCGTCAGCGCCAGCGCCGTTCCGGCCGTTGTTTCCCCCGGCTCGTCCTCCTTCAGGGAGGCGTCGTCGAAGCTGGGGCAGCCGGTGGCCTGCAGGCCTTCCAGCCGACGGGAGTGGCGCAAGATGCAGTGCAGGGCGGACTTGGGGCGGTAGCCACAGCCTGTTCCTCCTCTGTCGTCCGGAATCGTCTGGTGTTCGTCCTCCTCCCTCTGTTCTTCTTCTTCGTCATCCTCTTCGCGTTCGTCTCTGTTCTGCATCTCCCTCATCTCCTCCTCGCGCCCGACGTACTGCACCAGGAAGAGGTGGACCAGCTTCAGCCTGGACAGAAAGTCTGCCGCCGCGGTCGAGTCACAGTCGTGGTGGTGGTGGCGCCTCCCTCCTCCTCCGCCTCCTCCGCCGACCACCAGTCGGCAGTTGGTGACCTGCAGCTCCTCCAGCGCCGGGCAGCCCTCGCCGAGCAGCCTGAGGGGCACGTCGGTCAGCACGGTCTCCAGCTTGAGCGCGGTCAGCCTGGCCCCGACCGCCGACACCAGGTCGGCCAGCACCCTGCCGGAGTGCAGCCCGCCCAGCAGCAGGGAGTGCAGCCTGGGCAGGTCGTCGGCGGTGACGGGCGGCCTGAGGGCGGCTACCGTGGTCCACAGGCGGAGGTCCTCCAGCCTGGGGAAGGCCCTGACGGTCTCACGGAAGTGAGACCCGCTCGTCACAGGCAGGAACAGTGTCTTCAGGGAGAAGGAGGAGCAGCGGCTGTTGTCCACCGACTCCTGGGAGAGGAACCTGTGGAAAGGAAGGTACTGAACGTGCCTAATCGAACGTCGACCGCACTCCCTTCTCCTCCTCACCTGATCCCTGCGAAGAAGTCCTTGACGACGGCGGTGTGGCTGAAGGTGAGCACCTCGAGGCTGCAGCAGGCGGCGGCCGCCGCCAGGCAGCCGACGTGGGTGCAGCTTGTCTCCTTCAGCCCCAGGCGGCGCAGGGTGGCGCACAGTGGCGCGCGGCCGGCGGCGTCGGCGTCGCTCGACAGCATCATCTTGACGCCAAGGTCGGTGACAGCGGAGGAGCGCCAGAAGTCGGCGCTCTCCAGGCGGAGGCAGACGGAACCCACGATGTTCAGCATCTGGAGACAAAAAAAAAATTTTATGACTACTATACACTTGATCTTGGATAATTGGTAAAGGTTGACAGATGGCCCAATTTCCCAGTTTTCCGTGTTTTTCGTTTAGTCAGTGGCTTCATTAACAACATAGAAATTGTGTCTCCCTTAAAAAAAATTAGTTAACCGAGATTTTGTATTGTATGTATCGGTCCTACTGTACTACAGCAGTACCAAGAAAGTCAGTATTCGACTTGAGAAACATTGATTTTGTAAAATTATTTTTGGCACCTGTATTTAAAAAAAAAAACAAAAATATACTGCACATAAAAGTTATGTTCACTTTGATCAATTTTTCTCGTGCTACAGACAACTTGACAAAACTGTGTGGAATGTCTACTGTCCTAGTGTACCTGATCGTCTGCGGCCCACCACAGCACCAGACACCTGAGGTGTCCCAGGGCCCTGAGGGCGCGCTTCATCAGGTAGGACTCCTCTATGCAGATCTCGGCAGTCTCGAACAGCCTGAACTTGGCAGTCTCCGTTCTCCTCCTTCTCCTCCTCCCACTCGTGACGCCCATCATGGGGTCGTCGCCGTCGCCGTCGTCGGTGAGGTAGTGGTCGTCGTCGTCGTCTTCCAGGCTGTGGCAGCGGTTGGCCAGGTTGTCCAGCACGGCGATGCGATCCTCCTACAATCGTCCAAAAATTTGTCCATTCAGATTTGCGAATTTTCGAGCACACCATCAGAACAGAAAAGTTACAGATTGCAAAATTAAATGGCCTGTAATTTCCCATACCCACCCACTTTTCTCTGACTTTACTGTAGTAGTAAATCAGACGATGGCTGTACCTGATCCGCGATGGGGGGCAAATCGACGGTCCTGAACTCGCCCCTCCAGAGCAGGCAGAAGAAGAAGGGAAATGCGTCGAAGCAGCAGAGCGACTCCTTCCTGAGGAGGAGGGCGCCGCGGTGGAAGGACTCCTCCTGCACCGAAACGGGCAGCAGGGAGTCCAGGTAGGAGGAGAGGCCGCGGAGGTCCAGGGTGACCGGGCGGCCGCGACAGTGGAACAGCGGGCGATGATGGGACTGCTGCTGCTGCTGCTGCTGCTGCTGCTGTTGCTGTTGCTGGTGGGCGCTGGAGTTGTAGTTCACCAGGACCTGTGCATGAATGCAGAACGTTCTGATACGTGCTAGTGAAGAAGAAAGGATAAAAAGTACTGTACCATATGTCAATTTTGCTTTTGGGACATCTAGTGCGTATACGTCGTATGCGTAGTGTAGCACAGTAAAATCTAGAATTGTTTACAGTCTCTCTCAATTTCGCGATGATGCTGTCGCTACCAATCTATCAGTTAAATAATGCATTTCAGTTCTATGATA
>JAAUYM010054951.1_pt1 | contig 11936 bp, 2 predicted proteins | sample 7278001 | NCBI WGS metagenome assembly JAAUYM01 (sample SAMN14350224, study PRJNA611818) | marine sediment metagenome | isolation source: surface marine sediment (1.8m) | place: French Polynesia: Moorea | collected 2018-08
GAGGCCGCCATTGCCGATGGCTCGAGAGCTACTCTCGGGAACTTTGGCAAAATCTCAAACAAGCAAGCATCAGGCATTCAAACTCTTTTTTTTTTTTCAACCGCTGGACATCCTCCGAAAGCCATATTTACTAGCAAGTGTTGAAGACAGAAGGCAGATAGCGTGCATCGCAGCAGAAGCTGAAAAAAATAAATAGATTTGGACTTTCGTCCGCTGCTGCTGCAACTACTTGGCCTTGTGTGTCAAAAGAAGAATTCCAACATCCGTCCTTCCGACAAGCAGTCTTCTCCTTAGCAGGATTCGTTAAGAGAACCTTCCATCACGGAAGGACGAGGAAAAGTTCAGTGCTAGAGAAGAAGGGAAGAAGAAGAAAAACTTTTGCTTTTTTTTTAACACACACACACACGCACGTTTTGTCGGTCGACGGAGCTCCCAGAGTTCACCGTGAACTGTGCCACTGTGCCAACGACCTCAGATGAAGAGGAGAAGAAGACGAGGAGGAACTTGAACATAACGTTTTTTTTTCTCTCGCCACTCCCACTGATGAGTCAGTGTGTACGTAGTACGTAGTACGCAGACAGCCAGCCGGATCTCGACGTCCATCCATCCGCCTTGTCATCATCCTCTCGAAAAGAAAAGAAGGGGAGAGAAATCGGTTGTGCAATTTCTCCGATCTTAATCTCGATTTTTTTTTTAGCTTAGACGGAGAGAGGGAAAGAGAAAAGTCTTTTTTTTTTCCTTTTTCAAATTAAAGCGTTAGAACAAAGGGAAGGAAATTTCCGCACAGAAGGATGGGGGTGTGTTCCCAGTGGGGAGTAACAAAAATTCCTGGGAGTATCTTTTTTTTTTGCTGTTGGAGCATCCGTTTGGCCCGGAGAATGTTAATGGGGGAGGGAGATTCGGTAGCTTAGCGCACACCTAGCTTTTTTTTTGCTCCTTTATCGAGTGAAATTAGCTGTCCGAGGGGGAAGGGAGTACTAGTACTACAAGATTCTGTCGATACGAGTTGAGGGTCGGTAGACAAGGCGGGTCGATTTGTCCAACTTGTCCTTCCCAGCACTTCCGAAGAAGAAGAAGCGAACAGGGCAATCCGTGGTGACAGTGCCTAAGATTTGCAAGATTGAGAGGAATTCTCCATGAGAACTTGAGAAGTACAAACTGCTAGCTCGGTGCACCACCACGTACTAGTAGGTGCCATGCGGGTACCCAACAGCCCGCGGAGCCTGAAGAAGGCCATGACCTACCCAAGGCTGTCGTCCAAGTCCGACGACGACAGCAGCGACGGCGGAGGAGGGGAGCCCCTCAAGCGGCCGCCGAGACCGGAGAAGAACAAGGAGGAGGAGGCGGAGAAGGAAGACTTCCAGAAGATGTTCACGGACGCTGACGGGCTGAGGGGCGGTGACCTACTTCTCGGGGTTCACCGGAGCAGGGACCGGACCAGGAAGTCAGGGGTGCTGCGACTGCTGGAGAGGAAGCAGGCCAGGGAAGAGAAGGAGAGGGAGAAGGAGCAGAAGCGCAGCCAGAGGGCCAGGTCGGACTCGACCAGCCGGATCAAGGCCGCCGCAGCCGCGTCCGCCACCTCCAAGCGAGAGAGGTTTGCCGCCAGGGCCAGGAGGAGCTTCTCCGCCAGCGAGGAGAGCTACGACGGGGTGTCGGCCTCCGCGGCGACTAAGACCTACATTAGCATCGGGCCCGGGAAGCCCACCAGGATCAGGGAGAACTCGCCCTCCAAGAGCCCCACCAGGGCTTTCAAGCGGGCGGAGGAGAGGGCCGCGCCTTTCTCCTCCTCCTCCTCAAAGGACAACATCAAGGAGAGCGCCGAGAAGGAGGTGGACATCGACGACTTCGTAGCCTTCCGTGGCAGGAGGAAGAAGAGCAGCGACATTCTGCTGCAGGACGCCTCCCCGCTCAAGACCGCCGGCCTACTGAAGGACATCAACGGGAAACAGCCGAAGGAGGCAAAGGGGACGTCGGCCGAGGTCCCCTCCAGGAAGAGAAGCTTCACAACGGAGAAGACCATCTTCATCAACGTAGACATGAGGATCGGCGGCGGCGGCGGCGGCGGCGGCGGCGGCGGTGGCCAGCAGCAGAAGACGCGGAGGTCCTCCATGTTCTCATCTTCGTCTTCGCCCACGCTGTCCTCCTGTTCGTCCAACATGGAGAACGGCAGAACCGACGGCAGCAGCAAGACGGCAACCACAAACAGCAGCGGCGGCAGCGGAAGCACGTCTCCCCAGTCGTCCCAGCGCTCGTCCGCGGAGAGGGAGTTCAGCACCATTAGGCCAAACTCGCTGAGGTCCAGCAGCTTCTCCTCCACTTCCAGCCTGAGCAGCAACAGCAGCAACACCAGCAGCAACAGCGGCAGCGGCAGAGAAGACGACGGGCTTTCAAGGCGGAGAGAGTCTCTGGAGGAGCGCCACAAGGCCAGGGCCGCGAGGATCGGATCTCCCGAGAGGAAGTTTGGCGCCAGCCGCCCTTCCTCCGGGGTCTCCTCCAACGGCTCCTCCGGCTCCGGCGACAGCTTCGGCAGCGCCAGCTCCCGTCTCCTCTACAACCTGAGCAGCGGTTACCGCTACCACCGCGCGGCGGCCGCGGCCACGGGCGCCGCCGCGCACCGGGAGAGGAAGTTCTCGCAGCCGCAGCAGCAGAGCCGGCCGCCGCTGGCGGCGGCGGCTGCAGCGCCGGAGCCGCAGCCGCGGAGGCGGCAGCGCGGCACCCCGCCGGTCAGGAAGATCTCGCTGCCGCCGACCTGCTACGAGGACCCGGAGAGGAGAAGGTGGGCACACCACGCTCGTCGAGAGCTTCTTCTTGTCGGGGAAAGGAGCACGCAGCAGCTTCCTGATGGTGGCGGACGCAAAACTGTTGGTGGCGGTTGTGGTCGTGGCGGTGGTGGAGATCGACTCGCTAACCTATCTTTCTCTTCTCTTTCTTCTAACGAATTTTCCACCTACCCTAACACTGTCTTTCACGGAGGGAGGTCAAGAAAGGAGGCGGCGGCGGCGGCCAAAGTCCGCTACCTCCAAGACGACGTGCAGAGCGAATCGACCGTCTCGGGATCGGGAATAAACTTCTTCAGAAAATTCGTGCAGAGAAAGGCGACGGACCCTCCAAACCATGTTGGTTTTTCCTGGAAAGGGGGTCTGATTGACTGCGAGCAGGTTTCCAGCATCCCCTCCTCCTCCTCCTCTCCCTCTCTCCCGACTTTGCGTCATTCCGAAGATCAGGTGGAGGAGGAGGATCTCTTCTTCCATTACGGGTCGAGGCGAGTGCTGCCAGACATCAATTCCAACTTGCATCCCACGTCTCTGAATTCTTCTTGGCTGGAGGAGGGCGGCGGCTGGACTGGGACAGAGGAGGGAGAGAAAGGAGGAGGAGAAGAGTACAACGCTAGGGTCGCCTCCTCCTCCTCCTCTGACACGGCGTCCACGGTGTCGGGGTCGGGGCTGAGATTCCTCCGAAATTATCTGAAGGGGAGGGCGGGAACGGGAGATCTGCTGTGGGAAGGAGCAAACGGCGTGGAGGAAGAAGAAAAGGATGCTTTCAATGGCGGGATGGACTCGCTCATGCATCCTTATTCCAGCAAAGAGACCGTTTTCCTCCACTGGTCGGAGGAAGAGGACCCCGATGACAGAATTGAGGAGGTCCGCCGGCACCACTCGCTGGGAAGCACCATCGGCGACCTGCTCAACGAGGCCTTCGACTCCGAAGACGAGTCCGAGCTGAAGAACCTGACCTGGGACGATGTCACCGAAGAGAGGGAGGAGGCAACAGCAGCCGGCCAGTCAGGAGGAGGAGAAAGAGAGAGAGGGGAGTCCGAACCTGAAGGAGGCCGGGACACTCTTGTGGCGAGAAACTTGGAAGAAGAAGAAGAAGAAGTGGATGATGATTTTACCAGTACCTGTGGAGGGAGGTCGGCTGGCTTCCCCGACGACGGCTGTGATGTGCTTGTGGCGGCGGCCTCACTCCGCGACGTCTGTGAGAAAGAGGACAAGAGTCGCAGCGTCACTGGTCAAGAGGTGATTGAAAGGAACGGAGTGACAGCTTTTGTTCCGAGACCTGGGGAGGGAAAGAAGTCTTGCACATCCCTCGCGGAAAGAGGAGGAGGAGGCGGTGGCGGCGATGGCGACTCCTCCGAGGCATGTACTGGGCTGCTCTGGTCAAGGATAGTGGCGGCGTCGGGTTTCAAGAACGGAGATTTTTTGTCCGCGGGTTGTAGTAGTAATACACGTAACAGGCGACAACAGCCTTGGACCCCGTTCGGCTCGGCCGCCGCTGCTGCCAACAACAACAGCGGCAGCAATAACAGCAGCAACGGGAGTTCTGGAGTGGGGATCCGGGACTTCAGGAGGTCGGTGTCGGACGGGCAGCCCGGACAGCCCGGCGCGGGAGAAGTGACGACACACTCGTTTAGGCCGGCGCTGTCCAGGTGGCGCTCGCTGGAGGAGGAGGCGTCGGCCTGCAAGAGGATCAAGTATTTCCTTGATATCACTGAGAAGGCTGCCAAGGGACAGTGAAAAGGAGGGAATGGAAAGCAAGGCTGTGAGAGGGTAGGCAGAGGAGTGCCCAGAAGGATATTCCGGGTGCTGACAGAGAATAGTTTTGTCGATTGCATGAGAAGGTGAAAGTCTACTACCCATACTACGTACTGTTGCCGTAATAAAAGGGCATTACTCTATTACGTCTCTTCAAGAATTTAACAGATTGGTGTGGAACATTTTGTAATCATCATTTTTAATCACATCCTAAGAACTTGGGATAAACCCCTCACGCGATTTGCTGTACGTACTCGCCAGCGTCATCACAAGGTAAAAAAAAATGTCATGCCTGCCCCCCCCCGTCTCGCAGCACGGGGGAAGAATCTAGGCCCCGCGTCAGGCCTAGGAGGAGAAAATTGTTTTTTTTTCTCCCCACTTCTTCCGTATTGGGTCGGCTTTCCTTTCGTCCCTCCTCCTTCCAGAAAATGAGCTGCTTACTTTCCTTTATGGAGAGCGGTAGGGGAAAGTGGGCGAAGAAGAAGATGCAGACGGCACAGCTGAGCTTTCCCCAAGTTTAACTCAGGGATGCTTTTGATAGAGTCGTGAGTCACCCTCTCCCGGCTAGGAAGGGAAAGCATGGCGTCACAACACAGGTGCCGCCGCCGTCGCCGCTGCTGGGAGTCGAGCTGTCGTTGTATCTGATCATTTCGACGCCTGGAGGCGCTGTGAGAGCTCTGTGTGCAATGACCAACTACCACGGAGGAGCCACGGCAGAAGCCTCCGCCGCCTCCCCCTTCGCGAGGAGGACGAGGGCGGCAGCGAAGGAGAAGGACGGCAACGAGTGGAGAAGGGCCAGGGGTCGGAGGACCAAGAGCGAAGACGTGTCTCAGCTGATGAAGAAGGAGGACGAGGACATGGTGGAAGACGCCCTGAGGCAGATCAGATCCAGGCAGCCGTCGTCCTCTGCGGCCTCGGACGCCTCCAACAGGATGATGTCCTGCGAGGAGATTGACCAGTTGCTGTCCGACCTCCGCAGGTCGAGGTCTCAGAGCGCCTGCGGGGCCGGGAGGAGGAGGCCGCCGCCGCCGAAGGAGCCTCCGCCGAGGCTGCCAGACAACCAGGATCACCTTCCGTTCGGCACCAACACCGGCGGCAACAGCAACAACAAGGGCAAGAACGGCAAAAAGAGGAGGCGGAGAAGGAGGAAGAAGGCTTCGACGTCGTGGGGTGACGACAACGCCGACAGCAGGACGGTCAGAGACCCGGTGGACGAGGCGCTGAGCTCCCCGATCAACAAGGCCGAAGGTTGGAGGAGGAACCCGCTGTACCACAGCCCGGAGAGGCCCGCGTACCACGAGTCGCACTCTAAGAAGGACAGCCCCGTGGCCGACAGGGATGAAAATATGCCGTCGTCGCCGTCGTCGTCGTCGGAGGCCTTCGAGCTGGCGGAGAAGCTGAGGCAGAAGCTGCGGTCGGTGGGGGAGGAGCTGGACAGGGTGAGCGCTGACGCCCTGCGGCGGTGCTCCCAAAGCAGCACCACTGCTACCGGTGACAACGCCGAGGACTACTCCGGGGCCGTGCTGCTGAAGCTGTCCGTGGCGGAGGCGCCCGACGGCGGCGTCCGAGACGGGAAGAGGGCCGTCTTCAAGACCGTGAGGACCGTCCCGTCGCCGTGCGGGATGGCCCTGTCGGAAGACGCCGACAGTTGGTGAGGACGATAGAAAATGAAGGGAGGAGCGCGAATAATTCAAAATCCTTCCTTTTATGGGGCGAGGGAGGAAAGGGCAATTATCTTCCTGTGTGGACGTTTAGGAGTTCGAGTGCCATTCCCCTCGACTCCCACGGAGTCACTTTTGCGATCCTTATCTTCTGCCGGTTGCGGGATGTCGGTTTGGCAGTAAATACCTTCTACTGCTTGTAACAGGCTGGAGAGATAGAAAGTGTTTCTGCTTTTTGCGGACAGGGCACAAGAGAGATCTGTCTGGGGCCCGACTTTACGTCATCGCATCTCCTCCTCGTCCTCCTCGTCCTCCTCCTCGTCCTCCTCCTCCTCCTCCTCCTCCTCCTCCTCCTCCTCCTCCTCCTGTCAGCTTAGAAGGACTGAGGCGGCAACGGTTGCGGTGGACCGGTGGTGATGGTGGTGGCTCAGGTGTACGTAGTAGGCGGTGGCGGTTTTGCTAACCCCTCTTCTCTCTCAACACCCTTCTCCTTCTCCTAATTCTCTGTCCGTAAAACCGTCGAAGAGTTGCATGAGTTTTTTTCTTGAGTGAGCTCCCAAATACAGAGAGGATTTTTTTCTCTTTTTGGGGACGTAATTTTTGGACTCCAAAGCCAACGTCTCTTATGGTGAAGTCAAATAAGTAAACGTCCCTCCCTTTCCAGGTGGCAGATTTTTTTTGTAAAACAAAAAAAAACAATTATGTTTTACGATTTATGACGCAGACAGACCATTAGTGGGAGCAGAATCTTTTGACGCGATAAGGAAGAAAAAGATTTTTTTAAACTTAGCCCTTGCCAACGTGGGGCAATCTCCACTTCCATTTCCTGGCCAAATATCCTCACTTCCCCTCTCGTTTCTGTGCGTCGAATTTGCGTAATTACAGGGCAGAAAGGAGGTTGAAAAGAGGGAGGGCCTCTTCCTCCTTCCTCCTTCCCGACCTGCCCTTATCACCTACCTTGGACTGGACCCCAGCAGGCCCCACACTTTTTGTGTTGTTAGCTTCTTTTTACGATCGCAATGAAACATACGGGAAACGGAAAGTAACGGTTTTTTTTAAAAAAAAAGAAAAGGAAAAAAAACTTGATGTTTATGCGAACCAGAACAAAAGGGCATCCAACGAACCCAAAAATTATGCGTCAGACCTGTCTGTCTCTCTTGGTGGGGGGGCCAACCCATTATTATTATCCAATCATGCCCCCTCTGGCACGCCAGAAGGCATTATGGTCAGCAGCAGCAGCTAAACAGTATCTGAAAGGTTCCCTCGCTGCATGCCATGCCAATCCAGGACGCTCCACATACCTCTTTTAACCTCCAGAAGAATTCGGTTGCTTGTTGCTTCAGTCACGATATGGGGGAGGGGGTGGTGAGAAGAATTTAGTACATACGTGCGTTCATCCTCTTTCCCCTCCTGTTCGACTCGCTGATCTTCCAGATTCGTTGGCAGAGGCTGTAGTACAAGATTACGACATCCAACCCCTCTCCCCCTCCCCTCTTTGCCCTCGTCGTCAGACTGTTCGCACAATCGGACAAAAATATCAAAAACATGATGATAGCCCCGTCATCCTGGAGAGTGAGGGGAAAAAAGTCTGGCACCCCTCGTGTTATGTTTCAGTGGGAGGAGGGAGGGTTAAAAATTGGTTACGATTTTTTGGGGATGTCTTTTTCTTCCTTTTTTCTACCTTCCTCCCCCTCCTCCTCCTCTTCCTCCTCCTTCTTCTTTTAGTGACCTTGGCGTTCGTGTAGTAGTAGAAGCGTTTTGGTGGAGGCGGCGGCGGCAACAACCACTGTGCGTAAGAATGGCTGGTGATGCGAACCACACCAAGAAAGGAGAAGGAAGGAATGAGTATTGCCGTGTTCCCGTGCATGCATGGAATATTAGGGGGTGGGGAATACTGTCAGACCGTGGGCCACAGACTCGGTTGTTGTCATTCGCCTGACCTCTCAGTCCGTGGGTCACACAGATTTGTGTGGATTTTTTTTTTGCGAGTCCGACAAGTAGTGATTCGGAATCACTATGTTTGCGTACACCTAGGGCCCGGGGGCCGCAATGTTTGGCATGACTTTCGATTATTACGCATTTGGGCAGGGAGGAGGAGGAGGAGACTGACGTGGAGGAGGAGTGAGTCTCAAAACTTAGTTATCTTTTGCGTACGCAGTGGCCTCGTCATCCTCTTTGGCTGTTGGTGGGAGAAGGAGGGAGCGAGGGAAAAAAAAGGGGCAATGTGGGCAGCCTGGCAGTCATTGAGGGAGGGGGGGCCCCTTTGACGTATGGCTGCCAAAGTGGGCGGAGAGAATTTTAATTATTGTTTTTGCTCTCTCTCTCTCTCCCTCCAACTCCTTACCGCGTTCCTTCCTCATTGTTCGGTTGTCCTGGGGTGTTGCTGGAATTTGTACTCACTCACTTGGGACGCAAACCTTTTTTTCCCGAAGAAGAAGTTGGCATGTCTCCAAAGCTCTAGCGCCGTCGCCGAAGCGAGGGGAAGCTTTCGCAAAAAAAGAGTAAATTGCCCACTTTAAAAAAAAGTCGTTTGCGTTTTATTTGACCGCTTTCCCTTTCGCATATTTTTCCTTTGCAAAAAAAAAAAAAAAATACCTCGCAAACTCGGGTATGCAAAATCTGCCCTTCTCTTCTCTCCCCTGCTTCTTTTTGCCCGAAAGAGCTTCTGAATTTGAGGCGGGCGCGCAATAAAAGGGGAAGAGGATAGAGGAGGGGGAAAGGGCAAAATGCACTTAGGAAGAGAAAGAACAAATTCTCTAGATTTCACGTTAAGAAGAAGGAGGAGAGGCAGTAAAATTAAGGGGGAGTTGTCCGCAAAGAACCTCTTGCGCAATCAATCTACGGACTTGGACGCATCTTCTCACTCACGTGCAACCTATTTTTTTTCCTCCTTTTTTCCAGGTATGCCTACTCCATTTTCGGACGAAGTGGTGGGGAGAGGATATATCTTGGTCTCAGATCTGGGAAAAACAGGAGGGGAGGAGGCTCCACGCACTCGATCGAGGGAAAGGTCTTGCGCATGGGGGGGAAAGAAGAGGGCTGGTTTATCTTATCGTTCTTGTGAGGAGTAGGGTTGGAGCTGGGTGCGGAGTTACTTCGTCTGTTCTTGCCCTCCGGCGGTAGCAACAGCGAAACGGGTCAGACAAACATCTTGGCTCCTCACATTTCCATAGGTGACACAGAGCTGACATATCCCCTCGGAGACAGAAGGCAGTTCGTAAGTTCAGCTGGAGGGGGGGAAGCAAGCGAGATTTAATCTCCAACTAGGGTAGCAGGTGGGTCTTCTTCACGACTAAAGTGCATCTTACATACAGAAATGGGAAACTTCTTCTTTAAATTCTCCGCCCATAGATGCTGGAACTAGGGCATCACCCTTCGGTATCCATTACCTCAAACCTTCCAAATCAATCAGTTTGTCGGGAATTCCTAACTTTGTGGGTTGGGGGGGGAGGAGAATGCTGTCTGGGTCAGCCCAACCTCCCCTCTCCCCCCCCCCCCCGTCCCACGGGGGTTGGGAAGGAGATGAAGAGGTGTCAGTCAGCGTGTCTGTCTTCTCCCCTGCCTTGGAAACTGCCATTAATGTGCACGTTGTATTCAGACAGTAGGGAAGAGTTTCAGACAAAAAGGATGGGTGCTGTCATCCGACCGTGGGATGCTTTCTCGGTTTGTAGCGTCTGCACTGCAATAGTGTAGACCTTTGGACACTTGTTTTCAGTTTATTCGAAATCTTACCCATCTCTCTCTCTCTTCTCGTAGAGGTATCATCGCTCTTACTTTCTGTCTGTCCATAGCCCCACGCAAGCGCAACTGCTAATGCGAACGTCTTGGGTATCGTTTGCCTCTCGGTCCTTTCTGCTCTTGGTTTGTCTTCGACCCTTCTGAGATGATCAGGGTCGAACTCCCGTCTGTCTGCTTCGGTGCACCCTCGTCTGTTGCACCGGCGGCGACGGCGATGGCGACCGCGGTCTGGATTTTTTTTTTGGGGGGGGGGGAAGGAAGGAAGGAAAGGAGTGACAAAAAATAAGTGGGATGCAATCTCCCCTCGACCCAAACAGCTAAATCATTCGGGAGGAGGCGGGCAGAGGCAGGCGACACTTCAGGGAGAAAGGGGAAGAGGGAAATAAACGAGGGCGATATGTGCAGGGCAGGCTTTTAAGGTTTTTTTTTTTTGCTCCGATGCAGTTTCCCGTACGTATACATATACGTAGTATTTTGTAGCACATTTTCTTTCCAACAAAAAATATTAGGTTTGAATGCGGAGGTTTTGTATCTCTTCACGAAACAGACAGAGAGCGGAAGTTGAAGGGGGGAAGGGAGAAAAATGAGGTTTTTGTGTCGACTTTTTTTGTGCCTCCTCCTCCTCCTTCCTCATCTAACCGCCTCACGTGAAAACCGCCGCCGCCCACTCTGATCAAACATGTTCCGATTTCCCGCATGACTTCCGCTCTTTTGCAACAAAAAGACGACATTTTTTGGGTAAAATACCTTACTTTCAGGGAGAATGTCTTCCCCAAAAAAATGACGTGCAGGGTCGCCTTGGCTGAAGGACATCAGTTAACCCATTCCCATACAAAAAAAGTACAGATCCACTTTTTTTGCCAGATCTATCTTTCATGCTTAGAAAGTTCCAAAGAAAGAGTTCCTTCAGCATTGAGACGCTCACAACTGTAAGGATTTTTTTTCCCCAGTAGCTGCCTTGTTTCCGTGTTGCGAGTGTGGGAAGGATACCCAGTTTACGGTCACAAGGATAAGGGACCCAGATTGTTATACGTACTACTACGGATCCTCCCTCCTCTCTCCGTTAATGAATGAAGTAGCTACTTTTTGACTTTTACGGCTTCCCTCCTTATCTGCAGAGGCGATCTCATGAGAATAAGAAAAGGGGAGTGAGACAGGGTGCAAAAGTGACCTTCCTTTTTTTTTTTTTTTTTTTGCTACTCTCTTTTTTTGGGGGGGTATAACTTGGATGTCGCTTTTGGGCCACTTCTGGGCGTAATGCAACTACGCCTCTTCTCTTGAGGTGGGAGCGGAGAGAAGGTTTATTTGGGAATCGTGACTCGACGGAAATTCGAATCAGCTTCTTAGGGGGAGGAGGGGAGGATGAGAGTTTAGGATGCCACCGAACTTTGCAGGGAATTTTATTTGGAGAACGGGGGAATTCGGAGGGTGTAGGTTGGGAGATTCAGGCTAGGATGACTAAGCTGCAACTCCCACAGCTTGAAATATGATTTGGGGGATGGGGAGGGGGGCAAAAGTCGAGATTCTCAAGGCTCCTTCATGCCCGAGAGCGAATGAAAATGGCAAAACGGATGGGAAGATGGATGGATACTATACAGATAGACGGACCCATGTCGTCGAGATACCGATTCCTTGATCTGTCTTCTGTCGCGGACAGGGATGCTCTTCATCATACGTAGTGGAGCAAGATTTATTCTGCCAAGTTCGTTGGTTTGGCCAGTGCCCATGTCTGCATGCTCGATGGGTTTCCGTTCACAAATCATTAGCTTCGCTCGTCAGGTGATGCGTGCGCTGCGCTGCGTCCACTTCCTCCTCCTCCTCCTCCTCCTCCTCCTCCTCCTCCTCCTCGTCCAAACAAGAAGGTCGAACGGACTCCGAAAGGGACCTTGATGATGATGCAGAGGGCAGGATCATCAAGGTCCCTTTCGGAGTCCGTTCGACCTTCTTGTTTGGACGAGGAGGAGGAGGAGGAGGAGGAGGAGGAGGAGGAGGAGGAGGAGGAGGA
>JAAUYM010017973.1_pt1 | contig 11935 bp, 12 predicted proteins | sample 7278001 | NCBI WGS metagenome assembly JAAUYM01 (sample SAMN14350224, study PRJNA611818) | marine sediment metagenome | isolation source: surface marine sediment (1.8m) | place: French Polynesia: Moorea | collected 2018-08
GTGCGTACGTACTACTATTCTAGTTGGCTAAAGACAACAAGCAATAAATAAAACATTAAAACACCGTGTAGCAGCAAAAGTACTACCCGTGCACCGAAAGTGTCTCCTGAAGACATGAATTAATTAATGATTTAGTAGCCAAAATGGCCAAAAACAAAAAAGGAGCTCTCTCATTTTTTTTTACTTTGTGGGTAACTTTGGTTATGAGAAAGTGATTTGCTTTTCAAACAATTTGCAAATTTACTTACCCAATCTACACATAGCACAAGTTTTTGTTTTGTAGAACATTAATGGCTTCTAGCAAGAAAATCAGAAATATGTTTTAGACTACGTATAACTAGAACATCACAAACTAAGCATGTTCTTAACCAAAATTCTCCTTTCTAACCATTTTGGCACAGTCCCTGTGATTACGTACGAGAATAGTACCACATACAAAAAAAAGGGAGCAACTTTTCTACGTAAAGCCAACATCATTTTTCGACAACAAAAAGCAAGTGCCTGAGTCAAAAGATGTATTATGCATATGAAGAAAGATACAGTAAATTACTGTACAGAGAAAAATCGATCTCGCAGACTTCGTTTGTTATGTACATAGGTACACGTATTCGGCAAGCTCTCCTTGTCCTGTGTTTACCGCACAATACCTTGCTTTGCCCCACTCTTCAGAAGCTTAAGCTGTTCATTATGGCTTAACTGTACTAGTATACCTATAGGTGGGCAGCACTCAAGCACTTTATTGGTGCTCAAGCACTTTGGTGCTTGAAGGGAGTTGTTAAGGAGTTGTGGGGGTTGAGATACAAGTAAAAAAAACGGGGGTTTCATTTTACTTTTTGTATTGCTTTCACATTTTGCATCGCATTCAAGCCCTTCAAAGTGCTCGTAATGGCGCTGTCTGTTTGGATCATAGCTTTGGGCGATTTTTAACATCTTGACAAATTTTGAGCTGCCCACCCATGAACTGTACAAAATTGTGCTTTAGCTGTACATAGGTAACATAGGTTATGTTAAATAAGCAAGGGTTTTTTTCCAGTGGTTTCAGACGAGGTAAAAAGATGAGTTGCACTCAGTGAAATGGACTTTCACGACCGTTTAACGTCCATGTCCTGTTGGCTTGCTTTGGTGCTCTGAAGCTGCAGTTTGCCACCCAGAAGTGAAGGTGAGAGAAATGAAGGCCTTACTGTTGATGCTGTTGTGCGCCGCCGGCTTTGCACATTCGGCCATGACGAGCAGTGAAATCAAGGCCACCCTGGCCCTCGCCAAGTGGATGAGGCGCAACTGGAAGTTGGGGAGGCCGACCATCTACCTCACCACCGACGGCGACGACGACGATGAGCTGAGAGAGGCACTGAAGGAAGAGGTCTCCGCCCAGCAGGCACCCCTGCTCAAGATGCTGTGGTCGCCTGCGAGAGACGCGGCCTCCGAGGCCGCCTTCAGCGTGGTGACCGATCCGGGGTGGCGTCCCCCGGAGGAAACCCTCCGCGGGGCCTGGCTCATCCCAGACGCGGTGGCCATTGCGCCCCACGTCAACTTGAGGTACGACAGCAGGGTCTTCAAGTTCTCCATCGACCGCGGCAACATCACCTTGCTGGAGGCCTACGTCACCAAGGCGGGCAGCAAGGAGCAGGTGACCAATGCGGTCGGGACCTGGGACGCCTCCGCCTCCGTGTTCGCGCACTCGCGGAAGGAGCACCACTACATCTGGGAGAGAAGGTCCGACCTCCGGCTGCAGCCGCTGGTGGGCGTCTATGTGGACAACTTTCCTCCGCTGTCACACAGGAATGAGGCAGGGTTGCCAGATGGGCTATGCCGCAGTGATTTTTGGCTATTAATAGCTATGCTGATTTGAGTCCTGTGGGCACTTGAGCCCATTTGACGTTGCTTCCCCCTCCGGGTTGGGCTATGCTAGTACGTACAATGTTAGTCTACCTAGTACGATCTGCTTTGTAAGATCTGCCAACCCTGCCTGAAGGACGGCTCCACCGTCGACGGGCCCTTTGCGGCCATGGCCCTGGCCGTCGGGGCGGCCATGAACTTCAGCCTGAAGTCGTGGCCGCAGCCGGACGGGAAGTGGGGTTCCCTCTTGGAGGACGGCTCCTCCTGGAGCGGCATGATTGGCAACCTGGCAGAGAAAAGAGCCGACCTGACACTCACGCCCCTCACTATGACCCCGGAGAGAAAGGAGGCGGTCGACTTTGCCCACCCTGCACACCAGGGACGAGTTTCAGCAAAGTACATTTTGTTTGTTTGCAGGTCGACAGTAAAGCGTAATTACAACTTCAGAAAAAGTGATAAGATTATGTCCAAATGTGGGTACCTTTTATACAAGTTTTATATGTACACATTTTTTTCCTATCCAGGTGCTGATCACCCTGATAGCCCATGAGTCGTCCAAGAAGATGTCCATCAGTCTCACCCGCTACTTCGAGGCCTTCTCCCCGGCCGGGTGGGTCGGCGTCGCCACGCTGGCGGCCATCTCCGCCGTCGTCGTGCAACTCTGCTCCCCGCTGAGCGTCCCCAGCAGCATCGCCCTGGTGGCCTCCCTGCTCATCTTCCAGCGCGACTTCCAGATCGGCCGCGGCGGCCGCGGCGGCCGCGGCGGCGGCGGCAGTCCCGCGGCCGCCGCTCGCGCAGCCCTCCTCACCACTTGCCTGTTCTCCCTGGCCGTCTTCGCCGCCTACTCCGCCCTGCTGACGGCCACCATGATCGGCCGGCAGTCGGAGCTGGACCTGGCCACCTGGGACGACGTGGCCGGCGACCCGGACGTCCGCCTCATCGTCTGGGAGGACACGGTCATCTCCATGAGCTTAGAGATGGCCCCGCCGGACAGCCCGCTGGGCAGGGTGCACCGGCGGAAGATCGCCGGGCGGCCGGAGGAGGAGGTCTTCGTCGGCAGCAACGAGGAGGTGCACGAGAGGCTGAGCGCCGACCCCGGGAGGAGCGTCTACGTCGACTGGGACACCATCCTGGCCGTCTATCCAGACCTGTACGCGGTCAGGAGCTTCAGGGACTACACGGTCGCCAAGATCTCCATCTGCTTCCAGAAGAACTCCGAGTACACCGAGGCCTTCAACTACCAGCTGCGCAAGCTTGACCAGTCGGGGATAAGGTTAAAAACTACTCTTCCAGTCGACCTTTGATTTAGTGGCGTCGGCGGAAGAGTTGGAAGAAAAGTTTACCAGATCGAGTTCTGTACGGTATTTTTATCATAACAGACAAAACAGACGTTGACTAAATCAAAAGATGACTGTAGTAACTTCAACATGCAACCTTTTCCAAAACTCCGTCCAGGTTTAAGATGCTCCGTGACAGCGGGATCCAGATGACGCAAGAGCCCGATCACTCGGCCATGGGCGCCGAGTCCCTGGGCTACGACAACCTCCTCTTTCCCTTCGCCTGCATCCTCTCCGGAGTCGCCGCCGCCGCCGTCGCAGCCCTGGCGGAGAGAGCAATTGCGAACAACAAACAAGTACAGTAGATGCAAGTTCGGACAATTACATGTGTACTAATTACGATGGGGGTGTTCACCTCGTTAAGTTTTGTTTCAACCAATCAGCATCCAGGATTCCGTCACTCCAGGAGGCTGGAGGCTACAAGGAGAAATAGTAAGAGAACTGAGAACTGATGATAATGTTTTTAGTCTGGATGGGTTTTGGGGGGGGGGAGGGAGGGGCTTGGGCCGTAGTGAGCTCAAATTTTTGGCCTGCAACCTATTCGGGTCAATGTTGCAGGGCCAAAATATTGGATTTTTGGAGCCAGGCACAAAATCTTTTTGGCTTCGGGTTGCTCACAATGGCTTTCAGGCTTCCAGAGCTCCGGCTTCGGACCCTGCTTGATCCAACACTACCAAACAAATTTAAAAATGCTTTTTTTTTTACCTGCCAAGTGACAGGTTATAGAATAGCTTAAGTTGAAGTTGTTCTTGCTTTTGTGGAGACAAAGTTCATCAACCAAATTTGTGGCTTATACAGCATTATTACACGCTCACACCAAAAGCCATTTTAGTACAGTAACTCTCTGTCGTTGTCGTCTTGCTGCAGGTCTTTGAACAGAATTCTTGTTCACTCTTCCCTTTCAGCAAAGCAAGCGAGGACGGTGATGAAGTTGGTAAAGATTCCGAAACCAAGGCTTGACAGTGCTGCACCTCAACCAAGAAAAAAGCTCAAACTGACCTTTCGTTCTCAAATCTGATATATTTGTGCACAATAAAGGTAGGAAAAATGATCGGTAGTATACGAAAAAAATAATAAAGCAGGTAACTTTTTTTCTGGTAAAAAAAAAACACCTTTCACTGTACATTATTATTTACTCTTTGTCATCACAGCCCGGGGAAGGGGATCAGGGGGGAAAAACGTCTGGAGTAGGCAGGAGAAATTTAAGGATCGCTCTGGATTCTTAGCCATAATGCCGGCTTCATTTGTAGGTTTTCCAGTTGAAAGATTCAAGTTTTTTTTTCTTTCTTTCTTCAGTTCAGTCTTCATCCACCCAGGCGACAATCTTGCCGTCCGAGCCAGGCAGAACAGTGTCGTCCTGGGTGATCTAGAAAAAAGTAATGAAGATGCAAAATTAGCTTTTTCACTTAACCTAGTAAAAAAAATGTTCACCACAATAAAACTACCTAGCTAGCAAATTTTCTTCAAAATCTACCTTGCTGCCTAAAATAGTAAAACTGCCATGGCAAACTTTTAGTTTTTTTTTCTTTCAACCCTGCAAAGGTTGTGCTGTACCTCTTCCTTGACCATGCCGAAGTCTTGGTCGACAGCCTTGAAGTGGAACCTGAAGTATCCGGGCCGGTCAAAAAGCGTCTGGAATTAGGACAAGGTTTGAAATAGTCTTAAATTCTTGCAGCCATGCATGGGGCACTTGTCCAAGGTAGTCACCAACCTTGAAATCCCTGAGCGTGATCTCTCCGATCTTCTTCCCTGCGATGGTGGACATGAAGGGGGTGACGGAGCGGTTGGTGAAGTAGACCACCTTGGTCGGGTTGCCGCTCCCGCCGCTGCAGTTGCTGGCCACGCTGGCGCTGGCGCCGCCGGGAGAGCTCAGCGAGGACGGAACTGCAAGGACAAAAAAGGACAGGTAAAAACTGGGATTCCAGAACACATGGATAATCTTTATCTGATTGTACCTCCTTCGTTGATCCTCGAGTAGTCGAGTGAACTTAATCTGCTGTTGTTGTTGCTGCCCGCCTTCGCCTCCTGCTGTTGCTGCTGCATGTCCTCCAGGATCTGGATCTTCTCTATGATGACTGAGATGCACTGCTCCAGCGTGTCCAAGATGTGCTGATTCGGATCAGAGTCGCTGAAAAAAACGAGGTATTATTTTATTGACTGACTTTTAGTGAACTTTTTTAAAAGTCACAATGACCTACTTGAAACTGGTTCTGAGATTGGAAATGGCATCCCTGGCGACGGCTAGCTCCTCCTCGTAGAGGGCCCTGAGGTCGGAGCTGCCGGCGTCGGGGACCGCCGCCCCTCCCCTTTCTCCTTCCTTCTGCCTCCTCTTGACGAAGTCCTCGAACCTTCCGCCGCCGGACGCGGCCGCCGCCGCGGCCGCCGCGGCCGCCTTGGCCGCCACGCCGCGCTCCCTCTCCAGCGCGGCCTCCAGCTCCAGGATCCTGGTCGACATCTGCCTGCGCTCCTGCTCCAGCCCCTGTCTCGCCAGGGTGGCCTGCTCCAGGCTCTGCTGCAGGGCCGGCGCCAGGTGCTGAGAGACCCCCGCGCCTGCGTCGCCGTTCGCCTTCTGAAAGTGACGTTGAAAAGGTTGCTATAGTGCGGATCATCCTTGCGTCGTGCCAGTACGAGTACAGTGCTCCACCGGTAAACTACGAGTACGACAACTGTGCACAGCAGTGGTTCACCAAGAAAAGCTGTGTTGCTGTAGAACATATTGTGATCCTGAAAAAAAAAGCGCTTTACTGAAACAGTGCTCGGTGCCTCGGCTTGAACGTGCAAGCATTGTTTAATCTTGCTATAGTTAGAAGATTCTGTCGTCTGTCGGCGTGTGCCTTGGTCGTACTCCAAGCAGTGATTGATGCCCACCACAGCGCGAACGACGGTGCGACAGCCAAATATAAAGAAGACCAATTGTCAGTTCCTCTCATCATCGCTGATGACTGGACTTCCTCCAGGAAGAGGACAGGGATCCATGCACAAGGAAGAAGAAGATCCACTTGAATCGGACCTGTGGCTGTTGCAGCAGCAGCTGCTGCTTCTCCCTCTTTTGCTCCAGCTCCTCCCTGAGCTCCCTGCACCTCCTCTCGGACTGCCTCAGCCTCAGGCTCAGCACCCTGATCTGGGAGACGCACTGGGAGAAGCGGTACTCCTGGTTGCTGCTGCCGCCGCCGCCGCCGCCGCCGCCGTTGCCGTTGCCGCTCTCGTTAGGCGACGCCGGCTCGGAGGAAGGCGGACTGGGCGCGTTGGTCAGAAGCTGGGACAAAATCTGTATTAGCAACTTCCCAGGTTGTCAGCAGAGTTGCCAGGTCCGAATTAGTGAGAAAAAATAACGCAAAAAAAGCTACACAGTAGTTAAAACAATGTTCAAACTATACTAGTTTTGATTGCATTTTTGGGTCACAAATTTGAAGAAAGAAGGCATAAAAAAAAAGTTCAAAAAATCCAGACTGGCATCCCAGATTGCTAAGCTAATCCAGAAAATGAATAAAAACTTTCAGGAAAATTGGACTTGAAGATGATTGCTTTAACGAAATGGGAAAAATAACTCGTCTGCCGTTATGCTTCCTTTCTTCTTACACCTTTCGTCAATTTCTCTCGACACGCTGTGTTAGTCATGTATGAAGTTAGCTGTTGTCATCTTTTTTTTCGGTTAAAGCCGATGAAAAATTGGCAAAAAAAATAAGTAACAAACTAATTAGAAACAGCCACCAATTAAAGGCTAAAAAAACAGAAAGAGAGAAAGAAATGTGCGGCTCACCAAGTTGTGCAGCTGCAGCAGCTGCCTCTTGGTCTGGGTGAGGTCCTTGATCAGCACCTCCGGGATGTTGCTGCCGCCGCCGCCGCCGCCGCCGTCCTTGATGTTGCCGCCGCTGTTGCCGTTATTGTTGTTGCCCGAGTCGGACATGGAGTCGCTGTGCTTGCTGCTGTTGCTGTTGCCGTCTCCCGTCCTCAGCCCGCGCAGGTAGAGCACCTCTTCCTCCAGAGAGTGGAAGCCGTTCGACACAGCGAGCTTGGACTTGTCCTGATTTTAAAAAAAGTTTTTTTTTTAATTCTGTTTTTGAGCAACAGGGTCGAAAACATGACAAAAAATACCATATTTGTATCGTTGTTTGCTATAGTTAAAAAATAAATATGTAGATCAAAGTTTTAGCTGACCACCGACTTTACTGAAGTACAGTAGTGTTTGAAGTTCCCCTGGAATTGATCGATGCACTCATTCACCTTGTCCTTTCCCCCGAACGAAGATCCCCTGATCCAGTCGAGGGCCGGGTTGCCGCTGGCCACGTCCGCCCCCAGACCCTGAATGACGCTGGTGGGAGGAGAGTTGTTGTCCGAGCTGCCCTCCACCTCCCCTCTGGAGTCGGAGGACGGCGGGCTGGGCTGGCCGGGCTGCGGGACCACGGACGTGGCGGAGGCGGCGGCGACGCCGGCGGGGGCGGACGGGCTCGTTCCCTTGCCGCCGTCCGAGTCGCCGCTCCCCTTCTTGGTCCTCGACCTACCCCTGGGCTCGACGGGGTCGTGGTCCTCGTTGGGCAGGGAGGAGGGGCCGGAGAAACTGGCGTTCAGGAAGGAGGAGGAGGAGGAGGAGGAATCCTTGTTGGCGCCTCCGGCGGCTGCTCCGGCGCCCTTTGAGGCGCCACTGCCGAACGCCAGCTCCCCGTTCCTGTCCAGGCTCTGCGACCTCTGGGCCGCCGTCGCCGTTCCCGGCGGCCGCGGCAGCATCCTCCTGCCCATGGACATGCGGTGGATCGTGTTGTAGCGGAAGTCGTCCGGCGGCCCCATCTCGTCCTCCCCGTCGTCCTCGTCCTCGTCGTCGATGTCCTCCATGGACGCGGCCACGGGGTTCTTGCTCGGATTAATGAGGCTCTCCCAGAACTCCAGCGCTTTGGGCTTGCTCTTCCTGTTCTCGGCCTTGGCCTCCTTGTCGTCGTCGTCGTCGTCTGCCTCCCTCAGCACCACCGACTCCTTCATGGCAACCTCGGCCTCCTCCTTGGACACCACGGTGGCGGTGGAGCCGCCTCCAGCGGTGGGGATCTTGGGCAGCTTCCTGCCAGACCCGGTCCTGACGAAGCTCTCTTCCCTCTGCAGCTGTTGCTGCTGCTGTGGTTGCTGTTGTTGTTGTTGTTGCTGCTGCTGCTGCAGCGGCGACTTCGCCTCTGTCTGCGTGGCTGCGCTGCACTCCGTCGTCGACCTGTTCTTGCTGTTGCTGCCGTCGCCCTCCACGTTCTCGTAGATTTGCGGGTCGTGGGTCCTCGGGGAGCTGATGCTGGCCGTGCGCTTCAAGACAACGTTGCTGCTGTTGTTGTTGGTGCTGTTGTTGATGCTGGCGCTGCTGACGTTGTTGGAGGTCTCCTCCACCTGCGTCTCGTTCATCCGGTTGCGGACTTCAATCTGCTTCTTCTTGTCGAATCCTGAAATATTCACAAAAATATGTTCAAATTGGACCTCCAAGATTTGTAAGCGACCTCCTCAGCTCATATTCTCCCTCTTGTTTGAAGGTAGCAAAGAGGGTGCAGAATAATCCTATTCTCATTGCTGCTAAGTAGATGAGGAGAGGAGGAGTCTGCTATCGTGACCAACTCATTCTCATTAGCCTTTTTCTCTCCACGAGAAGAAAATCTCCTTTTTTTGCACATCCAATTTCTTTCTCAATTGCTCTGCGTTGTCGAGAAGGAGGGAAAACAAGAACAGGTAATGTTCCAAGGCCTACGACGAGGAGAGGAATCAAAAGAATTTGAATAAAATGTACATAAGAACAAGAAAAACTTTCCTAGTTTTTATGAAAAAAAGGAATCTTGCGTAATCTATATGGAAAAAGTGACTAACAAGCTTAACTTAAAAAAGTGGTAAATTTAAAGGCTTCGACTACTAGAGATAATTTTTTTTCATTAATTACAACGCAGTATTTCTTGGGCTAAAGAAAAAAATTACAAGTCTGAAGGCTTCAAAAGAGACTACAAGAACAAAAACAACAACAAAAAGAATTCCATGGCCTCGCGACTTTGTCGCAGGAAGAAAAACGGTGCGTGAGAGTTCATCTCTCTCTCTCTCTCTGGAGTAGCAGTAAAACCAAGAGGGAAAACAGGGGAAGAGAAGGAGGAAGGCTAATTGCCAGTCTTTAAGTGCCCCCCTTCCCTTTCCTCTCCTCTCCACTCCTAGATGAATGGCTGCCACCGTCTAGGATGTCTGCCGGGTATTCTTATCTAATTACCAGCACGATGAGAAAAAAAAGGAGAGGAGGAAGGAGAAGAGGGGAGGATGGCAGCAAATTGAAGTTGGTATAGGAAGGAGGAAGTTTCTTGTGGGATAGTCGCGTGTGTATACAGAAAAGGGGTCAAGTCAAACTTTCCAGAAGAGTTGATTTTTTTCCCCTTCTTACCTCCACTTTTCGTCTTCTGCTGCGAGTTGAGGCTGTGGTACTCTGAGGCGTCGTGGTGCCTGACGGACTGCGGCTTGTAGTGGGCGGCCAGGGCCAGGATCAGCCTCATCACCGCCTTGAGGTTTCCCTGCAGGATCTCTCTGGAGGTGATGGGGTGCATCTTGATCCTCTTGGTTACCATGAACTTGAGGATCCTCTCCAGGTTCTCCCTCATGCCCTGGAGGCTCTCTGGGTTGTACTGGATCCCCGTCACCTTCTCGCCAGCTGCATAAAAACACGTGTAGGTTTTTTTTTAGAACATATTTTACAGACGTTCTCAACCACTGGCGAATTATGGCGAAGTACATATATGTACTTCGCCATAATTTTCTCGACCACCCATAGGTTGAGAACCTCTGTGTCAGACAAAGTACTGACGTAGTTTTTCTACGAAATTCTAAACTCACAGATGATCTCTATGAGCTGGGCCAGGACCTCCCCGCTCTGGAGGTCTGTCCTCAGGTCCTGTACGGGCCTCAGGTCCGGCCTCTTCCTCAGCTGGGAGTTTACCCAGGCGATATAGGCCTGCAGCTGCTGCGTCCACTCCAGCCAGGAGGTGGACATCTGAGAAGAGAAAATGGCATCATCATTTTATCAAATTGGACTGTTGTAGTACATGTACAGGTATGTACCAAACTTGTACGATTGAGGTTTCCAAAAGGTATAGAAATATGTTTGGACTTTGCTTACCTGTTGGTTCGCGTTGTTACTGTTGCCGTTTTGAGCTTGCTGTTGCTGCTGCTGCTGCTGCTGTTGCTGTCTCGGCAGGCTGTCGGTGGAGGTCACCGCTGGCCTCGGAGGAGGAGGAGGCGCCTGTTGGAAGATGAAGTGAGGTCCGGGCATCGGGACTTTCTGAGATTGCTGCTGCTGCTGGGGCTGCTGCTGGAGCTGCTGTTGCCTTTGCTGATGCGCCTCCTGCACCTGTCTGAGCTTCATCTTGAGGTCCGGCGGCAGGTTGCCCCTGGCGCCTCCGCCCCCCACGCTGTTGTACCTGGCGTCCACTGAGTAGTACTTGCTCATGACGTCGGCCGGCGCCAACGCCGTCGTCGCCGTCGCCGGGTCCAGGCTGTTGTTCTGCTGCTGGTGCTTCGTCCTCATGTCCGAGAAGCCCCTGACGGAGAAGTACTTCATCTCATGGTCGCCACCGTTGGTTATCGGCTGCTGTTGCTGCTGCTGTTGGCCAGTGCCGAAGGTGGAGGTTCTGGTAGGCAGAGACTGGGGCTGGTGGCCGTTCATCAGTTGATGTTGTTGAATCCCAGTCGGGCTTTGAAGCGGCACCAGTTGATCTCCCTTCCTCTTCAGGATGACGTAGCCGTTGTCGTTGCCGTTGACGACAGGGTTGCCATTTCTGCCGAGAGTCCCGTTCGGCGACTTGGGATCTCCTCCGCCTCCTCCTGCTCCTGCTCCTGCTCCTCCGGGGCTCGCTACTGGCGGCTTAGACAGGTATCCGTGGGAGGACCAGTGTTCCAGGTTGGCAGGGCCAAGGCTGGGCCTAGTCTGAGGCATCTGGTGTTGGTGCTGCAGTCGCCTCTGTTGCTGGTGCTGGTGCTGCTGCTGCTGCTGCTGCTGTTGCTGCTGCTGCTGTTGAAACGTCTCGTGGTGCCAGGTCTGGTTGAGGTCCCTCCTTGCGTTGTTGATGTTGATGTTGCTGTTGCTTGTCCTGCCCCCGCCGTAGAGTGAGTCGCTTGGAATGGCCTCCCCCTCGCTCTGCTGCTGCGGCTTCCAACCTCCCAGCTTGGGCATCGCTGGCGGAGGCTGCTGCTGCTGTTGCTGGAAGCTGATCTGCTGCGGCTGTGCCATCTGGTGGTTGCGATTATCCCCGGTGTAGATGTTGTCGTGGGACAAGTTGAGCTGCTGCTGCTGCTGCTGCAGGCCGCTGCTGTTTCGTCCGAGGGTACCTCCTCCGGTCGCGTCCGGGTTTGTCGCCGCCGGGTTTCCCGGGTTTGCCGCCGCCGGCACCGCGGTGCTCATGGCCAACCTCTGCCCGACCCTCGACAGCGTGTCCGCGTCATAGGACGAGTTGCGCAGGATCCCGTTCGGTTGTGGCTGCTGCTGCTGCTGTTGTTGCTGTTGCTGCTGCTGCTGCTGGTTGTTGTTGTTGCTGCTGGAGGAGCTTCCTCCTCCTCCTCCTCCTCCGAAGAGTCGAAACTTGGAAGGGCTGCTTTCCCTGGAAAGATGAAAAAAAGAAATAGAAAAAATGTGGGAAAAGATGTTCACCACCACATCATATCTCGTAGGAAATTACGTTCGTTCAACTTTTTTTTGCAAGAATTGGAGGGTTGTAGTAGGACGAAGCAAAAAAAAATCTGCAGAAAATTGCCGAAAGCCGGGGAAAGTGCAA
>JAAUYM010045404.1_pt1 | contig 11935 bp, 15 predicted proteins | sample 7278001 | NCBI WGS metagenome assembly JAAUYM01 (sample SAMN14350224, study PRJNA611818) | marine sediment metagenome | isolation source: surface marine sediment (1.8m) | place: French Polynesia: Moorea | collected 2018-08
CCCCCCCCCCCCCGCCCCCCCCCACTCTCACTAAGTCTCGGCCCACCAGGACGATCACCCAGTTAAGGACGACCCTTACCAGCCCCCACTCTAGGACGATAAGTAAGAGGAGTAAGAGGAGGAGGATAAGTAAGAGGAATAAGAGGACGAGGAGTAAGAGAAGGAGGAAGAGGAGGAGGAAGAGGAGGAGGAAGAGGAGGAGAAGAGGAGGAGAATGTGAGAAAGCTCACAATCAGACGCCATCGAAAGATCAGAAAGAGAAAGAGAAAGAGGAAGTTGGAAAAAAAAGTGTCGAATTAGCAAGGGGTTTGCTCATTTTGGTGGCTTTCACTGTAGTAAAAAAAAATAGTTGCCGGCCAAAATGTCGAATTAGCGAGGGTTGTCGAGATATCGAGGGTCGAATTAGCGAGGGGCTACTGGTTACAAGAGTGCCGTCCGTGTCTCACCACTTCTAGTCCCTCTACGCCATGAAGAGGAACGACCTATTTACATAGATCCCGCTCGGTCGGAGGTCAGCCTGGGCTATGTAAGTCTCTTCAACTCCATTTACTACGTACAGTGTAGGAACACCGGGACCTTCTCTGAAGCTACCTTCAGTCACATTAGAAATCATTTTCCTAGCAGGCACCCAATGTTCTCAATTCGCAGGCCCTCTTCCACCCCTTTATTGTACGTTCACAAGATGCTCTCACAGTTTGAAAGTGGCTCCAGAATTTTTCTTTCCTCCAATACCAAAAGTCCTACTTTTCCCCCTCTTCTCCTTGACTCCCTCGGTCACCTCTTGCTGCAGCTGCGTGAAGAAGGCCATGGACGACTTGACGCCCTTGTCCTTTCCCCCGTCGCTCATCCTCTTCAGCTTCCCCTTCTTCTCCGCCTCCTCGATCTCCTTGGCGAGCACCTCCTTCTTCGTCTTGCCCTTAGCCGACCCCAGGCTCTTTCTCCTCTCCTTCTCCTTGCGCACCGCCCCCTGCCTGGCCTTCTTCTTCCGCCGCTCCCTCTTTTTGTCCGTGTCCGACCGCTCCCCTCGCCCGACCAGCTCGCCCCTCGGCGCCTCCTGCATCTCCTTCGGGGCCAGGAGGCTGGCATCGCTTCGTGAGACCGGAGCCACCTCCTCCATGGCTATGGAGGGCATGTTCCGGATGATCTTGATCTCCGGGTCCAGGTTCTTCGGGGTGTAGTGGAAGTGCGTGAGGATGTCCAGCTTGGCGAAGAGGCTCTTCATGCTCTTCTTGATCTCCTCGACCTCCTTCGGCACCTCGTCAGGCTTCTCGTCGAGCAGCCCTTGCACCTTGGACTGCTCCTGTGTCTTGGACTGCTGCTCCAGGTACTCCTGCTCGTATATCTGGGCCAGACTCAGCTTGCTCTTCTCCTGGTCCAACACCAGGCGCTTCTTGTACTCGTAGGGGTCCTCCTTCGGCTTCACCTTCCTCTCCACGTCGTCCCAAGCCTTGTCCTTTACTCTCTGCAGGATAATATCCTCCAGCCGCTTTGAGACCTCTTCCGTGATGACCGGGGCCTGCTTTGCGACGTTGTCGTAGTCCAGGTGCTCCTGGAGGAGGGAGTTCTCTGGCCTGGCCGGCCCTGCCACCTCTCCGGTCATCTGCCAGGGTTTTTCCTTCACAGCCTCGTCCTCGACCATCCGGATCTTTTTCCTGAGTCTGATTTGTCCCTCCTCGTAAGTAGATTTCACTTCTCCGAGATTCTTTTCGCTCTCATCTTCCTCTTCCTCGAACAAGTCGGCAGAAGTTTTGCCTTTGGCTACTGCTTTCTCATTGGCAGGACCCTTTCTGTCCGCGCCCGCTCGATCGGTGTCGCCTTCAAAGTATTCCTTGTACTTTGCTCTTTCATCTGCTTCGTCTCCAGAATCGCCTCCCATGTCGAAGTAGTCAATGTCGTCGTCGCCCCCGCCCTCCTCATCCTCCTCATCGAGCAGGCCCTTCTCCTCTCTGAGCTGCCTCCGCTGTTCCGCAGCATCCTCCTTCTCCAGGAACTTCTCCATCTCTGAAAGCTTGAAAAAGTCGTCGTCCACCTCGCTCCTCTGCGTGTTCTTCCTCAGGCTCTTCATGACGTCGTCCATGTAGGAGTCCGCCTTCTCGTCGATCTCCTTCCGTTTCTCCTCCTTCTCCTCTTCGTCCGTCTCGTCATCTTCGTCGTCGCTTCTGGCATTCTCGAAGAGCGGCAGGTCGTCGCCGTCCGAATCCGACATGTGCTGGAAGTCGGGATCCAGCTCGTCCGCTTCCTCCTCCTCCTCCTCCTCCTCGCCGTCTACCTCTTCCTCAGACCCTCCCTCATCGGTGCCTCCTTCATCCAATTCATCGTCTTCTTCCTCAAACCGAATCCTCCTCTTTTTTGCGGCTCCGCTTCCTCCTTCTTCCTCCGTGACCTCTCGGGGGCTACTCTTCTTCCTTCTCACGCTCCCGACGAGGAGGTCCGCCGAATCCGACCTCTCCACGAGCGCCGCCACCTTCGCCCTCAGGTCGCTAACGACGCTCCTGTTGTGCAGGTCCACTCCAGCCCACACCTGCTCCTCGTCGAACTCCTCGATGACAAGCTCCGGGAGCGAGTCCGTGGCCCTTGCCTCCTCGTTGGCCCTGGCGCAGTCGTAGACGACCTTGGCCACTACCTTGGCGGCCTCGAAGACCTCCGGCTGCACCTCCAGGAACTTGTCCTGCCTCTTGACCAGTCCAGCCACCTTGGCTCTCGCCTGGTCCAGGACCTCCTCCATGGTGGCGATTCAGAAAAAAGGGTGTCTATGCTGCCGTCTTCCCAGACCAGGGCGGCGATGTCCAAGTGATTCAATCAATCCGGCAATGTCCTTCCAGTTCCAGAGGTCTGCTTTCGGTGGCGGTGCTGCTGTTGCTGTCAATAAATATCATGTGTTTTTGTTGTTGTGTTTGATCATCTTCTGTGACCTCTGAAAACAGAAAAAAAATTATGACTAGCCAACGTACATTGTTTTTCATTTAGCAAAAGAAAAAGATTATAGTTATTTCTATTTGATTAATTTTTTTACGTAGTTCTAGTTTGAGATATTGAAAATTTTTTGTCTAAACTGTTTGCTTAAAGCGAGATAATTTACGGAAAATAGCAGAACTTGGCCACCAAATAAAAATCAGCTGGGGATCGTCGGGAAATTCGACAACGTGGACAGAGGAAAGGGCAGCAGCAGCCAGCAGGCAGCAGCAATCTACAACAGTACTACAGACCGTAGAGAGAGTAGCCTCCGGAGCAGTGAACGCTGCACAATCTGCTAAGCGGGTTTTGCAATCTATGCAGTTGCATCATTCAAGCTTTTGTTCATCCCCATTCTGCCGCCGGGGCCTCCTGTGACATCCCTGTCCGTGATCGACGCTTCTCCCTTCGACTCCAGCAGGCAAGATGCCGGTGGTGAGCGTGAGCCGGGACGCCCTCATGTCCGCCCTCGGACGCGAGTACACGGAAGAGGAGTTCTCCGATCTCTGCTTCGACTTCGGACTCGAGCTGGACGAGGTCGTCGTGGAGGAGGAGGAGGACGGCGGCGGGATCACCTACAAGGTGGAGATCGGCGCCAACAGGTACGACCTGCTCTGCCTAGAGGGACTCGTCAGGGCCCTGCTCATCTTCCGCGGGGAGAGAGCCGCCCCGGACTACAGGAGACTGGTCCCTCCCAAGGCCAGCCTGGAGCGCCTGACTATCCACGAGTCCACCCGGGTCATCAGGCCAGTTTGCGTGGCCGCCATCCTCAGGAACGTCACCTTCACCCAGGAGAGGTCCGCGTCTAAGAACCACCCTCCCGTTTTCATATCCCCATTCATTGACTTTACGCGCTTTATTGCTAGGTACAAGAGTTTCATCGACCTGCAAGACAAGCTGCATCAGAACATCGCCCGCAAACGCTCCCTGGTGGCCATCGGCACCCACGACCTCGACTCTATCCGCGGTCCCTTCAGGTATATGGCGCAGCCGCCGGAGCAGATCAAGTTCAGGGCACTCAACCAGACCCAAGAGTTCACGGCCGTCCAGCTCATGGAGCTGTACTCTGTAAGCAACGCATCAAGTTTCACTGAGAGAAACATAAGGTTAACTTACAGTTGTCCTCGTTCAGACGGACAGTCACCTGAAGCCGTATCTGCCCATCATCCGGGACAGCCCGGTCTACCCGATCATCTACGACTCCGAGGGCACCGTCCTGTCCATGCCCCCCATCATCAACGGGGACAAGAGCAAGATCACCCTAGATACCAGGAACGTCTTCATCGAGTGCACCGGCACCGACCTGCAGCGGACCAAGGTCGTCCTCGACACCCTCGTCACCATGTTCTCCGAGTACTGCTCGCCGGATCCCTTCGTGGTGGAGGCGGTGGAGGTTCTTGGAGGACCCGAGGGCGACGCCGTTCTCTACCCGGAGCTAAGGACGAGGACGGAGGTGGTCCGGAGGGACAAGGTCAACTCCTGCTGCGGGATCAAGGCAGACAGCCGGGAGATCGCGGATATGATCAGGCGGATGTGCTTCGCGGCGAAGGTTCTCGACGGCGAGAGGATCGAGGTAACGGTCCCTCCGACCAGACACGACGTCCTCCACGCGTGCGACATCTACGAGGACGTGGCCATCGCCTACGGGTACAACAACATCGAGCGGACGCTGCCCAGGTCCATGACCATCGGCAAGCAACTGCCCATCAACAAGCTGAGTGACCAGCTGAGGGAGCAGGTGCGGCAAGTTTGTGTAAGGTTTGTAGACCATTCTGGAAGTGTAATTTTGTTGGTGTGGCTGCCTCTCTCAGGTTGCCCAGAGCGGATTCACGGAGGCCCTGACCTTTAGCCTCTGCTCACGCGACGACATTTCCACAAAGTTGAGGAAGGAGATTGACGACATTCCCGCCGTACACGTTGCTAACCCGAAGACTTTGGAGTTCCAGGTGTGTGTGACAAACCTCAGTTTCTCAAATTTTGCAAAGTTTGTCAACGTCGAATCTATGTACCTACTCCGTAGGTTGTCCGGACGACTCTGCTGCCAGGCCTGCTCAAGACGATTCATGCAAACAAGAGAATGCCCCTCCCGCTAAAACTGTTCGAGATCTCGGACGTGGTCCTCAAGGACGCAGCCAAAGATGTCGGGGCCAAGAACGAGAGGCGCCTCTGCGCGGTCCTCATCTCAAAGTCCTCCGGATTCGAGACCGTAAGAACTTTTTTTTAAGAATGCGCTGCGCATGTTTCCAATTTAAATAATGTATTGCTCAAAAAAATGTAAATAAATAAAAACAAACTACTGATTGGTGCCTCTGCACAGGTGCATGGTCTTCTGGACCGGGTGATGACAGTGCTGGAGGTCCCGCGGAGGGAGTCCGGCCGCAACGACGGCTACTACCTCCGGAAGAGCGACGACAACCCGACCTTCTTCCCCGGTCGCTGCGCAGAGGTCGTGGCCTACGGGGTCCGGGTGGGCCACATCGGGGTGCTGCACCCGGAGACGATCAACAAATTCGACCTCTCCCTCCCCAGCTCGGCGATGGAGATAAACATCGAGCCCTTCTTATAACACGCACAAATGCATGTTCTTCTCCGCTCTGTGTCGTCTTTTTTATGCAATACAAACGCGCGCAGACCATCTCTTGGACATCGCTTTCAGTCTATTTCTTGATAACCCTCGCATATCCCACACAACCAACAAACGAATGTAAAACGTCTAAATAAAGATCACAGTGGTTCGGTCTCGTCATCCCCGCTTCCAGAGACCTTCAACATAAACAATTAAACAGTGCCTCTCACACACGGGAGCACAGAGGTTGTAGCTCGGGGGAGAAGTAGTAGTATGCATCAACTTTAGGAATTCTTTTGGAGCGAGCTGGGAACTTTTTCCTAGAAAGAAAACAACTTGTGTGCATTCCTGGAGACAGAATTCAATCAAGTTTCCAGGAGGTAAGAGACCCGGCCTGTTGCCCATGTGGATTTTCTTTTTTCTTTTTTTTTTTTGGTCTGCCACCCCACTTTTTCCCGTCACTGTCTATAACTCGTCATGCTTGGAGGAACTCTTGATGGGGTTGAAGTCGGTAGGATGGACATATATTCCTTCCGCTGCCTTCCACCTAAGAGAAAAAAATAATCATTTCTAACTTTTTCCATTTTCCATGCATGTGTCGTTTAATTTGTTCTCACTTTGTGGACACGTCCGGCATGGACAGTCCGACCACCTCCATCTGTCCGTGAATGGGCCTGCCAAAGGTGTGCCCGGACGCGCCGAGGAAGACGCCCGTGTCCACGTGCTTGAGCATGACGGCCTGGTCCCTCTGCCAGAAGTCCTGGTCCGAGTCGCAGACGACCGTCCAGACGTCGCCCGTGTCCCCATCGCCGTCCTCCCCGAACGCAGACACCTCCTGGCTGTTGGACAGCGGCGAGGCGAAGTGGTGCGAGTGCAGGTTCCTGGACGTGGTCAGGTGCTCCAGCCTGATCTCCTGTCCGCAGGAGACCGGCTCCCCTCGGACGCAGGGTCTCTTCCGCGCGGGGCCCTTGATGGCCCAGTGCGAGTTGACGTCCTCCTTCAGGTCAGTGCCGGTGACGGACTGCTGCCCAGAGCCGGAGCCGTACTTCACGTCGTGCGAGTGGAGGCGGACGCGGTGGTGAGCGTTCATCAGCTTCAGAGAAGAGCCGCAAGTCACCTGAAAACGAGGGAAGAAAATATACATAAATTTTATATTTAAAAAAATGGGAAAGTCCATGCAGCTAATTTTTGTTTGTTTGCTTCACCTGTTGTGGCCCGCGGGCCGAAGAAGTGGACAGGAGTGGGGCCAGTAGCAGCAACAGCCTGGACAAGTCCAGGGAAGTCGGCCTCATGGCGATGCTGGATACGGAGGAAGCGATAGCGAACAAGAAGCTGAGCCGGAGTCGCACTCGTCGGTGACGGTGCTGTTGTGGTGTTGTTTCTGGAGTTGCCAGACGGCTTCACACGGAAGTGACAAAAAATGATGTCTTAAAAGCAATTGATGTGACCTCTTTTAAACCTTGCTGTGCATTCGCAGATTTTGCATAATCAGAGCACACCATTAACATAAACACTATATTGATATTGATTCATGACATCGAACGTCCACTGAAAGTTCAATTTGGTAATATATTTTTCCTCAGATTATCTTTTTTTTTAATTACATTTTGCGTTACGATGAATTTCTTCCCGTACCTGGCCACCAATCCTTGCTGTGTTGTCGTGTCTCTCACTTCTTTTATTTCTGGCCTCCCCATTGGAGCTCATTGGTCGTGGAAACATCTCATTGGAGGAGGAGGGAGAAACAGTGACGGAAAAAACCAACAGGCAACAGCTTTCTCCCCCCTTCCCCCATCTCTGTCAGGCAACAGCAGAACAGAGCAGAGCAGAAGTGTTGTTGTTCTCAACTTCTCAACGTTGCCTGTCGTCTTCTTTGGTCCTTGTTTGTAGAGCTGTCGTGGTTTTGTTCTCGTCGGCCATGGCCGAGTACTTGGCCTCCATCTTTGGCACGGAGAAGGACAAGGTCAACTGCTCCTTCTACTTCAAGATCGGTGCGTGCAGGCACGGCGACAGGTGCTCCAGGATCCACAACAAGCCGACCTTCTCGCAGACGGTGGTGCTACAGAACCTGTACGTCAACCCGCAGAACTCGGCCAAGACGGCGGACGGGTCCCACCTCAACCACGTCTCGGACGAGGAGATGCAGGAGCACTTCGACGACTTCTTCGAGGACTGCTTCGTGGAGGCCGAGGACCGGTACGGGGACGTGGAGGAGATGAACGTCTGCGACAACCTCGGGGACCACCTTGTGGGCAACGTGTACATCAAGTTCCGCCGCGAGAAGGACGCCATGGCCGCCGTCAAGGACCTGAACAACCGCTGGTTTGGCGGCAGGCCCGTCTACGCGGAGCTCAGCCCGGTGACGGACTTCAGGGAGGCCTGCTGCAGGCAGTACGAGATGGGCGAGTGCACCAGGGCGGGATTCTGCAACTTTATGCACCTCAAGCCCATCTCCAGGGAACTCAGGGCGGAGCTCTACGGCAGGAGCAGCAGGCGGTCGCAGAGGCGATCCAGGTCGAGGGAGGACAGGGGAAGCGGCGGCGGAGGAGGAGGAGAAGGGGGAGGAGGGGGCGGACGGAGCCACCACCACCGCCACCGCAGGCACAGGTCGAGGTCAAGGTCAAGATCGAGGTCCCCGCCCACCAGAGGGATGGACGGAGGGAGGTTTTGATGTATCAGCACCTGCGTATAAGATGAAAGAAGATAACTGGAGCAGCCAAAGAGTGACCTTTAAAAAAATCAGAGAGAGAACCAACAGACTTCGGGTTTTTTTTAAGACGTTTGTTTGCCGATTTTGTTTTTTTCCTGAGTGAAGTACATAGTGGAGTCCTGAATCTGGTCGACATATGTGATATAAGTGATTGCGTCTTTATACTCCTTCTTTGTTGTGGTTGTGAACTTTGTAAAACATACAAAAAAATCAGAGAAAAAAATGCATGAAGATCAAAATTATTTTTCAGAGGTTTGTCAGAGCCATGCTCAGAGATTTGCTTTTGTTTTGTCCTTTCCCCCATCCAAAAGTCACAACATCCTCCACATCCATGAGCGACGACGGCACCGGAGTCAAGATGGAGGCGACGGGGCCAGGAGACGAGTGAGTCAAGAACATTAAGCATAAAGAAACGTAAATTGAAAAAAAAGATAATAATTCCCTTCTCCATCAGCACCATGAGCGGATACCTGAACAGCTTCCTCATTTGGGCAGCGCGCAACCCGTACACCTTCCTCTTCTACGTGCTGGCCGTCCTCTCCCCGTTCTTCGTCGTCTCCGCCCTCCTCAGCTGGAAGCTCTCCAAGTGTGTGCACTGTGCAGTGAAGGCGGCTCCGCCGCACCTGACTTTGACGATTGCTGCTTCTGCGTTGCAGGGCTCTGGAGAAGCAGGAGAAGGAGATGAAGAGGAGGAAGGCGACGGCGGCGAAAGCGGCCAAGGCCAAGAAGGACACCTAGTAATGTGTTGCAGGGAAATGGGAGGAAAGAAAAATTTGTTATCCGGTGGGTCTCATCTCTCACGTTTCAGTACCTCTACGAATTTTCTAGTGATCTTGTAATTTGTCGCCGATGAATCTCATTTAGAATGGGTCTCTGTTAATAGGTTACTGCTATTACAGGATATGCACCTACTATGTCCAAGGTCAAAGATGCAATTTATGGAATAAAAGCAACTTTTCGAAAAGATGTTTGGCTAACTTGTAGTTTTCGTGAAGATCAATATTTGCGGCTGCGTAGGCAACAGTGCAGGGGCCAGGACATACCTAGTTAATTGACTTGTTTGAGAATGAGTGTGCACTTTCTCTTATCTGAAGTGTCACATGCTGAAGATGCATGCGATCAGGATGGGTAACCTAATTCTTTTTTTTTCTTTTGTTTGCCTACCCTGCCCATCACACTGCACCGAGAGAAAGTGTGGGTGTGGGTGATGGGTTCTTGGCAACGCGTACACACATGGACAAGATCTGATGTCCGCTCTCGATAGGTACACGAGGAAACAGTCGGTTCTTTGTTCGTTCTGCGCCCTGCCCATGTATGGTGATGCACTACTAAATGATTGATGCCCGTGAGTTTGTTCTTATCATTCGGACGTCCTTCACAGTTGCTTGACACATCATCACAGGCCCATCCGTCAGGACATCCTCGAGGTCTTAGCAGTTCCTCACTTACTAGAACTCACCAAACGAGAAAGGAAATGCAGCTTTCTCTTTTCCTCCCTGTGCTTCTGGTTGGCGCCGCCAGCGCACAACTTCCAACTGATGGAGTCGGTAAATTAGAAATGCTTATTTAGAATTTAAAAAAATACTATGTTCGAGAATACTGATGGAATATAAGCAAGCGTTTCTCTGTCTCCACGTTACAGCCATCGTGATTGGAGGCTACGGTGGCGGGATCAGCCTGGAGGTGGTGGAGAGGACCCAGCACTGCCTGGGCGAGGACGCCACGCCGGCGCTGCCGCTGGCACCGGCGGGAAACCTCGAGGTCCGAACGACGGTCCTTGTTGTTGGTCTTTTTTTTTAGGCAGTGCAGTCGTGACAAATTATCCGTCCTCCCTCCCTGCAGGGCTGGATGGCGGAGTACGTGGATGACAAAGTCTATCTCTGTGGAGGATCCAACATCAATCAGGTTTCGAAGAACACGTTGCTCTCACCTTTACATGATGATGATGGTGCTGCTGCTGTTGCTGCTGCTGCTGATGATATTAAATTACAATGTAACTCATTTTGTCTTCAGGTGGCTGACTGTTACTCTTTCGCCATCGGCTCAGGATTCTGGGACTATGTAAGCTTGCTCTCCAAAAAACAGAATTAATTCCTTGTATACTGTACACAGACGAGTACTGTTCGAAACACTTCTTTTTTTAATATCCGCCAGTCTGGGGAGATGCTGAGCGCTCGCGAATACGGAGCCTCCCTGGTCTTTAACGGGCAGATGATGGTGATCGGCGGATACAACGATCGCAATGGGTGGCTGGACACTGTAGAGATCAAGGTGATGATGACACTCTATAAAGAAAAAAATGGAGCAATTGTGCTTTATTTCTTCATCCTGTTTTCAACAGGAGGCAGGCAGCGACACCTGGGAGCTAACGGACTGGACCTTGCCCACTCCTATCTTCAACACTTGTGCCGTGCAGGTAAGAAAGAAATTAAAAAGTAATTATAACTATGTGTTTCCGGCATGGTGGCGGTAACAGAGAATCAGTGTCGAGAGAGCTCGTTTTAACTATCCTCCTCCGCTGCAAAACCAGCTCGACGACACCCGGATCATCATCTTCGGCGGCAACTCCTTCGGGCAGGTGGAGCTGGACACCGTCTCGGTCCTGGACACGGAGACGGGCGTCTGGGACAGCGACCTGGTGGACCCGCTCCCGTTCGCCCGACAGGCCATGGGGTGTCTGGCCACTACTGTTGACGGGGTCCCCGGGGCCCTGGTCACCGGCGGGTGCCATGAAGCGTGTTTGGTAGGCACGCGGAGAAAATGGCAAGTCCTGCTCCTGTTGCCACTCTTAGTTATAGTCTTAATGTTCACGTGTAGCAACACACGGACGAGGTGCTCTTCCTCTCTTTTGAGGACCTGACCTGGGAGACGCTGACACCGCTCAACACGGTGAGCAGTTGGAAATTGGGCCCCACAATTGGCCATGCTTTAGGCAACACAGTTAGTAATCTGCCCGGCATTAACGAATGAACATCTGTTCTTCAGCGACGCATGGGCCACAAGATGACCCATGTTGATGACAGCCAGGTGGTGATCGGGGGCTACTTGAGTGACCTGCTGGAGGGCATCGAGTTCTTCACTGGGGAGGGGTGGGAAAACCACCCGGGAGAACTAGAGTTTGGAAGGTGACTAAACCAGTTCCAACGGTCGGCAATTGTGCGTTCTCCCTTAATCACAATCGCTGCCAAAGGTGGGCGTATGCAATGCCATCGTACCTGCCCATGGAACTGGTGACCTGTGGAGATGCTGGAATTCCTGACACTACCATTGGTCCGACTGCAAGCACCAGCGAACTGGACAGCACCACTAGCATGGTAACGGACAGCACTCTCTTAGGAGAATCCACTACCATTGAAGACTCCACCACCATGAAAGAGTCAACTTTAACCTCGGGAGAATCCACTACCATGGAATCTACCACCACCTCTACTGGAGACTCCACTACAATGGGTGATTCCACCACCTCTACTGGAGACTCCACTACAATGGGTGATTCCACCACCTCTACTGGAGACTCCACTACTGTTGGAGAGTCCACCACCTTCACTGGAGACTCAACTACCATGGGTGATTCCACCACTTCTACTGGAGACTCGACTACCATGGGCGAGTCCACCACCTCCACTGGAGACTCAACTACCATGGGCGAGTCCACCACCTCCACTGGAGACTCAACTACCATGGGCGAGTCCACCACCTCCACTGGA
>JAAUYM010078249.1_pt1 | contig 11931 bp, 16 predicted proteins | sample 7278001 | NCBI WGS metagenome assembly JAAUYM01 (sample SAMN14350224, study PRJNA611818) | marine sediment metagenome | isolation source: surface marine sediment (1.8m) | place: French Polynesia: Moorea | collected 2018-08
CGGTCCCAAGATACTGTCACAAAGATGGTTGGGGCTCGCGACCCTGGGGGGTAAAATCCCCAGTTGGTCAGATAAAACGAGTGATGCTCATAACAAGAGCCGTCACTAAAATGAACAGGAACTTCCTGCGTTGCACTTCTCCTCACAGTAGTCGAAAAGTAACGGAAGAGTCAACAAAATGGGAAGAAGGGCTTATGAGGCGACGTAACTAAAGGTGGTGGGAGGAGGTGAGAGAAAAGAAAGAAAGGCCTTTTTTCCAGTTCCGTGTGTGTACGTAAGAGAGAGAGCAATGAGAAAGAGAGAGAGAGAGAGAAAGCAATGAGAAAGAGAGAGAGTTCTTCAAAAGGCTCTACAGGTGGAAAGAAAGTTCCTTCTCCCCTTTTTCGTGCTTGTATCCAAGCTTTGTTCTCTCTCTTTTCTTCTTTCTTTCTCCGCCTTTCCAAAAAAAAAAATGTTTTATCTATATTGTAGATTAATTTTGTTCCTCCGTCTATGAAAGAGGTCTCCAACACTTTCCGCGCGCAACCCATATCAGAACCGAGCCCTTCCCTCACATGACCCAACCAACCAAAATTGTCAAGGTATTGACGAAGTACCATGCAGGTATCTGTCCTTCCCCCCACGGTAAGGTAAAAAACTGAGGTATGAGGAATCAGACGTAATTGAGACTAAAGCTACAATTTTTGCATCAACATACCTCAGAGATATCGCTGAGGTTGCCAATATTGGACGGGTGTACACATTGTGATTGTGGAGGTGGGTGTAAGATTTCAAATATTAATGCTACTATGTTCGTTCGCGAACCATAGGTTAAGAACCTCTGGGGTCTCTGACACCGACTTTGTTCGCCGCCCGCTGCCAATTATAGGAGGGAAAGGAGAAAAAAGCCCTTTTTGGGGGTGGGGGGTGGGGTGGGGGAAAGAGGGTTTGAGGAAGCACACAATTAAGGCCAGGGAGGGAGGGGAAAGGACGGGAGAAGTGTCTCCCGGGAGCGCCATCGGGATCAGGGAGCGATTGAGGCCTCGAACCAATCCCAAGAATAGGGAGAAGGGACAATGAGAACAAAAGGGGAAAGAATTGGAGAAGGAGAAGGAGGAGGAGGTGGCGGTGGTAGGCATCGCGTGCTCATTATAAAAAGATGAAAAAAGAAGATGAGGAAAAAATGGTGAAGGGGGACAACCATTCGACCCTACATCTTTCCATCTACTACGTACGTAGAATGTCCTGACCTCTCCTAGTTATAAGTGCCCTCAAAAGGTCATCAAAAGGCGATGCCTGGGACCCCAGTAACTTGTCCAGCAGGTTTTCTTCTTCTTGTAATATGCAGGTTTCACTGTAGCAAGGTGGGGGAGAGACGTTGTTTTTCAGTCTGGTTCGGGAATGCATTATTTTTAACTTAACTGCAGCGTCCGCCTTCTCCTTTGCGCTTTCATTGGCTGAATGAGCACGCGCCCACATACGTACAGTAGGTAGAACGTTGCTATTTTTGGACGAGCACGTTTTCGTGCCAGTTCTTTTACCCTCCTTTGTCCTTTGGTTGTATTTGGCCAACTTTCTGCGCGTGCTCACTGGTGAGTGAACATCCAACCAAGCAAGTTACGTCAAAGGGGAGGGGGGTAGAAAATCCAATCTTCTATAGTTTTCGTACAAAGAGGAGAAGGCAGGAATTGGAAAGAAAGAAGAGAATTTTTTTGTTTGCGCATAGAGAAATGCAATACAAACACTGAGACAAGAAAAGACAGGAAAAATCACATTTTTCCCAAATAATGGAGCACATTCACCGCCTGCCACTTTTGTTGTTTCGGTCCTTCTTAAAAGCTGCCGTGCCTCTTGCTGCCCCCACCTTGCCAGGCTGCCCTAAAACATATCCCAACTTTTTACCTATTGAGTTGTTGCACTACTGAAATAGACTTAAAACAATTAAAACATTAATAAATACAATGAACCACGGATATAAGAGCAGCATTTTGGTTTATAATCTCTGCTCTTATATCCGTTTTGCTCTTATATCTGTAGGTACTACTGTATTGAGATCAATGTGCATGGCAAATGGCAAAAAAGAAGTACAGTATTCTCCTTGTAGCAGAATGCTGATACTGGGTCTGGCATACAATTTGAAAGTTCCCAGAAGAAAACTAGAACCAGGGACCACTGGACCCTTCCAGTAAAAAAAAACGAGCATTTTTTTTTGTACACACCGTTTACGTTCTTCAAAAAAGGCCAAATTAGCCACCGACTGAACGTAGCTTTTGGTGCCAAAAATGGATGCTCAGTTGGTGATTACCTGATTATAGGGACAGAAAATTGCCCTCCAGTCATATATTGACGAAATTTTTCGCCTATCTTAACGACCAAAAAAATTACTTAGGATTGGCCAAATGGGTTGTCAGAGTGGAAGTAAAGAATTGACAAACTTTACTAACCTTTACTTGGTTGTCACTCGTCTCTGTGGTAACTCTTGTGATTCTTCGTTGATCAGTTTTTTCAATAAAAAGGGTTATTTTTTACCTACGGCGCAGCCGGCAGGTCATAGGATGGGTCGAATTGTTCTTGTTCTTCTTGTTCTTCTTCTTACATTACATACCCGCCGCAGGTCAAAGAACAAATGTCTGTTCTAGTTTTACTTTGCGATGAATCAATTTTCATCAATAAGATGCTCTGCCAGTGGTTAGAATCTGTGTACATAATATGTAGGTACTTGTGGATGATGTAATCAATGCTGTTTGTTTCATGGATTGGTGTTGGTTGAACAACATAGGAGACAGTCCAATTAACGTCGGTCACTGACAAAAAGTCGGACAGGTGTGCGAGGTCAAGTCATTGTAAGTCATTTGTGGAGCAAAATTAGGAACAGGAACAAAGAAACTGGCTCCTCCTCCTATCCACCTACCTTCCTTTCCCTCCATCTACCAATTTGTCGGCTGTGATGTGGGGGTGGGAGAAAACTCGCGACCCCTGGGGTCGCATTCGGCACGCGCCTGTTACGTGGCCAGCATTACAAAAAGGAAGAAGATTTATCCGCGAGACCTAGGGCCTCAGATCTTGAAAAATTATAGCTATGTAGTACAGAGCAACAGAGCAACAAAGAAAAGGAAGTACCCTACCAACATAGCTAAGGTATTGACGAGGTAGCATCCAGGTATCTGTCTCCCCTCATGGTACGGTAAAATGCTGAGGACACACTAAAGGAGACTGGAGTGAAATTTTTACCTTACCGTCGCCAAAGGTCGGGTCGGGTTTCTTGGAGGGGAGGGAGCCGGTCTATGTGTGTTGCAGGGTACTGTACCATGTTCTGTTCTGTAGAGAGAGAGAGAAGCCTTTCTTCTTGTCTCCTCTTTCGCCCTTTTCCTCCAGTTGCTACAGGTGGGTACCGCAGCCAAGCCTCCTCCCCTGCTTTCTACAAGTAGTGATTGACGTCACTGGGTTGGGTCCCCCTTCCTTCCTTCTCTGTGTGTGAGCATGTTCTCCCCTCTCCCTCTCTCTCTCTCATCCTGATGGTTTAGAATTCTCTTTTTCCTTCTCAACTTACCTTTATTTTTTTCTCTCTCTCTTTCCTTCTAAGGAAGGAAAAATAAAGTTATGTCAGCAATGGGCGAGAGGGAGTCTTCTGTCAACGTCACTCTCACGCTCAGAGATGCCTCATTTAGTGCAGACAGGGAAACGGAGTACGAAGCAAAGGGGCCTAAGCTCGTCAAGCTCACCAACCTTTGCCTAGTTTTTTTTCTAGTTTAACAAAGGTGCCTTTTCCCTAAACCTAAAGGGCTCTGGTGAAATATCATCTAGCTGTCGATATGTCGATAAATTGGTTTTTAAAAAATCACGATTGCACTTGTAATTAGCTGTTACAATCCTACTGCGTTTGTACTAGCTACTAGGTTAACGTCCCGACCAATATTCGATACCTCAGCGATACCTATGAGGTATCACCGAGGTATTTTGAGGCAAAATTGCTGCTCTAGTCTCGATCTCAGCATTTAACCTTAGCATGGGGGGGAGGACAGATACCTGGGTGCTACTTCGTCGATACCTGGGCAATATTGGTCGGGGTACTAGTAGACTCCATGCGGGGGGTATCAGAAATGAGGGGGAACAATGGCTCAGTAGGCATTTCCTGTCGTGTCAGCAACTCTCCTCACCCAGTGATAGAAACACCTCTCACAAAATGAGCCACTCATTGTTCTTGACGAAAGGCAAAGGATTTTCAGCAACGAATAATAGGTTGGGGGAAACATTTGGGGAAGAAAAATAAGCAAATCTAAAAGTACGCGTACTTTCCACCAGTCTTTCATCCCATATATGTCACGCCATAAGAGAATTTGGTCGAGAGATTTTTACATTAAACACGTACCACGAAGTAACATCCAAGCCGTGAAAAGTGCATACTGCTCTTGTTCTTGCTGTTGCTTTTGCACTTGTGGAAGGGGCCATAAAGACTTAGGCGCTTTTTTCCACTGTCTCCACCCTTTCTTAGAGGTCTGCGACACTTGCTGCCATCTAGTGGATGGTCCGGCATTTTTATCTTTTCTTTGTTGCAACTGTTGTGTGTAGGTAGGTAGGTAGGTAGGTAGGTGGTGTGACTAGTGGGTATATTTACTGTATACGTAAAAGAACGTTGAATCACTAATTTTAAAACAAACATGCCGGCATAAACGAAGAAAAGATATAGAAATGGGACAGATTTTTTAATCAGGGTGAAATCATGAGCTTTATTGCCCCTTGCAACATTGCTCAAAGAGGCTTTAGCTATCTGAACTACAGTATGTGGGCAAGATATTGCAAGCAAACAAGCTAGAGAGAGAAAGAAAAGGGAAGAAGCCTTGTTCCCGTATAGCAACAAGCGGCGTGTAGTACATATGTACAGTCTGATCCTCTTCTTTGCGTTCCTCCTTTCCCCTAACGTGCATGCAACAGCAGCAGCAGCAGCAGCAACAGCAGCGCCAGAGGGAGCGGCAAAGACAGGGGGCAGGACAATCGGGCAGTCGACCTCACATCTCACCAATGCAAACCATGTTTAAGGCGGTCGCCCTGAAGTTGGCGGGAATGGTGATGGCGCTGGGGCCGCTGCTCGGGCTGGTCCTCTCCCTCCTGACGAGGGGGTGGAGGAGGACGCTGACGGTTAAGAGGAGGCCGCTGCCGCCCGACATCGTCAACGACCCCAAGTGGGGAGAGCACAGGTAGTAACGAACGACCACGAGCTCCAGTCGAAGCCAGCTGCGTGCCAAAACTGAGCCAAGCTGGTTGTTGTCAGGTACGTTCGCATCCCCAACCTGAGGGTGCACTACGTGGAGAAGGGCGACCACGACAAACCTCTCATGGTCTTCCTCCATGGCTTTCCGGAGTTCTGGTTTTCCTGGAGGAACCAGCTGGAGTACCTCTCCAAGGACTACTGGTACTGTATACCGAATAGATTTTTTTGTTAAATACAGTGCGACCTCCACTACATAGTAAAGATTGTTCTTAAGGCTGAGCGATATCCCAAATTTCTTGCCGACCGATACACGAGTCGATGCACGACACGCGTGAATGGAGAAAACCCGACCAATTTCAATTGACCACAATCAAACGCCAACCATACCTCAGCAATATTGGTCGGGTGCCCATTTCTCTTCTTAAGAGAGACGAGAGAAATGGGCATGTTGCCTGGTGTGGTTGGTGGTGGGGAGAATGTTTTAGCACTCGTAGTAAAATTTTATCTTTTCTTCTGTTAGGTGCGTGGCCCCTGACGGCAGGGGATACGGAGACACGGAGAAGCCGACGGGCATCGATGAGTACACCATCGACAAACTTGCCACTGACGTCAAGAACCTCGTCAACGGTAAGCAAGCAGGCATTCTCTTTACATGTGCACATGCACATGCACATGCACAAAAACAAATTTAGTAGTCTTTTGATTCTACCACTACGTACATGTTTACTTGGGAGCATTAGAAGCTTATGATTCCATGTTCCCAAGTAAACATAGATTCTAATGTCCCGCCTAATCCAGCGACGATTCTGCATAACCTTTTTTTTTCCCCCTTCCTTTCAGCGTTGGGTCGCAAGGAATGCGTCCTGGTCGGCCACGACTGGGGCGGCGGCGTCGGTTACGCCGTCTGCGCCAGGTACCCGGAGCTGGTGCGGTGCTACATCGCCTGCAACATCGCCCACCCGGGCGCCTTCCTCCAGTCGCAGCGAGAGAACTGGTCGCAGAGGTTCAAGTCGTGGTACATGATCTTCTTCCAGGTGCGGAGTCGCATTTAGGTAGTACAGTGCGTACAGGGATAGTAGCCGATTAGTACTTTTCATGTATAGTACACGTATACGCGGTACATGTATGTACGTAGTAGTAATTTGTTGCGTCTGTCTGTCTGTCTGTCTGTCTGTCTGTCTGTCTGTCTGTCTGTCTGTCTGTCTGACGCTGTGTCCCACCACGGAGGTTTGGGAGAAGTAGCCGAATTTCTCTCTCAAATGTCTCCAAGGAGTATACCTAATGGTAGAGCTCAAGTTAACTTGCAGTTTGCATCTGGCTAACCTATTTCACTTCTTAATGGGGGAGTCACCGCGAGTGACGTGTCTGGTCATGCGAGTAATTTTTTATGGTAATCTCGGTCCAGTGCCCGGTGATCCCCGAATTCCTCCTGAGGCTCAACGACCTGGAGGCGTTCGACAGCCTCCACGCGGAAATGAAACACCCGGAGAGGGCAACATCCGAAGTGGTGGAGGCCTACAAGTTTGCCTACAAAGACAAAAGTCAGTGACTTATTGTTATTTAAATTGTACCGTACCGTACTAGAACGTTTGGAGTTGCAATTCACTAGTATATCGAAGCATGCAGTTAAGAATTAGTTTTCAAGGAGTTAATTCATTAGGTTGATGAAATTCGTTAATTACTGAAGTTTCACTGAATTAATTAATTCTCTTCAACAGTATTACTGTACGTTGTATAAATATTTTGCCCTTTTCAGACGCTTTCTACGGGCCCTTGAACTACTACCGCGCCGCTCTGCAGACGGAGTCTTCACTGGATCCTGGAAAAGTGAAGGTAAGAATGTCGCGTCAGGTGAGGAGTGATGTCTTATGTGACATTATTGTGAGCAAACATAAGACATGAAATTATGTGCAAAGACATGTCTGTCACAGCATGTCTGTTAAAAAAGATAACAAAAAGTTGAACACCTTGTTTTACTAATTTACAGTGTTCTTACGAAAGTATTCATGGATAAGGTAGACTGATTAGCTTTACAGCCAAAAATTGAAATGAATTTCCGTTTGATCAGAGAGGGGAAGTGTTCAGTTTTCTAGCGGACATGCCATGCTTACTTGTAGAGTGGTAGCTGTAATGCTGTGATGGATTTCATGAAATCTCCCGTTCATGAATGACCAGGTCCCCGTGCTGAACCTGTTCGGCACCGGAGACCGCTACATCGACACCAGGACCTCCCAGATGAGCGGCGACTTTGTGGAGGACTACACGGAGAGGCTCTTCGAAGGGATCTCGCACTGGGTGACCATAGACGAGCCGGAGGCCGTCAACAGGGCCATGGAGGAGTACCTCAAGGACAGGGGGATATGATCAACGCTAGATCAACATTCATGCCACTTGGCCATGTGTGAACTTCCTCGATAATAAAGAAACAGTCTAGAGAACAAGATAAGAACTCCACGTAGAATGCATCATAGAATATCCAATGAAAAACATTCTTCAAATGCTGAAAGAACAGCAAACTGTGTCACTTCTGTCCTCTCATCGTTACTCTTATTTCGTTACAATTATTAGCAATATTTGGCCAGAATGCAAAGCCTGGAGATGCGACCTCGAAACCAGAAGAAGGGGGGGAAACCCACTCTCATTAGCAGCCTCAAAAAATTTGCCTCTCCCGCAGGAGGCTTGCAAAGCCTGCTGCCTCTTTCTCTCCCTCGCCCAATCCATCTCTCAGGGGAAATCGCCTCCATTAGAGCGCGGTAAAGGATGGAAAACAAGTCGTTGAAAGCACATTCCGGATGCGGCTTGCACAAATTTTCTTGTACTTTTTTTCAGTTTGCGAAAGATGCATATGTGTACTAGGTATACCTGATACATGGACAGAATGTCAAGCAGTTTACTACGTACAGTACACTACGTACTACCGTACGTGTCTCTTGCTCAGTATAAGTCGTCCCCTTGTAGCTCCTACAAGAAGAAGCCTAGACCTCGACGCTTGCGGTAAAAAGGGAGAAGGAAGAAAGAATGAAGAGGAGAGGGGGGGGGAAGCCCGGAAAGGTTTCTTCCGCTACCCATTAACCTTCCTCTACCGTCTTGCCAAAAAAAGCATCTTTCTCTTCTGCACTCAGATTCGCTAGTAGGTAGCATCGTGGGTAGCATCAACACTTGTGTGCTTTGTGCCTTACAATATGATGCCTCCCGAGATTTTTTTGCATGGATTCTCGGGTTTGTCTCGGAACACGAAAGCCCTCTTTTCTCCCTTCCCTCCGCCTGCCTTCCTACTCGGTATACGTAGCTCTCAACCCTTTGATCTCCCTCACAGGACAAAAGAACTGAGAGGAAGGGAGGCGAGGGGGAATTGAATAAAGAGAAAGGAGTGGGTGGAGTGGAGGTCGATTTCCTCACTTTTTTCTCCTTCCTCTCTTCCCCAGCGTTGAAAAATTAATAGTCCTTCTGCCCCCACTTCTTTTTCTCTGACACAATTTCTCGTTCTACATATATCTGAGCTCCTGGTTTGCGAAGTGTACAGAAGAAGGTAATAAATAAATACTCAAAGGGATTTTTTTTCAAGTACTGAAGCCAGTCTTGGCGCCAGCTCTGCAGAAAAAAGCCGCCTTTTCTTCCTCCTTGTGGTTCAGGGAACTGTCAAAAGCCAACCAACGCCAACTCACTGTTACAGTTATACACTATACTTACGTACAACGTACGCTCTCTCTTCCGCTTGACCTGTCTTGTTCTCTCTCTCCTCACTCACTCTCTAGGTCGCCGTCGCCGCCACCGTCCCTGTTTGATATGAATCGACATGGATGGGTGGAAAAGCCCAACCCCCCCCTCCCCAACCCTCCCCAGAGACCCGGACCTACGTACTACACACAGACGGACTTTCCGACAGGTCACAGGACTTTTACAGATAAGCCTAACAGATGCTTTCCCCCCTCCCATTCTGGTCGGTCCCTTTTGCCATTGGCTTGGAAGAAGGAGAAAAAAATGCTCACCACCCACAACGGCCTTCTCCCGAGTGTGTGTGTGTAATCACATATGGACCTTCTGACCCCTGATTTAGACTTCTCCTCCCTCCATGTACACTTCGCCCTAATTGCGTTCCAATTCTTCCTAGTCCTCGCGTTGTCTGTGGCTCGGGTGCATGAACTTCGGAGCAACAAGTGTGAAGGACGGATTGGAATCTTTCAAGGAACATCTAAAATATACTGTAAGAGAATTTCCGAAATTAAGCAGAGTGGTGAGACCTTCAAGTTTGCTAGTGTGGAGGGGGGGGAGATCAGGGAGTGCAGGGAAGAAGAAGAAGTAAAGGACTTTCAAAGGCCTCAAAGCCATATTCCACGAAACTGGAGCCGCCTCCACCTGCCAAGAACTTTCCCCCCAGCCCCACCCGACTTATCAAAAGCAGGCGTCAGTTATTTAACGCTTCTTTTGGGAGGAAGAGGAGAAGGGAGGGAATATCGGAAGAAGAAACGGATTCGGGGGAGGACGGGGGAGGAAGGACTTCTTGGTAGCTGCAGGTAGGCACACACACACACACACAGCAGCTAAGGAGAAGAAGAAGAGAGGAGGAGGAGAAGGAGGGAGGCTATAAGCAAACTGACCCAGCCATGGGCGATATCGAGGAGGGGAAGGGTGGGCCTCGCCTGCCTGCCTGCCTGCCTGCCGGCCTCTCTCTCTCCCTCCCTTTTCCATTTCCTCCTTCTCGATCTGCTCTTGTATCTCTTTTCTCTCCTTTCTCTCCTCCTCCTCATCTCCCTTGCATCTCCCACTTCCCCTTTCTCTCACTCCACTTTCCCTCTCTCTCTCTCTTTCTCTCTCTTGAGGAAGGGGCTTCCCTTACCTATGCGCGCGCTCTCTCGCAACCGGTGCAACCGAAAAGAAAGCACCCACTTTTCTCTCTCTCTCTCTCTCTCTCTCTCTCTCTTTGCCCGCTCCTGAGACAGAGACTCCTCTCTCCTCTCTCCTCCTCTTCGTCTTCTTCCGTCTTTGCGCAAACTGGGTGGCGGACTTCCCCGGAGTGCTGGTGGTTGTGGAGGAGGAGGGGAACGAACGGGAAGGAGGGAGGGAAGAGTTGGTGGAAGCCGAGATAGAGATACGAGGTAGAAGGGAGTCTGCATGATGCTCTCTCTCTCTTTCTCTCTCACCTTTTCTCCTAACTCTCCGTTCGGAGTGCAGCCTCTTGGCGAAATTAGACAAGAAAAAGTGGGTTTTCCCCCTCTTCCTCTCTCCATCTCTCTCTCTTTCAGATGCAAAATATTAATCCTCTGCTGGGATTTCTCCGCTTCCCTCCACCCACTTTTCCGAAATTACAGTACGTGTCTGCTCCTGAAGGACAGGTCTAAAGCGCTAATCTCACTTGATTGCTTGGTTCTCCCAACATGGGAGGTTTCTCAGCATCCGCGTGCCGCGTGGTGTGGTGTCGACGTTCTCATTTCCGATCCTCTCTCCTCCTCCTTCGCCTGATTAGCTGACAGGATGTTAATCAAGACTGCTAAAGTTGCCTTAATGAAGATTTACTCGCTGCGCGCGGACTAGGCCATCACTTGTTGGAAGGCCTTTCAGGGGAAAAAATGGACTTTGGCTTGATTGACACGTTCCCTCCCAACCAGACATCCACTCCTCACCCCTTAGTGACTTTAGTAATACCGTACATCTTTTCGGATATAGTACTGCAATACTATCCCGACTTGAAACAGGTCTGACATATGCCAAGGAAAAAGGGTTGCCAACGGAAAGTCACCCAGACAGAGGTTATTGTTGACAATGGCAACGCTTTTCTAGTAGTTCCTGTGGTAAAAATTACATAAAAATTACGCAAAAACGTTTTGGTAAGAATCTTCCACCAATCTCAGGTCGCACTAGTACGTACCTAGTATATATCCGTAAGTGTAATAGAGACTTTTGTACTCATTTGGAAGTAGTACCCGTAGAAGACATATTTTATACACTGTAGGCAATAGTACATCTAACTAGGTGTAACTTTACCTTTTTCTCCTTACTTATATTGGACATTAATACACATAGAACTGCCTTTTCTTTGTGTAAAAAGTGTAGCATGACAGTCAAAACGTAGGCATATCAGCTTAGATTATACCGGTAGTAGCTTAACAAGGTCAAAAGATGACGAATTTAGCGTGAAGGGCGTCTCGTGTGAAACTGCAGTAACCACACGGAAAGAGAAGAGAAAAGCAAAAGGAATTGGCACAATGCTGTACCGTACGTAGTACAGCTTTGTACACTATGCTTTGTACACGAAACTGGATACCTACTACTACTTACTACGTACTACGTACCTGTACAGTACAGGTATTACATTCTCGATCGCACCAACAAAAAATGTGCACCCAACCTGGAAGAAGAAAAGAGCAAAAAAAAGGAGACAATATGAGGAATCTCCTCCCAGCCAGTACCAGTACTTGTACTACAATACTAGTACATACTTTCCTTTCCCCATCTCCTCTCCTTCGAGGGAGGAGGGGGGAGGAGAGAGGGAGGCTCAACAGAGAGAGAGAGAGAGTGAGAGCGTGGAGGTCGGGTAACCGAGGCGCAGGCGACGGAGGAAAGAGGAAGAAGGCCCCTCCCCCTCCTCCTTTTTTTCCACTCTCTCATCTCTCCTTCCCTCTCCTCTGCCTTCCTCCGCGCGCCTCTGAGGCCTCCTCTTCTTCCTCCTCCTCCTCCTCCTCCTCCTCTCTCTCCTTTGTTTCGGTGCGGTGGACACACACACTCTTTCTCTCTTTCCTCCTTCC
>JAAUYM010004780.1_pt1 | contig 11928 bp, 11 predicted proteins | sample 7278001 | NCBI WGS metagenome assembly JAAUYM01 (sample SAMN14350224, study PRJNA611818) | marine sediment metagenome | isolation source: surface marine sediment (1.8m) | place: French Polynesia: Moorea | collected 2018-08
CGAATGATTGCGCTGTCTTCTTCAAGCGAAGAGCTAGCCGACCAAACGGCGGAACATTGGTAGCCAATTATTTGGCAGAAAAAAGGTCTCCGCACTCCACCTCCTCAACTCTTGAGGTCAATTTCGACCTCGCCGAAAAATACCGATGACCTTGGAGGTCTAGAGGAGCGCTTTGGCCGCCGGGTGGTGGTGGAGGCCGCAGAGTACTGTCATCATCATCCATCTCTCCATCAGCCAGGAGTGACACAACAACCAGCAGCCCCCTCCCCCTTCCCCAGACGGGGTCCGAGCAAATCAATTGGAAGCCTCTCGTCTTCCCCTCCAGCACCGACACCCAGCAGACCAGAAAGATGCTGAAGGACAAGAACCAGGTTAGTCACAAGAGAAAACCCCTCTCTTTCAGTTATGGACGTTTTCTAACGACGTTAACTTGGCCAATCTCTCCGATTTCTTTTCCAGCTGTCCTTCGAGGACAAGTGGCCCTCCATGCGTCCCACCATCCTGAAGCTCCTCCGGCAGGAGGCCGTGAGCAGGGGAGAGTGGCACGACCTCTTCTGGCTCGTCCACTCGGTCTGTCTGTGGGACGAGAAGGGGGCGCCCAAAGTCTATGCCGCCCTCAGAGAGGTGAGCCAATAAGGAAGGAGGGTGGAGTGACCGCGGCCACGCAGACTTCAACTTTCTCTTTCTTCTCCGCCGTGATTTGTTTTCCTTCAGGACATCCTGGACTTCATCAAACAGGCCCAGGAGCGCGTCCTGTCTCACCAGGAGGATCAGGCGTTGCTCAAGGCCTACATCGCCGAGTGGCGCAAGTTCTTCACCCAGTGCGGGTACCTGCCGATGCCCTTTGGGCAGCTGGAGACGGCGCTGCAGGGCAAGACGGCCACCAGCGTGCAGAAGGGGAAGCCGGCGGAGGACAGCGTCGTGCGGACGCTCATGCTGGACTCGTGGAACCTCAGCATCTTCTCCAACATCAAGGAGCGGCTGCAGAGCTCGGCTATGAAGCTGGTGCACAACGAACGCAACGGGGAGGCGTTCGACTCGCAGCTGGTCATCGGCGTGAGGGAGTCCTACGTCAACCTGTGCTCCAACGCGGAGGACAAGCTGCAGATCTACAGGGACAACTTCGAGCGAGCCTACATCAGGGCTACTGAGCAGTTCTACTGCGTCAAGGCCCCCGAGCACCTGGAGCGGGAGGGGGTGCAGGCCTACATGAGGTACGCCGAGGCCAAGCTCAGGGAGGAGGAGCAACGCGCGGCCAAGTACCTCGAGTCCAGCAACAGCGGCTCCGTCCAGAACCTGGTGGACTCGTGCGTCGCCGTCCTCGTCACCGCGCACAAGGACACCATCCTGGCGGAGTGTCCGGGGATGATCAGGAGCGACGAGACGCTGAAGCTGCAGCTCATGTTTAAGTTGATGGATCGCGTTCCGAGCTCGCCCGGAGCCCCCGGGGGCGGGATCGCGCCGATGCTGGAGTACCTGGAGGACCACATCTACCAGAACGGGATCGCCGACATGGTCGAGTCCGCCGCGGTCATAACACAGGTAATTTTCAGGAGGGAAAGAAAAGAAAGAAAATGAGAATCTAACTTTTTAATGAGCCGCGTCTTCTACCTACCTACGTTTAGGACTCTGAAAAATATGTGGAGAGACTTCTGCTGCTCTTCCGGCGCTTCTCCAAGTTGGTAGCGGAGGCGTTCAAGGTACTACCTCCACCGCCAGATTATGCATGGAAAAGTGAGACTGGACGTACACTCCTACTTTTTTTTAGGATGATCCCCGTTTCCTGACCTCCCGGGACAAGGCTTACAAGCGGGTGGTGAACGACACCTCCGTGTTCAAGCTCGAGCTCCCGAACCGCTCTTCCGCCACCGGCGTCGCAGCCTCCTACAGTGGAAAGACTCAGCCGCCGGAGTCAAAGTGCCCAGAGCTGCTGGCAAACTACTGTGATATGCTGCTCAGAAGAACACCGATGAGCAAGAAGCTCACTTCTGACGAGGTAGGGGGGGGGAGTATAGTCTTATGAAAGTGTAGTAATGGTTTTTATTGGTTTTTTTTTCTTCTCTTCCCCCCCGTTTCATCAGGTGGAGACAAAGCTGAAGGAAGTTTTGCTGGTGTTGAAATACGTTCAGAACAAGGACGTTTTCATGCGTTACGCGAAGGCTCACCTGACCCGTAGACTGATCCTCGACACCTCGGCGGACTCCGAGAAGGAGGAGAACATGGTGGAGTGGCTCAGGGAGGTCGGCATGCCCGCGGACTTCATCAACAAGCTCGCTAGAATGTTCCAAGACATCAAGGTTTGCGCTACCACAATGTTCGTCGTGGTATCGGGACAATCGAGCGTAAAATGAAGTTATGACTAATGTTTTTGCTCTTTGTCAGGTAAGCGAGGACCTGAACGCCCAGTTCAAGGGCCACCTGACGGCACAGACGAGCAAGCAGAGTCTCTCGGACGTCGTCTCCATCAAGATCCTGAACCAGGGCGCCTGGGCAAGGTCCTACGAACGACAGCCGGTGTCGCTGCCTAGGGAGCTCGAGGACTTCATCCCGGAGGTTGAGGACTTCTACAAGAGCAAGCACTCTGGTCGGAAGCTTCAGTGGCACCACCACATGTCCAACGGGACCATCACGTTCGCCAATGACGTCGGAAAGTTCGACCTTGAGGTGACGACGCACCAGATGGCTGTGCTCTTCTGCTGGGAAAATAGAAGGCGAGTGATTTTTTCCAGACTACCTACCTACTTCGTAGTCTGCACCAACAATACTAACACTACTAGTATTTTTCTCCTGCCTTACAGAATTAAGATTAATCTTTTGTTCGATTAATATGCAATAATATTTAAAATAGACAGAATAGAGTCTTATTCGAACTGTTTAACTTTGAAGCTAAAATTTTGCTATAAATGGCCAAAAAGGGATGTTATGACTAATTCTTTAATGAATGTCTTTGTAAGAAAAAACTGCAATAAAAAGTCATTATTTATGTCTTTAAGCCTAGTTTTACACCAATTTTTTAAATTGTTTAATTAATCTTTGAAACATGCATAAATTTAGTCTTATTTTCGAATGATTCTGCAAAAAAAAGAATAATGTTTTTACAAACTTTTATAGAAACGACGGATTGACCCTGGAGAACCTGAAGCTGGCGACTGAGCTTCCTGACTTTGAGCTGCGCCGCACCTTGTGGGGCCTGGTGGCCATGCCGAAGCTTCGCCGACAGGTGCTCCTGCACTCGCCACCTGCCGCCAGGCCCAACGAGTTCTCAGAGTCGACCGTCTTCCGAGTCAACCGAGAGTTCGCCGTGATGAAGAACGGTCGTTCCCAGCGGAGGGGGCGGGTCAACCTGATCGGCCGTCTCCAGCTGAGCACCGAGAGGGCCAGGGAGGAGGAGGCCGAGGGGATTGTGCAGTTGAGGGTGCTGAGGACTCAGGAGGCTATCATCAAGATACTCAAGATGCGGAAGCGGATCTCTAACGCGCAGCTGCAGACGGAGCTGGTGGACATCCTCAAGAACATGTTCCTTCCCTCCAAGAAGATGATCAAAGAGCAGCTGGAGTGGCTGATCGAGCAGAAGTACATGAGGAGGGACGAGGACAACATCAACATGTTCATCTATCTAGCATAGGCGACAGTGAGAACAAGAAGGTTGTACTGCCTGTCTAAGCTTCTGTACTATAGGAAGTATTTCGTCTATTACGTGACGATCAATGAGATGGAGCTACATCGCAAGCAAAGGCGGCACCTCGGGAGGGACGGCGAACACCTTGCTTTGGTCATGGTGAAACTCAATTCAGTCAGGGTTTTTTTTCCCCACCATTTTTCTTGAACCTCCTACCCTTCTCTTCTACATACTACACAATAATGTTTGTACAAGAAACTGTGTCTTTTTTTTTCTCACAACGCGTTTTTTTTAATTATTTTGAATTGGCAAGACTCGAATAAAACCATGTTGTGCGAAATCGGTTTCGGGAGTAATCCGCCCGTGGACGCGTCAAGTCTCTTCAGGCTGGGTGGTCTGTCTTGCACGGAGTGCAGGGATTACATCAGCGAGTGCCCAACCAATATCGCTAGTGTGCATTTTGCGATGGTTTGTCCTAATGCCAGAGCAGGCGTTAAAATAGTGGAAAAAAGAGCCCTTTAGGCAACCTAATGCAGGGACGTTCTGAATATACTGTACTCCAGAATGTCCCTGCCTAATTCAACCAAATTTTGACCCCATCACTAATTGCCGTTGGTGTGGCTCTGGCGATACCAATATTGGTTGGGTGGTTTTTTTTTCTGACAGCATGACACAATACGTATAAGTACTTTAACTGAGCTCGGTGCTTCGACGCAAGGCTACAATATTTACTGAACCCAATGTGTACAACCATAAGGGATGCGACTTTTTCTCTTTATATAGTACCTACTTACAAGCACATACACTAATACATATTTTTTTCTGTTTTAAATATGGAAAACATCGAGTCGTGCTCGGTTGCCCCAGAATTTTACAAGGTGTGTGTGCGTGTGTGGCTTACCTTCAGCCAAAAATGATCGATACTGTGCAAACAGAGGCCGAGGCTCGTCACAGTCACTGCCAAGAACCGTGGGTGAGCAAGTTCTTCGGCAGGCTGTCAACCATGCTAAATCCGTTTTGCTGGGTCCAGTCGATAATTTACTGGATTTTCGGGAACACCTCCCCCCCGGACTACATCTCCGACATCATACCCCTCGGGGCCTTCTACAGCGAGAACGAGTCTCGCTCCACCCTCCTGGTGACAATCGGGGCGATCGCGCTCTGCCTGCTCGTGGTCTTCGCGGCGGAAACCAAGACCAGGGGTAGGTCAAGGATCGTGCCGAGGAGGACGCTGGCCTTGTGCCGGATCACCCCGAAGGACGTGGTGGACGACAGGGTGCACTCCGCCATCGAGGAGACCTTCGACCAGCCGAGACTGGTGGCCGCCTGCTTCGTCTTCGACCTCGTGCACGAGGTCACCCCCGTTGAGGCCATCATCATCATGGCCATGATCCACTCTCTCGCCCGCACCAAGGGGGTGCCCGTCTACAGCTTCGTGGAGAACCACGCCTTCTCCGTCGGCTACCTCCTGTCCCTCGTGGGATCCAAAATCTACGCCACCGAGGTGTCCCTGGTGGGAAAGCTGCAGTTCTGCAAGGTGCCCCAGCCTGTGTCAAGGTCATCACGAGGCGAGGGATACTTTGAGGAAATTAGCCTGGGCGGCGAAGCGTTCGACAAGGCAACCGACAAGCTCTTCCAGTCTAAAATTAGCCAGACCAGAGGCGCACAGCTTGGAAGCAGGATGAGTTCGGCAGATTTTAGCAGCCAGACGTGGATAGGTTCAAAGGCAAAGGATGCTGGACTCGTAGATGAAATAAAGACCTTCCACAGCTTTGCGAGGGAGAATTTCCCCAAAGCTGCGATAAAGTGTGTAGGAGGAAAATAAAGCAACACCAACTTTGTGTCAAGTGCTAGCCAACGGCGGCAACATTTCCTCCCACGATTCTTAGCAGCCATCCGGTTCGATTAGATTACTCAGTTCAGCAATTATAACTGCTAACTGGATATCCAAACAAAGTCCATGTTAGAAATTCCCTCATCCCGGCAACATACTCGATTTTTTTTTTCTCATCACTGATCAGTGTCAAAAACAGTGCTACTTTACACACACTCTGTCTCCGACTCTTCGCCGGATTGTTCTTCGTCACTGGCCTCCTTCAACTTTTGCCGCCTGTACCTCTTGCCCAGCATTATCGCCTGCTTGAACAGGCTGAGGTAGAGCTGGGTGGCCTGAGGGGTGTCGTCGTTCCCCGGCACCGGGTAGGTGACGATGTTGGGGTTGCAGTCCGAGTCGACGACGGCGACGGTGGGGACGCCTCCCTTGGCCGCGTCCCCCACCGCCGGGTGCACGTTGTACTTGACGCCCTCACGCGTGTGCAGGATGACCAGCAGGTCTGGCAGGCGGACCTCGCCGCCGAACAGAAGCTGCGGGGAGGTGAACAACTCGCTCTTCCACGTCCTGGAAAAGGGCGCTCCAGGTAAGTACTAGAGGCGCAGAGTTAACACACTACGTACTCAGCACAAGTCATCTTTTTGTTCACCTGCAGTGCGCGTATTCTCCGCACTCTTTCGCCGCCCTCTCGATGAGGTGGGTGAGGTGAGGCTGCCTTGCCACGAAGAGTACGACGCCCCCCTTGGCCGCGATGTGCGCGGTGACGTTGAGCGCCTGTCTGAGGTGCAGGGCAGTCTGGTCCAGGTCGAAGATGGCCGTGTCGAACCGCCTGCCCAGCAGGAAGGCACGCATGCGCGGGTCCACCGACCGGTGGGTGTGGCCCAGGTGGACTCTGGCCCGGAAGAGGTCGGACACGGTAAAGAGCCTGTGCACCCCGAAGAAGTCCCGCCGACTCAGAGGATCGTCCGAGGAAGAGGGCGAAGGAGGAGGTTCCCCCTGGGAGGCGGAGGCCGAAAGGAGCCTCCGACACCCGACGAGACAGAGTCGATTTGCCCCGACGCGCAAAGAGCCAAGGGAGCAAAGGAACAGGAACATGTTTGTCAGGGGCTCTGGAAACTGTTCACGGGTGCTGTTGACAGGGTCACAGGAGCTGGAAGGACACTTTGGCCGCGGGGAAACACGATACACAAGTATGTTTTCCTCCAACTATATTCAGTTGTCCCGTTGAGTCACATCAAATGCTCTGCTACCCAGTACACAGTGTATCAAATTGTGTTTGCAAATGCATGAGACGAAAATAAACAAAAGTCACAGAGAAGAGCGCAACTTAAAGTTTGTAAACGCCAAACCTATATTACCTCTGGAGTGAACAAGGGTGCATACCTAGTACGGTACAGTCGGATCTCACATTAACAGTTCTCAGATTAACAATAAATCTCAGATTAACGATATTCCAGCTGCTGACCAACTTTTTCCTACATAAACATCACCCACATTAACAATATATTTATGGGCCAGATCTCTTTTTTGATTGCTGGAGAGTGGAGAACTCTTCTTCTCTGGGACAGTGGTTGTCCGTTCGGGGACCGCCTGTTCACCCAGACCTTCCCCTTGCGGGTGCATGACTGCATTTACCATGTGGTGCCCTTCTGCGCCTTTCAAGGAGTAACCCTCTGCTCCAGTTGCACCAATTGACACGCCACCGGATGTATGACGTTACATTCAAGGGGAAACCTCTTCCTCTTCCTTCTAGTGTACTGATGCGCCTTGCTGACCAATGCTTGACCTAAGAGGATGATTTCTAGACATAGTCATTTGTATTTGCATTAGAATTGATCTAAAAGAGAAAAAGGAAACCACAACCTGCTGTAATACACATGACAATTTTTTTTTTCATCTCGGTTCATTTGAAATAGGTTTTTGAAGCAGTAAAGAAAAAATGACATGTGACATCATTTCGTCCTGAATTTGTCCATGAGATCCTCCACCACTTGTGGGTCGTCGAGATTTGCGCGGAAGAACTCTTCTACCAAGGCTTCCATCTCCCTGAACGGGTAGACGTCACCCCTTATCCTCAAATGCTTCTCTCTTCCCTGCACGATGGCGTCCAGCACTTCCGCGCCCCTGATCACCACGCGCTCGTTCATCCCCGCCTTCTTGGCCACTGCCAGCGCGTGGCTCGAGGTGGTGCTCGTGGTCCCTCTCTTTGCCACGGCCACTAGGCTGTAGAGGAACACCAGGTCTCCCGCTTCATTGAAGGTGTGACGAAAGGTGCAGAACCTGGCCCCGATGGCCTCGCCGCCGCGACCGCCGCCCAAGATGGCCCCAAGGTCGTGGAAGTGCGTGGTGAGGATGACAAACGGTTTCCTGTCCGGGGGCCGTTGCAGGAAGTGCTCCACGCAGGCGGAAAGCAGTGCCTTCCCATCCACCTCGGTGGTGCCCTTCCCAAACTCGTCCACCAGCACCAGGGAGGCCCTCGTCGAGGTGCGCACGGCCAGGGACATCTGGTTCAGGTCGACGGCAAAGGCGGAGAGGCCGAAGGAGAGGGAGTCCACCGTCTGAATGCGGGTGCGGATGGCGTCCAGCACTGGCATGGTGGCCGATTCGGCCGGCACCCAGCTGCCCATGTGGGCCAGGAAGGCGATCAAGCCCACCTGTTTCAGGTAGACGCTCTTCCCGCACGCGTTTGGGCCCGTCAGCACCATCAGTTTCTCTTCGTTCTCGCCCAGCCTGGTCGAGTTTGGCACCACGGTGTTGGACGTGAGCTCCAGCAACGGGTGCCTGCCCGCATTTATGTTAAAAGTGTCACAATCTTCACGTGGACGAACCTTAGTGTGTAGTAGAGTTGTAAGAACTAAGAAGCAATAAAAAACATGCTTAAAAAGCCATTGCTCACTCACCAGTGGCCTCTTCCAGTCGTTCTCGACTGCCACCGCCGTGAGCGCGAGAAGGCAGTCCAGGATGGCCGCGTAGTGCGCCAGGGACAGCAGCGTCTCCGCGCTGGACAAGATGTACCTGGTGAGCTTCATCATGATGGCCGTCTCGTACTCCGCGATGCTGGTCGCCGTGTCCCCCAGCATCTCGTCCAGCTCTCGGCAGCGCTCCGTCTTGAAGTAGGGCCTCTCCGCGCTGAACATGTACTGCAGATTCAGCTCCTGGTAATCCTCCTCCTGTCGCACGATTCCCGACAGGTGAGGACGGTCATGTACCATGCTAAGTGGACACATTGTACGTATGTAGTAGTACAATATGGATATTGCGCACCTTCAAATCGTCCGCCCAAGGTTTTATGGAGAGCATGTACCCGATCTGCGGGACGTAAACCATGGAGCACTCCTTGATGTAGCTGGGCAGGTCGCCGATCTCCTCCTGGGCCATGCTGAGCAGGAGGTCCGGGAGACCGTTGTGGATCCGCCTACGCTCGTCCAGGGAAGCATCTACCCCAGATTTGACGGTGAAGCGCTGTCGTCTCTCGGAAGCCTCCATGTCCAGAACCTGTAACGATCGACGATCGACCCTGCTGAGTTTCGCTGCGGACTCTTCAACGAGCACTTGTCGGACTCGCCACCTTTTCCATAAAGTCCGCGACGGTGTACACGTCGTCGACGGCAACCGCGTTGACTTTGGAGACGATCTCCACCCCGGCGGCCACCGCGTGCTGGCGGCACAGCTCGTAGATGGCCAGGAGGCTCGCCACCGACCGCTTGAAGTACTTCCAGTCCCTGACGGCGGCCTGCGTGGAGGCTATCCTCTTCAGCAGCACCGGGACGTTCCTCACCCTGGCCAGCAGGGAGTACAGGGTGGCTCCAAGCTCCCTGCGGGAGGGCGCGGCGAAGAAGCCGACGGCGTCCTGTCGGTCCCTGATGACGGAGACGTCGCTGACGGGGCAGCGGCACAGGTTGCGCAGGTACTTGGCGCCCTCCGCCGAGCGGCACCGGTTCAGCAGGCTGAACAGGCTCAGCCCCTCGCGGGTCTTGTTCCAGCTGCCGGACCTAGAGGCGGCGGGCTGGAGGGAGGAGTTGAACACGTGCAGCGCCGTGAAGGTGGTCGGGTCGACGGAGACCAGCGACTCCACGAACAGGTTCTGCAGCGAGAGGACCAGGCAGCCCCCCTGTCCCGGGGGGGCGTCAAGGTCTGGGCCGCCAAGCGGGTGCTTCTCCAGGAAGCCCAAGAGTCCCCCGGCGGCGCGGATGGAGCTCTCGCAATGGAAGTCCACCAGGCTGTTGATGTAGACGAACCTCTCCGCCCTCTCTTCCTCCTCGTCTTCCTCCTCCTGACCCGTCCTCCCTCGCTGCAGCTGCAGTGAGAGCACCCTGTTCTTTCCCGACCGGTAGCCGAACTCCTTCGCCGGCAGCTCCCGCAAGTCCACGTCCAACAGGGCCGAGTCCCTCGTGGTCGTCGTCTCCTGCTCTTCTCCTCCTTCTCCCTTCTCTCCTTCCTCCGCCTTCCCCAGCGCCTGCCTGAGCACCTTGCCGAAGTCCTCGTTCATCCTGTTGCTGACGACCACTGCGCAGGGGTTGGTCTGCGCCAGGAGCGTCTTGGTCACGTTGAAGGCCGGGGAGAGGTCTTCCACGTCGCTCAGGATCCTGAATATGGCCGAGCCGGCCTCGTAGGTGGCCGCGCCCAACTTGCCTCCCGTGTAGAAGACGGCCAGGACTGGACGGTCCTCGACCTCCTCATCCTCTTCGGCCTCCTGCTCCTCGCCTCCTCCTCCACCCTCACGGATGGTGTCTTGGAAGACGTCGTTGGCGCCACTGCCAAGTTCGTTTGTCGTGCTGATCTCGACTTCCATCATTGAAAATAGCAAAAAAAAATCTTGAACACAACAGTAACAAATGTCTCAAAAACAAGAACTAAAAGGAAACGTTAGTTTTCTGAACCATTCGCCAAACTGAGAAAAATGATAGATTAGTAACTGCATGTAAAGCAAAATGGCTCTCTTTTGTTTCACTGAGACCCTCCAAAAAATAAAATCCATTCATAGACCGATACTGCTTTGCACAGTGTCTCTCCCTCTCCTTTCCTCTGCCTTGATATAGCAGCGGACCTGGAAAGGAAAGGAAAAGTTGGCCTGTTTTCGTAGTATAACTTCTGTAGCATTGTTGTTTAAAGGATGCATTCTATAAAAAAGTTTAGTAAATTCTAAATTCTACCCTGAAAGCCACACTTCACGCAAACGTCATTTACACATTAAGTAGCTAAAATAGATATATTTTTTTACAAAATCTGTCAATTCTTCTCAGATTTACTTCAATGACTGCAGTAAACGTTAAAGCTTTCTAGCTGATTTTCTTACAGTATTCCGATATGATTAACCTTTGAATGTGTTATGTAGATATATTACACATCCAAATTTATATTACTGTAATTTTTTTGTAAGATATCTTAAATTCGAATGATCCGGTTTTTTTTACGATGTGGGAGAGTTCTGCTAAAGAATGAGAACGTGAGAAATGAGAGTTTTTATTTGTCAAAGCTAACTTCATCATCAAAATAAAATTTGCTGTTAAGTATGTACATACCATTTGTCAATAATACTAGCAAGGTGACAAAAATTTCTCAGTTTGCACTGCTTTATATCGATTGTTGTTGAGCAGCAAGAATTCCTGGGTTGATGGTGACGGACTTGGTGCAGTTGTACGTCTTGTAGATGCCCACAAGCCTGTCCGCAAGCTCGAACATGTTGGACCTAAGACGGAAAAAAAATGAAACAATGAATGCTCTAAGTCACTCTCCAACAGTTGTACTACGCACGGCACCTTAGAGAAATTATGATGAACTGAGCATTCTTGGTTCTCTCCCTGATGTAGTTTGCCACGATTGAGACGTTTTTAAAGTCGAGTGCGGCATCAATCTCGTCCATGACATAGAGTGGGGTCGGCTTGTAGAAGTGGAGGGCGAAGACCAACGCCAGAGAGCTGAGAGTCTTCTCACCGCCAGAGAGGTTGGAGATGTTCTTCCAACTCTTGCTAGGCGGACGAACACTGGAGAAGGAGCATTTGTAATTATTTGAAAAGGCCTACTATTTTGTTCGCACAAAATTTTTACATAAACAAGCAAACTGTCTATACCTGAACACAATGCCCTCTGTAAATGGATCCAACGAATCAACCAGCTCGAGTTCTGCGTCCCCTCCCAACGTGATCATCTGGTACATCTCCTTCAGCTTGGCAGTGATGATGGAGAACCCTTCCATGAACTCATTGAGTCTCATCTTTCTGAGGTCTTCATGGTTCCTGCGCTGCTTCTCCTTCTGCCTGGAGATGTCCTCCAGTTCCGCCACTCTCTCCAAGTACAGGTCTTCCTTCTTACGATACTCTTCAATCACCGAGAAGTTGACCTTCAGAGACGCCAGCTTCTCCTCCTTTAAGTTGATCTCATACTGCCACTTCTTCATGTCCAGTCCCCTGAGTTCCTCCTCGGGATGATCCTGCAGCTCCGTGGGACTGTCCTCCCCAGGCACTGCGCGCAGCTTCAG
>JAAUYM010062500.1_pt1 | contig 11918 bp, 15 predicted proteins | sample 7278001 | NCBI WGS metagenome assembly JAAUYM01 (sample SAMN14350224, study PRJNA611818) | marine sediment metagenome | isolation source: surface marine sediment (1.8m) | place: French Polynesia: Moorea | collected 2018-08
CCCCCCCCCCCCCCCCCCCCCCCCGGGAGATTGGGTGTAGGGAAAAGGAATGCCGCTCAATATTAACTTCTTAGGTTCACTCCACAAGCATTTTCACTTTTCTTTTCGCAGTTTCAAATTCGAAATGATTCACTCGTCCACTTGTGCTGTGAATGTTGTGAAGTGCGACCAATTAGAGGGGCGACATCATGTGGGAATTGGTGAACATTTTTTCTCTTTCTTCTTTTATATGCGAACTGGCTGGGCACGCCCATAACAACGGGTAAAAACGCGAGAATGAAGCCATGAAAAAGAGAGAGAACTGGTAATTGGGCCAGATTACCAAGAACTTTGAAGCAGCACTTTTTGAGCAACATTGAGCAGATGCTTCCGAGAGGATTCATGGAGTTTATCGTCATGATTCATCGTCGTCCAAGTGCACTTAGGCCTTCGGCGATATGTGTCTCCACTTCCTGGAAAAAAAAACAGAAAGAGAATCATTCCTGTAAAGTGGTTCACAACATACCTGTATGTGAAACTATCCCTACTAGTACGCGCGCGAAGCGCGCTCTGCCTGAGCTCTGTGCTGTGCTGTGCATACTTCCTTCCTTCCCTCTCCCTTCTACCGGACGGGAACGGACGGACGGAGGATTTCCGTGGAAAAGAGGAGGAGGAGGAGGAGGAGGAGGAGGAGGAGGAGGAGGAGGAGGAAGGGTAGGTAAGTGCAGTCTTCCTTCCCTTCCTCTCTCTTCCTTCCTAACCCACCCACCTACTAAGTGCAGTTGTGAGATCTGCGCCCGACAGACAGGGCGGGCAACGAATGTAACTGCCTCTTCCCTCCTCTCCAGAGCTCTCCAGACTGGCATTGCCAATAATTCAAAGGACCTCTTCCTCTCAAGCGGCCAACACACACCTGCCCTCTCCTCTCCGCTGCTGCTTCAAGTCCTGGAGGAGTGAGCATTGGCGGTGGACGGCGGTGAATGACTCCTCCTCTTCCACTGTGTGGTGAGAGAGCCCTTCTGGTGACTCACGAAGGCACCCGCCAAGAAGAAGAAGACTTGCATCATCAGTCTGGAAGAAGAAGAAGAGAAAAGAAAATTCTTCCGAAAGAGGGAGAGGGTCTGACTCTCCGCAGCGTGCTCTCTGGGCTTCAGTTGCCCAGCGGCTTCTGACGTGAGGAGACGTGTGTGTGCTTGCGTGGTTGTTGTTGAGGGGTGATGGCATTTCCGGACTTGCCAGGAAGAAACAGGCATACCGAGAAAGACTAGCCTGAAATGTACAAGTAGCGCTGGAAGACGATAGCAATATATGGACTAAGAGACTGTTTGTAGTTCCAAGATGTGCTGCAGCAACGACACCAAACCGACGTTTAAGGGGGTGATGGTGTCGACGACCACTTCCGCGGCGCCGGCGGCGTCGACGCCGGCGTTGTCGTCGTCGAGGGCGTCGGTGGCTATGGCAATGGCGGTGCTGCTGCTGGCGTCCAACACAGCGTCCGCCTTCACCGCGCAGGAGGAGAGACAGGGGAAGGCGACGGCAGGTTCGCCTAGAAGCTACTGCGTCTTTCTGGAAGGAAGTCAGGTATGGATGGGACTTGGCATGTTTCAGGTCGGGTCAGCTTGCTTAGTGACACCTTTCTTTCTGTCTTTTTCCCTTTTCCAGGAGCTGGACTGCGTCTGCCCAGACCAGACGAACAGCGAGACGGAGGAGGACTTCAGCTCCCTCTTCACCCCCGACATGATCTCTTCCTACGTCGGCAGGGACAACAAGAGCTCCTCCTCCACTGTGGCCTCCGTGAAGCTCCACTCTTGCCGCCGGCTCCGCCTCCACCGCCCGGACCTGTCCTCCCTGCCGCGGCCCTTCTACCGCCTGAGGGTGCAGGACGTGGGTCGCGCCGCGCTGACCGGCGGGCTGGCCGGACTGGCTCCCGGGGACCACGTGGACGTCTGGTTCAGGAACGTCAACGGCAGCGTCGTGCTCGGGGGGCCGCTCAGGTGCAACGAGTGCCTCCAACGACTCCTCAGCGGTCGCAACAACGGGAGTTCCTCCAGTGCTGAGAGGCCGCCAAAGCCTTCCCAGGTGGCGCAAGTCAACTTCCACTTTCTCGACGTGCGGAACGTCACCCTGTACAACTTCTACGCCGGCCCGGAGGTCAGGGCCAGGGTCAAGGTCAGGAATGCGGACGGCGTCACCATCACAGACTCCTTCTTTGGGTAAGGTGACAAGAAATAGATGTTTTTGCGGTTCTTGTTTTTGTAGATGAGACAAAGTTTGCTAGTTTTGGGGTTTGGGGTACCTTCCTCATACCAAAACCCTGTTCGCTGAAATTCACATCCCAAAAATTGCATTTTATGTAGCTCTTCTTACAGAGTTGATTGATTCACACATGATGCAAAACATTCAGTTTTCCATTTTTTTTCCTTCTCCAGGGTGATGGACGCCAACACGTTCGAGGCCTTCAACGTGCCATTGGTGTCTGTGGACCACTCGGAGTTCCACCGCGCCTCCCCCGGCGCCCTGGCCCTCAACCGCGTCGGCTCCGTCTCCGTGGCCGACTCCCTGCTGGATCGCGCAGCCGTCGACGTCATGTCCAACGGCACGGAGATGAGCTTCAGCTGCACCGTGGCCCCGGACGAGGAAGTGGAAAGCGTCTACGGCGGCGACAGCGCGTGCGCGGCGGCGGTCGGGAGGAGAATGGGGGGCGCGGCCGCGGCCGGCGGCGGCGCCGGCGGCGGCGGCGGCGGCGCTGCCGAGTCCGCCGGCGCCATTGCCCTGGCTGTGGTGTCGGCGTTGCTGCTGTTGGCGGTGGTTGGGGTGCTCTACATGCTCCACAGGACGGGAAAGCTGGAGCAGTACATCTGAACAATAGCCAAATATGCCATGACTCTGAAAGAGAGAGAGAGAAGCGAAATCCAAGGCTGTAAATCAAAAGTAAGCATGTGTGTGGGGTGTGTGTGGATAATTTTCAAAGTTCCTTGAAGAAAAATAAAGGTGTGAGTGTAAAACAGTGAGAAAAAAAGCCCACCAAGAACCGTCCCAGCTCTAGAACTGCCGCAGACCATAACAAAGAAGTCCAAAGGAGCCATGAAGTGACAAATGTGGTTGTACCTGTACATGACGCGAAATATGGAGATTAAATTTCATGCAGATTCTCAAGTAATGCGTGCGTACGTATACATCACCTTTTTGCCTTGTTCAGCAAGAAAGTAATACAGAAGCAGAGGTATCTACAGAGTATCACTTCAAGGCCATGAATAGGTTCACAATAACTACTGTACTACTTGTTTGTTGTGGGAACCGACAACCACCATTCTGCAGATTATATGACGAGATTATGCTTTAAGGCACAAAAATACTAGCATCCACAAAAAAACAAGAAAACAACAATCCTACTCTTAGACCACGATGCTTGCAACAAATTGACGTGCTTGCGCCACTGGAAGGATGTGTCGACGACGGAATAAATTCGCCCTTGCTTCACTCACACAAAGAATTCCCCCAGACAGGAAGTTGATAACGGCGCTTTTCTGTTCGCCCCGAGGATGGCGGTCATGAGCGACGGGGTTTTTGTCTTTGATGGTCTTGTTGGCCAAGAAATTACTGTACCAGGAAGAGATTGCCACTCAGGGCACCGAACCTTAGTAACAGAACAACACTGCTCTTGTACCTCAAGTACAATAGAAGTGGAAAGCTTGACGTGCCACTTGTAGTGTGGTACACCACAGGTTGGGAACCACTGCTTTATTTTTTTTTTTGTGTGTGTGTGATCAGAGCAACGGACTCTGAATGGTCTTTGGCATTCCGCAGTTCTTGTTCAGGTTTTCTTTCCTCCTCCTTCTTTCTTCTTCCTCCATCTTTGCTTCTCGAGCGTGAGACAAGTGAGGGAGGATGCTGTTCGGCGTGGTGCTCGGCCTCTCGGGCTTCTTCCAGACCCGCGAGGAGGGCAAGGCCGTGGTGGACGACTTCGTCTTCCGGCTCTTCTACGGCTTCACCTGCGGCATCCTGTTCCTGTGCACGGCCCTGGTGGGGCTGCAGGATCTGGTCGGGAAGAACATCGACTGCTACGAGGGGAGCAAGGCCGTCAACCAGTACTGCTGGATCTCCGGCACTCACCTGCTCGTCAACACCACCCACGAGAGGTGAGCAGGAGTTCCACTACAGGGGTGTTTCACCATAATTTAGCTTCTTAAATTGTGCTACTGGCGAATCCACTTAAGTGAAGTTCAGTTATTTTCAGAGAGTTTAGAAACTGTGGCACTTGCATTAAAAAAAAAAAACAACTTTAGGGGTCTTGGAGCGCACTTCTACGGTGAGGAGCGTTGCGTGAGGAATGATACGACTGGACTGTTGGAGGCGGGCGCGGGTGTGCCCTGCGTCAAGACGCACAGCTACTACCAGTGGGTGCCATACGTGCTGCTATTGCAGGTGAAAGGACGGGAAATACAGGATGTACCAGAAAGAAAAAGTTGGCATATTTTTGCTCTTTGATATGCTAGGGAGAAAAAAATAAGACAATTTTTCAAGCAGGACTAAACTTTTCTGCAAAGTTTTTATTGGTACATCCTGTAGCGCCACGTGTGGGGAAGCTCCTGTGCCCTCCAAAAATGTACATGTACTTACTACCCATCCCGTTTGCCAGGGTTTCCTCTTCTACCTGCCCCGCCTGTTGTGGCTGCAGTTCGAGGAGGGGAAGCTGTCCAGCCTGTCGGAGGGCGTCAGGCTGGGAGGGGCAGCCAAGGAGGACAAGGACAAGAAGGACAAAGAGGAGGAGGAGGAGGAGGAGAAGGACACGGTCGGGAGCGCCGCCGCCAACGTGGCCGCCTACGTCAACCTGGACGAGGCCGGACACACCGTCTACGGGATGGCATACCTGGTCGCTCAAGTGAGGAGAAGCTTTAGTAAAGTTTTATTTTTCAATATTTTCAGGTTACTACCTAGTAAACTTATATTTTTTAATATTTTTATCATAAAGAAACTTTTGTCTCCATTTGAGAAAGATGACGTTTGCTAATTAAAAACACTGTCTACAAAGTGCAAAGGATAAATAATGGATAAGGCAATTGCTCAAAATCGAATAATTGTCCAAAGACTAATTTAATTGTTCAAAATATCGGTGATTTTTTTTTAATTCCGTATTTCTCTGCAGTACTTTGCTGACGTCAGTCGACCAAAAATTATTTTTTACGTCAATATAGTTTTAAAAAAGAACTTACAAGTCAGCAAAACGGAGTGGCGTCGAGAGTGATCGATAGTAACACCTTCCATCTTTTTTTTACAAGTTCTCAAACCTGGCAATCCTGGTCGGCGTCCTGTTCTTCACGAACCACTTCCTGGACGGCCAGTTCCTGGACCTGGGGCCAGCCTGGGTCAGGAGCTTGGCGGCCGCCGCCGACGGGGCCGGGGACGCTCACGACTACCACGCCAACGTGCTCTACAGGGTCTTCCCGAGGCTCACCAAGTGCGAGTTCCAGAAGTTCGGGTCATCGGGGTCTCTGGACATCAAAGAGTGAGTGCAGTAGCAGCATGAGGTTTCAGAACGATTACCAAGACAAAGTTCAAAAATTTTTAATATTTTTTATTTTAAGGTATCTGTGTGTGCTTGCGCCCAACATCATCTCCGAGAAAATCTTCGTCTTCCTGTGGTTCTGGTACGCCCTGCTGCTGTGCATCGCGGCCGCCAACGTCGTGCTCGTCGCCCTCATGGCCTTTCACAGCGCCGGCATCAGGAGCTTCTTCATGATGAGGGCAGTGTTCTCCAGGAAGGCAAGTAGTACGACACAAATATCTTTTTTTTTTTTTTGCATAGCTACTGTAATTATCGAATTTCGATATCGAGCTGCTACAAAAAACGTTGGAGAGAAACGCTTTTTAAACAGGCACAATTAAACAAAAGCAATCACGACTGGGGGGACACTGATTACATTATGATGATGATGAAGATGATAATAATGATGTTGATGATAATGAAGATGATTGATGATGAAGATGATAATAATGATGTTGATGATGATGATGGTAATGAACATTATACTACAAAAACTGTCTGTTTTCCAACAGCTCCGTCGCCACGTGGTGACCGACGCTCGCCTCCGCCGCCGCGTCGAGTCCATGGAGTTCGGCAAGTTCCTCTTCCTCTACCTGCTCGGGAGGAACGTCGACTTCTTCACCTACAAGCGCATCCTGGAGATGGTGGTGGCGCAGGAGGAGGAGAGGGAGGAGGAGGGGGAGAGGAAGGCTGACGAGGAGGAGGGGCCCAGCGCACCAAACGAGGAGGGAGGAAGAGGAGGAGGCGGAGGAGGCGGAGGAGGCGGAGGAGGAGGTTGTGAGAGGCTGAGGAGGGAGTCGTCCGTCGACAGCGCAGAAGAGGACATCTCCATTCCAGGGTAAGGCTAGTTTTGAATTTAATTACAAGAATAATGATTACCCAGTTTTGTTCAGGGTAATTAGCACTATGAATTCTTTTACACTACTGATCATAACCCAAATTTTATCCCGGCTGGGTAAAATTAATTTTTGTACTACTGTCGAGTTTTACCCAATTTTTGTTCGATGCTCAGGTACCATTACGTGGCGCAGGAGGACGTCAACCAGAAGACCCTCTCCAAGGACTTTCCTCTCAAGATCCTGAAGGCGCCCGGCGGACAATAAATTAAAAAAAAAGAAGAAGAAAGATCTGTCCGGTACAGTCAAGCTCGGTTAGTTGGGCTATCAGTTAATTTTAATTAGAAATTTTTTCAGGAAACATAATTTGGTAGTAAAACGACTCAGATGACAGGGAAACTGCCTGTCCTGATCATCCGAGTTTCACTGCACAGTACTATTTTTTTTTCTCGTTTCCAGAACGCTTTCAATTTTTCGCATGTGAAGTCCATCAGTGCAGATCTGCTCCGCTCAATATGTAGTAGTAAAGTACAGTACTTTCCCACGAAAAAAAAAAGAAAATCATAATCTACCTTAAAAAGCATTTTCCAAAGCTGGATCCACTCTCCTCCTTTTTTTCCTGGCATCGTTGTAATAAATTTCTTTCCACCTCTCTCTCTCTCTCTCCCTCCCACATGTGACTTTTTCTCTGCTCTGCTCTGCCCCTGCTTCTGTTTCCCGTCATGTGTGGTGCCACTGTCACGAAAAATAAAGTGTATTCACAGTTCATAAGTACCTCGGCTTCCTCCTCCTCCTCTTCTCTCTTTTTTACGAAGCGGATACGGGGAAATGAAGCGAGTCAAAAACGGGAGAAAAAAAAGTCTTGGAATGCTGTTCGGATGGGAAAGAGTAAGACTCATTGATTTTTCTTTTCTTTTTTTCAGCTCCGTGACTAACTGCTAGAGCGGAACACGATGTTATGGGAATTCGCCTGAGTGCCGATCCTCCTCCGTACCTTCCTTCCTCTCCCTTCTTGTCTATACTAGAACTTCTTGTGCTGTTCTTTCCGTGAAAGCTGGGGGAACCAATTAAGTTTCTCTTCTCCATCTTCCCCCTTTGCTCTCTCTCTCTCCATCCCCCTGGGTAACAAGCAGAATTAATGGCGTTCACATACTCTGTTAATGACCCTTAATGGGCAACAATAGGTATTGGATAGTAGGTATAACGTTGCATTATAACGTGAAGCTCGCTTAAGAACTCCAACAACAACAACAACAAGAAATGTCATCTTTGACCGCCGTCCCCCCCCTCTCTCTCTCTCGGTTGCAAGCTCGCATACCAGAAGACAGCAGTTCGAAACACAAAAGCTGTCTCGCTGGTAGTTTGACCTTGTTAGACAGAAGACAAGAGGAAATGCACCCAAAGAGTTCTAAATAAACCCTTTCGGAGGAGGAGGAGGAGGAGGAGGGGGGGGGGAGGGGGGAGGAGGTCATTTAAAAGAAGCAGCTGTTCCTCGACGGAGGAAAATGAGGCTGGGATGTTACTGCTTTTTACTTGTTGACCGCACTGCTGACTTTCATCCCGCACTAAAAGTGCTCCCCACAAGTCATCGACACCAAAATCTGGCTTTGATCTCTGTCTGCTGCCTCGATAGGAAAGGATGGTCTCTCAGTGTCCCACTGTCTGTTGGGCAGGTGACACCTCCTGGGACAGGGCGAACGGAGAGAAAACAGACGGGAGGAGAGAAGAGAGGAGGCGCGTTGAGAATCTTCTCTTCCTCCCTGGGGTGAAGTTGGTCTGGGTGTGATTTACGGGCGACGGCGGCGCTCTTTTTGCAGAGGAAGAAATAATGACACGACGAAAAAATTCCCCCAGGATGAGATTTTTGACAAGATATTTAAATTAGCTTCTTCTTCTTCTTGTTCCTCCTCTGAGGCGACAGCGATAAATGGAACCTCGCGGGAAGTTTGATGAGACGTCGACGTAGAAAAAAAGGAGAGAAAGGAGTTAAATTAATTTTCGAAAATTCGATTTTTTAAAAATCCAGAACAGGTACAAAGTAGAATCATTAATTGCTTAAGCATAAAGTCCCAGACGGAATTGTAGTCTGACATTAATCTATGGTCTCCTGTAAGAGGTGGCAGGGTGAAGTGGAAGGAGAGGGTGAGACCTTTTTTTTTACGAGGAGAGTGCTGCTGCCAAGGGAAAAGAGATTTCCCACATGAGATACTTTTTCCTTGTAAGACAGAGGGGGGTGGAGGGCAGACAAAAAATGCTGGCTTGATTAGCGCTCTCAACTCTTGAGATGTTCTTCTCAGAGTATTCTTGGAGAAAATTTTTAGTCTGAAGTTTGTGGAGATTCCTGGTAGAGAAAGAGAAAAATGTACTTCGGCCGTCGATGCCAAATGGTCAATTTTTCTTCTTTTTTCTTCCTTGGCCGCTTCATCATCAGTGTTTATTTTTCTCCGCGCGAAAATCATGGGAAAGAAGGAGAAGTCGGTTGGAGATGTTGACTTTTGGGAGAGGAAGGACGTGAGGAGGAGGAGGAAGTGTGTGTATAGGGAGGTGGTGAATGGAAAGTGGAGGAGAAGGAGGAAGAAACTCTGTTTTGCCACCTGGAAAGCTCTGATCGTTCCCCTGGGAGACCATCCACCATTTGTGCATCCTTCTTTTTCCTACAACGTGACGTCTACGTAGCTAGATAGCGTACGATAGATTCTTATACAAAAAAAGTTTAAAATTACTATGTGTTATGTTTGTTTTATTGAGAGAGGTTTCTGTTTAAATCACACGCTTCAACTAAATGACTGACGTAGTTTGAAAATTATTAGCTTCAAATAATGAAATAATGCCTTCTTAACGTTGGATTCATCAATAAGGAGGTGTCGCACGGACTTCAAGCTCATTTGCCAGCTTCTGACCCTTAAATTCAACTAATCACGTACAGGTACGTACTGCGTAGTCAATAAATCAAGAAGTCAATACAACTAGCGGCCATCCCAGAACCTTGCTTGTACAGTGGTTTGTTGCTTGCTTCACTAGTATACAGTAAACTCTGAGACAAACATTGAGGCAGTAGATACGAGTACTACATACTTGATACACACACACACACACACACACCCAGACGTGCATTTCAAACTGTAGGCGCGGACGTAGACTGGATCATACTTTTACTCACATCATGGTAGCGCAAGCCAACTTTTGCCAGTAGCATTTTCTGCTGCGCTGCCGTCATGGCGCTTCTCCGTCTCAACTTTGCTTGCCTCTGCGCGGCTATGACGGTGACGGCCACTGAGTTTGCTGAATTTCACGGAGGACATCTACTCAAAGAGGCATGGACCACTCTGACTGACCAAGAAAATGGTGCATACAGTGGGTGAGTAAAAAGAATCAGCACTGCTTTGCAAGAGAAAAGGCAAAGACTTTTATGGCTTCAATGGGACTTAGGACCAACGACGCTGTCTGCTCTGCCATGTGCCAGAAGAGTCGCTTCACGGCAGAGAGCTGCCCAGCCTTCAGTCTACATGCTGGAGGGGGCAAAGATGGGTGCACATTTGGGACTGTAGAGGACTGCTCAGTGATGGTTGACAAGAACGTTGCAAACCCAACAATAAAGGTCATGGTCAATCAAAAGACGCATTCTGTCAGCACAGGTGAAGATAAAAGAATCAATGCCTCTCCTCAATGTCATTTAACAGTAGCATGAAAATTATTATTTTTTATCTTCAGTCACAGAAGTCTATGCGCCTGTCTGGAACAGCCCACCAGGCATGATTGATGATAAAGGAACGCAGTGCTCCAGTCTCCTCTCGATCCCAACTCCCTATTGGGGAGACTTTGAGGAACATCCCATCTTGGTTAATCACAAGAAGGGCATCCTTGCTTGCGGTGGCCGCAGTGATACTAGAAAAGCATGCCAGTTCTGGCAGCCAGGTATATTAGCTGTGTCGTAAGAGTAGAAGCACTGTGGGTTTATCAAAACCCACAATGTTTGGGAAAAAGTGTGAGAAAAGTCACCACTTTCTAACGCACACACACAGGCGATGCTAACTGGATCCCTCTAGAAACACCCATGGTATATGAGCACATTACTGGAGATGGAATTAGCCTTGGCGACAGTGAAGCCATCGTGGTGGGCAACAGCAAATACGAGAACGGCGCTGCTGTTGAGATATATGAGAATGGAGCCTGGTCGGCAAAGAAGGACTATCCCATCACCATCAGGGGAGTCCGCCTCATCGCCAAGAACAGACATGAAGTGTACGGATTTGGCGGGTATTGGGACTACAACTGGGGATTCATCTCAAAGGTGTACAAGTACGATCGCCTAATCGACACATGGACCGAGAAGCAAGACATGCTCTGGGGTGGACACGCCGCCAACTGTGGGCGGATCCAGTACCAGGACCGTGACACAGTCCTCTGCTTTGGGGCCGAGGGCCAGGAAGCGCACATGTCAGCATTTGACCTCGGAGACGAGACGTGGACGAACCTGCACAGAACGGCACCAGCACCACCACATTATGGGAGCGCCATCATCACCCTTGGTACAAAACTGTATCGCCTAGGTGGGTACGATACGGACGCATTTGTCTTCGTGAACACGCTTGACATCTTTGACACTGTCACCAACGAATGGGAAGACACCAAGACACTACCTGTGCACGCAGGAGATGACGACCCCTATGATCCCATAATCATGACGCTCCAAGTAGTCACAAAGAATTAGTTTTAACTGGTTATCTAACAAGATATGTGACTCTGTAACATAATATTACACACTGTAATGCATTTTCTTTACTCCTGCCCATGGTTAACTCTCTTGCACTAAAAATATGTGCATGCTATCTCTGGTGTGTCAATCCTTGATCATCTTTTACGAGTACTTGACACGATTGACTACTGATCATTAGACAGCATGAATAAACAGAATTACATGAATTACTCTACAGTTCCTCGCCCACGTGCATTTGCGCTGCAATAGGGTATATAATTAATGATTTTGGGAGAAACGGCTTAAATAGCAAAAGTTTCTTTAAATTCACTGACAAGAACAAATGAAGTACTTAATTCAAGTTTCAAGTTCATTAATTCCTTGTCCCCGAAAAACAAAAGGAGAGAAATCAAAAGGAAATGAAACTAATTTTGTTCATTTTTTAGCAGGCTATGGCACGTAGCGTTTAAAAGTATGGAGGAGAAATATTAGCTTATATTTTACGCCAACGCATTCATTTCATCTCCGTCCGAAGACCCGACCAGACAACCATTTTTAAAAAATGCCCAATATGTGCGCAAGTTGTGCGGAAAAAATGGCCAGTTTGTGCGCACAAACTGGACACTTTTACCATTTCGCTAGATTTGATACCAGTTTTCAATACAGTTTTTCTACACATAAAAGAAGTTGGTATGTCTAAAAAATGTCCAGTTTGCGTGCACAAAAAGTAAAAACGAGTCATGGCTGAAAAATGTCTGGTTTGTGGCAACGAGACAGACGATGTGTCTGGTGGGGACGCGGCTAATGGCTGTGGTGCTGACAGCTAGAAAAGCCCCTTCAATTGTTTTTTTTAGGGGTATGC
>JAAUYM010020314.1_pt1 | contig 11917 bp, 12 predicted proteins | sample 7278001 | NCBI WGS metagenome assembly JAAUYM01 (sample SAMN14350224, study PRJNA611818) | marine sediment metagenome | isolation source: surface marine sediment (1.8m) | place: French Polynesia: Moorea | collected 2018-08
AAGCAACTAATAATCCCCACAATAGGCGGGAAAGTGAAAGGAGTCATAAACGTCTGAGTCGAAATGTCAGGACTCTTTGTCTTTCTCTCTCTTTCTTTTTGTCGTCTTCCTCCCCTCCCCCTCCCCTCACAGGATCACCCTTGTTAACTTGAAGTGCCGAAGCACGAAGCAACCTTGGGCGGGGATGGGAGGGGGATGGATGGATGGATGATGCAGGCAGGAGGAACAAAGAGGAGGAAGTCTCAAATGCCAATAAGAAATTGCAAGAAATCTTTGAAAAATTCATCTTCTAAGGCTGAAATACAGTAACATGGCTTGAAAATGTATGTGTGTGTGAGTCTGCACGGGGGGTCTCAATGGATTCTGGACTCTGCATGTGGAGTGGGGCATCTAAAAAAAAATCTTGCATCACAATGTTCTTGACTCTTCGTTAGTCAAGAAGAGGAAGGAATATCTCAACGTGTTAGTTATCACATGAGTTATCAGTTATCACTATAATTCAAGCTTGAGGTTGGGTAAAAGAGGAGAAAAGAAAAGGCCCAAGATGCTGAAAAACAAAAATCGAGATTTGGTGACTGCGTGTCTTCCTCTTTCCGATCTTTCAAGGCCAAAGCAGAAGTGCGCAGAAGCCTGTGCGTGGCCTCCTCTCAGTCTCAGGGAGGCGTCACTGCCACTGCTGCTCAGTCAGTGGTCGACGTCTTCTCTCTTCTCTAAAACTGTTGTTGTTGTTGTTGTTGCTGCTGCTGCTGCTGCTGCTGCTGCTGCATTCCCCGACGACATGGCCCAGTTCTCCGCCGCCCTGGAGGACGGCGGCGATGAAGACAGCATTGTGGAGAGGGGGAAGGCGCAGATCGTCGAGGCTGTCGTCGGCCTGAGGTAAACTGACCTGTCAATGCATCGCGTATATAATAGTACTGTAGATTGCATCACATGACCCTGCACTATGTGTGCGTGCGTAGAGTGTAGCAGCAACAATGCACATTTGTTTATTTATGTTACTTATGTCGTTGTCATCACTGTTCATTGCTGCATATGATGTTGTTGTTAATGTTAACGTTAATGTTAACGATTTCTTTCCCGTGACTTTCCGCTCTTTCTGCTCCTCCTGCTATTAATGACGGCTTTTTTTTTCATCTTGCCAAAATGTATTGAAGAAAAAAAAATCCATGTTGCTGTTGTACGTTGTACTCGTACATTAACTAAAGCTTTGCAAATATTTCGTCTACTTCGCCATTCCCTCAGGGACTGTTCCGAGATGTACGACGTCTCCTTCCTGGTGGGGAAGGATGGCGGCGCCAAGAGGAGCGTCCAGGCCAACTCGACCATCCTGGCTCTCAGGAGCGAGTACTTCAGGGCCATGTGCTTCGGACCCATGAGGAACGACAGGGAGAAAGTAAGGAAGGACTCCTACGGGGGCAGCTTCTGTCAAACCAAGAAACCGTTTTTTCCCCCCTCCTCTTCCAGGTCATCTCTGACATGAGTCCTGATACCTTTGAACGCGTGCTGGATTACGTTCACCTGGGAAATCGATGGAGAAATTGCAGGTTCGATCTCTCTCTTTCTCTTTTTTATTACAATACTACTTAAGTGCATCCACGTTTTCATGTTCATTTCAGCACCCTTGACGACGTGTGGGAGTTGAGGTACGCGTCCTCCCAGTTCCTCCTCCCGGACCTGGAGGCTGCCTGCGGTAGGATGCTGGAGGACAGGCTGAGTCACAGGAACGCAATCCGGGTCCTTAGATCCGCCACCTTGTACAGGCAAGTGTCGAACTGGGAAAAAGAAGAGAATCATCTTGGAAGCTTTCCTAATTTTCGTGTAAAAAAACCCACCTTTTTTTCAGATCCGACTTCTTCCGCAAAAAGGCTCTGAGGGTGATGAAGAACCGGCACGTCAGCATCCTCTCTTCGGACGAGATTCGAAGTTTGGAAGAATGCGACATTATTGAGGTGAGAGTTTTAGATTCGAAGTTTGGGAGAGTGCGACATTATTGAGGTGAGAGTTTTAGATTCGAAGTTTGGAAGAGTGCGACATTATTGAGGTGATTTGTCTTTGCAACTCACTCCTAGTGAGTCAAATTTGCTGCAGCCAATTTATGAGTTTTGACTCTGAAAGGTACAGTGGCAGGCTGGTCCTCTTAAACATATGAGCCACTTATCAGAAGGAAGTATAAAAAAAACCACCTCCTAAGTTGATTCCAGCAAATTTGATCACTAGGAGTTTGATCCACTTATCCAGTGATCAATCTGCCAGGTCTAACAGTGATCTACACAATGCACACAAATCAGTCACCATCCACTGTTGCAGCTCATCAAGCTCTTCCGGTGCGTCCGAACGGACTACATCATCAAGGCCGTCTTCATGTGGGGAAAGGCCAACAAGAGCGACGAGGAGTTCAGAGACATCTTCAAGTGCGTTCAGGTGCATTCCTTGTCAGGCAGGCTCTACTACACAGGGATATTCTTGCGTCCATCCGCAGGAGCCGGTTCTTCAAGTACATCCGATGGGACAACCTGTCCAACGAGAACATGCTGCTGCTGCACGAGATCAAGATGCTCCCTCTGGAGCTGGAGAACGAGGCCATGCTCAGGATTCTGGGTGAGGAGGAGAAACTAGTGAGGCAGTCGCGCAGATTGACTGACATCAAACTCTTTCTTTTTCCCTTAGGCCGTGTGGGCCCCTTGCCGGAGGAGGACGGCAAAACCATCAGCGAGCTGGATCTGCTGTTGGACTTCAGTTCCACCTTCGAGGCGTCCGTTCGGTATTTGATTCAGGACAAGATGCGTTTCAAGCTGTAGTATAGGATTGATCATGATCTTTTGCGTCACAGCTTCAGATATGTAATGCTCCGCACCCTGATCTCCTACAAGCCCGACTGCGTGAAGGCGAAGTGGCAGAGGAGGCTGGGCAGGATGGGCGCATTCGATGTCTACGAGCTGGAGAGCGAAGGGATGAGGATCATCACGCAGACTGTGCAATCAAGGTGAAGACTTTGCTCACTTAAAGTTGGTTGCAAATTATAGCACCGTTTTTGACACCTATCTGGATGTACCTCTATGTAACATCCAGGCCCCTGACGACGATCCCGCTGGAAGTGGGCGAGGACATCAGCCTGTCCATCTCGGTAAACCACGGGTCGCTGCGGAAGCCGGACGCGCTGGCGGCGGAGGCCATCCACGTACGGGTGGACAACAGGGACATCTTCTACTTCCTCCTCCGCTTCGACGAGGTGTCCGTCTCGCCCCCTGCCCCGGAGGACGAGGGCGGCGACCGGGAGGCCTCCGCCTACGTCAAGGTGGCCCTGGCCCCGGAGCTGCTCAGGGACCTCCTGGACTTCAACCTCCGGCCGGGAGGAGGACGCAAGCTGGAGAGCGAGGACGACCTGATGGACTCTCCCGATCCCAACGTGCTCCTGCCCGCGTCGGCCGCAGTGCGGTCCTGGCGGTCCCGCTCCGGGGAGAAGGAGTCCCCGTCCAACATCGGCAGCGCGGTCGACAGCCCGAGGTACTTCTTCGAAGGCATGGGGCTGCCGGTCTTCGTCACGCTGGCGTGATTTTTAGTACAAAAACAACAAAAATTGTGCACGTTGTCATTCTCTTTATTTGATTGTTTTTTGTGTGCGTCACCGCGTTAGTAAATCTTTGAACTCTCGAGGCATTACTCGGGGAAAGAGGGGAGGGGATAGGGGGAGTGGAGGGGGAGGGCAAGAAGGAGATTTGGGGGAGGAAGGGAGGGCACGAAAAACAGAGATTTTGTTGTTCTGTTCATTCCCAAAAAAAAAGCTACACAGATTGTCATTTTTTTTTTTTGGAATAGAATAGCTTTATACCCACGATTCTTCTCTCTCTCTTATTCTCGCTCTCTCACTGGTTTCGTCGTTCTTCCCCCCCCAGAAAAGGAAAGAAGTAGTAGTAGCAGTATGCGTAATACTCTGGTCTCGAAGGTTCGCTCATGTCTTTTTTTTTCGTAATTGTCATCTTCTTTCTCCCAAATTTTCCCGACGCCATCTTTCCCACAAAAAGTCTGCGATCCTGCGTTCTGGAACAGCGCGGTTTGGCTTGGAAAGAGGAGCCATTTATTGGATGAAGTTCATACACAGTGCCTCACATTATTCTGTTGCTTTTTTTCTTTCTTTCTTTAGAAAGGCAGTCTGTCCAGAAATCTCCAATTTTCTGCCGGGGTCACACTAAAAATAAAAGACATTTAATACTTATTTACGCCACCGAAGCAGGGGGAGGATAAAGTAACTGGCTTCATCAGACATTATATTGTATGTGGGCGGCTAAAAGTAGTCCTTTTTTTTTTTTTTTGAGACCAGCTATTATTTATTGGTGGTGGTCGATGAGGGGCTCCCACACGCCGTCCCCCCTTCTCTCACACACACACTTCGATGTCAGAAAGTCAAAAGTTCCTCAAGAAAGTGAGGAGGAAGCCAAAAATAATCTTTTTGTCTTCACGGTTAACACTTTTCACAGCCTTGGTTTTCTTGGCGGCTTTGGCGGCCGTCATTTGTTGGGCATTTGTCCCCCGCCGGGTCCGCCGCCGCCACCGGGTCCGCCTCCTGCTGGGCCGCCGCCGGGTCCCTGGGGTCCTCCCTGTCCGGGGCCGGGGCCGGGTCCCCCAGCAAAGAAGCCGCCTCCAGGTCCGCCGCCAACCTGCTGGCTGCCACGGGTGTTGGTTGCGTAGAGCTGCTGCTGAAAGTTGTGGTACTGCTGAGCGTAGGCCGGATCGTTGGTGGTGGGTCCGCCCATGAGTGGAGAATTCTTGAAATTGCCGCAGCCACCACCGCCGCCCCCTCCTCCAGGTACACCACCAGGTCCGCCATTTCCTCCACCAGGTGGCAGGGGCTGCATGGGATCGTTGGGCCCACCCATGTTGCCCATGGGCGAACCTTTGGACACAGGTATTCCCATGGGATCATTGGGCCCATTGGGCCCCATGCTCATTGGAGAAGACTTAGGTCCAGGCACCATGTTACCTCCCATTTGGTCCATGCCAGGTCGCATCGGGCCCCCTCCAGGACCCATCACTGGTGACATCCTTCTCATTGGACCTCCAGGACCAGGTCCCATCATAGGTCCATTTGGACCCATCATTGGACCATTTGGGCCCATAGGACCACCTGGCCCCATTGGGCCTCCAGGACCCATAGGACCTCCAGGGCCCATTTGTGGACCTCCAGGTCCTCCCATTGGTCCTCCAGGAGCCATCGATGTGTTTGGGCCCATTGGTCCGTTTGAGCCCATTGGTCCACTCATACTGCTTGGAGGTGTTCCCATGCCTTGCGAAACAGGAGTACCATCTGACCCCATCATGTTGCCATTAGTCCGATTTACAGCACCTCCACTTGGGTCCATTCCCATTCCACCACCTTCACTGCTGTTTGGGCTGTTAAATCTGGGCAGAAAGTCGAGGCTTGGAGTACCACGAGGCCGAGTGTCATTGTACTGAGGTCGAGAGGGCAGGTACTGAATGGTATTAGGAGCACCTGGTTTCACAGTTGCAAATGTTGTACCAGGACCACTATTTGCTTCACTTCCAGGAGCCATCATTCTGTTATCACCTTGTCCAGGCCCCATTGGGCCACCGGGTCCCATTGGACCACCTTGTGGAGGAGGTCCACCTGGGCCCATTGGCCCACCACCAGGACCAATGGGTCCACTAGGGCCCATCATGTTATTTGGCCCCATTGGTCCACCTGACCCCATCATTGGCCCTCCAGGTCCCATTGGGCCCGGCCCCATCGGGCCCATGGGTCCTCCTGGACCCATCATTCCTCCACCTGGACCCATCATTGGCCCTCCTGGTCCCATCATGGGACCACCTGGACCCATCTGCTCCATGCCTGGCCCCATTGGTCCTCGTGGGCCCATCATTGGCATTCCTCTCATTGGTCTTCCAGGTCCCATCATTGGTCCTCCTGGACCCATCATTGGGCCATTGGGGCCCATCATTGGGCCATTAGGGCCCATTGCCCCCATTGGACCAGGTCCCATTGGGCCAAAAGTGTTTGGTGGGGTCCCCATTCCTCTATTCACTGGCTGTCCATCCGGTCCCAGAATCGGAGGCCCATTCCTGTTCATGTTCATCATTCCGGCGTCCATGTTGCACAGGGTGTTGTTCATGCTGTCAGGGCCACTTGGAGTACTGCACGGCGTTGAGCTGTTTGTCAACTGCTGACTCATCTGGGCCATGGAGGAAATGGGATCGAAGTTCTTGTTCATCCCTCCCATACCACTGGACGAAGTAGGCGTAGCAGGGTTCAGTGGAGTGTCCTGCATACTGCTGTTGCTACCAGGAGCACCGCCGCTTCCTCCACTCATTGGCATCTGGTTGGGAGAGATTCCGCCGTTTGGCCCACCTGGGCCGGGGAACCGCGGTCCCCCCTGTCCTCCTCCCATTTGGCCAGGACTTGGAACAGGAAACCGGGAGTTCCCCTCGTTGACTCCCGGCGTCCTGGGGCCTCCTGGCCCTGGACTCTGCGCGGGGAACCGCTGGTTCTTCCCGCTGCCGTCGCCCGGCGTCATCGGCGTGTTGGGACCGCCTTGCTGCTGCTGCTGCTGCTGTTGCTGTTGCATTCTCTGGCCGTCTCCTTGCTGGCTCGTCTGAGGACTTGGCGTGGGAAAATTCATGTTGGCAGATTCCGTGATGCTGCTTGGCGTGTGCGGGGTGTTGCGGTCTCCATATTTGGGTGGCATTCCGTCCCCCATGGCGGAGGAGGGTGTGGGAGGGCCTGGACCCAGGGGAGTGGAGGGGTCTCCCTGTTGTTGCTGCTGTTGCTGAGGTTGCTGCTGTTGTTGCTTGTCGGGTTGAGGAGTATTTGGACCGGGGACACTGAAAGCGCACGAAAAAAATATTCATGTCAGTAAACTGCAGTAAAACATTTTTGCTATACAGTCGATATTCAGTATTTGAAAAAAAAAATACGTTGTGGCAAGATTTTCGTTTCTTGAATGTTTGTAGCGACACTTCTTGTACTGCGCTTCATAATATTTTTCAGTTATGACAGGTGTTCGATTTCTAGTATATCAACAACAGAGAAGGTGATATAATGTTCTTACGATGGCGACATCATTTCCGGATCTCTGAGGCATGTGTTCGGCTGCTTCTGTATCGTCAGCTCCTGTCCTTCCAAGGGGTTGATGTACTGGATCTGCTGCGGCGATGGCACCGGCATCAGGTTAGCCTCCTTAGAGGAAGAGGAGGAGCCCTGCTTGCTGCTGCCGCCGCCCATGGACATTTGCCGACCGAACATTCCGTCTGGAGAGGGGGAAAAAGTTATAAATATCAACATACTACAAGACGCACTCTTTTTGTGCCAAAAATACATGCATAGTTAGAAAACTACAACGCTTGCAAAGTCAGTCACACTAGACACACAAAAAAAAGATCAGCAACTTTTCCGAAATACTGAGACGCCATTTTGCGAGCAATAAATATTTTGTACTATAAAGTACACATGTTAAGGCCTAACCTGCCATTATAACGAAGTAATTAACGAATAATTTGATCCATTAGAAACATTACCAGACTACAACAAACTGCAAGAAGAGCTGTGCATTGGTTAAAAAAAAGTACCTTGGGATCCTCCGTGATTAGAAGCCTGAGATCCTGGAGAATTCTTAGAACCTGGAACTGGCGAAGTGAGTGGCCCTCCTGACACGGGAGTGCCAGGATTGCTCCCCATCGGTCTCGGGGAGTTCATGACGCCTGCCGGCGATGACATTGGCAGGGAAGTGGCGGGGGATCCAGGATGGTTAGGACTTGCCATAGCCCCCGGCGGAGGTCCGCGTGGGCCAGGCTGTGGGTAGGGAGGTGGCGGCCCTGGCATCCGTCCTCCGGGGCCTCCCATCATGGGCCCTCTGGGTCCCATTGGACCCATCGGACCGCCTGGACCCATCATCATTGGGCCTCCGGGTCCCATCATAATTCCTCCCTTCTTGCCTTTCTCGTGATAGTATTCTTGTTGCAACTTTTGCCACTGAATCTGAGCTTGCACCGTTCCTGGAGCACCTCCAGGGCCCATAGGGCCCATCATCCGAGGGTCCATGCCACCTGGACCCATCATTCGTGGATCCATGGGGCCTCCAGGTCCCATCATTCGTGGATCCATTGGCCCACCAGGTCCCATCATTCTCGGATCCATCATCCTGGGGTCCATCATTCGACTGCCAGGTCCCATCATCATGCCTTCAGGGCCCATTCCTCTCGGTCCACGAGGCCCCATTCCCATCGGCCCTCCAGGGCCCATCATTCTCCCATCAGGACCCATCGGACCCATTCCTCTTGGACCCATAGCATTAGGAGGATGTCGCGGTCCCATGCCTGGACCCATGGGTCCTCCTGGCCCCATGGGCATGCCACCAGGTCCCATCGGGCCATTTGGCCCCATCTGCATGGCAGGTCCCATCGGGCCACCAGGCGGCATTTGGCCACCAGGCCCCATCGGACCATTTGCTCCTTCATCTGAGAATAGCTGCTTGTTCAGTTCGTTGAGAAAGCCAAGTTTCTTTTCTCGCTGCTTGCGTTGTTCTGGGTTTAGACTCTCGTTAGGAACTTTTGTGCCTGAAAGAAAAAGAAAAAAATATTGACCATGAAGCGTGCAAGTTGCTTTCTACTGATCATGTTTCTTAGCTGAGATGCGACGACCAAAAAGGTTGCCAAATTCCAAGAAATTGCTTAAATTAATAGTTGACTGTAGTAGTACATGAAAATCGGAAGGATAATTTTTGCGTATAAAACATGAGTTTCCAAGTAAAAAAATGTTGACTTTACTCCACCTGAGAGAGAAGGTGCAACCGAGTCTGATGTTGAGCTCTCAGGTCCGGAACTGGCGGGAATCCCGGATCCTTCGCTGTTGGGCATCTGACCCCCCTCACTGGGCTGCTGCATCCCCCCCTTCATGGGTCCCCCCGGGCCCGGGCCCATGGGTCTCCCACCGGGTGCCATGTGCGGCCCTCCGGGCCCCATCGGTCCCATGGGTCCCATGCCAGGCATCATCCCGTGGGGTGGCATCGGTCCACCCCCTGGCATCATGGGTCGCATTCCAGGACCGGGGAGTGGCTGTCCTTTCGGACCCTTCATCATCTTGTTCATCTGAGCCATGCGAGCATTCTGGTTCATTATCGTCTTGGCCATGTTTGGATACTGTCGGGCCATTGCCTGCAAAATGAAAAAAATTATGGTACAAAAGTTGCACGTTTTGCTGCTATTGATGAACTTACATGTATGTTGGGATTTTATCGTTTCTTACCTCTAAATGCTTCTTTGTTTGAGGTTGCGCTTCATGCCACTGCACGATGGAGGAGAACTCCTGGTTCATGACGGCTGCCGCGGCGCGGTTGGCCCAGTCCGTGGAGAAGACGAAGAGCTGGCTGGACTGTTGCATGTATTGCTGGTCCATGGTCCGGTCGCCGCCCTTTCCGAGCACGTTGCTCGGAAGAGGTTGAGCTGGAGGCGCGTCGGGCGGCATGCCGGCGCCAGGAGGCAGTCCGGGCCCTCCGCCGGGAGGGACGCCGGGCCCGCCAGGTCCGCCCGGTCCGGGTCCCATCGGTCCCATGGGCATCCCCGGCATTGGGCCGCAGTTAGGCGCGCCACTTGCTGGCGGCATGCTGGCCCCTCCGGGCGGCATTCCGCCTCCCCCAGGTGGACCGCCGTTGCCGCCGGGAACGCCGGGAACGCCGGGACCGCCGCCTGGGCCGCCTTGGCTGGGATCAAAGCTTCCCGAGCCGCCGCCACCTCCCATGGCAAAGTTGGGATCTGTTAAAAGAAAAAGTGGACAGTAATGACAACCGCAATTTTTGTTCAGGTTAAGTAAACTAGCGTACCTAGAACTAGTGACTAGAACTTGTACAGTAGAACTACTCCTAGTACCCACAAGTTACAGGCCTACTGCACACTTTACTTGTACTGTACTATACACAAAAAATCACACACTCACCATTTTGAAACTCTTCAATCTGTTTAATGTCGTCAGCCTTGAAGTCGAACTGAGATGCCAAGTTGTCCTGATCGCCACCATCCTCAGTTTTCACTGCAACGAGAAGAACAATGGTCACGTTTTGGCCCAATGTAAGAGTATCTGACGCAGCTGGCTGCAACTTGAAAACCAAATCAGCAAAAAATCAAGGAGGATAGGTTCGATCGAACCTATCCTCTTTGATTTTTTTAGCTTTCTCACTTCTTCAAACCCTTGGCCAGAGGAAAGAGTAAGAGGAGCTGAAAGGACTAAAATCACAACATTATGTACTGTACATAGGCGAAAAGACTGTCCACGACGTCCGGTGGAGGACACTGGCATTGGCGACGACGCCTAGTACCCACACCGCAAGGGCCGGCGTGCTGGCGTGCTCAGAGAGAAGAGAGGCAGTTTTCCTTCCTCCAGCCAAAGTTTTCGGCTGACAAGACATGGTGGGAAGAAACGGGAGGAGAAGATAGTAGAAAGATTGGATAAAAAAAGGGGAAGGCGGCAGCGTCGCAAATGGGGAACTTTCCTCGCAGGCAAGGCGCTGTTCAAGCAGTTTGCCACCTCTAAAATGCTGTGACCTCTCAGGCTGACCTACAAACGCCCCTCCTTGCTCCCCCCCCCCAAAAAAATCTTTGTCTCAATCAGGACGCAAACTACTTTGGGGGTGGGGGAGCGGCACGAAATTAGGTGGCCTCGTAACAAAGGGCAGGAGTCGAAAGCAGCAGGCAATAGGACAAGGAGAGGAAGGGGAGGGGGAAATTTGGGGGGGCTAGCAAATTATTGTCGATCATGAGAGGAAGGTTTTTTTTATATAAACATTACAACGTTAGAGTCTTCTACGTAGCGGTGTGTACACATGAGGTACATTGTACAAAGCGAAGAAAGAGAAGAGAGTGCGCGTACACACACCCACACACACACATACACACGAGAGGGAAAAGAAAGGCCGAAGCAGCAGAGAGGAGAGGGAAGGGAGGAGGAACAGAGAGGCAGAAAGAAAGTTACGTACAGGAAGAAAGGAAGGGAAGAGGGGGTAGGGGGAGGAAAGACGGCGGCAGAGGCTTTCCCAGATTTTTGATATTGTGACGAGGATATATATACTACGGTAGTTGCCTCTGGCGCGCAGCGCACGCGAAGAAGGTGCCAAAAGAGGAGTCGGGTGTGGATGGCTGGGCGGGGGGGAGGGGGTGTGCAGAGGAGGGAGAGCGAGAAACATGAGCAATTGACGTTTCAAAAACTGTAAGATGAAAGTTTCTCTGTAGGCTAATTGTGAAGAGAACTTTAAGAGGGAGGAAGGGGGGAGGGAGGACAGTTTCAGGACTCCTCTTTCTTTCCCCCCTCGTTCAAAACTCCTCCTTTACGACATGCAATGGGTCCCTTTCTCTTTCAAGGTTGGAAGCAATTTTTTCCTCCCACTGCTTTCGAAAGAGCCACAGAAACGGGGGAGCTTGGGGGGAAGGGAGGGAGAGAAGGCAAGAAGGTGCAAGTTGAGGCGAGAGAAGCATTTCTTGTAACGATACTGTGGAGCTACTACCTACGTAGTACTAGTTGGGAACACGACCACAGTGGCAAAACTTGGATGACCCTGTTTGCTAGTCCGGAGCCGCCAGACCGCAGAAGGTGCGCAGGAGGGAGGAGGGAAAAGGGAGAAAAGTATTGCTGTGCTGACACAGGGATTCCTAATAGAAAGTCAAGAACTGCTGTGCGTGTGTCATCTGCGCGCAATTGCTGTGCTCCCTACACCAGCAACTAACCTCACTAGAAATCACCCATGCTTCAAGCTAAAAAAAAAAATATTTCATCTACTAGTAAGGGAACCCTCCCTCCAAAGGTATGGTTGAGAAAGGGGAAAGGGCAGTGTGGGAAAGGAAGAGAAGGGAGCCTCGTAAGAGTTTGATTATTGATTCAACTCACTCCCGTTTGGGGGAAAAAAGTATTGCCCACTTTCAG
>JAAUYM010142294.1_pt1 | contig 11913 bp, 13 predicted proteins | sample 7278001 | NCBI WGS metagenome assembly JAAUYM01 (sample SAMN14350224, study PRJNA611818) | marine sediment metagenome | isolation source: surface marine sediment (1.8m) | place: French Polynesia: Moorea | collected 2018-08
ATTCTCTGCCGCCGCTTTGTTTTGCCATCAGTGATTTCTCTCTTTTCAGCTGCTGCCATACCCTGATTACAGAGCCGTTAGTCACTCTAGATAGTGGTTGATCTCTATGGTGTGTGTGGGGGGGGGGGGGGTAAGAAATTTCAGCTCAGAATTTTTTTTTAAACTCACTAATTCCTGTGGACACATCCAGAAGCTCAGTCCAGCTGGTGACGTAGCCGCTGCCCACGAAGTCGCTGGTCCTTTCGGCGGACACCACCACCCTGAAGACAAAGAAATGCTTGACATAGTTGTACGGGCATGTCAAGTGCATTGTAAACACAGCAAACATCGAGGTCTGGTACAAATGTCCGACAATGTCCTTGCTGTTAAGTTATTCATCAATCAAATGAAACCTTTTTAACCAAACCTGACTTCATCTATTCACCCGTAGAAAGAATCACATGCATTGTTGCCTGATTGGCCAGGTGCTGGCAGGTGTTCTGGAATACTATCGTAAACAGTAAACTGTACATTTAACTTGCTTTGCCGCCTGCGCTCCCCGCAAGCCAACAAGAAGGAGGAGGGAGGAGAGGCGAGAGAAAAACATAGTTTAAGGTAGTACCGTTGCTAGTTACTTAGCTAGACTGGCAGAGGAGGGAAGTTTGGGGAGAGCCTTTTATACCAAAAAATTTCCATACACCTGTGAGTGACAGCTATGTTTTGTGAAAAGTCTCGCTACCCTACTAGAGTCCTTCAGTATGTGCAGTTGCTGTTAAGTTCCTTAATCAACAAGAGACAACAGCAGGAGTAAAAGCAGGATCCCAATTAATTAATGATCAGATTACACTCTAAGCAAGTACGCAAATTTTAGACCAATATTCTCCACACTCAGTAGTAAATTGCGTCTTAAAAATTTAGTTTTTACCCACTGCAGCAGAGGGTAAAAAACAGAGACGAAGCAGCTATGTACCTCCTCTTCCATTTACACTTGCCATACAACAGTTGCAATTGGTTGTTAGAAAAATACGCACTAAATAGGCCGCACCAGCAATTAGCCCGCAAATTGTTCCCCAAAAGAGGTAGAGGACGTTTGTAACTGCTAAGGAGCTCGTTAATTAGGTGGTATCACACACTAACTACGGTGCTGCAACGATGAAATGAGAAAAACTGTACAAGCCCTGGTATTACGATTACGATTGTACTGTAATATTGACGCTACCTTTTTTTTCCTTTTCTCGATGCAGCGCCGCCGCTACCTGCTCCACCTGGCCTCCCACCTCCCCTCCGAGTCCCCCATCGCCAAGGACTGGCCGCACGTCCCCAGGCACCTCAGGGAGACCAACAACCTGCTCAGGAGATGCTACCACAAGTGGAGGGTGAGGAGAGAGAGAGAGAGAGAGGGAGAGAGGAAGTTTTCAAATTATTGTGATCCTTTTGGCTTGCAGTGCTACCGGTTCCGCCTCCGGTTCGACCAGATTGCCCGGAACCGCATGAGGGAGAAGGTGACGGCCAGCATCATCTTCAAGGACAGGAAGGTCTCCTATGGAAAGAGGTAACTTTCCTTCTGATTTGTTTTTCTCCCTCTATTTATTGTGGGGAGGGAAATTGATTTTTGTTGGCAATGTGGTCGCCCAGCATTCCGTATCCGTTCTACGGTGACTACGTCCGCCTGCGTCTGAACTGGCTGTGGCGGGAGGCACGCACGAGGGCGGACAGGCACGTGATCTTCGCGGACATCGTCAACAAGGGCAACAGGGCCAACGGGAAGGTCAGGGAGGGGGGAGGGAAAGGGAGAAGGGATCGGAGAGGGAGTGCTGCATGCTCCTCCTACTACAGAATAACAAAACTGACCCAACATCTAACCCCGTTATGGAATTTTTGTGGGAAATTGTGTTACTAACTTTGCTTAACACACTAAAAAAGGGGTCTATTTTTCCCCGACTTCAGCATCGGCCATCCCTTCCTCGGCGACTACGTCCGCCTCCGCCAGAACCCGCAGTGGAAGAAGATGTGCTCGGACACCAACGACCAGTACGTTGTCTTCGCGGACATCATCAACAAGATCACCAGATCCAGTGGGAAGGTGTGCCGCGTTGGACTTGAGTTTGTTTTTATCCAACTAATGTTTTTGCATATTTTGAATGTGGTTTCATAGAGCGGGTTGCTTTTTTCTCTTTCCACTTTTTCCAGTTCGTGCCGATCCTGTTCGTGATCTCCACTAGCTCAATGCTGATTATGGACCAGCGGACGATGCAGATCAAGTACCGCATCCCGGCATCCGAGATCGTCAAGATCTCCCTCAGCCCTTACTACGATGACATCGCTGTCTTCCACGTCAAAGCGGTCAGTGCAGGAGGATTCTGCTTGTAGAAGGACGCTCAATAATTCCCACTTTATCTTTTTATTTATTTACTTTTTGAAAAAAGTTTTGGGCATAATTTCCAACTTTAATAATTAAACAAAACCGTGTGTTTCTCACGTGCTTACTTTCTTGCACAGGCGAGTCCCACGAGCGACTCCTCCAATGCCGCCTCCTCGCACCACCACCACAGCAACATACCCGGGTGCCTGTCCTCCGGCACCGGCGGCGGCGGCGGCGGCGACTCCGGAGGGAAGGGTGACTTCGTCCTGCAGACCGGCCACATCATCGAGATCGTCACCAAGCTCTTCCTGGTGGTGCAGAACGCGACGGGGCGGCCGCCGCAGGTCAACATTGCCACCGAGTTTGAGGCCCACTTCGGGCCAGAGCACAGGGTCACCTTTGCCTTCAGACTGGCCTCGGCCGGGCACGGGTCGGCGCTCACGGCCGGAGGGACCGTCAGGCTCATCAAGAAGGGCAGCAGGTTTGAGGTCCTCATGTGACAATAATTAGCGAAGAAGGTGGGGAAAAAATGTGGGAAATGCGTCAAGTGATAGTGAAGAATACTCTCGCACCCGAAACAGACGGGGGGTAGAGTTAACAACTCGCAAGAAAAGTGCAAAGAAACCTGTTTAATTAAAAAAAGAAAAAGAGAACTCTTAATCTGTGATGCGATCAAAGGAGAGAAGAAGAAGAAGGCAAAGCCTCAGCGCCATTTTTTTTCTTATATACATATGCATGCTTTTGAAGAGAAGCCAAATCGACTCTAGCGAAAAAAAAGTCCCTCTCCCAAGAATAACCTACATGACCCCTCTTTCTCTCTCTCTCATCTCTCTATCTGCAGCCTCTCCTTCTCATACATACTAGCACAAAAAAATCTTACGAAACTCAGCGCGTGCTAACCACATGAAGAAAAGAATATTATTAATTATTAATATAAAAAGTATGCTTTGCCGCAATTTTCCTGAATTCTATCACCAGAAAAGTTTTGTCTGATGTTTGCTTGTTTGAGAAGAGGAACCCTCTACTTTTGTGCACCATAAACATCTGTCTGTCTGTCTCTTTTTTTTTTACCCTTCACACTTTCGACCTAAGTACTTCAGCACGTTGCAAATTAGAAATTTTAATGAAGCCGAAAGATTGTGAACGCTCACTTTTGTTCTTTTGTACTCAGCACCCGAGCTCACATCCACACACACATACTACGTACACAATTCCTTCACTGAACGCGCGGCAATCTCCCTTTCTCTCTTCTGTGGGCCTGATTTGGGAAAAGAATATAAATACTATGATAACAATCTCAACAATCCTTCGCGGTGGCACCTACCACATGGTGCTTTGTTTTGTTCCTGTATTTGCGGGGTGATTGATGGCTATGGTACACGTGCTCGAAGTATAGGGACGTTTGTCTGTATGTGGCCATTTGCTTAAGTTGTAGTGTCTCTATCTAAGCCTTCATATGCTGGTATCTGAACTTCTCGCACGCCAGCGCCAGCTTCCTGATGTTCTGCAGGCAGTCTGCAGACGCCTCCTGGACCTCCTCGTCCTCCGATCCTGCCAAAAACATATATGAAGATGCAGTAGACGCGACTCTGGAGGGTAAAATCTCCAGTCGGTCAGATAAAACGAGTGATGCTCATAACAAGAACTGGAACGCAGAACAGCGTAAGAAGTACGGCGATTGCCGAATAATCTGTAATTAGTTTCTTGAAAGAAAAGCACGTCGGTCGATTTCCCAAATATTTAGAATTAATCAGTAATTAACAAAAGCACGACAATTTCCCAAATATTTACTGAATGTAAAGAAAATCACGTCGGGATTCCCGAATATTCTTCCCCCCCCCCTCCGCCAAACGCACCTATGAGCCTGAGTAGGTGCGGCACGACCCCGTTCTGGTGCATGGTGACGCAGTTCCAGGGATCCTTGCTCAGCTGGAAGAGGGCAACGGAGGTGGACCGGTGCACCTCCAGGTCACTCGTCGTGAGGTACGTCACCAGCGGGGCCACCGCGCCCGCCTGGCCGAAGGAGGCGCGGTTGCCTGTCAATAAAGGACGTCAGAAATACCTATGTATGTAGGCACATAAAGTATCAAGTGCTGCTTTGCATTTTTTTTTATATTTTAACTTCCCATTTTCAAAAACATGTCAAATTTGTCGTCGAAAAAGTATGTCAAGTTGAGTGCTTTGCATGTTGCTCGAAATACTTGAGACCCGTTACCCGCCCAGTCGCAGCAGTTGCCGATGGCGAGGGCCAGCTTGGCCCTGAGGAGGTCGTTGTCGGTGTTGGCCAGCCTGGAGAGCTTCTCAATGACGCCGTGGTCGGTGATGACGGCCAGGTTTTCCTTGTCCGCGGCGATGTTGGCAATGGCGTAGCAGACGGCGGCCAGCACCTGGGTGTCCCTGGACTCCAGCAGTCCGCAGATGAGCTCCAGCCCGCCGACGAAGGAGCGCACCATGTCGCCCGAGTTGGGGGCGTTGCGGATGCACGGGCTGAGTGCCCAGGCGGCGCTGGACTGGACCCTCTCGGAGGGGTTCTTCAGCAGCGACCAGATCAGCCTCACCCCGTCCAGCTTGTGGATGAGCACCAACGTCTCCTTGTCTTCAGCGCACCGTCCCAGGGCCATGCTTACGTTGACCAGCAGGTCGGGATGGTTGGTGGCGATCAGCTTGATCAGCGGGGTCAGGCCGTCTTCCTCCTTGATGGACACGACGTTCGCGTCGGTCTTGGCGGACTCCGCGATGGCGCCGACCACGTTGGTCAGGACGCCGATCTTTTGCGGGTTAAACTGAAAAAAGAAAATGGACACGGATTAATTGTTGTCCAAGGCTTGCACGCCGAAAAGGGTCTCCGCTTTCTCACTTGTAGGTCGTCCAACGCGTCGCAGTTGTCCTTGAGTATCTTGACCAGGATGGCCACCAGCCCGAGCTCCTGGAAGCGCTCCACGTTCTCCGGGGAGGAGGCGCACTTCCACACGGCACCCGTCACTGCCGCCATCAGTTCCTGTATGTGCAGAAGCAGCGAAGTGTGGTGGGAGGGGGAAAGGGGGAGGGGGCGTCATCCCAGGACATTCTCGATTCGAGTACAGTGGACTCCGCTTAAAAGGGCACCCTTGGGACCAGAGCAAGCCTAACTTTGTACGTACGTGTAGCCGGAGTGTTCTTACCAAATTAATGACTTTTTTTTCATAAGCAGAGTGTTCTTATATCTTTTTTTTAAGCGGAGTCCACTGTAGTAATAAATAGAGTGTAGCACATGTACAACTTTTTGTTTCGTTGTAAGAGTACTACTGTATGTACAAGGATCATGCTCAAGTTGACCTCAGTTTCCAGAGAGAGGATACTGGAAAATTGTTAGAACTGGTCCTCTTCTTGAAGATGCTGAGTTTTTTTTGGGGGGGGGGGGATGGGAATGCGCAGGAATGCTCTGATGTTTAAGACAATCGATGCAGGATAGAGGAGACGTGTTGTGCGCGTGCGTAATGAATGAACAAGTCCTTCTCTTGCTCGTTTGGCTTTGATGAAACTAGCAGATACCAGGTCGAACTACTACTGCAGGTTTGCTACGCGAAGTGCTCGGTCCTTTTATTAACATGGAATTGACCCAGCTGGGTAGGATAGCTAGTAATGATAATGATGATTTAGAAACTTTTTTTTTTCGGTCTCATGATTGAGTTTCCAACGCTGAAAGAGAAAAAAAGATACTTTAAGATTCATATCCGCGTTCTGTTCTACCCACTACGTTGCAGCTCTCAACTTTGGGACGCCGGGACAATCAGACGACGCGGACAAGGTGGGAAAAGTGGAGGTGATGCTGGTGGGCACCTGTCGCTTCGACATACAGTGTTGCCAGATCGCGTTGTTTGACACCAAACTGAAATTTTTGTATTTTTGTCGGACGTTTGGTAATAAAACGCAATAAAAAAAGTGATTTGGGTGTAATGGTCTCAAAACTTATATCCTTTTGGGATCTCTTAGAGACCGCCTTGGTGTCCGATTGTCAGAAGATCTGGCAACCCTGTCGACTTGAGAGGGGCGGGGGGCGGGAGAGGCGGAAAAATCAAGCGGGACTTGCGTAGTAATAGAGCCGATAGAGCATCTTCCTGGTGAGGTGGACCAGCTTGAACAGCCTCGGCCTCATGTGGTAGCGAACCCGTTTCTTGAAAGAGGTCCGCGTCTCCCGGACCTCCACCTTCTGCAAAATCACTCCTTGTGAAGCAAGCATTGCAGATCTTGGCATTCCCCTCCCTTCTTTCGGGAAGTTACAGTAATTAAGGTGATCACATGATGTTAAAAGCTTTCTTATTGATAAATTATCGGCCCCCAAAAATCCATGTTTTTTAAAAAGCAGGTTTCAGATGTTACTCAAGAAGACCTTTCTGTTCTTGACTGTACAATACAAGGACCAGCTTAGGTGTTCTATACTGTACATACTACTAGGGTTCTGTGTTACGTAACGTGAGTTAAGAAGTTCATGATTTCTATGATTGTAGAAGTAGAAAGTGTCTTTGCAACGTCGGGACACTATAAGCAAAAGCCAGTGTTGCTTAGAAGACAGTATTTTGGGGGATTGTTTAAAAAAAGAAATAGACATACTATGAGTTAGTAGAACCAACAGCAACACGTCTCAACAATAAAAAGGTTGTCCTATGTCTGAAGCTCTATCCAACAATTTTGAAGTGTTATTTATTAGTTGCCAGACCAGAGGTTTTCAACTTATGGGTCGTGACTAAAAAGTGGGTTGCGAACTCTTCCTAAAAGCCGGTGGCGAGAGAGTCATGCCATAAATATTGGTACTAGTAAGATAGCTTTAGAAACATTACATCTTTTAATCTCAATTAGTGGGTCGCGAAATGCTTTGGAAGTTTTGAAAAAGTGGATCGCCGTGCCCCCCCCCAGAAGTTTGAGAACCTCTGTGTTAGACGTCACAACTACTGCCGTACATATCACCCCTGGCCCACCTTGTTGTCGTGGTTGGCCCCCTCCGCGATCATCTCGACCAGCGGCTCGAGCCCGCCGTGCATCCTGACCAGGTGTCGGCTCTCCTCCTCCTCGGCCAGTCGGAAGATGGCGCTGGCGCTCAGCATCTTCAGCTGCGAGTTGGTGGAGCTCAGGTTGCGCACCAGGTCCTCGATCATCCCCTCCGACTGCATAGCCAGGCAGTAGGACTTCTCGGAGGCGCACTCCTGTACCATGAACGCAAATCAGGTTTTTTTTTCACAACTCAATTTCCCCACTTTTTTTTAAGATATCTCATGTCATAGCCGAACTCGAAAAATAAGAACAAGGTGGGAGATGGCCTATTTTTCCAATTATTCGAGTTTTTTGTTTAACCGAATGGCTTTATGGGTAGAAATTGTGCTTCCAAGAAAACTTCACAAGTAATAGAGATTTTCCGTTAACCGATTTTTTTTTACTGTATTGCCCACGCCCACCTGAAGCGTCCCTATGACAGGAACCAGGATGGAGGTGCTCCTCATCTTGACCAACCGGGCCAGGAGCGGCAGCCCGCCGGCCCTCTTGATGGCCAGCTTGTTCCTGGAGGTTGGAAAAAACGGCAAAACATCCACGACCACTTTTCCACGAAAAAAAAAATCTGACTTTCTCCGTACCTCCTGGACTTGGAGAGGGACCACAGGGCGAACGCGGAACTCCTGGCCACCCTGAGGGCCAGGGACAAGGTGGCGTCCTCCTCCATGATGTCCGGCTCGGCATCTGGAGAATTCTGGAAGGGGCGGCAACATTATGAGGTATCTCGTAATCTTTCTTTTCTCCGTCCGTCCCCTGGCCTCCATAATTTTTCTCGATCTCCGACTTGTTATTGTTATTTTATCCCTTCCTCTTTTGTCCTTCCTCCTCCTTCCGCCTCCAGGCAGGCCTCACTTTGACAGCTTCTTTCCTCCCCTACTCTCTGTGCCTCCGTCTTCAATTTGGCAGTCTATTCTTTTACTCCCTCAAGCTCCCCCCCCCCTAAAACTCGTTCCACGCTACCTTGGACAGGTCAAGATCCAGCAGGTCGATGAGCTTGGGGATGCCTCCGTTCTTGCGCACGATAGTCCTCGCCTTCTTAAACTTGGCCAGGTTGGCCATCGTCTCTCCGGCCAGCAACTTTAGTATAAAGAGCAGACGACGTTTTTCCCGTAAAGAAGCAAAAAATATATATATACCAATAAGCATAATGCACGCAACCTGGAGTTCCTTGTCCGGGTCCGAGAGTATCTTGATGAGCAGCTCGATGCCACCCATGATGGTGGTCTTCCTCCTGATGGACGGGTGGACAGTGATCTGGCTGAGGATGCGGAGGGAGCCGGTCTTGCACTTGGCGTCCTCAGTCTCCAACAGGTTTGCCAGAACCTGCGGGGGCGCGACACAAAAGTTGGCCATAAAAGTGCGAGGTCACCAAAGGAGGAAAAAAAGGTGATCTTTCCAAAAATGAGATGCACTTTCTTGCAATCATCGACTTTACGTCGACGAACCGAGTCCTAAAAAAAATTCCGCTCATGTCGTCACTGTTATCACTCCTTGCCCCCACCTCCAGCCCTCCCGCGTCCAAGATGGCGAGCTGGCAGTGCTCTTTGGACAGGTCGAAGTCGTGGAGGACGCACAGCGAGATGACGGTGGCCGTCTGATTGCCGATCTTCAGGTAGCGGATCAGCTTCTGGATCTGAAAGGTTCTCCAAGGAAAAAAGAAGGCTTTCTTTCCGTAACCGGAACGTTGTTACCAAAAAGCTTCTGGTGAAGAATTCGGCGAAGAAAAAAAAATCGTTGTGACCTTGCTCCACCCCTCCTCAATCCCCGAGTCCTATCAACCTCTGCGACGAAAGAAGATTGCCTTTTCTCTGTCTCTATCGGAGAGACACCGGACATGAGACTGAGATTGGAATATGATGACTATTGGCAGCTCAGACAGGAGGAAAAGGGGTGGATATGGCCAAAAGGGTATTACTTCTCCCCTTTCTTTAACGCTGTATACAGTACTCTACAGTACTATAGTAGACACTATGTGTACAGTAGTTCAGTACAGTCGAACCCGCTCAAGTGGAAATGGGATCAGGAGGAGAAAAATTTTTCCACTCATCCGGAATTCCCATCTTTATCCAAGCAAAATCGTATAGTAGTAGAAGAATTCCTTTGACCGCTTAACTAATATTGTCCCATTTTATATCAGGATACGTGTCTGTCTAAAACTCCCATTTGAGCGGGTACTCGACTGTTCTACGTGTGTAGGTACAAACTGTTCCTTTCCATCCCGCACCTGCCAGAAGTCCTGCGGCAGGTCTCCCTGCGCCGAGAGCGTCTTGAGGTCCAGGTGCTGGTCGTCGTCCGAGGAGGAGCTGTCCGAGGTCGACGGGTCGTCGTCGGAGTCGTTCACGCGGAGGACCCTGTGAGCAGGTGGAGGAAAAGCAAAAGGGAAACGATCGTCAAACACATTCAACATGTTGGACTTCACAAAACTTTTTTTTTTTTGAAAACGGTTTAATCCCCCCCCCTTTTTTCGGCAAACTCGTCTCTAACAATTTTTATTCTTATAGTACACCTAAGCTACCTTTTTGCACATTTTTAATCTGGCCTTTCACCTCTTTGTCTTCGTGACCCTAACTGCGGCCCGGAGGAACCTCCCGAGTCCTGGGCTGCTTCCCCCAGCACCTCCTCCTCCTCCTTCTCCCTCCTTCTTCTTCCCGAACCCTGCCAGGATGCCTCCCTTCTTCTCCTGGCTGACGGGCTTTCCCAGCACGAAGGAGAGACCCCCCGCGGTCTTGGCATTGCTGCCGTTGTCGTTGTTGCTGTTGCTGTTGCTGTTGTTGTTGTTGTTGTTCCTGTTGTTGTTGTTGTTGGCGGAGGAGGCCCTGGTTGATGACGACGACGGCCGGCGGCTGCTTCTGCCTGACCTGGCAGAGCCCCTCCTCTTGCTGTCGCCGTCCTTGGCCTTGTCGTTGGTCGACACCGGCATGGCCGTGAACGAGCTCGAGACTTTTCGTTCCTGACTTGCTTCAAGACGTCGCTGGCGCTTTTTCCTTTTCCTTCTGTACCTACTTCAGAGTCGCTTCCTTCTTCGACGACGACTGAGTGAGACCACGCGTTCTCATGATGAAGGAGGGAGCGGGGCACGAGAACAAGAACAGGACGGCCGGATGAATGTCATTCCGATTCCCTCGCATGTCGCCAAGCAGTCGCGAAATTTGCGTTCTCTGAGGATCATGGGGTTGCATTTCCTTTACCAGAAAGCAGCTTGCGATGAGGTCCCAAGGGAGTGCCCATTATCTGGCAGTCCCCTCCTCCTCCCTTTCCTAGAAAGAGGCCAGGGCAGAAAGAAACAATCGAAGGAGGAGAAGGAAGGAAGGACAGAAGGAAGGAGCGGGAGCAACACGGCGATGTGGCAATGCACTTCAGCACAGAGAGAGAGAGAGAAAGGTGGTTGTGGCAAAAAAAAAGGTGAAGGGAAGAGGTCTACCAACAAAAACCGATTCTTCTGCACGAGAAGGAGGAGGAAGAAAGAAATGAAGGCCTTGTGAAGGAAGCTTTAACGTTCTTCGTTCACCCCTTGGAGTTCCCAACCTTTTCCAGTCAGTCGGAGCTCTGAGAAGCTTATCCCACCGAGCTTTTTAAAAATGCCTAAATTAGCAAATAGCCACCAATACACATTTACATACATATACATTGAGTATATACATTTCAGCACCAAATGTACATTTTTCGGTATGCAGTTATGAGCATACGGTACATATTTTGATGGCTATTAAGCCTTTTTTTTTGTAAATGCTGGGTTAGCCAAATTAGCGGAATACGCAATATTCAATTTAGAGACTTTGTACTCTTCTGAGGCCCTGGTCAAATTGGATATATGGCTTTACCTAAGAGTTGTACACAGTTTTATCTTAAATCTTGCACATGTATTTTTTCCACCTTGCTGCTCTTGTACATTGACTTGATGCTGCTGCTGCTGTTCAACTTGGAGGTGCTGTTGCACCGCAGGCTATACCAGGTTCAGGAGCAGGTGCTGATGATGTTGAAAAGGTTTAGGTTGATGTATCACCGCTGATACATCAACCTGCAGGTGGACCAACAGTTGCCGGTAGTTTATGGGTTAGACTACCCATCGGTTGGGAACCCCTGACCTAAACTGTTGATTAGGGAGTGGCTGTCGGTTGGCTCGAGTTGTGTTGTGCGGGCGGCACTGCAACCACCACCACCACCATCGGCCAAAATTTATGGCCGTCGCCGCGCCCAGGGTGTGTACGCTAAGCGGGGCCAGGGGGGCCTGTACCTGTAGTAGAGTGTACAGTTTTTTTTCTCAAGGTTGAGCTTGGTTACAATGGCGTTTCTTAATCGCAGTGGGTAAAATGTTTTTTTTTTTAAAATATGGATGCTAATGGACAGACACATTTTGCCACCGACAGAATTTTTGTGCCACGCACGAGATGATTCTCTTTTTCCCCGAACCTTAATCATCCCTTCGGGTTGACGAAGAAAGAAGAATGGAAGCACGAAAAAGACGGGACGGGGGGGGGGGGGGGGGGGCAAAATTGAATTAACCCCAAAAAAAGAGACCATTTCCAAACGGAAATGTGGCCGTACAC
>JAAUYM010085098.1_pt1 | contig 11907 bp, 14 predicted proteins | sample 7278001 | NCBI WGS metagenome assembly JAAUYM01 (sample SAMN14350224, study PRJNA611818) | marine sediment metagenome | isolation source: surface marine sediment (1.8m) | place: French Polynesia: Moorea | collected 2018-08
GCATGCTAGTTCCTAAATTAAATTTAACCTAAATAAATGATATCCCAACCAATATTGGTATCGTTTGGGTCACGGTCTCGGTGGCGACAATAGTGGTAGTTAGCACAGGGGTCTACACTTGAGTTGCAATAAGGTTTTTATATCACTTATACAGCGTTAGAACGCCAGCGCAGGTGTTAGAATAGTGAAAAAAAAAACCTTATTGCAACTTATTACAAAATTCACGCTAGCGATATTGGTTGGGATACTGATAAAAAAATGACACAAATTTTTACCTGAAGAGGCGTAGAATTCTTTTCAGGATGAAAGTAGTTGGGATCCGCGCCCTGCGAGATAAGCCTGAGGCTGGTCTCCAGGTTGGGAGTCCTGACGCTGGAGTGGAGCTGCCTGCTGAGCTCGGATCCTGACACGGCCGGCTCGTCCTTGCCGGGCCTGTACACAAAGGTCAGCTGTTGGTATTTGGCGGTGATGAAGTCGCTCTTGACCGGGTGGAGCGGGTCCTGCGCCGAGGGTTTCCGATGGTGCTGCCTGGATCCCTTGGACGACGTCACCGAGGGGTTGAGCAACGAATACTCCCAGATGTTATTAGCCCCGCACGAATAGAGGCTCTGCACGGTGGTCAACTGCTCCGGAATCCAGTTGCCGGCCTGGAAAGGAGAACAGACTTAGTGTCTAAATTCTTCTAGCCACCAAATCGACCAATTTTTTTTCCTTGCCTGGAGACTCCTGACGTGCGAGACGTGCCTCCCCAGCGACCTGTGGACGGACGTGCAGTCTGCGCAGAGCAGGACGCCCCTGTTGACCGAAGCCCAGGACGGGCCCTGGGCGCAGCAGTCCGCGCACAGGGACAGCGGGTGGTGGTGATGCTGCTGCTGCTGTTGCTGCTGCTGGAGGTGCCTGGTGGACGCCTGCGCCACCGCGGGGGGCAGCCCCGACGACGACTTTGTGGAGGATCCCCTGGAGAACATGGCGGACACGCCCGGACTACGGTCTCACCGAGCGCAGGAGTGCAGGAGTCACATCTGGACCGGGTTGAGAGGCCGCGACCTCAAGCGATCATTGAAAAAAAAGGCCTCTGCTTTGATGAGTAAGAAGAAGCCTTCCCTTTAATGGACTTTCTCGTCCTTGTCCTTGTTAGCTCTCTGCATTTGCGTTGGAGTTGCTTTGCCTGCTGCACCCTGCTCTGCTGCTGTAGCAGTTGGCGTCGCCTTCAGCAAAGAGTGCCAACTGTAAACAAAGTTGGGGCGAAAACAACCTTTATCGACTGAAAGCTTCTTTACCCTTAAATTTGTTATGATGTCAGAGCTATACATTAACAGAAGCGTAAAAAATGTTTCTTAGAACTAAGTTCTCTTGGCTATGAGATCGCTTAAGTCTTGTGCTGTTATGTCTTTTAAGCCATTGTTTCGTTTCGCCCCTTGCGGGAACGCAGACAACTCCTGTCACGTGATCAACCGAGAAGCTTCTTGACGTTTACTGTCATCTGTAAAGAAAAGAACGCAGCGAAGAAACAAGCAAAAAAAATGCTTAGACATCTTAACCACATTTCATATTGCAAGCAAAGATTTTAAGAAAGAATTTAGTATCCACTTTTTTACTTCTATGAGTAAAGTTTCTTCTTTGCAAGATGACCATAACTGCGTCACAGAGCTATTTTTGACAGCCTGTTCTCTCCTCTGGCTCTGGGAACTGGGGCTGGGGCTGGGGCTGGAGGTGGGGTGGGGTGGGGGTTGGGGGGGGTTTCTTTCTTGGGCAGTCTCTCACTGACGTATTCTTTCTGAAGAGGACTGCTCTGCTGCCTGTCAGCGTGACCAGCTCTTGCGGAAACGCCTACAATGATGCGCATTTTAAAGGCTTTTTTGCGCATTTCTAGAAGGCTTTTGCGCCTTGCCAAAACCTTGCGCATCTTGAGCATATTACAATATTTGCCTCACTTATTGCACGTGTGCTGAAAAGTGCAAAAATATAACAAAAATAACCGTTTTGCACGTTTTTGCGCATTTCGGCAAAAATGTTTGCGCATATTGCCTGAGACGGTCTGGCCATCCTGCTGCTGCTGCTGCTTGGTTCTCAAGTCTCCATCTCGAAGTGGGTGCTGCTGCTGTTGAACTAGCGATGTGTTTCTGTCTGTTTGGGTGAGGATTGAGGAAAGAGAGACGGTCTTCTTTTTTCTGACAGACAGACAGACAGACAGGAGCGACCTCTGTGACCTCAGAAGAGCTGAAACCGAGAAATTTACCTCTTGCTTTTGACAAATTTTCCGATGCACCTCCTCCTTCGTCTCACACCCGTCACTTGCTCCATCTCCTGACCTGACCTCCCGCTTTCTCACCTACCCGTCCTGTCCAGCCTTCTTCCTTCTCCCTCCCTGCCCCCTGCCCCCTGCCCCCTGCCCCCTGCCCCCCTCCGTGATGAGGTGCTTCGACCACTGCCAGCTCTTCATCTCTCCCAAGCAGTTCCTGCTGGTCCCTCCCAAGGCGCAGGCGGCACAGGGACATGCAGGTGAGGACATCAACTGCGTGCAAAAGGTCTTGACTGACTTTTTTTTCTCCCCTGACGACAGGGGTGCTCATCTCCCGTCCCTCCGGGTCCATCTCCCTGTGCAAGGACCCGCTGTCCCTGTCTGCGGAGATGTCCCGCGGCGGTGCAAAGAGGATGGGCATCTTCGGCGTGGTGGGCGTGGCCAACGCGCCCAACAGGTCCGCCAGCTTCCTCATGGTGGTGCGCAGGAAGGTCAGGGTGGGGCTCTTCAGGGGATCGGCCATCTGGAGGCACGACGGGGTGGAGATCATCTCCATCAGGTACAGGAGCCAGAGACCTCTGGATTTCTATAGTACTAGTACATAGTCATATTCATACCGTGTTTCTTGTCCTTTTTTTTTTAGACGGAAGAGTTCCACCTCTTCTTCAAGGGAGGACATGGACGAGGACCTGGTGAAGAGCTTCCTCATCCAGGTGTTGGGCACGCCGTACTTCTACTTCACCTACGATTCCGACCTGACGCAGACGCAGCAGAGGCTCTTCACCATGAGCGACCAGGACAAAGATCAGGTAAGGGAGAGCTCCGCACTTGACTTTTCCATAACGTTCTAGGACGACTGATCCCCACCCGGAACTAGCGTCCCCTGCTTGATCGCGCCGACCTCCGGTTCGTGTGGAACGTGAAGCTGCTGGAGCCGTTCATCCGCGCGTGCGGCAACCAGAGCGGCGGCGCCGTCCACTCCTTCCTCCTCCCCATGGTGCACGGGGCCATCTTCGTCAACCGGTGCGAGATCAACGGTAAGGGGTTCACCTGGAGCATCATCTCCAGGAGGAGCAGGCACAGGGTGGGGACTAGGTTCTTCGTCCGCGGGGGCGACGAGAAGGGCCACGTGGCCAACTTCGTGGAGACCGAGCAGGTGGTGGAGCACGGCGGAGCGGTGTCCTCCTTCGTGCAGACCAGGGGGTCAATGCCCATGTTCTGGCAGCAGTACCCGAACATCCAGTACAAGCCCACGTAAGTGCTGCAGAAATTTGTGGTAGGGTCACTCGTGTGACCATTTCTATTTGACTGTCGAACCCAGGCCCACCATGACGGAGGGCGACAGCGTTGCGTGCCTGCTGGCGCACTTCAAGGAGCAGGTGCCCCTCTACGGCGAGCAGGTGATCGTGAACCTGGTGGACCAGAAGAAGGCGGAGGGGAGGATGGAGGTCAACTTCAAGAATATCGTCGGGGAGGCGGGGCTGAGGGGGGTTCACTACGTGGCCTTCGACTTCCACACGGAGGTCAAGGGGATGCATTACGAACGCCTGGCCAAGTTGGTGCGCGAGCTCAAACGGTACCAGGACGAGTTCGAGTACTTCTTCTTGGCCGACGGCGACCCGTCCACCCTCAAGAGGCAGCGAGGGGTGTTCAGGACCAATTGCATGGACTGCCTGGACAGGACCAACGTGGTGCAGTCCCTGCTGGCGACGGAGAACCTGAAGCTGATCCTCGTGCGGATGGGCATCGTCAAGCCAACGCAGGATCTGCTCAAGTGTGACGCATTTCAGGTCAGCTTCAGCTCTTCCTCTCGTTTCGTGTACGTACGTAATGGGTTGTCCTCTGACCTTTTTTGTTTGTTTGTTTCTTTTCTTCAGAACACCTATCGCAATGTGTGGGCGGACCACGCGGACCTCATTTCCATCCAGTACGCGGGCACCGGGGCTCTGAAGACGGATTTTACTCGGACGGGGAAGCGGACCTACGTGGGAATGATCCAGGACGGCTGGAACGCCATTAACAGGTTGGGGGATCAGGAAGGAGACAGACGGACAAGCTCAAGGGGGCAGTTAAATTGAAGTTTGACACGTGTAAACTTCTTCCTTCCCAGATATTACTTGAACAACTTTGTCGACGGCGACCGCACTGACGCGATGCGCTTCTTTGTCGGCGAGGTCTCCCCGGAGGACTACTTCAGGGCACGGTCCGACCTGAGCAGGATGAAGCGGGAGCAGCCGCTGCCGACCGGCGTCTACTACCTCCCGGCGATGCTCTTCATGGTGATCGCCGTCCTAGTGTTCAGCCTGCTGTCCTACCGCGGCGCGTCGGACGGGCAGCTGCTGGCCTTCATGGCGCTCTGCCTCCTCTCCATCGCGCTCCTCGTCCGCCTTATCTTCCACTACGGGGACGCCTACGTCAACAAGCCCGTCACCTCCCCCTTCAAGCCCAGGGTCAGAGAACCCTCTTTCTGATGAACCGGGTAGAAGGGAGAGTGAGGGTCCACGAGTCAGGGCTTAGACCCCGCCTTTCCCTTAGGTCCTTAAATCCGTACTATTTATGATTAATCTCGTATAAACTAAATGTTCTTTAAATGTCCGCAAGACTTATCTTCAGTGCCCTTTCCCCTCCCCTCTTACTAGACCCACCTCCTCCTCACCGTGAATGAAGGAATGTGATCATGAACAGAGAAACAGCGCATTTTTTTGCCCCCTCCCCCCCTTCCTCCATCCTCTTCTCCCCTCCTCCGGTTATGTATTTCTTTGATTCGGGATTTTGAACTGACCTTTACGATAGACATAAAAATATGAAATTGTCAATTCTTCATGAGATGTCCTCTTTTTTTTGCTCGGTTGTTGTTTCTCTTGTCCTGGAAACAAAAAAAAATACAACTGCGATTAACTGCCTGCGAATATGCCATTTGATTCATGCGAGACTGACATTTGAGATCCGCGATGGAAAACGGGACAAATCGAGCAGATCGGTGGCTCGTGTTGGGCAGCACCAATAGCATCACGACATCACCACCAGGATGAGCAGAAGATTCCGGGGCTTCAAATCAAGTTAGTGGCGGAGCCAATCTGCCACCCCAGCAAGAGACTCACACAAAAAAAAAATCAAGGCCAAGAACAATGTGGTAATGTACAAGATATTTTTGGGAAAGTGTATCGCATTTAATTTATTTACCTGTTTTGCTTCTACTACTGTACTACCTCCACTTCAGTGCATCTTTTCGTCCTGTACTTAGAAGGGGGAAAATGCATTTCTTGGTAGTCGCATTGCATTTTTTTTTTTTAGTACGTACTACCTTACCACGACTGCATAGGTGTAGTGAGTAAAAAGTGTTTAGTAATTTATTTAGAGATTCTCCAGCCTCGAGGTTCAAGTAGTTTTTGCATTTTTCACCCATGTTGCTTGCATGCAGCATGTGTACTACGGTACGTCCTATGCACCTGAGCCAGTCTGACTGGGTGAAGGGAAGAATGGCCACTGCCACATCCCACCAGCCCCACAACCCACCATTCCACACTACCTGGAAAAAGTGCATCGACGACCCAGACGGCGAGAAAAGAAGGAAGAGGAACAATGGATGAAGAAACTTAAGACAGAGCCACATATTAGAAATACAGATGGGTTTTTTTTCGCGTATTTCTGTTAGATTTGCATGCATATCGTGTTTAATTTTTGCCTTGATATGAATCTGCAAATACCATATATATATTTCGCCGTTAGCTTGAGGGACCGTTGTGTACATGTGTGTAAAGAGCAAAATCATCTCACGACCGCAAAAAAACCTTCTGTTGTTCACGGAATGAGAGACTAAAAATGGCAAAACGGGAACACAGGGGGATTTGTGGAAACTACTCTGGTAGAAGTTGCTAGAAGACGAAAATGAAAGAAGAAAAGTGTGAAAGTTTTCCCCCCCTTTTTTTTAGACGGGCAAAAATCAGATATATTTTTTTAAGCTGCACCTTTCTTTGCTTAATATGACGAGATTAAGATCAGATCAAAATGTGTCACTTGTGCCAAGTCGCAGACAGGATGGATAGGGTAGCTAGCTCTTCCTCCTCCGACTTCTCCCCCTGTTTATTTTGCCGGAGATGATGAATAGGACAAAGAAGAAGCAGAAAAGTCTCTTTCTTTTGCTGGTCTTCTTCCTTCCACCTCCTCCAGTTTCTTCTTTCTCCTATGTGCTGGTAGTAGTAGTATGTATACCCAACCAATATTGGTATCACTAGGGGCACACAATCGGTGACGACACTAGTGGCAGTTGGCGATGGGGTCGCAGTTCGGATTGCTCTAAGGTTTTCATATCACTTATATGGCGTTAGGAACGCCAGGGGAGGTGCTAGAATAGTGAAGAAAAAAAACTTGGAGCAACCCATCTCTAGATTCATGCTAGAGATGTTGGTTGGGTAGTTACAAGAACTGCAGAGTCATCGGGCAAAGAAGATAGGGGGCTTAACGGTTTCGCTCCTTTCGTGACAAAGTTGTCTGGGTTGGCAGATAAACATGGAAATACCCAGTTATAACCTCATCCACATTATAATTTCTTTCTACTTCCCTTCCTCTTATTCTTGAATCACAATTTGGAAAAAAAAAACATGCACGGCAAAAAATATGCAGTTCTTCCTCGCAGCACTTTTGCAACTCCACGGATAGCGGGAAAATCCCTTTCATGCACCCCAGGTGGCTAGAAAAAAAAAGTTTAAAAAATAATAATAAACACAGAAGTGGTGATTAAAAAAGAAGCTACTTAAAAACTTCATTTATTTTATTATGCTGGCAAAGTCAACACCAACTAGTTTTAATATCTTTGTGGTAAGGAAAGAAACCTGGTCCTGCATTTTCGCCATCTGCAGAATCACGGTAAAAATTTTGCAACTCCTTTTTTTTCCTCCCGCCTCCTCCTTGTGCTTGTGCAGTCTGCGGCGCATCGTACCAATACAGCCCTCCTCTTCTCCTCCTGCCGCCGCAGCCGCCGCAGCTGCCGCAGCCGCCGCAGCCGCCGCAGCCGCAGCCGCCGTCGCCTCAGGTGCCTTGGAAGAGCCTTGCATTTTTTTTCTTTTTAATGGGGAGCAAGTACGAGAAAAGACTCGCAGCAATTCAGTTCAAGCACTGAAGCACTCAGTTTAGATCCATCCTCCACTACTACCTATGTGCAACATTGGTGCTCTACTTGTACAGTAGTACTAGAGTAGAATACCAGGGGTTTCTAACCCTTTTCCCGTGTGCGTACTACTACGTACATAGCACTCATACCACACACCTCACTAGTCACTACCATGCTTTACCTACTATGTAGCAGGTAGAACTTTATCAATATGTACTCTCCCACAGTGTGGCGTGCCACCAGAAATTGCTTTGCCAGAAGTTGGAAACCACTGCTCTGTGTCTTCATCGTTCTTGTCTTAAGAGGCATTTTCTGCCAATTTTTAGAAGCATTTCACCAGTTGGAAGTGTCTTCAAAACGCAGGCGGGTAAGAGGACGAGAGAGAGAGAGAGACTTCTCCAGTGAAATTTGCTTTGCGGCTCTGAGAGTGCAGGGGGAAGGAGGAGGAGGAGGAAGAGGAGGAGGAGGAGATCAGAAGTGGTCGGTGCAGCGATTGTGAAGCAACCGAAATGGCATCATAAAAAACTGGTGCCAATTTTGCAAGCTAGGTATTGCGCACACGTAGAAAGAAACAATTGTGGCATGAGCCTTTGCCCTGCACAAAACTAAAAAGAAAAAAAATGGGAGAAATGTGCCAAAGTCTAGAAAAGAGCAGACGTCGCCGTCCGTCATGAAGAGGAAGCTCCCACGGCTCGCCGCCTGGTGCTTGGCCTGTCTCGTCTGCCTGCACATGGTTTCCCAAATAATCAGGGACCGTCGGCGGGATGCTAATAGTGATGCTGTTCGCGGTGGTGGGGGCGGAGAAGAAGAAAATGAAGAAAGCGAGAACGAGTTGAACGAGTTGCGTCAACAATTGGAAGAGCAGGAGGGACAACTGGAGCTGCTACGTCTGCAGCGCAAAAAGTCTAAAAGTAGTAGCAACGGCAACAGCAGCAACGGCAACAGCAACAGCAACAGCGACATCCTCTGCCGCGACGCCCAGTTGAGGGAGCTCCGGCGCTACTGCCGCAGCGACCGCGAGCGACTGGACTTCCTGCTGAGCCGCTGGGAGGGGCTGGTCAACCTGAAGGACTTCTACCGCGCCCTGGAGAGCCCCATGAGGTCCGTCTGCTACTCCGCCAGGGCCGTCGGCGGGTTCTGGTACTTTGGCATCGGGCAGAACACGGTCTCGGGGGAGCGGTGGGTGTGCGCCGACGACCTGCTCAAGCTGGAGGAGGAGCAGGACAGGCGGTGTCTGGTGTACGCCATGGGGGTCGGGGAGGAGATCAGCTTCGACGAGGAGATGGCATCCCTCTACGGGTGCGAGGTCCACGCCTACGACCGCGGGCCCCACCCGGAGGTGGTCCGGAGGCACGGCGGCGGCCGGAGGGGGATCAGGCTGCACCGGAAGCACGTCCACCCGGACCTAGTGGATTCCAACTGGACGACGCTGGAGCACGAGGTGGAGAGAAACGGCCACGCGAGCCTGGACATCGACTACCTTAAGGTGGGCATGCATGCTCTTACGTATTTTTTAACATTTTTTTAAAACACAAAGTTAGTCAATTATCCAGAAAAAAAAATATTTTTTTCTTTTTTAAAAAAAAGCCATTTTCTTCCCCCCCCCCCCCCCCAGGTGGACGTTGAGGGTGCGGAGCTGGAGCTGTTGGAGTCTTGGCTGAGGAAGGGCAGCCTGCGCAACGTCCGCCAGCTTGGGGTGGAGGTGCACTCTGCCCACGAGAGGCTGCAGCGGTACTTCACCGTGGTCCGCGGGCTCTACCGGGAGGGCTTCGTGCACTTCGGCTTCAACCCGTTCCTGGCTGGCTACCCCGCGGGCAGGATCCTGCCAGGCGCCCAACACGTCTTCGACCTGTACTTCGTCAGGAGGAAGCTGCCCTGCGACGACTGACTCTCCACCCTGGCCACACATTGCGCTCGTTAAGATCGTTGTTGATCATGACATATATGCTCAAAACTTGAACAGTTGGAACTGTGATTTTTTTAAAAAGACGTCATGTGCAGAATCGACACTCCTGCTTAAACTGGATGCTTCCGTCCGTCCTGTACTGGTCCAGGCAGCTCTGGTGGCCGGGGAAAGGGCACGGGGAGAAGGAGTCCGGGATCCGGTACTCCTCCCAGCCGCTGGACTTGCCCAGCGACTTGCACAAAAAGAAAAACATTACTACAGTACAACTCTAGGCAGTATACCCTGGTACCAAAAAGGTTGAGAACCTCTTTCTTGTGTGCGTAGGTAGAGGAATATTGATGATGCTCAAAGTTCACACGACCTACCTGCCAGTGTTCCGCGTGCTTGTAGAGGTTCCATCCGTACCGGTTCCTCACGTAGAGCCCAGGGTTCCTTGGCGCGGGAAACCAGAGTCCGCCGATTTGGACCCTAAAAAAAAACGGGCAATGACATAAAATAAAGCACCTTCTCAAAAATGTCGGACATTTAGATCTTCCGAATGTTGAGTTTTCCCAAATACTCGGGTATCAAGATGATGATGAAAATCCCGGGGAAATTCTTGGGGTTCGTCGGGTTTTTAATCCGATCAACTTTACTCACTTGGTTTCCTTCTCCCCCCTCATGAGCTTCCTCTGCCCGGTGAGGTCGACCTTCCACGTGCCGACCCTGATCGTCGCCTCGCCGCCCTCGCAGCCGCCGGTCACGCATTTGGGCAATTTTACTGTCAAATTCATGGCGTTGAAAAAAATTGAAAAAATCTCTTTTTTTTCTTTTAGGTAAAAGCTTTCACTCGTCTTGACGGAGAGGCTCTTGTCCTCTTCCAGCGCGGAGACCAGCGAGGCGAAATCGTCCGCCCGCACGTTGAAGTCCGAGTCTACCTCCCAGGGGAGGACGTCCTGCAGCTTGGCCGCCCCCAGCAGGGTCCCCTCCGACACCTGGCAGGCCGAGCCGGTCCTGTCGCAGGCGTCGCGCACCGCCGACAGCACCGACAGCACCTTCCGCGCGCAGGTCGGCGAGAGCGCGAGTCCGGCGGTCAGGTCGCACCGCGGCTGCGACGCGCCGAGCTCCTCCGACGTGAAGTGGAAGACTCCGTCGCAGTCCACGCCGACGTCGACGTCGACGTTTCTCTCCAGGGCCACCTCGCTCACACGAAACTTCTTGGCCAGCTGGAGGACGCCTGGGGGAACGTCACCTCTGCTGCTGCTGCTGCCATTGCTGTTGCTGCTGCTGTTGCTGTTGCGACCAAACATTGGAAGAGTCACCTCGTTGACGTTGAACATGACGTCGGGACAGACGAGCGTCTTGAGACCGCTCTTCTTCAGCTGGAGAGCGAGACAACGGTGGGGGGAGGGGGAGTGTCACGTTTGCAGTCACTTGACTTGTTGGCTCGTTACTGCCGTCACTCACCCTGAGGAAGAAGTCCCTCCACATCGGGTCATGTTCGTTCACGTCCCTGTCCACGGCCACCTTCCTCTCCAGGACGTCGGCGCGGACGAGCACGGGCCCGCGCGCCAGGTCGCACTCCAGGCAGCCGGCGCGGGTGGAGCGGGCGTAGCCGGCGGCGTAGGAGAGGCGGTGTCGGCGGAGGGAGGAGGCGGCGCAGTTCTGGAGCCAGCGGCCGGAGGAGGCGCCGCGGAGGGCGCCGGAGACGGCGGCGGAGGAGAGGTGGCGCTCGAGCTCGCGGACCTACTTGGAGGAGGGGAGAGAGTCGGCATGTTCTTCAAAGTTTTTTTAATTGTCCCCCCCCCCCAAAAAAAAAAAATCTTTATTCTTGCCATTCTCTCAATGTTGGCATCCTTGTCGACTCCGAAGATGTCGCTGGCCAGCAGAACGTACTTGGTCTGGACGCTGGAGACCAGGCAGCTCCAGACCCTGCCGGCCGTGCCCTCGTTCTTGTCAGGAGTCTCAGCTTTAGAGAATCGAAAAAAAACCATTCCATGGCAGATACCACCAAGTTCAGAGCAACATTGGAACCACTCACTGTTGAAGGCCAGGAACTTGAGTGCGGGAAACTTTCTCGACAGCTTCGCCTTCTCCCTGTACCGATAAGGAGGAAAAATGTTTCTCAAATTTCGAGAAAAAAAAGTAAGTTCTGACCTTGCCCTGATGGCAACGACGGCTTTGAATTGTCCCATCGCCTGCTTGAACTCCCCCAGGATCCTGACCACCTGGCCGTGGCTGTATCCGGCGGGGACGAAGTTGAACGCAACAGTCACCTGGACAATGATGATGGCCTTTGCACACCTTCATTGGCAGTGGCACCACTGATTCTAATGTTTCTGCCTTCTGCTCGTAGCTGGTCTTCTTCTTGTGTTGGCCCTGCCAGACGGTCTCGAATCCGACTTCGTAGGTCGGGTAGCCGTAGGCGGGACCTCTGAACACCTCTCGACCCACGCTGAGAGAGAAGTCTGAAAGTGGCAGGTTCGTCTTGTCATTTTAATTTACTTTTTATGCGAAACATCGACCTTCCCTCCCTCCCTCCCCCTCACCCCCCGCCGTCTCGTCGTAGTCCTCGAGCGGAGGGCTTATCTCCAACGCAGCCTCGGAGGCCAGCGCGGACAGCTCGGACTCCAGGGCCTTCAACTAGGAGAGGGGGTCGGGCAAACAGCA
>JAAUYM010110058.1_pt1 | contig 11904 bp, 9 predicted proteins | sample 7278001 | NCBI WGS metagenome assembly JAAUYM01 (sample SAMN14350224, study PRJNA611818) | marine sediment metagenome | isolation source: surface marine sediment (1.8m) | place: French Polynesia: Moorea | collected 2018-08
AGGAGTCGAAATGACAGTATTCTTTCAGTAGGCAGCGAGTCCTCTTCTGCCGCGGCCGCCGCAGTCAACAGTGGCATCGTGGCGGCGTCATCCGCGCCCAGCGACGACGTCGCTGCCGCGGCCGTGGTCGCGGCCGCGGGACCGCCGCCGTCTTCCGGGCCGCCGACGCCGCCAACCTTCCGCATCAGCAAGCGCAGACAGGCGCAGCTGAACAAGAAGAAGAACCTTTCTCCCATCTTGCAAGTGACCAAGGTGGAGGACACCCCGGACGGGCGCTGCTACATGGAGGAGTTCGTTTCCTTTCTCCACAGCACGGCCAGCAAGGCCAACACGGACGATGGAGGCGGCGGAGCCGGAAGCGCGTCGTACCCACCGAGCGAGATGGACGCGTCGGTGGTGTCGGAACACCTGACGAGTGAGGAGGTGGTGAACTGCACCTGCTCGCGGACGGAGGAGGATGGATTGATGATCCAGTGTGATATCTGCCTGTGCTGGCAGCACGGCAACTGCTTGGGCTTCGAAGGCGACGACCAGGTGCCAGACAAGCACATCTGCAAGATCTGTAGGGACCCTCCTCGTGGTCGTGCGTCCGCCCTCTACAGTCTCGACCAGGACTGGCTCAAGGAGGGAAAGTTCGTGTCTGTGCACCCTTCTCTCGCCTCCTCCTTTTTGTCAGGGCCCAAAATCGAGTGCGTACAGCCGAGGGAGTTGGCATTTAAGAAGTTGTCAGAGCTCATGGCGGACCTGTCGAACCTGAGCAAGGTGCTGCACTCCCTCCGAGTGAAGCTGCACGTGGCGAGTCAGAAGAACAACCCGAAGGTTTTCATGTGGTCCGCGCCCTGGGAGAAGGAGGAGGTGCAGCAGCCGCAACAACACCCGCAACAGCAAGAAGAGCACCAGCAGCAGCACCAGCAGCGGCACCAGCAACAGCAACAGCAGCAGGAGCAGCAGCAGCCGACCCGTCAGGACAAGGAGCTCGGAGTGGTTGCCAACGGGTCAGCGACCATCGAGACGACTTCATCAAACTCCTCCTCGGAGAGCCAACAACGTACGCCATCCATGCCACAGGCGGCGTCGGACTCTAGGAATGAAGAACTTAAGGAGAAGCAGGCGCAACACGAAGGTGAAGGAGAAGGGCAACCTGAAAGTGATAGTCACCAAAAAGAAGAAGAAGAGGAGCGACCGGGGTCGTCAAAAACACGAGGACAGGAGCAGGTTCCGCCTAAGAAGACTAGCAGTCCGAAGCACCAGACGAACGGGCCGTCCTCCATCCTGTTCCCTCGACTCCCGGACGATGAGGACGAGATCGTGGAGGCCGACGACGGGAAGGTCCCGACGACGAAGAGCACCAGCGCCCACGTGTTCTCCAAGGAGGAGGGGTCAAAGTGCCAGGAGGAGGAGGCAGCCGAAGGTGGCAAACAACGGGAGGACTCTGCACATTTGACCAGCGAGGAGAGGAGTCAGGCCAACGGGCACTCTCCGGAATCTGCTAGCGGGAAGAAGCGGGAGGACAGCGCCACCAAAGAGCCGACAGCAAAGTCGTCTGAACAACAGGACGAGCAACAGCAGCCTCGAAATCCTGCCGCCGCCACCGCCGCCGCCCCCGCCACAGAACTGGACGAGCACTTGCAGGACCTCGATCCTAGCATGATTCCTTCAGTGTCAGAGGTTGAACAGCTTCTTCCCAGCATCATCCAGGCTAGCTTGGAGGGCAATCTGTCGGCGTCGCCAGCAGGCCAGCAGCAGCAGCAGCAACCACAACAGTCGCAGCGCCCGTCGGCCTCTGCCGTCATTATTCCTGAGCAGAAGCGCATCGACAAAGAGGAGTGCCGATCCAACCTGCTCCAGCACATCGCCCAGATGCAGAACGACGTGGACGGGGTGTTGGAGCGCCTGGAAGGAGAGTTGTGCAAGCTGGAGCGGGAGGCGTGGCCGTCCACCAAGCCGTTCGAAATGAACGCCGAGAGACTGGCCAGCAAGACCAAGGCCATCGTCACCATGCTGCTCCAAGATCTGCACACAGCCAAGAAGCTACTCTTTCGCATCTGAAAAGTCGTCGCCGTTCACCTGCCCCCCTCCTCCCCCCAAGAAAGGCTAAAGGACTCTTTTTTTTTGTTCCATGGACACACACACATTTACACGCAGACAAAGAGACGATTGGTTTATGTTGTTCTCTCATATATTTGTGTAATCACCACTCCTCCAGCAAAGAATAGCCTGCAAGAAGACACTTGGAAAGGACAAGTATCCCAGTTCAATCTGTACTAAGGTGAAAGTAAAAAAGTCTCGTTAGAAAGCCAAAAAAATACCCTGCCGCCTACTTATTTCCGCGTACGTACGTACATACAACCACGTTAAAAAAATACTGATAATTATTTGCAACAGTTCTTTTCCGTTCACTGAGTCTGCTCATCCTCCGGTATCTTCCAGTTGCACTCCTTTCCCCGCTCGTACAGCTCGTTGAGCGCGTCGATGAACCTGCCCTCCTTCTTGAGCTCCAGGTGGCGCCGGTACAGCTTGAGGGCAGTCACGGCGTCCTCCACAGAGTCGTGCGTCAGGGCCTGGATCTTGGCCCCGTCCAAGAAGTGCCAGGCCAGGAACTTCAGCGACACCATGCGGTTGTGGGGCAGGTGGAAGATGTGCACAGTGTCGATCACCTGCTCGACCGGCACCACCAGGTTGATCACCTGCAGAGAAAAAAATTAGCAAAGGTATAATGGAGGCAGAGGTCAAAAAACCAAAGTAGCTTGCTTGCTCGCCTTGAAGTCGTTCTTGAGTCCGTGTCCGATGAAGATGCAACCCGTGTCCACCAGATAGCGGAGCTTCTTGTAAGTGGACTTGAGCGTGGTTAGGTGCTTGGAGCTGAAGTTGGCGTCAAGGTCGCCTGGCTGGATGCCGGAGAACTTGGTGACATAGTCGACAACCTGCTCTTGCGTCGATATGTAGTCGTCAATGAAAGGCTCTGAGGAAAGGATTTAAAAAAACAGCATGTTCGAACCTGAAGTGCCTATGTTACTCTGCAAACTTGGCCACCCAAAACTCACTTCCTTCATTGGGACCACTTCCACGCACACAGGTAATTCGGGCAACGGACCTGCGGAAGGAGAGGAAAGAGGAATTAGTCTTAAAAATTGAAAAAAACATCCTTGTTTTTCTTGGCTCACATCTGGGCTGCCTTGATCGTGGAGACCTTTCCGTCGCTCCTCAGTTCCGACTCCTCCTGGTTGAGTGTGACGAACTCTGCGTCGATGGCCACCAGATCACCCGCCTGGGGCATCTCGGACGGAGACAGCGGAGTGAAGGCGATGCGCTTCTGGAAAGGGGACTATCTTGAGTGAAATTCAGATACCGTTGTACCAATTTTTTCTCCCCACCTTTTGGGCGCTTGCCAGTGAGACGTCTTCTCTGAACACCGCCTCGGTGATGGGGTTCACAAAGTCCAGTTTTCTCAAGGTCTCCGGTACCTAGATGGGGGCATCAACAGAGAAATATGTACCTAAAAGGTGGGTCTTTTCTGAAGCTTTGTCATCTTCCTCCTCACTTGGTCTTCTGCCACGTAGAAAAAGATGCAAGGCAGCTTCCAGGTCAGGTTAAACCAGGTCGCCTCGCTCGGGAGTATGGTGTTAATGCTGAAGTCATTAAGCACGTACCACTGGCTGACCTGAAAGGATTTGTGGTTTTTTTGGTTTTTTTTTTTTTCAGGAATCAGCATCAAAAATAGATTGACTCACTGGAGACGCGATTCTGGAGTGGTAAAACGGCCCCACGTTGACAGCAGCCACGATGTTGATTGGGTTTCCGCTCAGCGGATCACGAATGACCGAGCAAACCGAAAAGCTATAATAATAATAATAATAACGTTGCGTAAGTACGTGCAGTAAAGTTGGAAATTATTTTCAAGGCAAAGTCTTCACTCACAGACTATACTTCCTCCGTTCCACGCCTTCCACGGCCTTACTCTGCCCCACCTCTTTGGCCGGACTTGACGTCGTTTCTCCCTCTTCGTCCTTGACCTCCTCGTCATCCTCCCCCGCTACTGTGACCTTCCCGTGCGGCTTGAGAACAACATCCATCCTGTGCGGGACCCAGGAGAGCCCAAGCTTGGCCAGTCGGTCGCCAACGTCCTGCAAGTCTCCGCCCGCGCCGCCGTCTTGGCCGTGGAGGTGTTGCTGCTGTTGCGGTTGCTGCTGCTGCTGTTGCTGCTGCTGGTGGGGATGCCAGAACTTGCAGTCGGGCCTGTTGCACCCGAGCCCGTAGCGGCAAGGTTTGGCACTGGTTGGAGGCTGCAGCATGGAAGAAGGTTCCTCCTTCGCCTCGGTCGCTGTCACCTCCCCAGCTATGGACGAAGCCTCATCTTCTCCTCCCTCTCCCTCTTCTTCTTGAGGCCTGTTTCTCTCATAGAGCATCTGCATCTGGGCCTGCCAGTATTCCACGTCTTGCTGGTTGTCCATTCCGGCGTTGAGGGAGAGGATGTGGGGCAGCGTCCGGAGGGTCCTGGACTGCAGAGTGGGTTGGTACTTGCGACACTTCTCGCACCAGGCCGGTGTCGTCTGGTCGGGACAGAGGGAAGAGCACACAACTTCCTCGAACTTGATGGCCTCCTCTTTACTCTCGGGATACAGCAGGTTGCACAAGAGCACCTAGCAATAAAAAAAGAAAGAAAACAAATAAGATGACCCAACTCTTTCATTCTGCGGATTTACTCGGTCGCTCCTCCTCACCGTATCCGAAGAGGTGACTGCAATCTTGCACTTGCAGCAGGTGTTGGTCTTCTCCTGCTGCATCCCGAACATATCCTGGATTGGGTTAGAGGAGGAGCCATCGTCGACGTCCCTTCCGCCCATCTTGTCACCCGCCATGAGAGAGTCCTTTGGAAATGCCTTTTAAAGATCAAGCAAATGGGCGATCAACGTGGATACTGTACTGTACAAGGCAAACCCTGCAAACGAACCTGCAGAGAGATCTGGTGCAACATGAATCTGTTCCAGCTCTGAATTAGCCTGGGGACGTTCGCGTTCCAGACAGAGTTCTGGTCGCTGAAGACAAGTCCGAGGGCGGAGGCCTCCGGGATGGTGCGCATGGCCCGGAGGAAATTGCCAGAATGGCAGGGAGTCCCGGACGCAACTACAGTAAAACGGCGTCAGACACTGACAGTCTTGACTCCTTGACGTTCTCCTCCAGGCTCAGGAGGTTGTGGCAGAGAGAAACGCCTTACCCGGACTGATGTCCATCATGTGGAACAGGAAGGACAGCTCACAGCAGACGCAGTTTTCCCGATCGCAAGTGTGATTGAGCATCAGGAGACGAAGGTGCTCTGCGGTGAAGAGAAACCAATTCCAAATCATGGTATGTACATGTAGTACTGTACTACTGTCCCCCTCTTCGTTTCCCCATCATCTTACCCGTGAAGAAGAGGATCTGCAGCATCGCGTTGCAGTACGAGTTTGGCAGCGACGCCTCCAGCCCGCAGAATCCGGTCCGGTTGTACCGGTCGAAGTCGAAGTCGTCCGCTCCCATCTTGGAGAGCTTGATGGCCACCTTCCGGTAGGGCTTCGGGATGAGGCCGATACCGGCGGACGAGCCCGGTCCCGCGCCCACTCCCCCGGGCCCCGCGTCTCCGGCCAGGCCGCCGGAGACGCCGCCGCCGCCCAGTGCGCCGGCGCCGGCCTCGGCCTGGTCCCCGTCCACCCCGCGGCGGTCGCCGCCTCCTTTGCGCGCGCGCTCGCCAAGATCGCGACCGGCTTTCACGTTGGCATATCTCAGCTGGGGGTGGGGGGTGGGGGGGGGGAGGAGGAAAGGGACGATGAACACAGGTGGCTACGGCGGCAGGTCCTTCTTCATTATACCTGATTTCGTTTGAGATTTCCGACGTTTCTTGCGTATCCCACCGTCCCGACGACCTTCATCGTCCTGAGTATTTCTGGGTCGACCTCCGGAGTTGGCCTATAGTCTGCACGGGCGAATCGGTCGGGCCAGTAGTCGGACAGGTAAGACGTCTCGCCGGGAGGAAGATTGGGTCTGGATGTAAAAGTACGTATAAACCAAACGAAATTGCTTTTTAAACCGGTCTGCTTTACTATTTCCAGTATAGGGAAAAGTTTTTGGTAGACGGTATACCTAGGTAGTAGTTACATATTTTTTCCCGTTACCTCGGTACGGAAGCGTAAATGGCCGTCTTGTCATCGATGGACATGGGAGGGAGCTGCTCCACCTAAGGAAAGCACCAGTACTGCAGAAAAAATCGACGCACCTGCCTCTCCGTCACTTCAAGGACACCTTACCTCGTCCGCGAACTCGGTCGGTCGAGCAAACGGGTTGAGCACTGGTTCTGGGACGGAAGAGTAAAGATGAATCCAGTTTGCGGTGTCGCCGAATCCGAGACACTGGTTGGACGGGGAAATATCCATGGAGATGGTGCTGCAGCCCTCCATGGGCATGTTCACCTGGTTGGAGAAAAAGAAAAGATCAAGCTACCCCGGCAGGACTTTCTTTTTGCATAATTCACACCAATTCCCCTTCCAATCTCCAAAAGGATGTGTGTGTGTGATTCTTAATTGTGTACCCCCCATCCCCTTAAGTGAACTGAAGTGATAATGTGTGATTCTTAAGAACCTGTTGGAAATCGTGGGATACACCTTGAAATACCAGACGATTCCAGGTGTGATACATTAAAAGTCAGCTGTCAGAATCTCACCAAAAAAATACAGATTGGGAGAACCTGTTACACTCCCAGGGAAAAAGTGGAATATGTCACTGATATAATACGGAATCGTCAATTGGCCCCAAAAATCCTATCGGGAATACGGGAAACGGTTTGAGCGATAAAATTCCTTTGTGCCTACCTGAAAGATGGAGACGTTTGGCGTCGACAGCGCGGCCGTGTCCACCAGCTGGACCTGGCCCATCCCTGAGAGGACGGCGATGCGTGAGGAGAGCGCCGGAAGGAAGCGAAGTTGGAACGGCTGCACCATCGATTGGATGGGGTTCACCGCTCGCATGATCTAGGTAGAAAGGAAAAAAAACCGACAGCAGCGGGTTTGTGAAAAAGGCGCAGGTCCCCATCTTCCAAGGGCGCGGAGGTGGTTCTCACTCTAAGATCGTAGACCATGAGGAACCTGTCCGTCTGCGCCATCCCATGCCTCATGGACTGGCCACACGTCACCTGCAGAAATTTAAGACTTCCTCTTTCAGCAGTTTAGCAGTCGTATAACAAGGACATAGCTACCAAATGATGGCCGTGGACGTCAAAGTCAGACAGAGCGCCACTATGAGCCTCCAAGGTGTGTTGCACTGCGATTGAGATCCAATTAATCGAGTGGACAATGTGTAAATACAGGATGTCGACAAAAAAAGAAACTTCCTAACGTTGATTTCCAAACTAGTTTTTCGGACATCCTTTAGATACATACGTACAATAAAAACACCTTCTTAACAAACCTTTCAAGCTCCTTGGATCCCTTAGCTGCACCTTTCCGGCCAGGGCATCTCCACAGCATATAAACCTAGAATGCTCCCGGAGGATTGCACAGCTCCCTCGATTGTCACCCTCGTCTGCCGAGGCGTCCACGATGCTCTCAGTGCGGGTCTCCTTGGCAGTTGCCAAGTCCAATTCGATCAGCTAGAGAGAAAAAAAAAGAGCCTCGCCAGCGTGCGGCAAACGCTTTTTCGAGAACGACGCACCTTTTCCTGCATCCCTCCCATAAGCACCTTCCCGGCGCGGTTGTTGTACATGATGCTGTGCATGTCCGTCCTGAAAGGTGTTCCGAATTCTCCGTTAAAGCAAATCAGCCAGCTTTTCTTCTCTTGTCTCACATGTTTTCCGAAGTGTGCGTGAAGCACGGGATGCCCCTCCGCAGCTGGGACCTGAGGCAGGTCTGCGTGAGTGCCAGGACGCCCTGCTCAAGGGTCAGCAGGTTGCGAATCTCGTCTCGTGGGTGGACCTGGAGAGAGGAAAGAAAAAAAAATCCTTGCTACTGAGAGACAACGAAAGGCCTCTTTTGGCTTCTCACCTGGAATGACGTGTACTTCTGCAGGTGAGTGCCGTAGTATGACGTTACGTGCCCACTTTTTGTGCCCATCCAGAGCAACTCCTCGTGAGAGTCGAAGGCAAGGGCGCTCACGCCGGCCTCACGGTCCTGGAATACGCGGAGGATCGAGGTCAGATCGAAACGTGCCAGATCAAACCGGCTGTACATATACGTACCTTCCTCAACCCGTCTCCCATGACGCTGTTAACTGGGTTGAATTCGTCGGCCGGCATTGCGTAGGGCTCTTGAAAGAAAAACAAGAAACAGGTTGTTGTTTTTTCACCCCTTGGACCTGCATATGGGATTCTGTCCCAGAGGGGCCTTAAACCCTTTTCCCATGTCTCCCTTGCAAACTATGCAGGAGGTGACAATGCTAAAAGTGTTAGTTTCTTGCAATTTCGTAGCGTCATCACTTATTTCAGGGTTGGACACTTGGAGAGGGTGCGGTGGGGAGAGGTATCTCGACACCTACGGTATTGCTGGTATGACAAAGGTACATTGTCAAGTACAGTCATCTGCAGACTCGTAATTGACTGGGAAGAGATCAGATAAAAACAGATTTCTCTTTGCTGATTAGTTAATTAATCTGACCAGATACACTTTTTTAAATGCCATTACTCGTACCTCCATACTCCTCTCCATATCCAGACACCCCGTCCTCCTCTTGTTGGTCGACTGGGGCTTCCCCAACAGCTTCAGCAGCCTCATCTTCGACGTTTCCAGACTCAGAATCCATTCTGCTTCGGACGACCACTGAAAGATAAAAATGTAAACCCGAAATGGACAGTTGCCCTTTGCACAGGTAGAGATATATTATTCTCCCACCACTGCTAAATGTATTTCCATTATGACTTCTTTAACCTTCACCGACTGGAGGGTAACACAATAATGCGAGTTGCTCTTTCTGAAAGCCGTGCCCGTGGCTAGCTATTTAACCTAATTGCATCTTCTGTTGTCTTCATCACGTCCTGGATGCGGCCCCTGAGGTCCTTGTTTTCCTCCAGCAAGCGATCTGTTCCCCCCGCTGGGGACTGAGAGCCCTGAGGCAGCCTCTTCTTTGGAGAAGGTGTCGTCGACGTCTGCTGCACTGCCGCCGCAAGCAGCTTCCAGAGGTCAGACTGCCGGCGCCTCTGACCCTTCGAGACCGCCGCGGAAAGGGCCTCCGCCTCCAGAGACACCTGCGCCGCCGCGCGCGCCGCCTCCAACCCGGCGCGGTGGCAGTCTAGCACCAGCATGCGCCGGCGAAGATGGTCGTGCAGGAACCGGTCCCGGCGCTTCAGGACTTTTACCACCAGCTGTGCCACCTCCAGGAGGGACTCCCTCTCCCTCCTCCCTTCCACCGGGATGCTCTTCAGGCCCTCGACCAACCTGACGCTCTTTTCCAGGTGCTCTCCCAGGGGATCTCCGTCTTCTTCGAATTCCTCCTGCAGCGCCGCCTTCGCCGCCGGCGTCGCGGCCATGGCCGCGGCCACCGCCTCCTTGGCCGCCGTCACCCGACCGGCCAGGTCGTTGGCGCGGGACGCCAGCTCCCTCTCGGACGCCACCCAAGAGTCGTGCATCTGGTTGGAGGTGATGTGGTCTCTCCTCCGCAACTGCTGCCGGTACTTCTCCAGGTCGTGGTTCAAGCTCTCCTGGAAGAAGGCGAATTTGGCGAGGGCCCTTTCAGCGGCGATGGACGCGTCCCGACATGCGCTGCCCACGGCCCTGACCCTGCCGAGCACGAACGAGACGAGCACCTTGAGGGCGTCGCGCATGTCCCTGCAGCACTGCTGCTCCTGTCGGACGAAATAGTAGGTGTGGGAGACCACCTGCTTCCTCCGCGGGTAGGCCACCTCCCTCCTGGGATCCTGCAGCAGGGGCTGCACGGACGCGGGCAGGCGCAGGCTGACCAGCTTCACCCTGTCGGAAACGGGGGCGTTGCAAGGAAAGTGGAAGACGAAGACCTTGCTGGCGTCAACGGGGTCACAGGGCCCGACCGCCTGAGAGGTCTCGGTCAGCATCAGCTGGTCGGAGGAGGGGACGCCGCAGTCTCTCTCCACCCACTCCGCGAGGTCCTTCCCGGTGGCATTCGGCGAGGCGACGACGTAGTCCAGCTTGTGCTCCACGCGGTCCGCGCAGACCACCGCCACCCTCCTCTTGGCCAAGATGGCCCCCAAGTCGTTGAAGAGGCAGACCTCTCCGTCCAGTCCCCTCCGTCCCCTCCTCCGAGGGTCCCACTCCAGCAGGGGCCGCAGCCAGGACTCGAAGTCGGTGGCCAGCGACTTGGTCAAGTGGTTCTCCGGCAAGAGGGTCTCCCGACTGACGACGACGGGTGCCCCGCTGGAGCTGGAATCGTCCCTCTCCTGCTGCGTCGACTGGTGGATGCAGATGACCCTGCTGCTCTTCTCCCTGACGTGCTCCATCCACTGGCCCGGAGAGAAGTTCGGGAGGAATGGCCTCTGCCCTGTGGCGATCTCGAAGCACAGAAAGCCCAGACTCCAGTAGTCGACCGACTTGGTGTACTCCTGGCTGAGGAAGAGCTCCGGAGCGATGTACTGCAGCGTCCCGACAAAGCTGAGCGCCATGCTGGACTGCCCAAGCTCCTTGGCGTAGCCCAGGTCGATCAGCTTGTAGACGAACCTCCGCTCGGGGTCCTCCGAGTCGCCCAGCACCACGTTCTCGGGCTTGAGGTCCCGGTGGATGATCCTGCGGTTGTGCAGGAAGCCCAGGGCGGAGGCCAGGTCACTGGCGCACCCCAACACCTGCGCCTGCTCCAGCCCGACGCAGTTCCTCGCCTTGTTGAGCTGGTTCCTCAGGTCGCCTCCGGAGCAGAACTCCATGCAGAGCAGAGGCAAACGCCTCCCCCCACCCTCCTCCTCCTCCTCTTCATCGTCCCCCTTCCCGTTGGCCCTCCCTGCCAACTCCTTTGGCGGCGGTCGACATCGGACGACGTTAGGGTGCTGCAGCCTCTGCATGATGTCCACCTCCTGCCTCCACTGCTCCCGGTGCTTGTCCGAGACCAGCACCTCCGGCCCGAAGCGGCACCTCTTCAGGGCGATCTCCTCCCCGCTCCCCTTGTTGACCCACACGTGCACGATGCCGAACGAGCCGGTGCCCAGCTTGGACAGGCACCTCCAGGAGCCCACCTCCATCCCGACGGTGGGGTGGGCGGGGGAGGACACGAAGGCGCGCGGAGAGGCCATGTCGACCGTCAGATCCGACGTGGACGGAGGGGCGATGCTGCCGCTTTGACGTGATGCAGCATCTCACGGTGGAGGACTAGGAGGAGTAGCTTTGGTCAACTTCTGTGCTTTGTTGCTAGTTGAGGTATGAGACTGCTGAAAGTACACTAGTCCAGCGTTGCCAGGTTCTATGAAAACAAAAAGGGACCAAAATATCGATAATAAATGGCCAACTTGCATATTCCTAAAATTGGTATTTTTATTAACAAAGCTTTAGCAAAGGGTCCGATTTTTAATTTTTTTAATGTACGAGTAATTGAAAATTGTATATGATGATTTCAAAACATTTTAAAGCTTTTTGAATTGTGTATCGCTGCCTTATAAAATGATTATTATACAAGACAAAGATACCTAAAAATTAAAAAAAAATATTTTGTTTGGCGTATTAAGAAAATTTGCATTCCTAGATTAAAATATAGTTGCAGCTAAAAAAAAGCCTTAAAGGGCCCTTAGATAAATTATCCTAACTAAAAACCTTTAAAAAAAGCCACCTGATAACCCTGTCCTCCTGTAGCAGAACTACCCTTCCTTGGTTTGGCTGGAGGGAGGAGTGCATTTTATTCGTTGCCCACTCTGATTTGACAGCTGTTCGCGAGACAAAAACAATTCCCCAGCATTGCCAAACCTCAGGAAGGCTTCCTCTTGCATCTCCCAAG
>JAAUYM010145170.1_pt1 | contig 11897 bp, 21 predicted proteins | sample 7278001 | NCBI WGS metagenome assembly JAAUYM01 (sample SAMN14350224, study PRJNA611818) | marine sediment metagenome | isolation source: surface marine sediment (1.8m) | place: French Polynesia: Moorea | collected 2018-08
AAAAAATCATTTTTTATTATATAAATTTTCTCTGATTTGCATGTTAATCAAACTCTTACAAAACTCATCTTTACAATATGTTTTTTTCAAGCTTAACTGGAATTAAACATTTGGTAAAGATGAGTTGTGTAAGAGTTTGATTAACATGCAAATCAGAGAAACTTTCTATAATAACAAATGCTTGTTGCATCCGGGTCAAACTCTAATTAACGCGCGGGTGTCTATAAAAGTCTTAGTTATAAATATCTTTTTCAATTTAGCAAGGAAGACAAATCCTAATTCCATGATTTTTTTCTTTTTTAGAAAACAAATCAAATTTTTTTCCGTTATGAAAGACGTAATGCCTTATTAAAGCGGCTTCAAGACTGGAAATTGATACTCTTTGAGTTTTAAAACGCGAGGGCATGTGTGTTTGTTTCCGTGAGCACTAAAACCTACCCTGACCCAACCAAACTTTCTCCCCATCTTCTCTCTCTCTCTCTCTCTTTTCTGCTCAGTTTGCAAGGCGTTGGACGGCGGCGTGATGGCGCTGTTCGGCCCGCGCAGCTCGGCCACCTCCGCCCACGTCCAGTCCATCTGCGACGCGCTGGAGATCCCGCACGTTGAGACCAGGTGAGTGCTGGTGCCCACAGTAGTAGATGGGGGGGGGGGGGACCATGGAAGGAGGAGGGATCACAAATTACAACCTTTAATTTCAATTATCTCAGGTGGGACTACAAGCTGGTCAGGCAGGACTACTCGCTCAACCTGTACCCTCACCCTCAGGCTCTGGGTCAGGTGAGTACAGGGTCAGGGTCAACAGACTTGCCTGATGGCTAAAAGAAAGTTGACACATGGTGTACTGCCAGGTAGCTTCAAATGGAGTCAATTTGGTTTCTTATGAGACTTGAGGTCAATTGTTTATTACTATTAATATAAATAAAAATACGAACTGCACTTGGTTTCTCGTTGGACCAAAAAAAATTAATGACTTACTGTTGGTTTCTTCGTCAAAAGGCTTTGGTTGCTTTTTGCTCAGAATTTGTCAGCACTGGCCACATGTCTCACCTTCGCAACAGGCGTTTGCCGACCTGGTGATTGCCCTGGACTGGAAGTCGTGCGTGATCCTGTACGAGGAGAGCGAGGGGCTGGTCAGGCTGCAGGAGGTGCTCAAGCTCAACCCCAAGAAGAAGGAGATCGACATACAGCTGAGGCAGCTGGAACCCGGGCCTGGGAACGACTACAGGTGAATTGGCAGGGAAAGGGGAAAGAGGAATTCAACACACTGTGCAGTCACTATTTTTGTGTCTGTGGTGGTGGGACTTATTTGCTGAAGAGTGCAAAGAGCAGGGGTTCTCGAATCCCTGGGTCGCGAACCCTTCCTGGGTGGGTTCGCATCCATTCGCGCACCACACTATTTTACTGGAGTGGGTCGCCGCAGTGGGTCTTGAAGTGGGTCGTCGCCTGAAAAAAGTTGGGAACCTCTACTCGTAGTACATAGATACGTAGTAAGGAGAAATAGCCCGATTTCGCGCGCAAATGCACCGAAGGAGAGGAAAGTAGGGGAAGAGAGAGAAAAAAAGACCATCAACAGTCACGGATTGCGCTTTGCGCCGAAGGAAAAAAAAAAGATAATGACTTCTTCCTCCTCCTCCTCCTTCATGCACATCCATTCATCTATGTACTGTTGCCTATGAGTGTACCCCACTTTTTCACGCTTTCTTCATCTTACGATCAGTTTTTATCCTCTGCTGCTTTGGCCTGTGGTCTCCATTTATTGTTGTATATGTTTATTAGTGCTGTGGAACTCCAACACAGCAGTAAATTTGCTAGTTAGAAGCTAGATATATATATATATAACATACCTATTATACGGTAAAATTTTGTATTCTGGCCAAAATTTGGTATTCTGGAGTTGTTTTACTACCGCATTGGAGATTCTTATGACAGAGTTCCACTGAACTAGTTACATGATGATGGATGACCAACGCTTGCAGGCCCCTGCTGAAGGACATCAAGACCCTGGGGGAGACCAGAATCATCCTGGACTGCGCCACCGACCACGTCCGAGAGATCTTCAAACAGGCGCAGCAGGTCGGCCTCATGACCGCCTACTACAGCTACATCGTCACCACCCTCGATCTGCAGGTGACAGTGGATGATTGCACAGCAGGCATGCGCCATCAAAAACGTGGCAAAGTGATTGTGTCCATGACTCCTCTCAGATGGTTGAGCTGGAGGAGTTCAGGCACGGCGGCACCAACGTGACCGGGTACAGGCTCGTGGACCCGGAGCACGAGACCGTCAAGAAGGTGATCGACGACTGGCTGCGTCGCGAGGCCAGGATGGGGCGGAGGCTGGCCGGCAAGCAGACGCTCTCAGGGGACACCATCAAGGTACACGGACACCACTGTCCCGAGAAGAGCTCCGAGAGGAGTTCTCCGTTCGTCTGATTGATGACGTTATCCTGTTTTGTCGACTTTCAGTCCTAGTCTAGCATCCTTGGACTACTACTACCTAGAAAGGACAACGTTTCCCCCCCCCCTCCCCAATATAGAGTTAATATGTACAACAGTAAGTTTTGGGGAAACCCACTGACATTGGGCATGAATAACAAGTCCCTCTGTTAAGATTAAAGTTACAGTTGTTTTTTTTGGGGGGGGGGGGAAGGGGCGGGGGAATTCCTACCAATCAAAAAGTTGGTTTCTGCATTGCATTGCATATTGTTAAATACGTTCCTATCTACTACAGGCAGTCCGTTACTTTTGTTCAGTTTTTTTTTCTTCTTCAGTGTGTATGCGTGTTGCACACATGACGCTTAGCTCCTCCCATATGTCGTGTACGTGCTGACGTTCTTTGCAGTTTAACCAAAAAAAGAAAAGAGGACCAACCCTCAAAAAACACGGGTTGTTAAAAGGAAACACACACCCCAGAGAGAGAGAGAGAGAGAAGTGATTCCAGAACTGAAATGACGTGATTAAAAAAGAAAAAAAAAGTACCATATCCACGACTCTGCCGTGTTACAACACCAACTAAATTAACCTTTTTGCTTCGACCTCCTCTTCCTCCCAAGTCTTCCTTTCAATTGTTTTTTTTTTTTCAATTAGGGAGATGCGCTGTTGTTGTGTTTTCGATGTTATATACGTATAATACTACTACTACTACCACTCTTACATAGTTTCTTCATTACGAGAGTGTGTGTTTCATAAAAGCCGATTATATCCATCTATCACACGTTTCTCTTGCCACCACCAACGCCATCCCCCACACAGCCAAACAGCACCATAAATCCATATGTCCTGAGGGTAAGTGACACTTAAAAAAAACAAACTTGGTAGCAGTCGAACAGACAAAGCCACGTTACGCGGCCTTTCTCAGAGAAGAGCTTTTCTAGTAGCTACTAGCACAATTTGAACATTTTTTTTCCTTTGCGCCTATGGTACTCTAGCGCCACTAGTTAGTAGAGTGATCCTATGTGCGAGCTGACTTGCACATACTAGTTTGGACAAGTTGTACCTAGTACTGTAGTCTGGCAGTGTAAATTGTGCGCATATACTAGAACTAGAGAACCTATAAACAAAATCACCCCCGTACTGTTTTCGCTCAATACATAGGATACCTGGCATAACAGAGAACAAAAAACATCCATATTGAGTGAGAGGTTGCTCACATGTGCATCACATGTGCTATAGCACGGTATGACGCAAATGCAAAGTAAAGTAGAGCCTCTACTGTACCCAGCAGTATTACGCATTACTAGGTATCTACTTTAGTGCAGACTACACATGTACTACTTTTATATACAATTCAACCAAAGAACAGTATTCCTAGTGCTGCCGGTGCAACTTGAAAGAGTCTACAAATACTGGCACTAGTATACCACTACTGCCTAGCTCACATGAACCACCTTGCAAAAAAGAAAAGGCAGCAAATTCACACCTTGCAGATCAGAAGTGAAAAAAACACAGGTAGCATTAAAAAGCAGAATGTTGGGATGACAAAAAAAAAAGTAATTTTGCTCCCTCCCTCCCGCTGTGCCGCCGCAGACTGACACGGCGCTGACGTACGACGCGGTGCAGCTGCTGGCCAAGGCGATGATGGAGCTGGACTCCAGCCAGGTGGTGGACAGGGAGGCCGGGATCGGGTGCGACGGAAAGCACACGTGGAGGCACGGGAACTCCCTCATCAACTACATGAAGCTGGTGAGGTGGAGACAGTTCAAAAAAAAAAAAAAAAAAAAGAGTCAAAGACCTGAGGCATGATGAAGACCCTAGTAAAACTTTATCTCGACAAAAAGAATAACAACAACTTGAAACATCCCATTTCCCAAACATCCTTTTCTCTTTCTCTTCAGATTGAGATGGACGGCCTGACCGGCAAAATCGTCTTCGACACTCGAGGCTTCAGGTCCGACTTCACCCTGGACATCATTGAGCTCAAGAAGGACGGAATGTCAAAGGTGGGAGATGACGGGTGGGAATCCTGGGATGCTTGAAATGTTTTATTGGACCTCTTGTTAATTGACCTTCAGGTGGGCACTTGGAACCGCGGCGCGGCGGCCAACTTCACCCGCAACTTCACCGAGACCTTCTCCGACATCATCCAGAGCCTCCACAACCAGACGCTCGTGGTCACCACACTTCTTGTGAGGGGGAAGAAAGAGAGAATGAAAGAAAGGCCTGCCAAGAATGCAGGTTGCAAAGAACCCTTTTTTTTAGAGCTGCCATTTTTGGTATAGAGAGGACCAAAGAAATTTGCCCTTTATGTGCCCTCAACCTTTGCGTCCAATAGAGATGCACCCCAGTTAATGTTTCAGCATCCACTGGGTTAAGTACTAAATTGACTCTTGGAGCAGGTTTCCCAGACAATTTGTACGTATAAGTCTTCCTCTCGTTGACGACGCAGGCCGAGCCGTACACCATGTACACGGAGGACTCTGAGGCGCTGTCGGGCAACGCCCGCTTTGAGGGCTACAGCGTCGACCTCATCAAGCACATCGCCGACATACTCAGTGAGGACATGGAGGAGAAGAACAAGAAAAAAAAATCCATAAAAATATGACTGATACCTTCACCAGATTGAGAGTTTTTCACCAGATTTGAAAGTTTTCCACTGTTGACTGTGTTCTTCTCTCTGCAGAGTTCAACTACACCATCCGCCTGGTGGCGGACCAGGCGTACGGCAGCTACAACAAGCAGACCAAGACGTGGAACGGGATGATAGGGGAGCTCCTCTCCGGGGTGAGTCACTCCGAAGGCGGCTCTCACCATCTACAGATGCACAAATTCAGAATCTTCAAAGATTGTATGTACAAGTACCTAAATGTCAACGTCATTAAACTTAGGATGGTTTTACAGTGTTGGGACGTAAAAATCTGGCCCAGTTGAAAGGCATAGTGTCAAGACTATAGAAAAAACCATTTTTTGTGACATTGTGTCCCTTTCACTTCTTGGATGGGACTAACGAAAAGATGGGAATGGCCCATTTTTTGGTCGTTTCTCCTTGGCTCCGTCTTTGCAGTCTCGAAGGAGGCTTTGTGGTTACGTGACTTTTTTTCGCCAAGTGATCCGATTTTCTTCTTTCCCAATTTGAGCATCCCCCTCCCCCCAAATTAATACGTAATGGTTTGTATCTTTCAACGTGGCTGCAAACTTCAACAGCACACATTTTGTTGATCAGCAAGCTGACCTGGCCGTGGCCGACCTGACCATCACCTACGAGAGGGAGACCGGCGTCGACTTCACCATGCCCTTCATGAACCTGGGTGAGAACAGAGAGAGAGAGCGTTTTTGTCTTACTCTGACATCAGAGAATTGAGTGACCAAACTTTGCAGTTGCTCTTCAACTTCAGTATATTGGACTCGTACTGGGAATCTTTCCAGAAGCATGCGTGTATGCTCCTTGCAGGGACAACAGCTCACAATACAATCTTTCCCCCCCCCTCACTTTCTCACCATGTCTCAAAAGGAGGAGAAGGTGGAGGGAAAGGGTCTTGTCTGCTCCTAGCGTGTGGAGGGGAGGTTATAAATGGCATTCAGAGAGGAGAGACGCAGGACATGGCAGGATGTGACCTCCCAGAAGGAGAGAAGGGGGGGAAAAAAAGAAGAAGAATAAAGAGAGAATATGTGTCATATCCACACAGTCAGACAGACTCACCGGGCGTAGCATACACACACACAAAAAAAAAAATCATAAATGATCCCTTTGTGGGAGTGAGAGTGGGCAAGAAGAGAAATGGTCCTACAGCTCTCCTGGACGTACGAGGACTACTACAGTCAACTGTCGATATAGTGAAGTAGATCAGAATAAACCCAACTTTTTATCAAAAGTTTCACGATATATCCAACGTGTTCTACTACTTGTATGAGGTGAGGAAATTGATTGCCAGAGATTTTTTTTTCAATGTTAAAATGCTTTTGCCATATGCCGTCACTGTATCGAGAGTTGACTGTACTGTAGTACTACTACTTAATAGATGCAGCCCATAAGCCAGTAGGTATATCTCACGTAACTCACCTCTTCCCCACCCCCCAACTATATCCCAGGGATCACCATCCTGTTCACGAAGCCGACGGCCAAGGACCCCAACCTCTTCTCCTTCCTCTCCCCGCTCTCCCTCGGGGTGTGGATCTACATGGCCACCGCGTACCTCACCGTGTCGATCGTCCTATACATTCTCGCCAGGTACGGTAGAACTTTGAGTTACTGCTTAGTGAACTGCTGTCTCGTCGGGTACATACAATCAAGTTTTTGGTCCTCTCCCTCCCTGCTAGGCTGTCTCCGTACGAGCCCAGCAGCTACATGGGGGGCGCCAACGCCTCCGGCAGGGGCGGATGCGTCGGCTTCTTCTGCCCCTCGTCCTCCGTGCCCGCTTCCAGAAAGGCCGTGGAAGACCACACGTCTGGAAGCGACAGCGGCGGCGGCGGAAAGCAACAGGGCAGTCGGCTCGCGAGGCCGGTCGGGGATCCGGTCTACGAGGCGCTCTTTCCAGGTGAGGGGACGTCTCTGGCTCGACCCTCAGTATTCTTATTCTTAATCTGTACGTAACTTGAGCTTTTATTTCACAAGGATCCTAAGCACAGTTACACTTTATCCTATTTCCTCTTAGATAGGTAAATAGGCGGGTATCTTGATTCATTTCTGGAGCTTGACCGCCACTGCCTGGTGAATCTCCCTTCTGGTGGCAGCGTCAGCATCAATCTTCTCCCATTCAGGAGTCTTCAACACCTACATATAAGAAATCAGGCTCGATGTTGTACCTAGCAGTAGTAGGCAGTTTTGATCGACTCTTCTAGTGAGTAAGCTGAGAAAATGCAAAAATTGGCACCTCTTCAAACCTCCTGGCCATGTAGTCGACGGCGTCGGCCCTCAGCTTGGCCGCACCCCGTGCAGGTCCGCCAGCTGCATCAGCTCAATCACGTTGGAAACCTGCGTCACATACTGTAGATTAGTGGTGGAAGTTTGTTTTTTCCATGCCGTGGACTGCCTAATCAATTCCTTCTTCATTGCACATAGGTACACATACGTACGTACTTCAATGGACTGGCTGAGTGCGTCCTGGCAGATGTCCTTGAGAGCCCTGATGTCGTACTTGTCTGCCGCCACCATCAGGTTGTAGAGTTGCCTCGTGTCGCCCCTGGGGCAGCGGTCGGTGTAGACGAAGCGGAGGAGGCCGTCCATGACCTCCGGCTCCACGTCCGTCACCCGGACCTCCCGGCTCCTCCCCTCCTCGGTGTCGTCGTGCTCCAGCATGGCCGCGAAGACCGGGGACCTGGCGGAGAGCACGCAGCGGTGGCAGGAGAACGACCTCCGGCCGCAGGCGATGGTGAAGTCGCTAAACCTCTGGTCGACGAACAGGCGCCCCAGGTCCAGGTTCAGGCTCGGGGTCGCCCCCTGGGGCAGGTGTAGGTTGTCCGCCTGCTTCTTCCCTGCCTTGTAGACTACGGGCTCGATGAGGGAGAATTCGTAGCGAAGGTCCAGTCCGCCGGACGGGTTCAGCCTGCTGGCCACCGCTTTCGGGGAGAGGTCGCCGCAGTTCAGGGAGGCGACGCAGATGGTCGGATGGGTCGTCGAGGTTGTGTGCTCCGTCCACTGCGACAGCAGGTCCCCGAACCCTGCCCTGAATTCCACCCTGACGCTCCGGTCGGGGATCGGGGCGAGCGAGACCAGCCACTGCCGTAGGGCGATGTTGACTCCGAGCTTGAGGCTGACCGTCACCGTCTCCCCCCCTCGGGGACTCCACCTCGACGGCGAGCTGATCGGACCAACGTTCCACGTTGCGCTGCTGGTACTGGTAGTTCTCCCTGTAGTTCTCGAAGGTCCACGTCAACTTCTTCATGGTGGCTGCCATGTCTGCCTCGTCGACTGGAAAACGTTTCGAGTCGGGACCTCTCCCGACTGATGGGATTATAGCGCAGCTTAGCCACAAATAAGTCCCCCAAAAGGGGTGTTTAACACTTTTTTCTTGCTGGTGATAGCGGCTGGGCTGTGCATGAGTCATGATGTGAATGAAACAGTGTGTTGGACACTCAAGCAATGCCGCTTGCTGTTGCAGGCGCGCGAGCAGAGAGGGCTCTCTCCAGAACGTCCTTTTGTTCTTCCTTCAAAAAGGATCGATTGGGGGCCAGAAACAACCAATATGCTTTCGTGTCACGTGCAATGTCGAATGAAACTTTATTTAATATACGCTTTTTTTTGCATTCCTTTTGTCTGTCTCAAGAGATACAACATGTTTCGTGGTAAAGTGAATTTCAGGAAGACATTCAGATTTTATTTTTTTTTGTTTAACATGCAAAGGTCACCCCCACCACGGCCACTACCGCAACGGAGGCTTCAGGTCCGGCCAGTTCAACCCCCCCGCGCCTCCTCCTCCGCCTCCTCCGCCTCCGCCGCAGCCTCCCCAGCCCGAGGCCGCCATGGACAACCAGCTGATGCAGCTGCAGCTGCTGACGCAGAAGCAGGAGGAGCGCGACCTGGCCGAGATCGAGAGGGAGAAGTTCACCCTCCTCAACTCCTTCTGGTTCGTCAGCGCCTCACCCCTCCACCAGGGCACGGACATCCGGCCCAGGTTGGATCAAAAACTCCACCACTAGTTTTTTTTTTTTTTTTGGCTGCTGATCCGTGTCAAGATGGAACCGGATATCCGGTGTACTGTTGATGCTTATTTTTTCTTATTTACTGTTGTGTTTGCTTACATCCAGGGCCATCTCCACCCGGATGGTGGCCGGCATGTGGTGGTTCTTCACCCTGATCATGATCTCCTCGTACACGGCCAACCTGGCGGCCTTCCTTACGGTGGAGCGCATGGAGTCGCCCATCCAGTCGGCGGAGGACCTCTCCAAGCAGCACGACATCAAGTACGGTAGCGTGGAGGGAGGGTCCACCGCGAGCTTCTTCAGGGTACCTCTAAAATGCCGACTCAGCCCAGTTTCCCATATTAATACATACTACTATGTGTATATACATATATATTTTCAACTTTTGCGGCCAGGACTCCAAGATCGACATCTACTCACGGATGTGGGTCTCCATGAACACGGACCCGTCCAACTTTGTCCCCTCCAACGCGGTCGGGCTCAACAGGGTCCTCAAGGACAACGGTAGCGTTGAAGAATCATCTACTAGTATATGTCCAATTAGTCCAAGTAGGATGTGGATTCGTACGTGATTTGATTACACATGTACTGTATATTTTGGCATATTTTGGCGTTATTTGCAATTCTTTCGACCGTTTTCCACCAAAAAGCCTCAAATCTAAATAATTAGTGGTTTTTTTTTTTTAGGCAAGTACGCCTTCCTGATGGAGTCTACGTCCGTGGAGTACGTGATCGAGCGGAACTGCGAGCTGGCCCAAGTCGGGGGGCTGCTCGACTCAAAGGGATATGGGATCGCGCTGCCGCCAAGTGAGTTGCCTTCTTCAAAATGTGCTGTCTAACACTCATCACTCACAGAAATTTTAGCTGCATGTTCTGGTTGCTTCGGGCATTTTTTGTGCATCCCGAAAAGGCCTTTCCTGGCCATTTTTAACTGCATCTGCAGAGGTGATGTGGTGATCTCTCCAGCCCCTTTGACGCACCCGGCCATTTCTCTCTCTGTCTCCAGACTCCCCGTTCCGCACCCCGATCAGCAGCGCCATCCTGCAGCTGCAGGAGGGCGGCAAGCTCCACATGCTGAAGGAGAAGTGGTGGAAGCAGAAGAAGGGGGGCGGCAAGTGCAAGGTGGAGAAGGACAACGCGGCCAACGAGCTCAACCTGAAGAACGTGGGCGGGGTCTTCCTCGTCCTGGTGATGGGCCTCGGCGTCGCCTGCGTCATCGTCTGCATGGAGAGGTGCTTCAGCAAGAAGGCGCCGTCATCAGTCTCAAGGGTGAGGTTGCCATGCATAATTAGACAGGCACTTTTTCTAATTATGATGGTACATATAGTGACGTTTAACCACCGAAAACAACATTTTATGTACGCAATTATTAATATTTCTCTCCCCCCCCCCACGTCAATCAGATGTCCCACCAGCCCAACTCCACCCTGACCGCTGAAACGACGACGGGCGGCGGGGGCGGCTGCGGGGGCGCCGCCGGCGCGACGTCCCCGCCGGGCGCGGACGACACCGGCGCCCTCATGTCGGACAGCCCGGACGGCGCCGACATCGGAGACCCCGACTTCCCGCACCTGACGCACCGCCGGGGCCCCCACCTCCAGCAGCAGCAGCAGCAACATCTGCTCCACCACCACCACCACCATCACGGCTTCGAGAACGGGCAGATCTTGGCCGACGGCGGCGTCGGCCTCATGGCCGGCCTGGGCGGACCGATGGTCCCCCCGTCGCAGTCCCCCTCCGGGTACCGCATGATGGCCCACAATCGCAGTGGCAGCACCGGACACCTGCCCAGGATGGACCATCAGGGTAAGTGAGGGTCAAAATATTTTGACTTTTGGCAACTTTTTCTTCTTAACAAACAAAATCAAACGTCGACTGCAAGATTAAATTGCGATTTTTTAATCTTTGTTTTCCGCAGGCTATCTTTCGACTTCCATCTCGACCGCTGCCCTGAACGCCCCGGCGCCCTGCTGCCCGGTGCCCTCGCACCAGGAGAACCCCGGCGGGTCGGTCACCAGCACCCCGGGCGCCGGAGGGTGGGTGGCGAACCCGGGAGGGACGCTGCCGCACAGGAGGGGATACAACCTCCAGCACCAGCAGCAGTGCCCGCACTACAACCACCACCACCAGCAACAGCAGCAGCATCAGGGAGGGGGCCCGGGCGTGGCGCCCGCGGGGGGGCCCGAGGACGTCGACCCGCCCTCGTGATCCGAGCTGCTGCACTGCAGCAGCGGCGAGCAGGAGGCATCCACAGAGACAGCAACTTTCTGAATAAGCTTTTTATATACGTAAATATGCGATTTCTTCACAAAAAAAAATATGGGAAAATAATTGTGTGTGTGTGTGTCTGTGTTTGTGTTTGACGGTCTAATTAATCGATATGATGTGTAGAGACATCACATACCATAAGAAAAATGCATGTGCTCGATGATTCAGCATAGGATAGCTCCTAGTAGAAATCCTCATGCATGGAAAGTTTTTTTTTCCTCTCTCTCTTAGCTGCAACCCATGGCGACGAACGTTCAGTGTTTCACAAAAAAAAAAGAGAAATTTGTAAGATCGGATTGAAACTGTGATAACTGATAAGGATATGTTACAACCAGTAGTATGCTAGCTAGGCGAATATTTCTGTCAAAATTTACGCTGGATCAAATGCTGTTTGTCTGCACATAGAACTATGTACAATTGTCGTCACCATCATCAACATCAATGCTCGAAATAAATGTCTCAAAAAATTTAGCGCCGTTTCAAGAAGGACCTGTCCTAGCATCAAGTCAAACTAAGTCTACCGGAAAAAGCGCATTAAAAAAAAAAACTTTTTTG
>JAAUYM010136767.1_pt1 | contig 11894 bp, 11 predicted proteins | sample 7278001 | NCBI WGS metagenome assembly JAAUYM01 (sample SAMN14350224, study PRJNA611818) | marine sediment metagenome | isolation source: surface marine sediment (1.8m) | place: French Polynesia: Moorea | collected 2018-08
ATCTCTGCCAGCCGGTTGAAAAACACCACGCGATGCCACTCGGTGCGCTCTTGCTGCTGGCCGCTGTCGCGATCTTTCCATGAGCGGCTGGTGGCAAGGCTGATATTGGTCACCGCGTTCCCCGACGGGAGATAGCGGGTTTCAGGATCTGCCCCCAGGTTGCCAACCAGGATTACTTTGTTGATTCCGCGTGATGCCATGCTGATTCCTCGTACTCTTGTTCTTTGCGCCTGTTTCTTCCGCGCCTGTTCTTTCTACTCTTAATGGGCGCGCTGGCGGGCGATGGGGATTGCCGTAAATCCAAGGCCGTCCAGACGGGACGCTTCCCAGATCGAGTGATCAACCTTCAGATAGGCAAGCCGCTCATCTTCGAGCCACGCCACGTCGATAACGCCATCGACGGATAATAACGCGTCGGCGACAGCGGATGCACTCAGGCCGCGATCATCTTCCACGCGGCAGGTCACCGTCGACACATTCGCCGCAAGCGGAAGCCCCAGGGTGAGCAGGAACCACGCGATGCAGATAGCGGCATTGGCGTACATCAGCTGGGTGAGGTCCCACCCTCCAAGAAGAAAGCCGCCGACAACCCCACCGGCAAAACCTCCGCCAAACTGCGCCGTCGTGAAGATGCCCATCGCTGTGCCGCGTCGGCCGGCAGGCGCAATCCTGCTGACAAGCGCCGGCAGCACTGACTCCATGAGATTGAACGCGACAAAAAACAGGACGATGGATACCAGCACCGGCCAGTAGGACGTTACAACTGAAAACAGCAGCGAGGCGGCCGTGAGCACCACAATCATGAGCAGCAACATGGCCTTTGCATAGCCGCGGCGATCGGCCAGGTAGACAAAAGGCAGCATGGCCACAAATGCCGCCAGCAGCAGCAGGAAGTAATAGAGGTAGTGGTCAGCATCTTCGATCTGCCCGGTACCCTGCATCAGCAGCGGCAGCACAATAAAGCTGCTCATCAGCAGATAGTGGAGGATGAAGATCCCCACCGTGACCCGAACCAATCCCGGGTCACGCAGCAGCCCCGCGATCACGGCCGGATCGATCCTGACATCCGGGTTTCGACTGCGAACCGAGGGTGTTGGCAGTACCGGCAGGATCGCAAGCCCAAGTAGGGCGCCCGCTGCGCAGAAGATGAAGACGCCGGACAACCCGAAACGGCTGGCGATCAGCGGACCCAGGATCAGCGCGAGGCCAAACGACGCGGCGATGCTGATCCCCACGATCGCCATGGCCTTGGAACGATGTTCCGCACGGGTAACATCCGAAACGAGAGCAAGCAACGTACTGGCAATTGCGCCGCAGCCCTGCAGGAAGCGCCCGATGATCACGCCGGTCATCGAATCGGCCATGGCGGCGACCACGCTGCCCAGCAGGAAGACGAGCAGACCGCCCGCAATCACGACTTTTCGGCCAATACGGTCAGACAGCAAACCGAGCGGTATCTGGAGGCACGCCTGTGACAGGCCATAAATGCCAAGCGCCAGACCGATCAGGAATGGCGTTGCGCCGTTCAGCTCGGGCGCAACCAGCGGCAGCACGGGCAGCACCATAAACAGCCCGAGCATGCGCACGACGTAAAGTAGACCGACAGAGGCTGCCGAACGTAATTCAAGACCAGTCATCAAATGAACCCAGGCGCCTGCGGGCCATACTTTGCCCGACTACCCGCAAACTTATAATATCGAGCCCCCGCGTGGGGTGGCGTGCGAGATGGCGACCCATTCGCAGCGGCGTCGGATGGTAACAAAAGCCGATCTCTCTCACATCCGGCAATGACTTTCGACGACAAACTCCCGAGGCCAACGACGGTCCAGACATCTACGGTACCTATGAGCAGTATTTCCATCCGCGGCGCCCGAACGCACAACCTCAAGGATTTTGATCTCGATATCCCGCGCGACAAGCTGATTGTCATTACGGGCCTCTCGGGCTCTGGCAAGTCGTCGCTCGCATTCGATACGCTTTACGCTGAAGGTCAGCGGCGCTACGTCGAGTCGCTGTCCGCCTATGCCCGGCAGTTCCTGTCACTCATGGAGAAGCCCGACGTCGACCACATCGACGGGCTGTCGCCCGCAATTTCCATCGAACAGCGCTCAACCAGCCACAATCCCAGATCTACGGTGGGAACCATCACCGAGATCTACGACTACCTGCGCCTGCTGTTCGCGCGCGCCGGCGTACCCCATTGTCCCGATCACAAGCTGCCGCTTCAGGCACAGACCATCAGCCAGATGGTCGACCAGGTGCTTGCACTGCCGGAAGGCACAGGCGCGCTGCTGTTGGCGCCAGTCGTCAGGCGACGCAAGGGCGAACACCTTCATCTTCTCGACCAGCTGCGCAAACAGGGTTTCGTCCGCGCCCGCATCGACGGGATTGTCACCGACCTCGATGAGGTCCCTGAACTCGACAAAAACAAACAACACACGATCGAAGTTGTCGTTGACCGGTTTCGCGTTCGCGAAGATCTGCAGACCCGCCTCGCTGACTCTTTCGAAACTGCAGTTGGCGTCTCTGACGGCACCGCCAGCATCGCTTTCATCGACGGCGATCAGGAAGAGCTTGCGTTCTCTGCCAGATTCGCCTGCCCCGAGTGCGGCCACTCAATTTCCGAACTCGAACCGCGGATGTTTTCTTTCAACAATCCGAGCGGCGCGTGCCCGGACTGCGACGGGCTGGGCATCAAGAACTTTTTTGATCCCGACACCGTCGTGAAAGACGACGAGCTGTCGCTGGCCGAAGGCGCAATCCACGGCTGGGATCGTCGCAACATCTACTACTTCCAGATGCTGACGTCCCTCGCCGAGCACTACGGCTTCGAAGTCACCCAGCCATTCGGCGAACTCGACGAGGCACATAGAAAAGCCGTTCTCTACGGTTCAGGAAGCGAGAAAATCAGGTTCCGCTACATCAACGATCGCGGTGACGAGTACACAAGGGCGCACGCTTTCGAGGGCATTATCAACAACATCGAACGCCGGTATCACGATACCGACTCCGAGGTGGTGCGCGAAAATCTCTCCAAATTCCTGAGCACCCGCGCCTGCCCATCCTGCGGGGGAGCACGCCTCAATCGTGACGCCATGGCTGTCACTGTCGGAGACATGACGCTGCCGGCGGTCACCGATATGTCCGTCTCCGACGCTTTTGACCTGTTCAACTCACTCGATCTTGAGGGCCAGCGCGCAAAAATCGCTGACAAGATTCTCAAGGAGGTTTCCGCACGGCTGTCATTCCTCGTTGATGTCGGACTCAACTATCTCACGCTGTCGCGCAGCGCAGACACGCTGTCCGGGGGTGAGGCGCAGCGAATCCGGCTCGCCAGCCAGATCGGCGCAGGCCTTGTCGGCGTCATGTACATCCTCGACGAGCCGTCGATCGGGCTTCATCAGCGGGACAACCAGCGCCTGCTGAACACGCTGATCAATCTGCGTGACATGGGCAACACGGTAATTGTGGTCGAGCACGATGAAGACGCCATTCGTGCGGCGGACTTCATTGTCGACATCGGGCCGGGCGCGGGCGTGCACGGCGGAGAAGTCGTCGTTGCAGGAGCGGTCGACGAGGTCATCGCGTGCGAGCGCTCGATCACCGGCCAGTTCCTCTCCCACAAACGCGAAATCGCGATGCCGGAGCAGCGCACGCCACGGGACGAAGACCGTGTCTTCAGACTGCTGGGCGCATCGGGTAACAACCTGAAAGACGTCGACCTCGAAATCCCGGTGGGCCTGATGACCTGCGTCACTGGTGTCTCCGGTTCCGGCAAGTCGACGCTGATCAACAGCACGCTGTATCCGCTCGCCGCGCGCGAGCTGAACGGCGCAACAACCCTGCACCCCGCAGTCCATACAGCGGTAGAGGGAATGTCGCACTTCGACAAGGTTGTCGACATCGACCAGAGCCCCATCGGCCGGACGCCGCGATCCAACCCGGCGACGTACACCAACATCTTTACGCCGATCCGCGAACTGTTCGCCGCCACGCAGGAAGCGCGGTCACGCGGCTACAAACCCGGGCGATTCAGCTTCAACGTCAAGGGCGGTCGCTGCGAGCACTGCCAGGGTGACGGCCTCATCAAGGTCGAGATGCACTTCCTGCCGGATGTCTACGTCACCTGCGACGTGTGCAAGGGCCGGCGCTACAACCGTGAAACACTCGAGATCCAGTACAAGGGCAAAAACATCGACGAGGTGCTGGAGATGACGGTTGAGGTTGCGTACGCGTTCTTCGAGCCTGTGCCGATGATCGCGCGCCGCCTGAAGACGCTTATGGATGTGGGCTTGAGCTATATCAAGCTCGGGCAAAGTGCGACGACACTTTCCGGCGGTGAGGCGCAGCGCATCAAGCTGTCGCGGGAGCTTTCCAAGCGGGACACCGGCAAGACACTCTATATTCTCGACGAGCCCACTACAGGTCTCCATTTCCACGACATCGAACAGCTCATGCACGTGCTGCATTTCCTGCGCGACCAGGGGAACACAGTAGTCATCATTGAACACAACCTCGACGTCATCAAAACGGCTGACTGGATTATCGACCTGGGCCCTGAAGGTGGTTCGGGCGGCGGCGAGATTATTGCGACAGGAACGCCGGAGGAAGTCGCGCAGAACTGCAATTCCCACACGGGCCAGTTCCTGCGGCCTATGCTACTCGAGCATGCCTGATGGCTGCCGGCTCGGCAGACTTTTTCATGTCGATCTCACCGGTCGAACTCGAGCGCTACTATCGCGGCGAGGCCAGCGCGGTTCAGGTGCAGGCTTCCAATGGGCAGGTTATCCAGTTTCCGGCCGCCATGCTCAGGCAGTTCGTGACCCCTGACGGCATCGAAGGCCGCTTCCGGATCGAGTGGGATGAGAACGGGAAGTTAAAGTCGCTGGTTCAGCTCTGAAAAAATGAGCCGCCCCCCCGACCGCCCTGCGCACAGCTTGGCCGGGGAGGCAACTCTGGCGCACCTGGTCAGGCGGCAACCGCCTTGCGCGCCGCCCAAAAATAGGCAGAGTTGATATCGTCGAACAGACGAACGGCTTCGAAACCGCGGCTCGCGATTTTCACGAAAATCTCCCCAAGCTCACGATCCCGCTCGCAGACGAGCACGGCGCGCGAACACACCGGGATCTCTGTCGCAATTCGGCGACCCAGGTGTTCCAGGTGATCGCTGGACAGATTGATCTGCCGCGCCTGCCTGAAGTCGAGGACGAGACTGTAGTTGGGGAATTCCTTAAGCGCACGAATCTCGCGAATCGCGCTCCACGACTCGTGCTCCGTATAAATATCGATAACCGTCTGGACGATCACGCCGTGGTCGTGATCGACTTTGATGTTGTACGCCATGTCGCTCTCCGTGCGAGAACGGGGTTATTTCCGTTCTTGACTGGAGAGATTAAGGGCCCAAGGTAACGGGGATTTTTGGGGAAGGTTTTTTTCGATGAAACTACGTGAAGGAGTGTTAACGACCCAGCAGGTCGATCACCTCCTGATAGCGATAGTTCTCGACGAGTGAGCTGAGCGCACCCACCGCATTGCGGTCGACGCCACCGTAAGAGCCCAGCAGGCGCTTGAATTCGATCGGGTCGGCGCGCATCAGGCTGTCCCGAAGCTCCGTCTTCTGGTCCGTCGAGAGCGCGTCCAGCACAATCTCTTCGCCGGCTTCCTCCGGCTCTTCTGCAGGAACGTCTTCCTCGAAATTCTTCTCGATCACATCGAGGATCATGCCGAGCCTGAACGGTTTCTTCACAAAGCCGTCGATGCCGGCCTCTTCTGCGCGCTTGATGTCCCCATCAAAGACGTTGGCTGATACCGCAATGACTTTCGTGTCGAGCTGCGCCTTGATTTCGCGTGCGGCCTGGTAACCATCCATACGAGGCATCTGCAGGTCCATCAGGACAATATGCGGCTTGCATTCGAGGGCAACTTCGATGCCCTGCACGCCGTCTTCCGCCTCGTAGAAATCGTAACCAACGCGAGTCAGCAGCTGTTGCAGCAGCTGCCTGTTGGAATCGCTGTCATCAACAACCAGCACTCGCACGCCGGAATCGACGCCGGCGGTCTCTTCGTGCTCGAACTCGGCAACCGGAATCAGGATCTTGAAACACGCACCCTGACGCTCTTCAGTCTCGAGCTCGATCGTGCCCTGCATCGCGTCCACGAAGCTCTTGCAGATCGCGAGTCCAAGACCCGAGCCCTCTGCTTCGGCATTTTCATGGTCAAGCGGCTGGAATGGCTCAAACAGCTTTTCCAGGCGTGCGCTGTCGATGCCGGGACCGGTGTCAGCGACTTCAAGGAGCAGATGTTCGTTTTCACGGGCAATAATCACCCGCACCTCACCTTCAGAGGTGAACTTGAGTGCATTGGCCACGATGTGACCGAGTATCTGGCGAAGTTTGTCCTCGTCAGAAGTCACGCGCTCAGGGCAGTTATCCATGGTTCGGACAGAGAACTGGAGCCCGGCCTGCTTCGCACGATCGGCAAACATGTCCTCAACAGTCTTGCGCAGCCGCTCGACCTCGAACTCGCTCTGCTGAACCTCAATGGCACCAGAGTCGATGCGCGCGATATCAATGATGTTATTGAGCAGGTCGAGCAGGCCAACGCCTGCCTGTAGCGACATTTCAATGTTCTTGCGGTCCATCGGACCGAGTTCTTCTTTCTGCAGCACGAGCTGCTGGAAGCCGAGCATCGCATTCAGCGGCGTGCGGATTTCGTGCGAGATGTTGGCCAGGAATTTCGACTTGGCGCGGCTTGCCGCCTCAGCCTCAATGCGGCGCTGGTTCTCCTGCTGGCGCTGCTTGATGTCTGACATGTCGCTGACAATGACAATCACGCGGCGAACCGTCCCGTTTTCGTCGACCTCGAAAGGACGAACCAGGAGATTGAAGGGAATCCTGCGGTTACCGGACATCACCCATTCGAGTTTGGACTCGACCTGGACCTGACCCGTCTCAAAAGTACGGTGAATCGCGTCGATGTCTTCAAGGACCTGTGCGGAACCTTCCGCCGCGATTTTCGCGTCGGCCACCTCAAACTTGTCATTGAAACCGAATCGACGCATCGCATCCTTGTTGACGAACTCAGGCACGCGATCCCGCTCAAAAATGAGAATCGGGAACGGGAGTACGTCGAGGAATTCTTTCAGCCGGTTTTCGCGAATCTGGTCACGAGCCGTCACGTTCCTGAGCAGCAGCAATACGGAGTCTTCACCACCCGCCAGCAGCGAGGCCTCAACCCTGATCAGTCGACCGTCAGAGCTGTTTGCGTGGATCACACGGTGATGCATCGCGATGCTTGCGCCCTGCCCGGAGAGCGAGTGTGTCTCGAGCAGGCGCTTGTAGGTACGCACCCCGCTGTCGGTAAAGAGTGACTCGACCGACCTGCCAATGAGTTCGCTCTCGGAGAAACCGAAGATGATGGCGGCACGCTGGTTCGCGGCCGTGATGATCCCGCTTCCATCGAGCGATACGAGACCGTCGGTCGAATCAGGCAGCGTTGTTGTCAGAGTTGCACCCACAAGAATTACCTCAGCTTGTAGTGCTCAACGAGATAGGGCGCAATTCGCGGCAGAGAGATCACCTCTGCGGCAGCGCCGACTTCCACAGCGGCGCCCGGCATACCCCAGACGACACTTGACGCCTCGTCCTGGGCAATCGTGTGAGCACCGGTCTCGCGCATTTCTTTAAGGCCGTTGGCACCGTCTTTCCCCATACCGGTCATGATGACGCCCAGCGCGTTGGGTCCGACGTTTTCGGCAACGCTCCTGAACAGCACGTCGACGCTTGGCTTGTGCCGGTTTACGGGGTCGCTGTCGCACAGCTGGCACTTCCAGCGAACACCATCCTTCACCACAAGCAGGTGTTTGTCCCCCGGCGCCACATAGACACAACCGGGCGTAATGAGGTCACCGTCTTCCGCCTCCTTGACGTTCAGCGCAGAGCTGTTGTTTGCGCGCTGCGCGAAAGCCGCGCTGAACTTCGGCGGAATATGCTGGGTGATAACAATGGCAGGGCTCGTTGGCGGAAGAGCATCGAGCACCTCACGAATCGCCTCGGTCCCCCCCGTTGATGCGCCAATTGCAATCAGCTTTTCAGTTGTGACCAGGTGTTTCTTGGTCTTGAACTCACCCATCACCTCATCAGTGTCATGGGCATCTGCCACCACTGGCTTGGGCGGTGGCGTATAAGGCCGCACGCGCGCGCGGGCAGCCGTTTTGACCTTGGTCAGGATCTCCTCGGCGTAGGCCTCGAGGTTGTGCGTGATATCGAGCTTGGGCTTGGTGACAAAATCCACAGCACCGACGTCGAGTGAATCCAGCGTCACCTCTGCGCCCTTTTCCGTGAGCGTCGACACCATCACAACCGGCATCGGCCTGAGGCGCATCACGTTCTTCAGGAACGTCACACCATCCATCTTGGGCATTTCAACGTCCAGGGTGAGCACGTCGGGATTCAGCCGCTTGATCTTGTCACGCGCGATATAGGCATCCATCGCCGTGCCAACCACTTCGATATCCTTGTCCGCTGACAGGATGTTTGTCAGCAGTTTTCTGACGACCGCAGAGTCATCACTGACGAGCACTTTTCTTTTGGACATATCGCCATCCTTCTAAAACAGTTCAACGTCGCCGGAGGCATCCGATCTCTCAATCTTCCGCTGATACTCCGCTTCGCGAATATGAATCGTGTCGTTGTGCAACGAGCGCAATCGTTTGACCATTGCCTTGCCCGTTGCCGGATAGAAGTTGATTTTTCGCGGATAAATCTCGCCGAGGTCGTACGCCTCAATCGGAATCTCTTCAACTTCAAGGTAGTTCTTCACGAACGCGATGTTGCGAAGCCCTACATCTGTCATTTGTTCGATGATTCGCCCGCCGCCAAAGATCTTGGCGCGCAGGTTTTCGCGCTTGCTGCCACGCTTGAGAACACCGTTGATCAATCCTTCCATCGCATGCAGCCCGTATCGCGTCGAGCTCGTGTCGCTGAGCGCGCCGCTGCGTTCGTTGCCGTCGCCCGGGAGCATGAAGTGATTCATGCCGCCATGCCCCGTTGTCTCGTCGTAGATACACGCAGAAATGCACGAGCCCAGCACTGTTGTGATCAGTTCGTTTCGGGTGGTCACGTAGAAGTCACCAGGCAGCAGCTTCACCGTCACACAATTGTTGACAGGATCTTCGTAGCGCTTGAGATGATGGAACTCTGTCTGTGATGCCAGCATGCCGGTCACTACACCCGCTTGTAGGTCGTCAGCCCGACCAGCTCATAATCGTTGGTCAGCTCACCCACTGATTCGGAGTGCCCAAGGAACAGGTAGTCGCCGGGCTGCTGAAGCTTCGCGAATTTGGCCATCACCTTTGCCTGCATTCGCTTGTCGAAATAGATGAACACGTTACGACAGATAATGAGGTCAAACGGTCCTTTCATCGGGAACTCGTCCAGGAAGTTCAGCCGCTTGAACGTCACGAGGTCCTGTACTTTCTGCGCGACGCGAAACATGGGTGTGCCCGGAAGCGGATCGAAGTACCTGCGGGCAACGTCCGGCGGCACTTTCTCCAGATCTTTTTGCGAATAGACGCCGTCCTTGCAGGTCCGCAGGCACTTGGAGTCCAGATCGGTTGCCAGGATCTTCACGTCGAGACCCCGAAGGTTTGGTATCGACTCGAACAGCTCAATGCCGAGCGTGTATGCCTCCTGACCGGTCGAGCACCCCGCTGACCAGAACCGCAGGCGACGATCCCGCTCATGCTTCTTCAGCATGCCGGGAAGCAGTTCTTCTTTCAGAAGATCAAAGTGGTGTTTCTCACGATAGAAGGACGTCAGGTTTGTGGTGATCGCATCCGAGAAGAAGCTGAGTTCTTTCGGATGTCGCTTCACGAAATTGACGTAGGCGGAGAACGTATCGAGTTCGAGTGCCCTGAGCCGCGGTGCGAACCGGCGCTTGACCAACTCAATCTTTGCCGGCGACAGCGAGATACCGGTGTACTCGAGCACCAGCTGGCGTAGTCCCTCGAACTCCGATTCACTCAAGGGAATGGCATGCAGACTTTGCACTTGTCGTCCCTGAATCAGAAGAGCTCAACGCTTGATCCGGGCGGATCCAGCGCTGAGCGATTCGCATTCGGCAGGTGATCAACCAGACCGCGCTGTTCGCTGTGAAGTGAGAAAACCCGTGTCAGGATCGGCTCGAGCCGCTCGAGGTCGACGTGCCCGATGTTTTCGTCACGCAACAGCGTGATTGCCTCGCGAACGTGCTGCAGGCGCTGTGCGTACTCGTCGAAGAACTGGAATTCCATCGTCAGGTCTTCGATCGCCAGAGCCAGCGAATCCTGCTCATCTGCGAGCAAAGCATCCCGGCGGCCACCCGCCGACTCAACAATGTTCTGCGCAGACCCGAGCGCTGCTGTCGCAACGTCGGCCATCTTCTCGAACCGCAGCCTGGTTTCCTCTTCGAGCGAAACGAGCTGGGCCTCGCAGAGCGCGAGCACAGCCTCGGCACCACCGCCGGCTTCATGCGTCGATTTGTTGTCATTCCTGCTCACTACCAACCTCAGGCCGACCAGCCCAGTGATTCGCCAAGGCCAATCATCCCTGCCGTCGAAACCAGGTCATCGGACACGTTTTGCCATTTGGGCTCGGTGCCTCCCGACTTCAGTTCGTTACCAAAACAGACCAGCAGCTGGACGGTGGCTGTATCCGTCAGCGCAAGGCTCTTGAGATCAATAACAAGGCTCGCTTTGTGCGGCTTGCTGACAATGACATCCAGCTGCTCCTTGAGATCTTCAACTGTCGTCGATCGCTTGATTCTCATTTCTTCGCCTTCACCGTTCTGTCAGCGGCTTCTCTTTTTCGCAGCCGCTTTGATAGTGTGGTGACCCGCATCCGGCTACCCGAGTACACGTTTCTCAACAAGACTCATCTGTAGCTGTTCTGTATCGGCGCTCGCCGGATACGTGGTCACTCAACCTTTTAAAACTCTGCCCACTCGTCGCCTTCGTCCACCGCACCGGCAGAGGAACCTGTTGAAGGCTGCTCGACAGGCTGTGATTCATCGAAGATCGGAGATGATGTAAACATCGGCTGTGAAACAACCGCTGATTCTTCACCAACGTTGAAGAACCGAATCAGTCGCTCCAGACTCTCGGCCTGCTCGCCCAGCGATTCACTCGCTGCCGCAGCCTCTTCGACCAGCGCAGCATTCTGCTGGGTCAGCTCATCCATCTGGATGACGGCTTTGTTGACTTCATCAATGCCTGCTGCCTGCTCTTCGCTTGCGGTCGAAATCTCGGCAACGATGTCAGACACCTTTTTCACCGAGTTCACGATCTCTTCGAGCGTTTCACCGGACTGGTTGACGAGACCAGAGCCTTCTTCAACCTTGCTGCTGCTGTCCTGGATCAGCTCCTTGATTTCCTTGGCAGCGGTTGCGCTGCGCCCGGCGAGGTTACGGACCTCGTCGGCAACAACGGCGAAGCCGCGTCCCTGGTCACCTGCCCGCGCGGCTTCAACCGACGCATTCAGTGCCAGCAGATTTGTCTGGAATGCGATCTCGTCGATGACACCAATGATGTCGGAGATCTTCTTGCTCGATTCGTTGATGGCTTCCATCGCGGCAACCGCTTCGCCAACAACACGCCCTCCGTTCTCGGCGGTATCGCGAGCACTCTGTGCCAGGCTGTTGGCCTGTTTGGAGTTACCCGCGTTCTGTTGAATCGTGCTGGTCATTTCTTCCATCGCAGAAGAGGTTTCTTCGAGGCTTGCTGCCTGCTCTTCGGTGCGCTGGGAGAGATTGGTATTGCCCGATGCGAACAACACGATCGACCGCCTGGTTGAGGTGGTTCGCGAAATCAAGGATTCCGCGGCCATCGTCAACTCCGGTTCCGACGAGATCGCATCGGG
>JAAUYM010157408.1_pt1 | contig 11890 bp, 8 predicted proteins | sample 7278001 | NCBI WGS metagenome assembly JAAUYM01 (sample SAMN14350224, study PRJNA611818) | marine sediment metagenome | isolation source: surface marine sediment (1.8m) | place: French Polynesia: Moorea | collected 2018-08
ATGACGAGAAAGAGGGAGAGAGAGAGAAAGAGATCTGATGGCTTCTCCTCCTCCTCTGCACAAGTAGATGAGGGAGGCGGGGCAAAAGAAGGGAAGGAAGACGTGGAGTTCTGGGATTACCACATGAAATGAAAGAAGCCACAGTCGGACTCGACTAATCAAGGACTCGGAACCGACAAATTTTTTCTTGGAAAACATGATTTACGTACAGAAACTGCGTATAAAACCTTGGGTGGGAAGGTGGCGGCCGTCTCCACGGGCCCGTCCCGATCATCCGAGTTCGACCATACGTACTACTATCGTACCAACTAGTACTACGTAGGTTGCCTAGCTGGCATGCCTCTCTTCCATATTTGACGTCCTTACAAGCCAAGACCATTTCTTTTGTACGTAAAAAAAAATCTACCTCCAATAAACTCAATCTGCAAAATTGAACTCTAAAATTAACGTCGACGTTATAAGCAACCTCGATATATTAAGCCTTGATATGGTGAATTTTGTCAGTAGAGTGAAATTACCCATAATAGCCAATGTCAATAACTTAGAAACGGTTGCATCGTTGTACTTTAGTGAATTACAACAATAAAGTGAACTGTTAGCCGCTGACACATGTCGAAGTTCTACTGTACATAGTGTACCGGAGTTCTACTGTAGTAGCTACAGTACTACTAGTTGCAGTATTGTAGTAGGTAGATAGAATTGGATGATTCAGCAACGGTCAGAGAGAGAGAGAGGGGAAAAAAAGTTCTCCATAAAAGGGGTTTGGGGCGGTGATCCCAAGAAGGGAAGGGAGGAGGTTACAACATGAAGAAGGGGTGGTGTTGGGGCTTCTGTGCAAGTGCGGCCGTGAAATCCGGTAGATAATGTCGTCGACATGACTCGGGACGAAAAAAGGGGGGAAAAAATAAAAGAGATCCAAAGAAGAGGAGGAGGAAGAGGAGGGAGGAGGACGACGAGGACGACGAGGAGGAAGAGAAGACCATAAAAGAATGAGTATAGTGAACGAAACAAGGCACTCTGTGAGTTCCACGAAAAAAAAAGAGAGAAGTTACAATCAATTTCTTGAACCGCGGGCAAAATTAAATTTTGCGTTTCTTCCTCCCAATTCCCCCGGAAGTGACGTTCTCCTCGTTGTCTTGTTCGCCCACATTGGGTGTCGACCGCCCAACTCGGCCCAATCGCCAGGTGGGTGACAACCTCTTATCACTGTCACAGTGTAGCGGGTCATAGGCACGTAAACACGTCTGACTACTACGGTAGTATGTGCCCACAAGTTGCAGCTTTTCACCCCCAATTTTGAGATAAGAAGCGTCTGCGCAAACGCACTAGGGCAGTGCACCTAACACGACTTCTCCCCGTTGGCAGAAGTTGTTTTTTTTGGCAGCAAACGACGAAAGTGGAATTTGGATCTGATTTTGGCCCACCCTCCTCTTCGCAAAGAATTGGTTGACAGCCACCATGGCTCGTGAGTAATACTGTACCACTACCGTAGTACTAGTACCATGGAAACCGCGAAAGTGGGGATGGTTCACGTATCTAGGATTTTTCACTCATTCGAACTTATATTATACTGGAACAGCATCTCCAACTTTCCAACCTTTTGTTTTTCAGCCAAGTTCCTGGACTTCGTGAAGCCGTTCTGCAGCATCCTGCCGGAGATCCAGAAGCCGGAGAGGAAGGTGCGCTTCAGGGAAAAGCTGCTGTGGACGGCCGTCACCCTCTTCATCTTCCTGGTCTGCTGCCAGATCCCGCTCTTCGGCATCATGTCCTCCGAGAGCGCGGACCCCTTCTACTGGCTCAGGGTCATCATGGCGTCAAACAGGTCTTGCTTCAGTTTGTTTGCAGTGGAGCTCGGATAAATGGGACAGGTCGGGGAGAGTTGGCCCAATTTCCTACAGTAGCACTATGACCTTTTTTCCCAAGTGTGACTGTATTGTACATTGGAAGCAATCCTGCATACACAGAAGAGATTGTATATTTTAGGGGAACTCTCATGGAGCTTGGCATTACCCCAATCGTGACGTCAGGCCTCATCATGCAGCTTTTGAACGGTGCCAAGCTGATAGAAGTCGGCAACACACCAAAGGATAGGGCGTTGTTCAACGGAGCTCAGAAGTGTACGAAAATTAGCTCGGTTCTCAGAGAAACGTGTAAAACAACAGCTTACTCTTTATATTTTGCAGTGTTTGGCCTGATGATCACCCTCGGGCAAGCCATCGTGTACACCATGTCCGGGATGTACGGTGATCCGTCCGAGATTGGTGCCGGTGTCTGCCTCCTGATCATCATCCAGCTCTTCATGGCCGGCCTCGTTGTCCTCCTGCTAGACGAGCTGCTCCAGAAGGGCTACGGACTCGGCTCCGGCATCTCCCTCTTTATAGCCACCAACATCTGTGAGACCATTGTGTGGAAGAGCTTCTCGCCCGCCACCTACAACACCGGGAGGGGCACGGAGTTCGAGGGAGCCATCATCGCCCTCTTTCACCTGCTGTCCACCAGGCAGGACAAGATCAGGGCGCTGAGGGAGGCCTTCTACAGGGACAACCTGCCGAATCTGACCAACCTCCTGGCCACCGTCTTTGTCTTCGCAGTCGTCATTTATTTCCAGGTAGTCATTAATTATAACTTTGTACGTGAATAATCCTAAGCGTAATCATTCTCTCTCTCTCTCACTTAGGGATTTCGCGTGGACCTTCCCATAAAATCAGCTCGGTACCGCGGCCAGTACTCTTCCTACCCGATCAAGCTCTTCTACACCTCGAACATGCCCATCATCCTCCAGTCTGCCCTGGTCTCCAACACCTACGCCATCTCGCAGATGCTGTCGAGCCGCTTTGCCGGCAACTTCCTGGTCGCCCTCCTCGGGGTGTGGTCCGAAGGCCGCGGCGGGCGAGCGCACCCGGTTGGAGGCCTCTGCTACTACATCTCCCCTCCAGGGAGCCTGACGCACTTGGCAGAGGATCCCATCCACGCCCTCGTCTACATCGTCTTCATGCTCGGGTCGTGCGCACTCTTCTCCAAGACGTGGATCGAAGTTTCCGGCTCCTCTGCAAAGGATGTGAGTTAGTACTTAGTACTATTGCAGGATGATTAGATGAATTGATTTTTGTCAAGTTATCGGTCGCACAAAAAGAAACTGGAAAAATCGAAAAATATTTCCCAATTTAAACACGATCTTTATGATAACGAAAATTTGGTTTCCTTAAATAAAGCTGCTAAAATCAAATGAACTTCCAACATCGATCTTTTCAAAAATCAAATTTCGATTGAAGTACGTACTACTAGGTACATGCAACTAACAGCACTTTTTTAATTGCAGGTTGCGAAGCAACTGAAGGAGCAGCATATGATCATGCGTGGCCACCGCGAGACCTCCATGGTCCACGAGCTCAACCGCTACATCCCGACGGCTGCCGCCTTTGGCGGACTCTGCATCGGCGCCCTCTCTGTCATGGCCGACCTGCTTGGGGCTATCGGCTCCGGCACAGGGATCCTCCTCGCCGTTACCATCATCTACCAGTACTTCGAGATCTTCGTCAAGGAGCAGAGCGAGATGGGCAGCATGGGATCATTATTCTTTTAGATTGCTAGATATACAGTAGTTGTAGAAGCACCCACCTCATTTTACTACAAAATGTCTAATGGCCTACGTACATAAACGACATGCCACTGATCTCCCCTCCCCCCCCCCTCCACTCCCGCTCCCCCCATGTTCCAGTTATTGCCACCGCCTCTCGCAGCAGTGGAGTAAAAGTGGAGAAACGAAAAGGAAGGGCAGGAGCCGATCTCCGACGATCTTTTCCTACTGGAATCGGCTTTGCTGCCTCCACTCCTCTCCTCTTCTCCCTCTCCTCCCTTCCTTATTTACGGGCGTGGCCAATCGGGAAAAATTACCTCCCTTCCGAGGAGGGAGGGAGGGAGGGAGGGAGGGAGGGAGAGAGAGAAGCGGCGGCTGCGGCGGCTGCGGCGGCTGCGGCTGCGGCAGCCGCTGAGAAGCGCTGCTGACTACATGGCCGTGTCCGTGTGTGAGTACTAGGTGGTGCTTTGGCACTGCTACCGTTCCATAGACATGTATCAACATCCTTTACGTACAGTAGATCCATATCGTCAAGAGCCACAAACCTTTGGGATGGTTATAAACCTTTTTTTTGGGGAGGGGGAGAATCTTTAACCTTTCGTGCTGTCATTTAATCGTGTGTCTTTTTCCTGCCTAATATCAATGTCCACACACAAGCGAGCGAGCAAGCAAGCAAGCAAGCAAAAGACCACGCTAGTCCTCCAGAGGGAGGAAAGGAATGGCTCCGACGTCGTCGTCGTCGTCAGGCTTCAATGCCTCTTTCAGAAAGAAAGAGAGAAAGAAAAAAAAAGAGAAGTTTGAGAAAAACAAGGAGGGGAGTCAAAAACAGTTTCTTCACTTTTTTTTCTAACTTGCTGCTGCTGCCAGCTGACTTGCAAATGTCATTCCCGTCTCTTCCCGGCGCTTCGCCATGTGATGTGATGATCGTATCGTCGAGGGTGGTGTCCAAAATATGAGCCTGGGCCAAGGAAGAGAAACTAGCCATGGTGAAGGGGGACGGGGAGAAGGAGGACGAGGAGAAGGGGGGAGGAAAGAGAATTGCACGTTTCTATTCTTGCGTCGCGAGACACGAAAATGATCGTGAAGGGGGGAAAGAGAGACAGGAAGAAATACTGTAGATCCTACAGTGAAACGCCAGCATAGAATAGACGGCAGCAAGCAGTTCTAACTATTCACATTGGTGTAATTGACTAAGTCGTGGAAGCACTACTATACTTTGAATTGTCAAACATGGTCATGGCTCAAAGAAACTCACCTGTGACACTACATTAAAATTTACTGTACTACGTACCATGTACCATATATCGACGTTTCACTGTACTACTACGCCCGGTCCTCCTCCTAGTCGTTAGTTAGCCGAGACGGACACACCGCAGCTGAAAAAAGGGGAAAAAACTAATTCCAAGTTAATAGTAGAAATGCATAATACTACGTGTGATTACGAATGCAGGCGATGAATGTGAGGAGGGAGGGTCAAACAAACACACCCTCCCCATCAGGAGGAGAGGGGAGGAAGAGCTGTTTGCATGATTAGGCGTTTGACAAATGATTTTCTCTTCCTTCCTCCTCACCCACCCTACCTTCCCTTCCTTCCTCCCTCCCTCCTCAGAAAAGAATGACAAATGGGAGTGGGCAGTCCCACAAGAGGGTAAGGTCACACATGCTACACGCACCGACGTGCGGATGCCACGTCACAGGATGGTTTCTTGCCCTCCCCCCCCCCCCCACCTGATGTAACATTCCATGGTTTTGAAAGAAAACTAAAGATTATCTGGGAAACGGTGGCACTTTCTTGTTGTCATGTCATCACGTAGGCAGGTAGCCTACCACTACTAGTACAAAGTACTAGACCCGCTGCCACGCCACCCATGGGGCGGCAAATAAGCGGGTCTAAACGCGGAATGATACGGCACTGCTCCATGCTCATCAACACGCCTTTCCGCAACGAACCTTCTACGTAAAGTAGTACAGTACGATCTAGGATTTTTTTTTTTGGGGGGGGGGCGGAGAATCTTGAAATTTGCGACAGTTCCCATGGCTACCAAGAAATTGCTCAGATAAATCTCAAATTTAGTCATCCTTCTCACTTGTTCATCAACGACATTGCAAAAAAAAAAAATCGAGCTTCCACCGTACAAAACCCCTTTTTTCCTGCTGCTGCCTTTATCGATGTGGTTCTGGTTTAAAACGCACCCGCCGAAAAATAGAGAGAGGAGGAGGGGGGGGGGAAGAGGGAGGAAAAAGAGTCCCCCCTCCCTCCTCCACTCACCAACAGCTTCTTCCTACTGTGTGTACACACACTGTACTATACAACACACACAAAGACACACCTCTTTTTCGCATTTCTCGCTCTGTCGGAGAGGGGGGAGGAAAGATTCCTCAAACTGGAGAGGAAGAAAAGCAGGAGAAAAGAGGCAGTTCAGTCCAAGACGAAAGATAAACACAGTAGACCTTCTGTATCACCTTTGTCACCTAAGAAAGTGATGCCTTTTCCCCCTCCAAAAAAAAAACACCCTTCAAATTGCAATTTGTTTGTTGGTTTCCAAGGCACTCTTGCTCCCGCTCCAGCCGGCGGCATTGGCGGCCCCTTCTTCTTCTTTCATTCCTGTTTTGTCTCGGTTTGGTTGTGTCTCCACTTCCACTCCGCTCTCTCTCCTCTCCTCTCCACGCTGAATTTCCCCGCATTTTCCGATGGATAAAAGTCTGAAGTAATTCCGATTTCAAGGCTCGGCTCTACGCTTGTAATGTCATGATTAGCAACAAAAGGAGAGATGGAGGAAGAGGGGACGGGGCAGAGGAGGGGAGAGGAGGAAGGGGGAGGCTGTGCTCAATCGGTCGACATATGTCGAAGGAAGAATGAAGAAAGGACTTCTTGGACAAACATTGATGAATGGGATGGGATGCCTCTCAGAGGGGCCGGTAGGTGCGGTGACGTTATTTCTCCACAAACACAATGGCCACTGCTCCAAACTGGAAAAAGGTAATTCCTCCATTTTTGTGCACAGTGTGTGTGTCTTCATTCTCAAGTGGGGCTCCCTTCTTCTTGGTCTATCTATCTATCCTCCATTGTCACCTCTTCCTCTCCCTCCTCCTCCTCCTCCTCCTCCTCCTCCTCCTCCTCCTCCTCCTCCTGCACAATGACTCGGGCGCAATCAAGAGACGGACAATGAATGCTGCTGCTGCCGCTGCCACCTTTTTAATCTCCCCCTTTCCTCCCTGCCTCCCTCCGCTCCTCTATACAAACCAAAAACATGAAAGGCTTTTTTTTGTCTTCCCCTCCCCCCTTTTGGGAAGTCTCTGGTTGGTCGTTGCAGTGGATACATTCAGCGGGTATCATGGGGGAGGGGGAGGGGGAGATTCTCTCAGCAAACGCCTCCAAGACTGACTTCTTGGTAGGTGTCAAATGCCTTCGGGAGGGAGCGAAGCAACTTTTTTTCATTACGCCGCCCATAGACAGACAAGAGACAGAAAGAGCTTTGTAAACTGTTTTTTTTTAAGTGCGATGCAAGCGGATTCCTAAATCGATTTCTTTTTTCGCCTCTCCCGCTTCATCACCATTCATTGTTTCTCAACGGCCGCAGCAGGTACTAATTATTGATCAGTCAGTCGCTGGCGTTGCCACACCACGATGAAAGGTGTTTTTTTTTTCTTCCTCCCTCCTTCTTCAGGCGTTTGCGGAGGCTGCCGCCGCCGCCGCCGCCGTCGCCGCCGCCGCCGCCGCCACCGCCGCCGCCGCCGTCTGTGTATAGACGGAGGCGATGTTTGGAGCGGAAATGATTCGACATCAATCTTTTTCTCTCCTCCTCCTCCCTTCTCCCCTTCTGGCTGGGAGAGGGAGAGAGAGAGAGAGAGAGAGAGAGCTGGAGAGAGATCTGTTGTGCTGTTGCAGACTGAGTAGTACGCGTCGAATCAGCTGGCTCTGTGGACAGCATAAAAATGGGGGAAAAAGCTAAAGAATTTCTAGAAACAATATAAAAAAAATTCACTAAATCAACTTCTGCCTATTTCTCTAAAAAAAGTTTTTACCCCTCTTTTGTCCACACTTTGAATCGCAGAGGTTTCTTGAAGCAGGCGAAATGAGGAGAGAATACTTAAGAACAAAAGGGAAAAAAAACCCTCGAGTCATCTTCAAGTTCTTCCGTCGACCAAGTACATGTAATGTGCTCAAGTCAGAACTTAAAAATTCTGCAGTTTTCTCTTGGAACAACAATGGCCACACAGACATATTGGTGTTGTTTTTTTTTTTTCAACCTCAAAGTATGTGTTTTCAATCATCATTTTTTTTTTCGGCCGCATCGTCGGTCCTTCGTTATTTGACTTTTCCATCGGCGATTCACCGCGCGATCGCCCGTTGAGCTGAGGAGAAAGGGATGGGAAAAGGCGGCGGTGCCGGCGGCGGCGGCGGCGGCGAAGGCGAAAATAAAAGTGGACGGCAATGACGGAGGAAGGAAAGCCAAGAAGAGACATGTGATGATGATATTGCATCCTCCTTCCTTCCTCCCCACCAAGGCTTTTTTTCCCCCCCTCTCGACTCGTTATTGCTACCAGTGCCAGAGTGAGATGATGGCTTTTTAATCTGCGTGTCGCCAACTCTCCCCCCTGTCTCCTGCTTCTTCTTCGCTCCACCAGGCAAAGGAGGAACCTGTTTCCAATGGAATCCGTCCGTTGTCTTGCTAATACCATCAACATTCTCCCCACCCCCCCTCTTCCAGAGGCTGTCCCAAAACACCCCACTAGTGCGCTAGCACACCAGATGAAGTCAGCCATCCAACAAGCCGCCAGCCATTACTGCCAGATCGGAACGGAACGCCAGAGGAGGCAACCGAACAGCAAACAGCATCTCGACGTTCCTGCAGAAAAATGGGGCCCGCGTCGTAAATAAAGTGCACCTGCCAAAGATCCTTTTTTGTGTGTGTGAAAACTCGCAGTTGTTCCACAATTAAGATGTGGTGTAGGGATAACGTCGGGAAACCCGAAGCCACGAAGCCACGAAGCCACGAGACTGTGGCCATGACTCCTGTTTCTTCCTCCCTTCCCCTCTGTCGATTTCGACGGAAATTTGATTTCGTAAAATTCGATTTTTCAGCTCCCCTTCCCCCTCCCTCTCTCTGCGCCACACAAACAGCTCCAAACAAGGTATGAAATTGAATCCCCATCGACCATGATGTTGGACTTTTTTCTTCTTTCCTCCCCCCCCTTTCGTTGTCCTACGGTCACGAAAGACGTACAGGACATCGACAAAGAGAAGTTTAATAAACGCCAATTGTTAAGGCCCCCCAAATAAAAAAAAAATCGGATTAAGAGCGCTTTTGTGGCCAAAACGCCATTTCAGAATGTTTCGGGGAAAAAATATGTCTAATCTGAACGCTGCATTTTTGGCCTGTGCGCCCCAAGAAGAAGGAGGAGGAGGAGGAGGCAGCAAAAGTTTGAATTTCATTGCATCTCAATAACAAGATTATGAGCCGAGACGAATCGTCAAGGAAAAAGGGGGAAAGGAGGAGGAGGAGGAGAAGAACAGAAAAGAAAGTGCACGGTTGGAAGCGATTCCAAGAAGATTTTTTGAAAACAGCCAAAGATAAGAGGGGGGGGGGAAAGCCTGTTTTAAGGGCTTAAAAAAATAGTAGTAGAAGAGAGGAAGGGGAACGGGAGGAACTGAAAGTCAGGGGAGGGAGGAAATTTCTCCTCTTTAACCAGAGAGAGAGAAGGTAGTACGTACATAGTATAGGTGGGGCTGCTGGGATGGAGGTGAAACTGAGCGAGACCAATAAAATCGGCAAATGATGATGACGATTTCTGGCAGGTTGAGAGAGGAGAAGGAGGTGGAAAAGAATTCCTTCTCTCTCCTCCTCCTCCTCCTCCTTTTCTGCCCAGTCATCATTTGCCATTTTTCTCCCCTCCCACCCTCCCCCTTTCTTCTGCGGGCCAGAGAAATCCAACCCGGCCAGATATCAGGAGAAGGAGAGAAAGAGAGGAAATTGATGGAGAAAAGCTGCTTTTGTTCTGCTCCATTTGTCTACTATACCTAGTACTACAGCACAGGAGAGAAGAGAGTGAAGCCCGGAGAGTCGGTCGGGGGGGGGGGGGAGAGGGAGAGAGGCCATCAATTAATGGAGACCTGCACTCTAGTAGTAGGGCTTGCCTGTTCTTCTAACAGCGAATTAATTATTGTTGTACCAGTACGCAGGTAGCTGTAGAAGATACTACATGAGTGGGCAACGGTGTGTAAGAGGTGGGGGGCGACAACGTCAAGTGGCATGACGGGTGCGCTCGTTAAAGTCGAAAATCGGGATTCTGCGCATGCTCTCTGAGCTCCCCTCCCTTGCCCTCCCCACCAATCTCTGAAGAGTTTGGAATTGATCCTTACGTCATTCTGTTTGCAGTGCCCATGCGCACAGTGGAACTCGGTCGGGTAGTTGGCACTCGGTTAATGTGGCATCTCAGTTAATTGAAAAATTTTCGTTCCTTGCTAGATGAGGCCAAAGTCAACGGGACCACTTGGATAATGGAAAGAAGGAGCTCTAAGACATGGAGAAAGTCCTCCCAGCAATCCTTTTAGCCGTTGTGTTCTCCCGCCCTCCCCCCTAGCCAATTTCAAAATTTATGCTTGCATGTATTATTCCCTCTCCTCTTTCTGTAAGACCGCCTCCACCTCCCTCCCTCTCTCACTTCCTGGCAGCCCTCATCAAGCATTAGACATGCTCAATCATAAGCAAGTCACTTTTTTGCTCTTTCGAAACAGGGCTTCCCAACCCCTTTTCTAGTAATCAAACCTAAGGAGCATTCTAATCAAAAGAACAATCTTTGAGCGCATTTCTCTCTCTGGATCCACTCAAGCACGAACATTCGCTTGCAGTTGGAAAGCCCTGCCTCCAAGCAAGTTCTTCTTCGCAGCTGCCCTTTCTGTAACCCCCACCCAGAAACCAGCGTTGCCAGGTGGGCTATGCCATACCCATTTTGACTTTTTGGATGGCTATGTACGAGTATTTGGATCTTGTCAGCTACGAAAAATTTGCTGATAAAAATGTACTCACAGTCCACTTTTTTTTCACGAAGTTATTAAGCTTTTGGGCTACTTTTTAGCCTCACCCTACTTACTGCCACACCACATTTAGGGTTGGAAGCGCTATACCAGCCTCTTCAAGACCTGGCAGCCCCTGTCATCCATCCCGCCGCCCGTGTCGTAGTCACATGAGTGGGGAGGAGGGAGAGGAAGCGGCTTTGGCGGCGGCGAGAGAAATAAGGAGGAGAGGGAAGAGAAGGGAAGGCGGCTTCGCGCCTTTTTGGGTATCAAATTCTTATTTCCGCTCGCCACACGCAAGCAAGAGGGTGGGCAAAGCAACCCCCGCCCGGTCCTCTCCCCCCCAAAAAAAACCCCTTTTTTGCCTCCCTTTCCTTTCCGCAAAAAAAGTGCTCTACTTTTTTTTCGCGAAAGTGAAGTGAGTACAAAATTCAAATTGTGGAAACTTTTTTTCCTCTTCTTTCCCCCATCCCCCCCCCTCGTTTTGATGTCTTGCGGGGAATTGCACAGCAACATTTTTGACAAATCTTTATTTTCGAGCTGAAATGTATAATTTCGCAATTGACAAATTTTCATTCAAAAAAGGCAAGAGAGAATAAATAGGTGTATGCACCCACACTACCCATCCTCCTCCTCCTCCTCCAAAAGTAGAGGACAAATGTGCTGCGCATTAGTGGAGGGAAGAAGAGCGTCGCGAACGAGGCAGAAAAGTGGATCAGTCAAGGCGCGTCTCCTGGGCTGACATGCCCTCAGAAACGACCGCGGACCGAGCGGCAACAGACTCCTCAGATATATATAGTATGTCCAGGGGGAGTGAAGGCGATGGAGGAGATACTAGAACTGCCATGTAGTAGCAATCTGATTATCAAATCTGAAATTTCTCTCTAATCACCTCTGCTAGTAAATTAATCTTTGTTCTTTGACTTTACTGAAATTCTAAGTAAAAAAATACGCATCCTGACCCGCAGGTTGATTTCTTATGCTATAGTTATGTCTACAGTATAACGATATAGTTATACAGGTATCTGTGTTGCTGACGTTACAAAGTCGCTTTGACTTGCCGTCAAGATGTCGTACAGTAAAAATCAGAGTTATACTACTGTACCAGAACTTACTAGAAGAAGATTCTTTCAACTCAGTCGAGTATTTTTCCCGGGCGAGGCAATCTCTCAATGAGAAATAAAAGTGTGAGTTTGCGAAATCCTCCTCCCTCCTCCTCTTCCTCCTGACAGCCCATTTTGGAGCCTGTCTCCTCCTCCTCCTCCTCCTCCTCCTCCTCCTCCTCCTCCTCCTCC
>JAAUYM010029418.1_pt1 | contig 11888 bp, 14 predicted proteins | sample 7278001 | NCBI WGS metagenome assembly JAAUYM01 (sample SAMN14350224, study PRJNA611818) | marine sediment metagenome | isolation source: surface marine sediment (1.8m) | place: French Polynesia: Moorea | collected 2018-08
CCCCCGAACATGGGGCCGCGCCCCCCGGGGACCCGCCCCCCGCGCCGGCGCGGGGCGGCGGAGGAGGAAAAGGAGCCGGAGGAGGGGGGGAGGAGAAGGGAGAGGAGGAGCACTGGAAATTGTCCGTCTACGGGCTGTGACTATAGGACATGCCTGCTCTCATGTTTTTCTCGGAAAGCCTGATCGAAATTCTACATTAATGAACAATGTCAGTTTGGCCAAATTAGAAAAAACAGAAGATCTTTTTCGACTTTTACCGGGTTTTTTAAATCATTTAGACCAAGTTTGCAGTAGGCAAAATTCGGTTTCCAGTTTTTTTTTGCTTAGCACCTACTAGGTCACCTGCGACTTTCTGACACTCGCAGCAAGATTGAGCTGTCCCACAAGGAAGGGGAGGAGGAGGAGGAGGAGGAGGAGGAGGAGGAGGAGGAAGAGGAGGAGGAGGAGAGAGTGAGAAACGATGCTTGACGACAGCTTTGTTCTCTTGCACATTTATTGCTTTCTTTTCAGTAGTACATACATACAACAATGGGGGGTTGGCATGCAAAGCTTTTGTGGAGTCGTGTTCACATCTCTTTTTTTTCTGCAGCTTGACACTCCCTTTTGTACATTTTGGAGCTAAATTTATCCTTTGGTTTTTTTCCTTTATTAGGACTGACCTCTTTTAGAGTGTTAATTTTGGCAGTTACTTTTAGTGGAATCCTATTTACAGCGTTAAGTAGTAGACAATATACAGATAGACCGGCACAAATATGACGATGCTCTCATAGTTTCATGGAGAAAAGAAGAATAAGAAGAACAAGATTTTGGGTTTTTTTCTTAGTCCGACGACATTTGACGTTGTTGTTTGTTGTGGTGTTTCTCTTCCCTGCTTGATTTTCAGATCATTGGCAGCTGCCCTGGGTTGGGAGTGCTGGCCCTGCCGACGGCCCTGAACTTGGCCAGTGCCTGTTCGCTCAGGTCGGCCCTCTCCTCCGCCTCCTCCACCTCCACCTGCGCCTTGCGGAACTTGGCCAGGTTCATGGCCGCGATCTCCTCAGCCTCCTCGATCTGCTTCTTGAAGGTGCGGAGCTGAACAGAGAGGAGAAAACTCACCATTTACTGTACATTCATTGTCACGATCGTCCTGGTCATCTACCCTCTCACCTTCTGCTGCAACTTGTCCACCAGGTCTGCCATGTGCTCCAGCTGCTTCCTGTCCTCTTCCTCCTGGAACTCCAACTCCTTCATCTTCCTCTCCGACTTGCGGAAGTTCTTTGTTGCATCAGCCAGCCTCCTCTGCTCCCCGTCCAGCTCCCCCTCGAGGTCCTTGACGCGGGCCTCCATCTTCTGGGCGGCGCGGCGCCCGTTCTTCAGCGCGTTCATCTCGGCGTCATCCAGGCGCACCTGCTCATAGCATCGATCAGGTCATCAAGGAAGATGGAACAGTCACAGCACAGTGAAATATGTCAAATTCGCATATTTGAATTAGTCAAATGTTCAATCACTAATAGTACATGCATAGTGATACATGACCTGTTGGTTGGTTGATCGATTGATTGACCACCATTACCTGCAGCTCCTTGACCTGCTGCTCCATCATCCTCCGCTCCCCGTCCAGCCTCTGCGTGTTGTCCTGCTCGGCCCGGAGGTCCTCCGCCAGCTTTGCCGCCTCCATCATCGACTTTCTCGCCCTCTCCTCTGTCAGCATCGCTTCCGTCCTTAGATCGTCAATGTCTTGCTGCAGATTTGAGAAACAGATGTTTATGTGCTCCTCCTTTACTACCCTACGTACTTTTTTTCTTCAAAGAGCAGTCTTTACCTTGATGTTTTCCATCTCGGCCTCCAGCCTCCTCTTGTGTGCAGCAATGGACTGATTCTGCATGGTAAGATCGCTCATGGTCTCGTTGCACTCGCTGAGATCCTGCTCCGCCGCCCTCCTGGCCCTGTCAGCCTGCTCGAGCAGGGTCCTTCCCTCCTCTAAGGCATTCTGCAGGGTGTGGGCCTTCCTCTCTGCGTTGACGAGGTTTTCCCTGGCGATGGCCTTTGCTTTCTGCTCGTCGTCATACCTCATCTGTGAGTTCCTGATAGAGTCCTGGTACTTGGCAATGGTCTTTTGGTTCTCACTGTTGGTGGCACTTGCATGGTCCAAGGCTGCCTCCAGCTCCTGTATGTCTGCCTCCAGCCTCTTCTTTGCCCTCTGGACCTCTGCCTTCTCCTTCATCTCAGCCTCCAGGTGCGACTGCATGTCCTCCATGGCCTTCTGGTGGGCGCGTCTCACGGCTTCAAACTCCTCGTCCTTCTCTGCCAGCCTGCGTTCGATGTCCTGCCTCACTTGCCCGAGCTCAACCTGAGCCCTCAGGTATTTGTTCTCCTCCTGTTCAAGTGCGGCCTCAGCCTCCTCCAAGGCACCCTGGAGCTCCTTCTTCTCCATCTCCAGTCTCTTCCTCTGCTTCTCAATCTCATGGATGTTTCTCCCCCCCTCACTAATCTGCTCCATGAGATCCTTGATCTCGTCATTAAGGCTGTGATTCTCTCTCTGTACCTCTGTCAGCTGGTTGTTGGCCTCCTCGAAGCCGTTCTTAACCCTGAACAGCTCTGACGCCACATTCCTGCACTCCTTTTGCGACTGGTCGAGCTCCTGCGTCAGGCCGTCTGCTTTGTTCTTCCAGTCGGCGATGATCTTGTCAAACTGCCTGATCTTCTTCTCCATCTGCCCGTGCTGGACGTTGGCGTGGTCGACGTGGTTGGTCATGTTGTCGATCTCCTGCTGCAGGGCCGTCTTGCTCTTCTCCAGCTGGATGAGCTTTCCGTTGAGGTTCTCCACCGTGCCCTCGCACTCGGCAAGGCGCGCCTGCAGCTTCGACTTGGAGTTCTCGAGCTCCTCGATCTTGGCTATGCCATCCACTTCGTACTGTACCATGGGATTGGGGTTGGGCGGAGAAAGAAGAAAGAATTACAGTAAATGTCGATTTAGGGAAGAATCCCAATTTACTTAGTAAAGATTGTTTACAGATTTTTTTTTGGCCATATTTATTGCCATATTGTACCTAGGCCCTTGATTTATCCTAGAAAAAACCCTCGACTTGGTAAACTTTCTCCTCCGACTTTATCTACTTTATCTTTTTCTGTAGTCCTACGTCAGCTCTAATTCCCAGCCTACTCCTGCAGTGCAGACGGATAAACAATACAGAAGAGAAAAGAAGGAGAAAAAATCTCTTAATTACGCGTTTCTCCTACATGCTTTCTTGTTTCTGGAAAGTTCTTTTGGACAGCTTTCTAAAGTGAAAGAAAGAGAAAAGCGGAAAAAAAACAAAGCAAAGAAATCAGACTCCTGCCATCATGCACCGTCCAGTAGTACAGTAGAATATCAGGCAAAAGTCTACTATAGTGAGTTGAGATTCTCTAGAAAATTGTGTTTACTAAATCAAAGTTTCATTTTAGTATACGCACTACTCCAGCCCTGCATCGACTCACTTTCCTCCTCCAGTGGTTTGCCTCATCCTCGGCCTTCTGACAGAGCCTGGCTGCATCCTGCCTGGCGCCCACCTCCTCCTCGTAGACGGCGTTGGTGCCGTCGAACTCGTGCTCCAGGTTGCGGTAGCGGCCGAGCAGGGACTGGCGCTCCTTCGCCTCGTCGTCGCACTGGCGCTTGGCGTCGTCAAGCTGGTTCGTCAGCTGTGTGTATGGGGGAGGAGTGTTCAGAGATCAAGTCATGAACTAAAATCAGACTTGAACCAGAGTAATCCTTGACCGAATGTTTCGGTGCACCCCAATCTATGGTGGCTTAATTTGGACTTTGGATTGATCTGTGTTCAAAAATACACATACGGGGAAGGAAGCAAGTGCAAAAAGGGCTCTTAGTTTTAATTCTCTAAAAACTTGACTCTGACTGAAGTCAAACTTTTAGTCTTGAGAACGATGTCTGGAATGCCACACACCTGGATCTTCAGCTTGTTCATGTTAGAGATGTTTCCGTCGACCTCCTCCAGCTGCCTGAGCAGCTCGGAGTTCTCGGCAGCCGACTTCCTGTTGGCCGAGTCGGCGTCCCCCAGCTCCAGGTTCATCTCCGTCAGGCGTTTGCCGTGCTGCTGCAGCTGAGCCTGCAGGCCCTTGTTGTTCTTCTCCGCGGAGGCCTAAGATGATGTCCATGTAAATAAATAAACTGTCAGAAATTTACGGGAAAGCGGGTGGTGATGGTGGGTGGGTGGCATGAGTCACACACACACACACATGCACACGAAACGTGGGAGAGGGAGGGCAATCTGACTTGACGTACTAAGCCAAGAGCTGCTCTTTTCTCGGCTTGTCTTAAATTTCTCCTTCGGCCCATAGCTGCATGACATTTAGGAGATGGGAAAAAGCATTCCTCAAGGCTTTTTTTTCCTTCTCCTCTTCGGCCCCTCCCAAATTGAAAATACGAGAGTAAGCATGCCCTCTCATCCCACTGTTTTTAAGGATGTCTCCTTTAAGCATGCAAAAGAAAAAGTTCCACAACGTTTTGGTTTATTACGTGCAGTAATGCTTCACCTTCTCTCCCATGAGGACGTCGTGGGCCGACTTGAGGTCCTCTGTCTGCATCTTGATGGACATCTTCTCGTTCTCGGCTCTTTTTTTGCGAGAGTTGTTTAGGGGTGTTGGGACGGGAGAAAGGAACGCACATCGATGAAAAAAAAACCAAACGACAACACCGACAGAGACAAAACCGAAGGACAGAAAAGAGAAAAAAGAAAAAGGACGAAGGAAGACACCAAAACCCCCACATTTTTTTAAAAGTGGCTATCGGCTCCTTCGTTTACCTTTGCCCTAACCATCTCATCTGCTCGGGATTTCAAATCCTCAGTCTCTCTCTGAATGCCCGCTCTGTCACGGTCAACTCTGGGGCAAGCATCAAAAGGTCAAACATTTCTCCGTCTCTTGGCAGCTTATGTGCTTACTACAAAGCTAGTACTAGCTATGTAGGTAGTACTGCAAGTCTAGTTTGCATAATAAAGACAAGGACAAAGTGATGTCTGCTCACCTGGCTTTAAGCTTGTTCAGTTGGTCCATCTGTTCAGACATCTCGGCAATGGCATCCTGGTGCTTCTTCTTCAGACTGATGATGGTAGACTCCTGCTGGATGGCAGCCTCCTCGAGATCCTTCCTCAGCCTCTGGACCTCTGCTTCCCTCTTCTTGTTCAGCTCCATCTGGGCCGCAGTGGCCCCACTGGCCTCCTCAAGCCTCTCGCCGAGTTCCTCAAGCTCCCTGCTGAGATCTCCCTTCTGCCGTTCAGCCTTGGCCCTGGCCTGCCTCTCGGCCTCGAGCTCCTCCTCCATCTCCTCCACCCTAGCCTGGCTCTCCTTGATGTGTCGCTGCAGCTTGGCCACGCTGGCCTGCTCGGCCTCCATCCTGTCGGTCAGCTCAGCAATCTCCCTCTCCCTGCGCTGCACGCTCGTCTCCATCTCCTTCTTGCTCCTCTCCATGTCTGCCACCATCTCCTGCTGCTGCTTCAGCTCTCCCTCCACCTTTCTCTTCTGCTTCTCCACGTCGTTCTTCATCCTCTTCTCCCTCTCCACGGTGTCCTCCAGGTCATCCATTGTCTGCTCCAGCTTCCCCTTGACCATGTTGAGATGGGAGACCTTGTCCTCGGCATTGTGCAACTCGTCTAGGGACTTGTTGGTGTTGTCCTGCAGGTACTTCTTCTCCTTGGTCAGCTTAGAGATGAGCTCGTCCTGCCTGGCTATGACGTCGTTCAGATTCCTCATGTTGTGATCCCTGCTCGTCTTTTCGGCCTCCGCCTTGGCAATCTGGTCCTCCAGCTGCGTCATATCGTTCCGGATGGTGGACGCCTCCGTCTCCAGAGACCTCTTGCTGGAGGCCAGCTCGTCTCTCTTGGCCTGCTCCTGCTCCAGCTTAGCTCGGTTCTCCATCAGCTGTATCTCCAGCTCGGCCTTCTGCGCCGCCGCCTTGGCCTGCTTCTCCTGGTAGATCGCTAGGTCGCCCTGCTCCGTCTCGATTCTTTTCTTTACCTTTTCCTTGGCCTCCTGGATCTTCTCATTCTCCTCATCCAGCCTCTTTTTCTCGCTCTCCTCGAACTCGACGGCGGACACGGCTGCCTCTGCCGCCTCCTCCAGGATGCGGATCTCCTCCTCGATGTTAATCATGCCGATCATCGGCTTGGTCTTCTGCACCAGCATAAACCAGCCCCAGTTCCTCAGCCTCAGAAACTGGCGGAAGGTCCTCTGCAGCACCGACAGGAACTCCCTGGAAGGATCGCGAGACTCGACTACCTTCAGGAGCTCTTCCATGCTTCCCTTGTTGTTGCTCATTATGCTGGGTGTTTACTCGTTAGTTGGGGAAAGAATTTCTGATTGGAGGGCAAATTCACGATAAAGGAGGAGGAGGGGAAACACACAGAGCCAAGAAAAACGGGGGAAGTAATGCCTTCCAAGTGGAATCAGCAGCTGGATCAGATCCAGCTATAAGCCAGGTCCAAAAGTTGTCTGTAAAGTAATTTCGCCGCCCTCACTCCTTCTCTCCTCTCCTCCCCTCCCCCTCCCCCTTCCCCACCCTTTCCCTTTCCCCCACCTTGCTTTTGCATGTAGTAAGAGATCTGTAGCATCTCCCTCATCCACACACCTGCCAGCCAGCTAGTACTACCTGCGAAAGTGGTGACCTTTATCAATCCCACCCACCCAACTACATAACCCAGCATTTATGGAGACGTAAGTGAGAGGGGAGAGGGAGCAGAAGGATACAAGCAAAAGACATGGAGAAAGGTGGAGGAGAAGGAAGAGGGAGAAAGCTAGTTCTCGTGCTCGAGGGAATGAGATGAGGCATATGACTTCTCTCCTCCTCCTCCTCTTCCTCCTCCTTTCCCCCTTTTTTCGCAGACATGACGGCAGAACTGGCTTTGCCAGCATTCTTTTGAAAAGGTCAAAACACAAGCTAAGAAAGTGTCTAAAAGAGGAATTAAATCCAAAACCTGACTCTCCTACGTAGTAGTGGTAGCTCTCTCACCTCTGCTTGCGCTTTTTCTCATAGACCTTCCTCCTGAGGTGCCCGTAGCAGGCACCCTGGAGGAACCTGGTCAGCTTCAGCACGATGTCATCTCTGACCTCCTCCAGGTATCCGAGGACGCCCGCCCTGAAGAAGATCTTGGTGTGTCCGACCCTGAAGCGCTCCTTGTCGATGAACTCGTTGCAGATAAACTCGGTGGCCTTCTTGGGGTCGCCGGCAGACACCTTGCCGCGGGAGAGGATGGCGTAGCGGAGCATGAAGTCGTGGTAGGGCATCCGGTTAGGGAAGCCCCGCATGCAGATGCGGATGCCCTCGAGGACGCCGTTGCAGGTTAACTGGGTTGGCAATTTGGTAGATTTGTTGTCATTTCTGCACAGTTTTGATTGCAGCTAATATTCGAGTTCTATGTACTGCACTTACACACAAACTAATATCTGGGAAGAATTTGTCCGCCAAACCGAACGTCTTAGGATATTGGTTTTTTTTTTTTCTAACCTGGTGTAAGACCAGCGGTGAGTCGATCTCCCCTGGCATCTTGTTCCCGTTGGGCACGATGCACCTGATAAAGTGCGGCTCCGTCGCGTGCAAGGTGGACATGAGCGAGTCCAGCTGGTTTTTGTAGAAGGAGGAGACGGTCTTGGGTCCGGCGCCCTTCTTCTTCCCCTTCTTGCCCTTGTCCTCCGGCTGCGCGCTCTGCCCGGGGTGGTCGCCAAAGATGTGGACCACCAATGCGTTGGAGCCGGTCTTGAGCAGCTCCACTACGGTGTCATTCAGCGGGTCCTTGTTCTTCTCCAGCCAGCCAGTGAGGTTGTAGGAGACGGTGCCGGCATAGTGGACAATGGCGAAGTGGGCCGACTTGTCATGCTTGGTCGAGGCCTTGGCAAAGTTGCCCGACTTGCCTAGGTGGTTGGTCTTCAGCTTCTCCTCAAAGGTCTTGTCGGTGGCCTTCGGGAAGAGCGACTCTTCCTCCAGGATGGCCAGGATGCCCATGGGCTTCTCAAACATGGTGATGCAGGCCTGCAGATCCATGCCGAAGTCGACCATCTCCCAGTTGATTCCCTCCCGCACATACTCCTCCTGTTCCAACACGAACATGTGGTGGTTGAAAAACTGCTGGAGCTTCTCATTGCAGAAGTTGATGCAGAGCTGTTCGAAGCCGTTGAACTGGAACGAAAAATCAACAAAAAGTGTTACTGTCAAGTCTGACCGATCCTAGCATCATGCTCATCCACCGACCAAGCGCCAGAAACCCGTTTGTCTTGGAGAAAGTGAGAAATCGCACTCAAGTCATCAACGTCTAAACGGGATTTCACAGCGCAAAGTGCCGTTCAAACAAAAGGAAGAAAGGCAATAAACAAAGGAGACCTTGAAGATCTCGAATCCCGCGATGTCGAGGACGCCGATGAAGACCACTTTCTTCATGGAGGGATCCACCAGCGTCTCGTTGCACTTCTCAACCAGGAAACGGAACACCCTGGATGGAATTGTCAGGATTTTTTTTACTGGAGCTAATTTGGGAAAACTGTTTGTGGCCATTGCCTGTCGTAGAGTCCCCGGGCGATGCCGGCCACGGACTGGGTGGACTGATCGATGTTCTGTCCCTTGGTGACCCACTCGGTGCCGACACGGATCTTGGGCTTGCAGTAGGCCCTCATCATGGCCTCCGGGTCAACCCCGACGAGGTCGCTGACCTTGGCAGCCCTTTCCGGGTCGTCCGGCTCGCACTGCTCCTCCCGCCCCTTCTGCTTGAACTTGAGCTCCCCCATGTGCATGACGGCGGCGACGCACTTGTAGATGTTGTAGGTCTCCTCCTCGGTGAAGTGGAGGATGGAGAAGGCGTCGTGGGTAAACTCCAGGTCCTCGTTGTCGTCGATAGACGGGACGGAGGTCTTGCCCTGGCTGACGTAGTGGTAGTCGTAGATGTCGTCGCTCAGGTTGCACTTCTTCTTCAGGTCCGGAACCGCCTTCTGCATCATCTGGTAGAAGATGTGGTAGGACCGCTCGACCTAGTATAACCGACCGGTGTAATGAGGATTGCGAATATTTGAAATTGATTGTTCAAAGGTTGGCATGTACAGTAGTTCTTTTGTAAGGACAACCTCTTGCTGGAAGGTGATCCTCGACTTCTCCAGCAGGTAGGTCTCGATGTCGCAGCCGGCCAGCTTGCCCTTCACGTTGAAGTGGATGCGGATGAACTTGCCCTGCAACGTGACAGTATCGTCAAGTCGACGGTTTCGGACGAAAAAAAACCTTTCTTTTGGCAACAGGTGGAGGTTGATATGGAAAAGAAAATTCACATTTGGTAATCTGAGCAGTCTTTACTACTGGAGTTTTATGTCAGTACCGCTGCAGTACAGTTGAACAAGTTTAAAAACTACACTTTGTGAAGACACTCACGAATCTGGAGCTGTTGTCGTTCCTGGCCGTCTTGGCGTTCCCGAACGCCTCCAGGATGGGGTTGGTCTGGACGATCTGGTCCTCCAGGGAGGCCTTCTTGGACTTCTTCTTCTCCTCCCTGGCGCCCACCATGGCGAAGTACGAGATCACCTTCTTGGTGTTCTCCGTCTTCCCGGCGCCGCTCTCACCCCTGGGTGGAAAAAAAACCACATTCTTTATTTTACATAATGAATTTCCTCATCTTTTAAACTTTTCATGCACGCAATTGGATGAGGGCTCACGATCAAAGCATGCAACAAACGGTTGGTTAGTTTGAATGCCGGACCCAGACCAGACAACTTACGTCACCAGAATAGACTGGCACTGATTTTCTGGAAAGAGGACGGATGGATTTTGTGCATCGTAGCATTTTATACGTACACATGGGAAAACTCAGTGGTTTCTTTAGACTTTTCAGACTGTTTCTACCGACGTTCACGCCCATCTAGAAAACTGGATAGGACAGTTCTAACTAGGTACAGTACAGTTGATATTCAGTCATGGCAACATCCCCGTTATAAAGAAAAAAAAGCTGTTTAGGTCACATGTTTGCCATAATTGATAAGTTTTATTTAGCACAGCCCATGAAGTGTCACGCCATAAACTTGCCAAAACTAAACATCTTGCCACAGCAACTGAATTTGCCATAACGGAATATCGACTGCAACGGAGCTGGAGCAGCAGGCTGAGGTCCCTTCTTGTCTTTTCGGACTTACGTAATGAGCATGCTTTGGTTTTTCTCGCCTGGGGAACAAAAGGCAGATGGGGAGCTGGTAAGAACGAAAGCTGCAGGAGGGTCACTCATACTACGTAGTACAGTAGAACTTCGACATGGTGAACTGGTTGGTCAGCAGCAAAAATGTTTGCAATATTAATTGCTATTCATTATATTCTGTGCAGCTGAAAGTAATAGTACTAAGATTCACTTTATCGACGTTCCCTACATATCGAAGTTCCACTGTAGTGCAACTGTTGTAGTGTGAAGAAAGGGAGAAGAAAGCTTTTCTTCTGTCTCTTTGTTCCCTGTTTAAGGAACGCGCCCAGCAAAGGGGAGAGAGAATGTCGCCAGAATCTTTTTTTTTCCCGCTCTCTCTCGTAATTCTCACGCTCCTATACTACATATACTGGAGTTACTCACTCTGCAGCATCGCCCTGTATGCGCCGTCGGCAATGGCGAAGAGGTGGGGCGGCACCTCGTTGCGCCTCTTGCCCAGGTACAGCTTGACCACCGTGGGCGTGTAGATGGGGAAGCGCTTGTACGGGTTCACCACCACGCAGAACAGCCCAGAGTAGGTCTGCCAAAGATAAACAAAAAAGGGCCAACGTTCAAGTTGACGTAATGGGCCAGAGCTGATGATGTGAGGGGCATTGCTCACGTAGATGAGCTTGCTGGTGTATCTGGTCTTGAGGTTCCACAGGACGGAGGCCTCGTTGAGGAAGGTGAGGTTGGACATGTCCTCGCACTTCTCGAACTTGGGCGGGTTCACCTGGGCGATCTGGTCGCTCTTGAAGGTCTTTTTCTGCACATATAGCATGGATGGGAAGGAATCGCCATTATCTGTGAATATGCTAGTAGTGATTTCTCAATCACACTCATACCTAGGAGGACAGATATTGCAGGAAATAGACAAAGAGGAGAAAGACCCAGTCCACAAATAAATTATAATTGTGGTAAGACGTTCTCCGCTCACCATTACAATCTAGTGGTGTACGGTACATTTCTACCCTAAATTCAGGACTGATAGTCTTTTCTCCATATATGTACACAGGTAGACATTGCCTGGCATTATGGGACATTACGGCAATTGACGAATTATTTGAAATCTGACCTCATGCCCGATCATGACGACGACCTTCTTCCCGTCGTCCGACTGCAGCTGGCTCTCCACGAACCCGCCGTCGCCGTCCGGCGCCCAGTAGGACTTCTTGGCGTCGTACGGCTTCAGCATGTCGGCGCGCTTCATCTCGGTGGACACGTACAGGTAGGGCACCGGGTCAGGGTCCGGCTCGCCGGAGTGGCCCAGCTTCACGTTGCCCGGCATGTTGCTGCTGTCGTCGTCGCTGTAGCTGCCACGAAACTACCTAATTGAAAAGAAGTGTCGCATTTCTCAGAACTAGGGCCTCACGTGTAGGTACAAAAGCTGGAGAGGGCAATTTGGAAACAAATTTTGAGAAGAAAAGTACTGTACTAGACAGAAGAAACTTGAGCCAGAATCTTTCTTCGCCTCCTCCTCGCCTTACCCTATCCCCACACTGGTCCACCCGGCGGAGGAGGAGGCAACTGAAACTCAAGATCAAGGAAGACGAACAAGGCACCTGCTGCCTCCCTTCCCCTCCTGCTCCCACCAGCTGCAAGTAGTAGCAGTACTAATGCAACAACCTGAGCCTGTTCCCCCCCGCCAATCGACAGAAGAGGAGGACGGGAGGCAGCAGGTGCCTTGTTCGTCTTCCTTGATCTTGAGTTTAAGTTGCC
>JAAUYM010045547.1_pt1 | contig 11886 bp, 6 predicted proteins | sample 7278001 | NCBI WGS metagenome assembly JAAUYM01 (sample SAMN14350224, study PRJNA611818) | marine sediment metagenome | isolation source: surface marine sediment (1.8m) | place: French Polynesia: Moorea | collected 2018-08
ACTTGACGAGGCTGCGAGGATTGTCGGCCTGTCAACCTCCCTCGCCCAGTTTTTATAGTCACATCTGTTCGCGTCAGCCCAAAGTGCGAAAAGGTCGATCGAAAGCACGCAGACAAAGAAAGGTTTCTCCTCCCCCGTCCCTCCCTCCCTCTCTCTCTCCTCTGGAGTCGCATCGGCTTTGGCTGTGGTGGTGGTAACGCTTCTTCCTCTTCCTTGTTCTTCTCTCCTCCCCTGGAGTCTTTCTTTGTCCTCTTCTGGACGCAACGGAGGAGGGGGAGAGGGAGGAGGAAGGGAGCAACAACGCACTATGCTGCGCAATTTTCTCCCTACATCTCTCAGCAGTCAGAAATGGCAATTAAACCAGGATCTTTAACGACACCATGAAAAAGCCTTTGGAGAGATCACACGTTTTCTTTGGGTGCTATTGCTACTAGTACACGTACTATCATTTTGTTACTTGTTGCTGTTTTGCTGGCCTGTCTACAGTACTGTAATGGGTTTTTTTGGCTGTGGTTTTTACTGCTGTCTCAATAGGTGCTAAACCTGTTGTTACTACCCATATTGCACTTGAACCATGGTTGCTATTGTTCTGGTCAAATAATTTAGCTGACCATAGCATACAGGGGAAGGCGTTATTGCGGTATTGTAACTGCTGTTGTCCCAGATGTTGCTCTAAGGGTTCAAGTTCCTTCAGTTAATGTTGCCCTAGACGTTAAACCAGAAGCAGTTTTTTCTTATTTGCAAAATCTTGCTGCTTTCCACTTTTACGTACCTCCCTAAATTACGTATAGAAGACTTCTTTACAACTTATAGTTTGTGGGGTTGCTTTCCTCCCGATCAGCGGATCTCAGCGGATCAAAAAAAATCTGCAAGTCTTCTTCCCTGGACTCTTTTGAGTCAGCATCTCGTCAGCTGCGGGCCGTGCAGCAGAAGTCCATGCCGATGGCCCTGGCGACCTTGCCAATCATCTGCGGATGATGATTGACTGGACAAACTGTTGCAAGAATCGATCAGTAGCTCCCATCAGCAGAAGCTGTTCTACGTACTTAAACCGACGAGGTTTAAACCCTTCTCTTAATTTACTACCTCCACTACGTGTCCGCTCCCTCCTCCTCCTCCTCCTTCCTCCTCCTTTCAGCTGCCTAAGGTGGGGTCGGGTGGGAGCACTTCGGGAAAAGAAGAAAAAAAGGAAGCGACTTCTGATTTCACATCTGTTGCACAATAGAATTTTTGCCGTCAATCCGGACCTTTGCTTGATCACTCTGCGCGATGCTTGGTCTTGCCGCCCTCGGTGACATTAAAAAAGATGCCTAGTTTGTTTGAGGTCTCGCTGGGAGATGGAATTATTAATGCTGCAAGCAAAAAAAAACAAGGCTTAGGAGTTGCGAGGGTCTCTACTCCGGCTCTTGCGCCTGCGAGCGCCAAGAACAAAATATTTGGGTAAAAACAGTTTTGGACAAAACTGTACGGACCAAAGGCCAAACCGATACATTCTAGACATTACCTGGGTGGAAATTCATTTCAGTGCGCGTTTTCGCAAGTGCCATTTTTTTCCCCTCCTTCCGCTTCTAATTACGATCATTAGGTTGTAAGTGTTGTCAAGGCAGTCGCACCGTGCAGGTAGGGCCAAATAGGAGCCGCGGATCGCAGTTTTGGCCAGATCTTGGAAAGCTGAAATAGCTGTTACGTATTCGCTAATTTTCTAATTGTGTTGCCATTGTTGCCAGGGTGGCCAGGTGGAGTATTTTATAACCATTTTGGCTATTAGGTATTTCTAAATTGTGTTAGAAAAAACAATTACCTAAAAAGCAGTACTATAGCCCACTTCTGCACAGCTACTAAAGTCTGTGTAACAACTTTGGTTTATACTACTGCTGGAGCCGGGTTGGACTATATTTGGGGTTTGGAGGGCTATTTCAGTTTATCAAGACCTGGCAACCCTGGAAGCATCAGGTTGAAGCAAATATCCAACGTTGCATCGACGACAGTCACACTGACGTCGACGTTGCCTTCCATTACGTGATCGTTATTGTCGAGGTGTCCAGATCCTCCTCAGTCGTCATGGACGGCAACGGGAGGGCGACGAGAAGGCGAGGGTGGAGGGCAGGGGGAAGAGGGGGAGGAGGAAGCAGCCGAAGAGGAGGACAAAACGGAGAAGGAAGAGGAGGAAGAGGAGGGGGATGGAGAGGAGGTTGGATGCGAGGAGGAAGAGGAAGGTGGGGAAGGGGAGGAAGAAGAACTGGGAGCAGGTGGACCTCCAACAGGGGCGACTTGATGCCTCCGCCTCAGCTGTCGCCCTCTCAGTCCGCAGCCCAGTCGACGCCTTCCTCCGAGCTGGCCTCCGCCTCCGCCTCCGCCTCCGCCTCCGCCTCCGCCTCCGCGTTCTCTTCTTCCTCCTCCCAGGTGAGGGTTTGCACGGAGGCCGAGACCAGGAAGTGCCCCTACAGGGCGTGGAACGTGTACCTGCCCATGGAGAGGTTCGGCGAGAAGCGGGAGGTGGCGGAGATGGTGAAAGCGGCCAAGGATTTCCTCGAGAGGAAGGAGATGGACGAGGAGAAGGTGCTGGCGGAAAGGAAGTTCGACCTAGACGCCAGGGAGCTGATGGAGGACCATGGGCTGAAGTGCGCCTGGCCGAGGTTGGAGGCGGACATGGTGGAGAGGGCGGAGGTGGTGTTCGGGGCCTTCGGGCTGGCCAAGCACCAGAGGCTGGTGGAGGAGTTGGGAGAGAACCCCACTGGGGAGAAGATCCCCCTGGTGAGGGCCAGGATAGACGGGTGCGCCAACAACAGGATCGTCCCGCTTGGGGACATGAAGACGAGGGACATCGGCAGGCTGGTGACGGTGAGGGGCGCCGTGGTCAGGGTGTCGGCGGTCAGGCCGGTCTGCTCGTGGCTGGCCTTCGAGTGCGCCCTCTGCCTCACCGTGCAGGCCGTCTACCAGCCGCGGGGCAGGTTCCAGGAGCCGACCAGGTGCGCCGCCGCGCCGCGATGCGCCGGCCGCAGGTTCTGCCCGCGGCGCCAGGACCGCGGCGGCAGCCGCGTGGGCGACTGGCAGGCGGTCAGGCTGCAGGAGGTGTCAGCGCCGGAGGGCGGCAGGGTGCCCAAAACGCTGGAGTGCGAGCTGATGGACGACCTGTGCGATTCCGCTGCGCCGGGGGACGTGGTCACCCTCTCCGGGCTGGTGTGCAGCGCCAACGCGGAAGGGGGCGGCACCGGCGTCGGCTGGGGGCAGGGGGGCAAGGACAAGATCGTCTTTCTCCTCTACGTGAAGGCTCTCTCAGTGAAGAATGAGAGCGGCGGAGGGAGGAAGAGGGGGAGGAGCCCCGGGGGACACGGGGACGACGCAGCCATGGCCAGTGTACCTATCGAGTTTACAGACGACGACTACGAGAACATCAGGGACATCGCTGAGGGGCAGCAGGTCCTCAAGTTGATGGTCCACTCTCTGTGTCCCTCCATTTATGGACACGAACTGGTGAAGGCGGGCCTTCTTTTGGGCTTGTTTGGAGGTGAGGTGCAAATACGAGCCAGATCCCACATTGGACAAAAATGACATTTACCATGTACTGTAATCATCTTCCTTTCCCATCAGGTACCTCCAGGTACCAGTTCGATAAAACTCACATTCCTGTTAGAGGAGACCCACACGTAAGATGCCTGACGCTGGTAGTAGCTAATCGTTAATCGTTAAAACAGGTCCATCACCCACCCACCCACCCACCCTTCCCAGGTTCTAGTTGTGGGCGACCCCGGCCTGGGGAAGTCGCAGATGCTGACGAGCTGCGCGTCGGTTGCCCCCAGGGGAGTCTTCGTCACGGGAAACACGACCACCTCCTCCGGGCTGACGGTCACGCTGTCCAAGGAGAGTGGGGGAGACTTCGCCCTGGAGGCGGGTGCCTTGGTCTTGGCCAACCAAGGTGAAGAGCAGGGTGTATTTTTAATTGCTGCACCTTACTGTTGATTTTCTTATTTTACTGTTGATTTTCTTTCTTAGGGGTTTGCTGCATCGACGAGTTCGACAAGATGTCGTCCCAGCATCAGGCGCTTCTGGAGGCCATGGAGCAGCAGTCGGTATCCATCGCCAAGTCTGGCGTCGTCTGCACCCTCCCGTCTCGCACCGCGGTCCTGGCCGCCGCAAACCCGGTGGGAGGACACTACAATCGGGCCAAGACCGTGTCGGAGAACCTGAGGCTCAACCCGGCCCTCCTGTCGCGCTTCGATCTCGTCTTTATCCTCCTTGACCGACCGGACAGCGAGATAGACGGGCTCCTGTCGGACCACATCGTCAGGCTGCACGCCAGCCGCAGCGGAAGGGGCTTCTTTCCTGCCGCGACTCCCAGCAGGACGGGGGATCACAGGGCCTTCTCAGTCTGCAGCAGCCCGGCCAGCCTCTTGTCCGTTGCGGACACCTTGCTAGACCGCCTCAGGCGTCGCCCGAACGAGACGATCGAACCGGTTCCCCCGGACCTGCTGAGAAAGTACATCGCCTACGCCAGAGCGTGGACATCGCCCTCCCTGGACGACGGCGCCAGGCAGGTGCTGCAGGATTTCTACTTGGAGCTCCGCCGCCAGTACCACGGTCCCGGCCCGAGCGGGGACTGTGTGCCGATAACGCTGCGACAGCTGGAGTCGCTCATAAGGCTGACGGAGGCTAGGGCCAGGCTGGAGATCAGGCAGGTGGCGACGGCGGAGGACGCCCGGGACGTGGTGGACATCATGCGAGCGTCCATGGCAGACACGCTGTCCACGTCCAACTCCTCGCTGGACTTCTCTCGCTCCCTCCACGGGTCAGGCACGTCTACGAGGGGAGCGGCGAAGAAGTTCGTGGCCGCACTCCAGCGCCACGCCGAAGCTACGAGAAAGAGTACCTTCTCCGTCCAAGAAATGAAACATGTGCTCTCTGCTTGTGGCGCAAGGGTGGCGAGTTTTGTCGACTTTCTAGACTCGCTCAATACTCAGGGCTTTCTACTGAAAAAATCCTCAAACATGTACCAACTTCTTATAGCAGACTATTAAGCAAATCTGTGCTTCCTGAACATGTTGAAAAAAAAATAGGATAAACTAAAAGTTGGGACATATTCGAGTTCATATTAACGCCATTTAATTACGAGTTACATCGGTGCCTGTGCCATGTTTGTTACATTGCCGTCTTTTTCCCAAATCGCCAGTCCATTTCCCCTACCTGTTTAAAAAAGGAGGGCAGGACGGTGAGCCTGCGATGTCTTTCTTCAATCTTGTGCTTCTCTTGGTTTGCCTCCTCAGAGTTCTTCTCCGTCAGTGCTTTCGTCACCTTTCTCCAAAGTCTCCGAGATTCCAGCCAGTCTTGATCAGCCACTGTCCGACACTGCTTGACCATGGACGGCAGAGATCCGAGATCGATCAGCATGCTGCGCTTCTCATCGTCGTCGTCGATGTACACTTTATCGTTCCACTTCCCCGCGAAAGAGAGGATGGACTTGTCTTCCTTCTTCACCTTTCCTTCGATCTTGAATCTGTCCTCGTCTTTGTGGGGCTTCTTAAATTCGACCACTGCACTGTAACCGGAGTCGCTTTCGATGCTCGCCTCCCCCGTGAAGTCGAGCTGCGGCACATCCAGCACGTTGCTGCAGTAGGCGTCGGGAAACGAGATCCTGTACCTCTCCTCGTGCACACAGTCCTTAATTTGCACCGATCCTTCGTGCTTCACCTTGACGCCCTTAAGGGGCGTCAGAGAAAATTTTAGGTCCGGCTCCGCCTTCGCGTACATCGTGGCGTAGACCTTGACACCGGCTGCCGGGCACTCCGCGTAGAAGGCAGATATGGGCGGATGGTGACTGACCTGCTCTCCGATCACGTTCATCTGGTTGGCGTCCGCCGGCAACAGGCCGGTCTGATCGTCGGCGCGCATCCTCTCCCCCTCCTTCCTGTGGGCGTCGGGAGTGGCGCTCTCGTCGGTCTTTTTTCTCTGCTTCCTCAGTCGCATGAGCGACAAGGGCTTCGCCTGCGCGCTGGCGGAAACGTTCTTGTCGACGTCCCACACGCAGCGGAAGTACTCGCCCAGCACCGGGTTGAAGGGCTTCCTGGCCAGGTTGTTTCTTCCCCTCATTTGCAGAAAGCCCGCCAGGAAGGCCTTCACCACCTGCACCATCCGCTCCTGGGAGGAGTCCAGCTCGGTGATCCCCGCCAGGAGGTCCGGACGCAGGAAGTCGGCGAACGACTCCACCGCGCTCCTCGGCTCCAGGATGAAGGCCGGCAGCGCGATCTTGGAGATGTCCGTCGTCTTCTTCGTGATGATCTCGTGCAGCACGTGCCTCACCATGCTGTCGTCAGTGGAGATCTTGGGCGGGTCCCAGTTGCCGGGGTTCTCGTACATCTCGTCGTAGTCGAAGTCCTCCAGGAGCTCCTCCTTCAGCGTCTGGCGACGCGGTTCGATGGTGGACGACGACTTCGTGGTGCGCTTGCTCTTCTTCGTGCGGTCGCGGCCCACCTTCTGCCTTCCTCCTCCTCCTCCCTCTCCCTTTCTGGGTGGAGGATGATGTCTCGGCACCGACTTGCCGTACATCTTCAAGGGTTTCTTGGGCGCCTCGGCCTCCCCGCTGTCGTCGGCTTCTCCTCGTCTGCTCGGAGAAGGGCGCGTAGGAGGGGACTCCACGTCCCTGTCCTCGCCGTCCTCGCCTGCAGTAGACGATTTGGCGGTGCGCCCACGCTTCTTCGCGTCCTGAGCGGGAGCACGCGGAGAAGGGGACTCCAAGTCCCCGCCGCCTGCGCCGCCTGCGCCGCCTGCGCCGCCATCGTCCGCGTCGCCGTCATCCGCTCCACCGCCACCCCGACTGGTGCCAGACTCGGACAACGGCTTGCTCGACTCTCTCTTTCTGCGTAATTTTGCCGTTGCCCCTGGCCTCGAGGTCACGTACACCACCGCCAGCATTGCGAGGAAGAACGCCCCGAGGATGGCGAAGCCCGCGACGACTCCGACAATCAGGGGCGCGGGAACCCCTTCTTCCGTTTCGACGTAAAGGTCCCTCTGCCTCGGAGACGCCTGCACGCGGTCCACGAGCGGGTTGGTGGAGTACGGCATCTCCGAGGCATTCAGATGCGGGATAGCAGTCGTGGATGATGACGAACTCACCATTGATGCTGTCAGTCATTACTTAATTTAGAAATGGAGTGGATTTCCCGTAAAAAATATATTGATTGAAAATGCTGGGAATTTACGTGCGGCAAAGTTGATGGGAAATAATGGCTGCAATTTTGTCGGGGGACGGGTCGAGTTGAGTTGAATGGATTGTTTGCTACTCGGATCGATTTGTTGGGCTGAAAGTCGGGCTGGGTTTTGGGTTTGGTCGTGGGTCTACGTACTTAAAGAGTGCTTGAGATCGAGTCAACCGTCGGGTCGGGTTCAGCCGGAAGCCATCTCTAAACGCACTTTTTTCCAAGTTCGGAGCTTAAGGCAAAAAAAAAAGCAATGTACGTACGGAAACCAGCAAAAATCGGCAAACAAGAATCCACATTCCAAGCATAACGCTTGAGATCTTGAAAAAGAGGTCTTGGAGGGAGGACAACTGTGCGTAGCACTGTAGGTAGTTAGGTACATACGTAGTATCACAACGTATAGTACGTACTGGACAACAGAAGCAGGAGAGCTTGCTATACAAAATAGTCGTTGAGTTATCTTTTTATATTTGCTTAATTTACGTTAAATTCCTCCCCCCCCCTGAAGCAAACTGTTTTTAAGGTCGAAAATTCGCGTATTGCCTATGAGCTGAAATCATTCCTCTCTGTATCAGCATCACGAAGGCGTTGAGCATGGAAGTTGAACAGGCGCGGTGGCCAATCCAGTGGAGACCGTAGCACCCGTGGGCCGAGAATCAGTCGGAAGGAACCACCAGGGTGGCGCGGTCGCTCTGGCAGCAGCTACACACGTGGTTGGGTGGTTGGGTGGGTGGTGGAGAAAGAAAGATAAAGTTACGAAAATTGATGTGGACGACATGACAAAGAAACCCTTGCATTCTTACTTATGTACATGTATACGATTTTTTCCAATAGAGGATTTATAAAAAAAATTATATGGGAAACCACAAGTTTTTCTTTTACCTCCAGATTGCCCTCTCGCAGGGGTCAAGTCTTGAGACGGCGATGCCGAAGGCTTGCTCCAGGGTGATTTGCGTCTGCGCCGCCGCCCTCCCCGCCAGCAGCACGGTCGCCACAGCCAAGAAGAAGAAGGAGGTGCTCGTCCTCATCGTGGTCAGAGTTTAGTCGGGCTGCGTGTTGAAAATAAAAAAGGGAATGAGACTTCCCAAACTTTGGGAATGGGAAAAAATAGAGAACAAGTGAGGGGGGGGGGAGGAGAGAGGGGGAAAAAACTTGAATTCCCCGTACGCTTGTTTTCCTTCCCTGCAGTCGGATCCAGTGCTGGATTCCTCTCTCGATCTTTCTGCTAGGCTGAGTTTTTCGCAGCGCGGCCGGGCGTCTCAATCGGGAGGGAGGAGAGGGGGGAGAGAGAAGTCGACACGGTGTCTTGCCACGCACGGACTGCTGTGGAGTGGTGGTCTGGAAAACTCCGTGAAAATAGTAGTGTTGGTGGATGCATCAACCCCACTTTTAATACTTGTAAAGTCGCTTAAGTCATGCGTAGTATAGCAAAGCCGGGCTGTTTTCGCACCAGTTTAGTTCAAGTGGGAAGAAGCAGGCATTCAAGTTTTCGGACCTTCTCTCTCTTCAGCGGAGTCCCCCCCCCCGCCTGCTAGTGTATAAGGAGAACTCCCAATGTCTCCTCTCTCTCTCTTTCTTTTCCAGAAATTGTTGCAGGCACACGCAACAGAAGGAGAATGAGGGGGCGGTCGACCATGAAAGGGGGGAGAGGGGGGGTGGGCCGGTGATCATGCCCAGGCACTATAATTGGAGTGGCTTGGTTTCAACTTCTTTTTTTTTTGGGGGGGGGGGAGTTGCACGTCCGCCCGGAGCAATGGATCTTTTGGATTCCGAGCCTTCGGCAAATTGTGCGTAAACTGGTTGGCGTTACCTAACTAACGTCGCTTTGGCTCTCTACTACTACTACTACTATATCTCTTACGCGCATTACACTCGAGCACTAGTATAGTACTCGCACAGGAAGTGGCTCCTCTGCTCGTCCTGAGTCAAGTTAGTACACACACACACCACACAAGGACGTTTCATTGTAGCTGAACGCTTTTGACACAGTCACCCCATTTTTGGCTTATCATTACGAAGAAACGCACCACTTGAACTGAGCTAAAAATTACTCTCTTACCCGTACATTACATGTAGTTAACTACATTGGTAAATAACAAGTTCACACCTTTAATCTTTGACAGTTTTTTTATTTGGTTCCGAGGTAAATTAACAGTCCGATATGTCTGTCCCTTACATAGGAGTAAAACAAAATTATTTTCCAGGAAAGAGTAGGTGGGAGGGGCGGGGGGAACTTAATTCTCAACGCTGTCACGATGAAAGCTCGGTGTCTTTAGACGAGTTTCAGTTGAAGGAGAGAGAAAGAGAGAAAGGGGTCTGGGAAGAAGAGATGCAAGGACGCAGTTAGTTGTAGTAGTGTACAGTACCGAACCGAGGTCGTTACAGTGGCGGAAATTCTCGATATTCTTGCACACGATGAGAGGGAAGGAGGAGGAAGGGAGGGGGAGAGAGTGCTGGAGTTCCGTGGTGGTCCCTCCTCCCTGATCCTCCGCCTTCTTCCCGAAAGCGTACGTACTATTATGTTTGGCTGCTGCTGCTGCTGCTGCTGCTGCTGCTGCTGTACGGGTGTCTGTGTGTGGCACTGGAAGAACTCGGATTTGCTTTACTTTGATATGGAAAGAGGGGTTGACGTCGATCGGATAATTTAAGGTTGCAATTTGTCTGTCCTCGAAACTGTCTCATTTGAAAGCTGCGTAGTCGCAAGGCCGGGAAAGACGTCGGAAAAAAAAAGAATCCGAGTAAGTGGCTAGAACTTCTGCTTCTTGCAGTAGTATGCAGTATGTCGTAGTAGAGTGTCAGGAAGTAGCTATGTTGTAGTAATGGTGATAGGCAACATCAGGGTAGCAGGGAACAAACAAGACTCCCCAAGACTGTTAGGTAGTAGGTAGGTCACAAGTCTCATGTACACTGTATGTACTAGAACGCGTTTCGGCACCGGGAAAGAGCGAATCTCGTCGCATCATGGCGTTCTTCTTTCTTGTTCCACCCACACACTAGCAGGTGGTGGTAGTAGTAACACGTTTAAACACACACCCAAACATACACACACCCAGACACACACACGTTGATGTTTGACAAAAAAAAACTCAGTCATCATAAAAGCACGTTAAACATATTGCTGATGAGCCCATCATCATCTTCCTCTCTCCCTCCCTCCCTCCCTCCTCCTTTTCCCATACTTGTAACATTGCGAAAAAGCCAAAGTTGCTATCTGCTATATTGTAGTGCTTGTGCACTGCGTAGTGGAGTACTTTTGTGGTTTTGTAGGTGGAGAAATGAGCCGTCTTCTGAAAGGCCGAGAACTAAGATCGAGAATTAAGACCGGGTGAGGAAGAAGAAAATCCATTAAGGGCTCTACATATTGACGCTGACCAGACAGAAGAGAAATTAGTAAGAGATGGGAGGAAAAAGAAACAAGCTCTGGTTAATCTTAAAGAAAAAAAACGTCATTTGGGCCCCAAGTCACTCTTCTTGCAGGATGTGAGGAGGAGGAGGAAGAGGACGGGAAGAAATAGGGGGGATAATGACAGCTTAGTTACGAGTACCACTAGCACAACTACACGTGGTGTGTGTCTTCTTCCAGGCGTTGGTTTTTTATGGGGGGGGGGGAATCCTGCTCCCCGCCACATTGTCTTCTAGTAGACATTCCACCTTCTGGCCCCTGACTGTGGGAACGCGGGAAATTTTTTGAAAAAAAAAAATAAGGGAATCAAGAGAGATGGGTGGTATTGTTTTTATTAATCAGAGTGCCCCGAGTGTTGGTCTGTGGTTGATATTGCACTTCCTTCGTCCGTCGCTCCGTCGTCGTCGTCGCGCCCGCACTTCAGATGAGGCACTCTGATTCCGCGTCTCATAAACCTGTCCGCATGTTCCTGTAGAAGAGGGAGGGGTCCTCCGACTCCATGGCCGCCAGGTGCGGGTTCACCTGCACCTGCTGCTGCTGCTTGCGCTGTTTTTGGGCGCCCGGGGACGGCGACGTCGGCGAGGCCTCCCGGGAGAAGGTGATGAACGTGGCCCCCGCGAAGTGCGCTCCGGCCGCCGCCGTCGCCGACGACGACGCCGCGCTGCTGGGGCTCTCCTTCAGCGTGGGCAGGTGCGGCTGCTGCTGTTGTTGTTGCGGCGGCGGCGGCGGCGGCGGCAGCGGCGGAACCACGGCCACGAAGCCGCCCGTCGCGCCGCCGTCGACGGCGATGATGCGGTTCTTCGCTTTCGTGTTGTAGTCCACCTACATAGGTTGAGAAAGAGAAAAACCTAAATTACCTTTCTGGTTTAGTGGTGGTCGGCATCGGTCGCCACCGCGTTGACAATTTACTGCTTATTGGTTGCACTCTGCCTCCTTCCTTCCTTCGTCTTTGCATGGCGGAAATGTTTGCACACTACTCTTAGTGGCGGTTGCATTTCCTCCCTTTCCCTTTTTCTGTCCTTGAAGGTGAACGATCCCTTTTTCCTTTTCCTCCTCCTCCCACCCTCTTCCCATTCGCCAGCTCGCACAATTCTCTTTGCTCTGCTTTCTCCTCCCCTTGGATTACTCCTGGGAATAGGCCATGTGAAAACTATCAGTTACCATTTGCAGAGTTATTGAGCCGCCCGCGTTGCGAATGGGACAGTCAAAGAAGACCTTGGGGAGCTGTTACTCAGTCGGAGCGAGGTGGGGGAATTTGAAAGCTCCGGAAGAGGTGGCGGGGGGCAAGGGGGG
>JAAUYM010105585.1_pt1 | contig 11884 bp, 10 predicted proteins | sample 7278001 | NCBI WGS metagenome assembly JAAUYM01 (sample SAMN14350224, study PRJNA611818) | marine sediment metagenome | isolation source: surface marine sediment (1.8m) | place: French Polynesia: Moorea | collected 2018-08
CCGAAAAAGTAAACAACCAAATGTAAACAAACTTGACATGGAAGCGAAACGACTGACTATACTACTGTGTGTACAGAGAATCAGGGGGAAAAAAAGTTGTTTCCTCGATGATTTCTTAAGAGCTTGGCAATCAAACATGGGCAAGGGGGTGCGGCATACTCTTATTTAGGTAGTGCCCCTAGACAGCCAAAATTGCAGTAAAAATATTAATCTTTTTTTTTTAACTTTTTCCCTCCAAAACCATCACCACCACCCCAAAAAACCAGGAGTCTTACTCCCCCAAAAACCAGATCAGAATTCTTAACCGGCCCACGCCCACAAATCCTCTCCACAGGTCGCGCGCCCGCCCTCCTCGACAGCCTCGACCAGGCGCTGCTGACGGCGCCGCTGTTCGTCCTGCTGGAGGTCATGTTCTTCTTCGGCTACAGGAGGGGCTTCCACGCCAGGATGATGAAGCAGGTCGAGAAGAACATCCAGGAGTTCCGCAAGAGGAAGAGTCATTGAGCGCGCGGCCAAAAAAAAAAAAACTTGCGTGCGCTTAAATTGGGGAATGGTGGTCAGCGATCAAAGATGCTACATGTAACTCGGGATACCTTTTATTATCATTTCTTTTAATGCGGAAAGGGGGGGAGGTTGTTGAAAAAAAATACAAGCCTAAGTACTCAATAGCTCGTGTTCTCTCTCTCCTTTTTTTTTTTATCTCTTTGTCCATAAAAATTATCACTATACTATGACACGCCATCTCTTCAGAGATAAGACTTCTCCAGGATGTGGGAGTCTCCGGGGACAACTTCGGGCTTCTTCGCCGACCCTGGACTGAGCAGGGCCGGCGTGTGGTCCAGGTTGATCCGGGGCAGGGAGAAGCTGGTGTGGTACCCGTATAACGGCTCGGAGGCCTTCCTGCCCTCGCTGGGCGGCGCGTGGACCTCCACCTTCACCTCGGCGGCGTCTGCGCCGCCTTCTTCCTCGTTCTCTCCCCCGTCGTCCGCCTCCTCGCCGTCCTCCTCGCCCCTTGCGGATTCGTCGCGGGCCGCGCTCGCCTTGAGCTTCGGCTTGGGCGGCGGCGTCGCCGTCGCCGTCGCCTCCTCCTTGTCCGCTGGCGCCGCCTCCTCCGTCCCCAGGATGGGCGACGGGTTGCCCACCGGGACCGTCGGGAGCGGTTCTGTCTGCTCCTTGAAGCTGCCGCCGGGGCCGCCGCCGCCGACGGAGGCGCGGCGCCTGTCGTCTCCCTTGGTCCCCTTCTGCGCGCCCCCTCCGCCGCCGGCCCCCGACCCGGTCGTCGACCGGGTCGGGCCCCAGTTGACGTTCCAGTAGTCCTGCGCCGTGGCCCTGGACACCTGCCGCAGCCGCTCCAGCTCCTCCTGCAGCCCCATGGACGCCGACCCGTCCAGCTTCAGCTCCTGCAGCAGCCTGAGCAGGTTCTGCGCCAGCCCGACGTACATCCTGCACTGTCCGTCCGCGCGGAAGTCGTTGGACTTGGCGGCCAGCGAGAGGAAGTGCCCGGTGAAGAACTCGAGGACCAGGCGGCCGCGGCTCGGGTCCAGCTCCGACACCGTCAGGTTGAGGTCGATGCCGCCGGGGCCCCCGCCGGCGTCGGTGGCCCCGCTGCCCGCCGACTGCTGGGAGGCGCGGCGCTCTTCCGCCTTCCGGCGCAGGAACTCCCGCCTCATCCGCTCCTGCGCCGGGTCCGTGCGGGCCTGCCGCTTCAGCTCAGCAGCTCGACGATTTCTAGAATATCATCATCTTCATCATCATCGTCATCATCATCGTCATCATCATCATCCAGGTCGTAGGTAGTACCTTTCAAATGCGTTATCTCTGTCTCCCGCCTTGGATCGACTCCCTCCTCCGGACACCTGGAGCAGCAGCGGGTTGAGCATGGCAAGCGTCTCGTGAGTGGTCAAGATGTCGTACAGCCTGGAACACAGAGGAAAACAAAAAATGCAGTCTCAAGCATCAGAATTGTCACTGAGGACACCGCCCACCTGTCGATGTCCACGAGCGGGTAGAATCCCCTGTCGCAGTGGAGGCGCTTGATGGCCACCATGAGGTAGGGGACGGGGTTCTCCTGCAGGCGGTGGAAGCGCTCGTGGGCGTGCGCCAGCTTGTGCCTGGGCAGCGAGTCGAACAGGTTCTCCTTGGAGACGAAGTAGTTGCCGAGCCTCTGGCGCTTCAGGCTGGCCTTCATCTCCCGCAGCAGCAGGACCAGGTTGTCTCCCAGCCTCTCCTCCGTCCACATGGCCGGGTTTTTCTCCACCATCCAGTAGAACTGGTGCCTGGGGGGCGGGGAGGGGGGGCGGGTGCGATGTGAGCAACAACAACAACAGCAACAGCAAAGGTATCCGCGCCAACGACCCCCACCCCGCACCTTATGTGCAACGACTCTATCGAGTTGACGGAGTTGGACTCCTCCAGGTGGGCCTTCCAGAGGAGCAGCGCGAAGAGGAAGCACCTGACCTTCGGGTGGTTGAGGTTCCTCTGTATGAGCCCCTCCAGCTTGGTGAAGTGTATCCTCCACTGGATGCCGGCCTCCCTGGCCTCCTCGGCCGTCAGCTTGCCCTTCTTTGGCTCCACGAACCCCACCGGGACCAGGTTGCACCCGATCTGCTGGGCCTGGGAGACGATCTCCCTTGACGGCCACTGGTAGATCGTACCGGTGCGCTTGTCTCTCACCTGGAAATTGAGAGGGTTTATATACATGTATATATATATATATCTTGCTATACTTGTCCCGGTGTGGTGCAAATTTTTCCTAGATTTTCATAGCAATATTGCTAATCTTGTTGCTGCTGCCCAAGCAGATTTATGATCGGATTTCGCCTCTTATACACCTTTGGTCTCGTCTTGAGGTACCACTCGATGGCCTCGTTCGGCCAGAAGCCCACCTCCACCGTGGGGACGAAGTCCAGCCAGGCCTCCTTGGCCACCCCGCTGCCGTCCTCCCCCTCGCGCTCCTCGCGGCACATCACCCGCGGGGCCAGCAGCCTGGCGCCGCTGGTCAGGTGCCCCTTCCCGATGCGGCGCGCCACCTCGTAGAACTGGGTGGCGAAGTGCTGCATGAAGTGCCGCGAGGAGAGGTACACCCGCGACTCCGTCCCCCCGTCCTCCTCCCGACCGAGGTACCTCGGGTAGGGGTCCAGGGCGGCGCGGCGGCCGTCCTCCCCGTCGTAGTCCTCCTCCCCCTCGTCGCCGTCGCCGCCCCTCACTGGGACGTCCACCCTCTTGAAGCACCTCGGGGGCAGCGCGTTCCGCCTCGGCAGCCTGAAGCCCAGCCCGACCGCCACGGCGTCCTGCAAGTTCTTCGGCCTGCTCATCGCGTAGCCGTACCCGTCGTCCTCCATCGGGTGGTAGACGGGCTCCTTGGGCCTCAGGTGCGAGGAGGATGCGTGGGCGGCGGCGGACCCGGCGGAGGAGCCCCCGGGGGCCAGGGCGGGCATCCTCTCGTTGGCGTTCCCGCGCCTGTTGCCCGGGCCGCCGCCCCCCTGCTGCGGGCTGTTCTGCCTGGTCAGCACCGGGTCCGAGTTGGCGTGCTGCGGCTGCAGCCTCTGCCCGCTCCCGGCCCCCATCCCCAGGGGTGGCGACGACCGGGTGAGGGAGCCTCCCCTCCCTCCCAGGGTGGGCGTCCGCTGCAGCCTTCCCTCGATCTCCCTCAGCAGGTCCTCTCCCCTCCTCGGGCCGAGGCTGTCGTCGTCCGTCTCCTCCTCGTCCTCGTCCTCCGTGATGGCGCCCGTGCTGATGCTCATCACCTGCTGCTTCTGCATCTTCAGCCTCTCGGCCACCGGGGTCGGGAACCGATCGTACAGGATGTTGTCCCTCCCCTTCGTCGCCGAGGGCGCCAGCGCCGGCGCCGGCGCCGGAGACCCGGCGGCGACGTCGCGCCGGTAGACCGGCGACCCCGGCCTCTGCGGGGAGATCCCGCCCACCGGGCTCCGGACGTCGGAGCCCTCCGGGACGAGGTCGTCGTAGTCGTCGACGCACTTCAACTTGGCGTAACCTTGAAAAATATGCGAAAAGGAGTTTGAAATTTTTTTTCTGTGTTCCTGATCTCGAAGTAGTAAGAGCAATTAATTTCCCTATCACCAAATTTCGACGCCTTCTCCACGCAGGTCCGGTAATTGGGCTGCTCCACCGTAGAGTACTCCATGCTCCCGTTCACAAGGCGCTCAAAGTCCTTGAAATGGGGGGGGGGGGGGAGGGAGGGGGCCAATTAGCAAATTGTAGTAATACAGTAGTACATAGTACACAAATGAGACTGATTTGCACATTACGTGACACGCGCGCACGCACGCACACACACGCACACCTCCTTCCTGAAGGTCTCCACGAAGTAGGAGGCCATGTAGTACTCCGTGGGCAGCAGCTGCTCCACCACCTCCTCCTGCTCCTTGGACCTGAAGCCGACGTGGTCGAGGATCTTGTAGAACATGGCGTCGGAGACCACGGCCTTCATCCGCATGTCCGCGATCGCCTCGCGCATCTCGTCCTCGGTGTCGACCTTCAGGTTCCGGAACTGCTCCTTGTCTCTGCGCGGTGTGGGGTGGGGCGGGGCGGGGGAGAAAGTGCGCAGGCTTAGTCACGACCCCAACGCCCTGTGCTGAGTTGCCAATGTGGCGACACCCTGTACCATGTGTGTGTGTGTGTGTGAGTCAAACATCTTGTCACCCTTCATGACGGCGGTTAAGAGTGGCTCTCCCATCAAACGTCCCCTGCTCTCCCTTCATCACCCACCCACCCCAAAGGGTTCAACAATCTGGACGGATTTCTGAGAAAACTTTGTTTAAACTTCCACTTGATTGATCCCAAAGGTATTTACTAGCTGTCACATGCTTGGTACAGTTTTTTTTATCATCCTGTTGGCAACAAAATTTTCCTCTGCGAAAAGGCAACCTGTTCAAATAGTAACACCACACTGTACATACGTAGTAGCACAGTACGTACCAGGTAAATTATCCCAACCGGACAGTCGTCACGGTAAATTCGATACCTTTTTTTTTCGCCTATGTAGTAAAGCTGTCGTACAATAATTCTTATTTTTGACTGCCCTACATGGCAACTTTGCTTTTGCACGTTTAACTAATGCCTTGTACACTGTACTGTACCGTGTGAAAAAAAAATGTGAAGTTTTAAACGTGTTATTACGTTTGAGATACGTCAGATGTGTGTGCCGTCGATAAAGGGTGCATGTCTGGTCGGGTATTAGACCTAACAAAGGACCTCATACACGTTCTATGTAAGCCAGAGGTCTTTCCGAGCTTGCTGCATTCCAAGAAAAGCAAATCTCTGATGCTGCACAACAACCCGACGGGACTTTTAAACTCACGAGCGTAGCAAATTTATGAAAAAAATATATGACATACACAGTATGTGGTATTCTAATGACATGTTCCATTGCAAGTTTAAAGCTGAACTTGTTACGCTCGTAAGTTTAAAAGTCCCGTCGGGAATGCAAGTTAGTCATGCTCTAGGGCCCCGGAAGTCAGCAGTGATGTACCTGGGAAGCAATTACTGCTTGTGTTCTAGGTACGGCACGTCCGTGGTAAAAACTGAAATCATCATTTTAGTAGCTGGGTGTGTTTGATGAAGTATACATTATATGTAACGTGGCAAATATCTTGAGAGTATTTAAAATACAAAAAAACTTCTACAATTTACCAAAAATTGTGTTGGATTGGGAAAGGAAGTTGTATTCGGTTTGTTTTTGGTTTTTTTAATAGGCAATATGTACAGTACTACTGTCCATGGGTCAGGTAGCCTCCTCCTACCTGTCGAAGTTCTTGAAGAACTGGACCGAGAGCAAGAGGAGGTTGGCCAGGAACTGCGAGGGCTCCCTGAAGTACGAGTCCCTGAGCGCCTCGTAGTTCTCCCTCTGGGTCTCCCTCTCCAGGGCCTCGAAGTCGATGGCGCCGCTCCTCCCGTAGATGGGCGCCCTCTGCTGGGAGGAGGAAGGGGCGGACCGACCCTGAGTCGTCTCTTGCTGCTGCTGCTGCTGCTGCTGCTGTTGCTGCTGCTGCTGCTGTTGCAGTCTCGTCGTCGACTCGTCCTCCTGGAAGGAGACCCTCCGTTGCACGACGCTCCCGTTGGGCACGGAGAGGGTCGTGGGAGACATCTTCTCCGCCTTCCCCTCCTTGCAGCACCCGCTCCCCATGCTGGTCAATCAATCACTGCTGCTCAGCACACACCTCTCTCCTCCCTCCCCTTTTTCCTGGTCCTGAATCTTCATCCCTCGAGCTTCCAGCCTCCTCCATATGAATTTCCTCCTTCACACACACACACACAGACAATAAAAAAATTGTCAAACTTTTTCGGGCAAATGCTGTAGGTATATCTTATCGGTCGATGAGCAAGAGCGCGCGGGCGGCGATTGAGTCTGACATGAAGAGAAAATCTAATCAGGAGGTGGGGGGGGGGAGAAAAGTAAAAGGACCCGACGGGACTTTCAGAGTTACGAGAAGGTGACATATTCTAAAAGACATGTTCTAGTACGCATAGTATCAGGTAGAACATGCATGTTTCAATGTGCAAGCACTAGTTTTGCCAACCTTAGTTCCTCCTGAGAGTGGCCACAACTCGCGGTGCCTAAACTTGGGCCTCCCTTCTCAACAAAACAGAACGCAGACAAAGCATGCTACGTTTCTCCTGGAAAGTGTCCCGTCGGGCAGGGTCGCGTCCGGTTTCGCTATATAATTCGACTGCATGCAGCTCTCTTTTTTTTCTCTCTCTCTTTCTCCAAGAGGAGGGAGGGAGGGAGGGGAAGATTATGGGAGATTCGACCTTCCACCAGCTCTGTTTATCGCCGCGCGCAGGACCTCTTTATTGCAGTTTATCAGACAGCAGGAGGGAGATGAAGAGAGTGAGTGAGTGGCCCATGTACTAGTAGGTAACTGTGAACATTTTGTGGCATTTTTTTTTTTATCAAGGTTTGTCTTGGGAAATTTGCTCGTCTTTCCCCCATATGAGAAAGGGCTGAGGATGAGAGGAAACAGATTTGCTTTTCCCGTCAACTCAAATGCATCCATAGGTAAAGTCTTGAGCAGCAGTCTGACCCCAGTGGGCGGACATTCCATTAAAGATATCAGTGCTGCACTGTACCTAGTGTGTGTACAATGATTATGACAAAGGCTGAGAAACTTCAAGAAAAAAAAATATTTTTTTAATCAATTGCTTTCCCAAATTTTTTTTTCTTTCAAAAAATTACTTGGAATAATTTTGATAAGCACTGGATGGCTGCATCTTCCGTGACACGATTCTATTAATCCCACCAGCAAGCAATAAATTCTTTAAACAAGGCTCGTGTGCCCTCCCCACCCTCCAGCTGCGTGGAGAAAAAAAGTGCTGTGTGTGTGTGTCAGTTCGTTCGCTACAGGTCCCTATTTCTGACAGCGACAGCCCCGACCAATATTGCCGAGGTATCAACGAGATAGCATGAGGTAGCAATCAGACTTAAACGAGGGTAGAGTGACAATTTAACCTTGATATACCTCAGTGCTACCTCTGGGAATTGCTGATAGGTAAAAAAAAAATGTTGCTCAATAGTCTCAATTACGTCTGATCCCTACCTCAGCGTCTTGCCGCTGAGGGCGCCAGTATATTGGTCGGGCATGAAAGAAAGAAGGAGAGGGAGTGGAGGGGGAGGGGGGGGGAAGGGGGTGCAGTTCAAAAGGAAAGAGTCATTTAAGCCCCGTCATCCTGTAGGTAGTACCACACTATGTAGTTGTATATGATGCTTCTCGTGACAGTGTAGGATGGAATGACGAGGAAAAAGTGGTGGAGTTTTTTTTTGTGTGTGTTCCCCCCCCCCCCAGGTTTGCTACACCACACCACCACACTCTGATGCATGTTCTACTAGTATCTGTGCATTGCCCACACCTCCGCGCCCTTTCCTATGCATAGGTGGGCAACAGCATTTTTGCTTGTGGGGAGAAGGCTAATTTTAAGGGGAGGTGGGGCTGATTTTAAGGGTCCTGGAGGTGGGGGGCGCGCATATCGTCTCTTTTCAGGGGTGGGGTGGGTCGATGGTTTACATATATCCATTTTTTTTTATCCTCTACTGTTTGGGGCATTTCCACCCAAAATTTAACTGCATAGACTGCATGGTTGGGGTGGGTGGACGGGTTAACTTGATTTTTCCACCCTTGGGAGGAGGGCCTTCCCAATATAGGTAGGTTATACAGACCCTCGGGCTGCCCATCTATGCCTACCCGCCTCCCTCACAATCTCTTCAGGAATCATGATAGAATAAAGCTAACTATATGGACGGAAGCCGACAAAGCAGTCGGCACTTTTGATGCCGATGAAGACCCGAGATGCAATCGCCTTGCGCGTGCTTGTGTATGCATTTATTGATCTTATTGTTTCTTTCACATCATGGATCAAGTCGACGACATTTTAAGCGGAAGCGGGGGGTGGGAGAGATTATCACATTGTCTTTTTTTTTTGCTTTTTTGCTTTTTGCTTTCCCCCCCCCCCCCCCCCCCCCCCCGCGCAGCTGCATTCTTCCTGAATCTGCTTCATTCTCTCTATCTATCTCTGATCATCTTGCTCGGGGAGGATCGCGGAGACTAGTACGGTATATAGCTGACTCCCAGGATGGAGGAATTACAGCTGGCATATTGTCGCGTGAAGAAAACTGAATGCAACAAACTAAATGGCATACAGCCCCAATCACACACATGTAGTAGTATCACACCAAATTGAAAAAAAAAAAAGCAAATTGTTTAAGCGAAACTTTATGTTGTTGTATAGTAGGAGGTGGGGAAAGAATTTGATATCACAAGCGAACCTAACGGCATCATGTACGTAGTATATAGCATTTTTTTTTTGCCGATCATTGGGCTATCACAGGGAGACAGAAAGAGAGGGGGGAGGAAGCTGTATTATGATCATGTTCATACTTCAGCCCTCCGTCCCCTTAAGGGGGCTTCTCATTCTCGAATTCGAAGTCCCACTTCTGCTCCTCCTTGTCCGGGTCGCACTTGTCCATGACCAGCTCCGAGGCGGCCTCCCGGTCGGGCGAGGCGAGGCAGAGCTCGCTGGCCCGGTGCCTCAGCCCGCCCCAGGACAGCCGGTCCCACAGCTGGTTGCCCCCGTTGCCGTGGCAGGAGACCATGTACACCTTGACCGGGTCCCCCTCTCCTCCTCCTCCTCCTCCTCCTCCTCCTCCCTGTCCCTGTCTCGACTTCTTCCCGCCCTGCTGCTGCTGCTGTTCCTTGGCCTCCGCGCACATGTACTCGTTCCTCAGCTCGTCCGCGAAGCTGAAGGTGAAGTACTGCGAGTCCCCGAGCTGGGCGTGGCACGGGTACTGCCCGAGGTTGTACGAGTTCCCGTGGTGGGCCATGTCCTTCTGGAGGTGGTCGAAGCAGACCCCGTGGCCGCGGTTCTTGGTGCGCCCGTAGTGGCGGGAGTGCTCGTCCACGATGTACTTCTCCGGGTAGACGTTGTCCAGGTACCACTTGAAGGACTTGCAGTCGAGCACCTCCCTGAGGGCGATCCGCTCGGACAGGTCGCCGATGTCCCTGGCGCCCGGACGGTCGCGCTTCAGGTCCTGCCGGTGCAGGTAGTAGAGCCTCTTGTAGTCGTCCATCCAGACCTCGGCCATCCGCGCCGTGTTGATGCCGTGGCTGTCCTCCGGGATGAAGTACGGGTGCGTGGAGCGGAAGATGTGCCCGACGTGGCTGCACGGGATGGCCTCCATGGAGCCCCCGCAGCGCCAGGCGCGGAAGGACAGCTCGAGGTTCTCCCCTCCCCAGCCGGTCATGCCGGGGTCGTAGGCCCCGATGTGGAAGAAGAACTTGCGGTCGGCGGCGAAGAGCCCCCCGGGCATGGTGGCCGTCTCGGCCGGGTCCGACGCCCGGGTGCGCTTGGACGGCCGCCGGTAGGACGTCCAGGTGAAGTGCCCGGACCAGGTGAAGCCGCCCACGTTGACGCCGGAGCCGCCAGGGTTGCCAGAGAAGGCGATGGTGCGGTCGCTGATGCCGTCGATGGCCGGGATGAGGAGGACGGTGGGCTTGTCCTTGATCCGCTGCAGCAGCGGCTCCAGCCAACCCTGGGTGGCCTCGCAGTGAGAGTCCAGGAAGATGATGACGTCGCCCTCCGCCGCCTTGGCCCCCTCCAGGCGGGCCCCGATCAGCCCCATCTGCTTCGGGTTCTTGTGCAGGACCACCTTCGGGGGCAACCTGTAAAAGCGTGCAAAAAAAAAAAAAAGGATATGTATCACACTTTGCATAGTAGTACATAGACAGCATCCCGACCAATATCACTAGCGTCCATTTAATGATGGGTTGTCCTAATTTCAGAGCAGGTGCTAAAACAGATGAAACAAAGAACCCTTAGAGCTATAGTACCTAGAACAACCTAAATTTTGACCCTGATCGCTAGGTACCACTAGTTGCATATAGCTGTTGGTGTACAAATATTGGTTGGGATAGCGACTTGGACCTCGTCACTCACTCACCTGTACTTCATGTACAGGGGCAGGGTGCTGGTGATCTCCGTGATGTTGGATCCGTCGTCCACCAGCACGACCTCGTGGAGCAGCCGCTCCGGGGACATCCTGAGCACGCTCCACACCGTCCTCAGCAGCGCCGACAGCCGCTCGTTGTTGAAGATGACGACGACGGAGGCCGTGGGCAGGTCGGCGTCGTACTCCACGGTCTTGCAGTCGGCGTGGCGCACGTCCGGCAGCCGGCGCTTCAGGCTGATCCGGTCGCTCGCCAGCTTGTTGAAGGCGTACTTGTCCACGATCCTGGACACGTCGACGCTCTTGTCCAGCTGGACGCCCTTCCCGTCCTCCCCCTCCCCGGGCACCACCAGCGCCTCGAAGTCCAGCACCTCCTGCGGGGCCGGCCCGAGCTCCTTGCCCGGGTAGGCGTTGCGCCTGGCCCACCTCTCCTTGGCGCTCTCCCTCCTCTCGCCCGCGCCGCCTCCGCCGCCGCCGCCGCCGCCGAAGAGGTCGTGCTTGATGAGGCTGATGACCACGAGCAGCATGAAGCCCAGGTAGAGGACCATGAGCATGAGCTTGATCAGGCGCCAGTTGATGCGGTGGCGGAGCCGCAGCAGGAACAGCCTCGTGATTGAAGCCATCTCTCCCTGTGGCGGTGGGGTAGTATTAGCACGGTAGTACGTACTACCTCCAACAGCAACTGACAACTTAACGTTTAACCAACTGGCGTTTTCCCATATTATCTTTTTATTTATACAAAAAAAAAAATCGAATTGGCGGTTTCCCAAATTAATTTTTAAAATAATAAAATTAAGCAACTTTTTTAAAGTCAGTATTGCACTGTCGTCGTATCAGTTCACTTGGGCAAGCACGTTAGTAGTGTGTAGGTTAGTTAACAGCACTGGATCGTTGCCATCCACACGGGCACTTCACACAATCTTCCCTCTCGAGCAAGTGAGTTGGAAAATTCGTTTGAAACCAGATCCTCCTCCGCGCGGAGTCTGGAGGTTGGGACTGACACATTTTCACCTTTTCTTCTTCTCCTCCTCCTCCTCCTCCACCCTCCGTCGTCACGAGTAACAAATGAAGGGAGGGGAAAGAGAGAGAGAGAGAAGTGACTTATGAAGCGTGTGTGTCTGCTTCACGTGGTAAAATTTCTTCCCTCTTTTCTCAAAAAAAAGGAGAGGTGCCTCTTGGTTTTTTTTTTGCCTGACTTTTCCTGTGTGTCTGTGTCTGTGTCCACTCGTGTGCGTGGTGAAGTGATCCAGTCCACGCGCCTTGCCGCCCCCCACCCCCCCCCCCCCCACAAACCACACAACACAACCCAAACAAAAAACAAAAAAAAAAAAAACACAAAAAAAACCACAAAAAAAACCTCCCAAAAAAATTATAAAAACCCCCCACCAAAAATTAAAACAAAAACACAAACAGGCAACAAAACCCCCA
>JAAUYM010112421.1_pt1 | contig 11884 bp, 15 predicted proteins | sample 7278001 | NCBI WGS metagenome assembly JAAUYM01 (sample SAMN14350224, study PRJNA611818) | marine sediment metagenome | isolation source: surface marine sediment (1.8m) | place: French Polynesia: Moorea | collected 2018-08
GTACACATCTCCACATGTATAAAGAGCTTTGCTACAGTAAAGATGACTCTTACTATATATTTTTTTCTAAGTTACCTAATGTTAAATGTAGTCCTACTTCTCTTACATGCCAACAGTACGACAACACGACGAGTCGAGAGTGCAACGACCTGATGATGGGGCTGGAGCGCAACAAGCTGTCCGGATTTCTCTGGGAGCAGATGAAGCCCTTCATCAGGGGGAAGATCCTCTACACGCCGGACACGCCGGCCACCAGGAGGTAATAGTAGTTATAAGTACAGTATTTTGGGCAAACCTTTTGTATAAAAAGATTTGGTGTCCTGAACAATTTTTAGTTTATGCACTTTATTTGATCCAAGGTCCCCTTACCCGAAATAGTCATTTAAAAAAAATTGGGCATAAAATGGGCACCCGTTTTGGGCACCCCTATAAAAATTTAAACTTACGGTGTCCGTCCCCTTTGAAAACGGCATTCCACTAATTTTTTTTTGGGAAGAGGTACTGTATATGTGGATTTTGGGCTAAAAAGCTAATTTTTAAGAAACCACATGCTACTGTAACCTATTTCACCGTCGTCATCATCACGTGAACGTCCTTCCAGACTGGTCGGCATGGTGAACGCCACCTTCCAGCCGATAGAGGACGTGAGGCGGCTGGCCAGGCTGTGGATCGACACCTACTCCGACAGGGTCAGGGGACTCTTCTTGGACAGGGAGAACCAGCAGTTTATCAGGGTAAGGAGACGAGGAGAGACCGAGTCAAGGGACTCCAGACGAGATGATGGATCAGTCGTCTCTTGTCAAAAAAATTGCAGACATTGAGAGAGAGAAAGACTAATAACTCTTATGTGATTTGTCTCCCGGTCTGTCAAACAAATTGTGTTGCCAAGTCGAATTTTCGCGAAATCAAATGTCGTCTGTTTGAACAATGTTGATTTTTTTTGTCCCCCCCCCATTTTTTGGCAGGACCAGTTTACGTCGGACTCGACCGGGACCCTCCTGGACCTGCTCCTAACCAGCAACCTGACCCGCGCGCTGAACGCCGAGGGTGAGAGACCGCTGGTGGACGCGGACGCGCTGAGGGAGGACCTCAAGCTGTACTTCGCCGGCAACTTCTCCTCCACGTGGGAGAAGACGCTGCGCAACGTGGACAGTTTCATGGAGAAGGTGTCGCTCTACCTCAGCTGTTTCGACTTCAACAAGTTTGCGCCGATGCCGACGGAGCGCGCGCTCGAGGTGGAGGGCATCAGGCTCATCAAGGAGAACAAGCTGTGGGCCGGGCTCGTCTTCGTCGGGTTCCCCACGGACGAGGACAGCGAGGGCTACGAGAAGGGTCGCCTGCCGGAGTTCATCCGGTACAAGATCCGCCTGGACTCGGACAAGGTGGACACCACCCGGTACGTGGAGGACCGGCTGACCCGGCCGGGGCCGCGGAGGAGGCCGGGGATCGACCTCAAGTACCTGTACTTTGGGTTCGCGTACCTGCAGGTGGGTAGCACTGCAATATCGTTCTCCTTCAGTAGACTAGGTTACAGTGGACTTTGCAAAAATACGTATGGACGTTCAAATTTCTTGAAATTTAATTACTTTTTGTGAAATTAACTTTTGCTGTAACCAATTATGCCACTTTACAACGACAACTTGTTTATGGCAACAATTTTCAGGACGTCAATGTTTGTACTATGTACTGTAGTACTGAATTGCCAGAGCGGTTCAAAAATCCTTTTGTTTGCTCTTTCCAGGACATGCTTGAGCACTCCATCATCGCGGCCCAGAGCGGCCGGAACAAGTCAGACCTGCCCGGGATCACCCTCCAGCAGATGCCCTACCCGTGCTACATAGAGGTGAAACTATTGCAAGGTGTCCCAAGTGTAGTGTCAACAGCATTTGGTTTTCTTTTCTTCGAGGAAAAGATCACTTTGGCATAAGTTTATTTTGTGTTTCATGAAAAAACTCTAATTAAAGAGATTAAAGCATTCAGTTGCTTTCGATCACTACGTTTGGGACACCCTGTGCATAGACAGATGATTATTAGTGTTACCAGTTTGGCCAATCGTCGCCAATTTTGGCGATTGAGTTTAAGCCTTTGGCCGTTGGCAGGATCGCTTCATCATCGCCATCGCCCGCACGTTCCCGCTGTTCATGACCCTGGCGTGGGTCTACTCGGCCTCCATGATCATCAAGTCGATCGTGTACGAGAAGGAGCAGCGCTTGAAGGAGACCATGCGGACGATGGGGCTGGGCAACGCTGTTCACTGGGCGGCCTGGTTCGTCGACAGCGCCGTCGTCATGAGCCTCTCGGCATTCATGCTCACCGTCCTCCTCACGGTACAATTTTAAAGGCATGAACCCTTTTCTATGATGTACAGGATGTCCCAAAAAATCTGCCATATTCGTTCTTTCTCCTTAGTAAGGTAGAATTGGAAGATGCAAGGCATATTCAAATAAGACTAAATTAAGGGTTCATATTTATTTTTATTGTACATGTGCATGTGTTGACCGACGTCAAAGTGCAATGATTTCTGCCAAACATTTCCTTTAAACATAAACATTTTTTCCCCCCTCCCTCCCTCGTCAGTACGGCGACATCCTGACCCGGACCGACCCGTCGGTGACCTTCGCCTTCATGCTGTCGTACACCCTGTCCACCATCACCCTGTGCTTCCTCGTGTCCACCCTGTTCTCCCGCGCCAACGTGGCCGCGGCTGCCGGCGGCATCGTCTTCTTCTGCTTCTACCTCCCCTACTCCTTCATGGTCGTCTGGGAGGAGCGGCTGTCGTCAAACTTCAAGATAGTCAGCGTGAGTACGAGTAACAGTCAAGTGGCGAAATACAGTCAACCTAAGATGTTGTGACGATTGACACAATTGTCATTAACATACTTTTGATATACTAGTAGAACTTTCAACATAGTCGTATAATGATTAATGTTGTCTGAAATGTAAACTCAAATGTTTTAGTAGTAGTACACAATTGCTAACACAGTGCCTGGTGTCCAACATCGCGTTCGGATTCGGCTGCGCCTACTTCTCCCACTACGAGGAGTCCGGGATCGGGGCCCAGTGGGACAACATCTGGGAGAGCCCCATCATTGACGACAGGTGATTTCCCCCCCCGGACAGCAGAACAGTTGGCTCGTGTGCCGGTACTAACTCTTTTGAGTGACTCGTGCAGGTTTTCCCTGGGCGCGTCGATCCTGATGCAGCTCCTGGACTCGGTCTTGTACGCCGTCCTGGCCTGGTACATCGAGGCCGTCTGGCCAGGCCAGTACGGGGTGCCCAAGCCGTGGTACTTCTTCCTCACCAAGAACTACTGGATCGGATCAACCGGTGAGGACGAAATTCTCAAACTACTACTGGTATACCTACGATAGAACTCCGATATCCCAGAGCACGCTAGGATCTTATCAGAAGCTGTTAAGTTATTAGAAATGTTTTTTTTTCCTAGTATAGGAACTTTTTCACTATAAGAGGAGTTTACTGTACTATTAAAGAAAAAAAGCTCCTATTATAATTCTTGTTTTTCCACTCAACTTCAGGCGTTCCGAGTTCGGTTGACGCCTCCTCCAAGAAGAGCTCGTCGTCCTCCGACCTGGAGCTGGCGGCGGTGGTGGCGGGGTCCGGGGAGGAGTGCAAGCACGTGGAGGCAGAGCCGGAACACCTCCCGCTGGGAGTCTCCATACAGCACCTCACCAAAGTGTACTCGAACGGGAAGGTGGGTCGCGTACCGGTACAGTCGAACTTGCTTAATCGAGATTAGGTTATTCAAGATTGACTGTATCAGGAGATAATGTATGCTGTTGCTGCCGTTATTTATGTTGCTGTTGCTATTGTTGCTGCCGTTGTTGTTGCCGTTGTTGTTGTTGTTGTTGTTGCCGTTGTTGTTGTTGCTGCTGATGTTGTTGCTGCTGCTGCTGTCGCTGGGAAGAAACCATTTGATGGCTGTGCGACAGGTGGCGGTGGAAGACCTGAGCCTCAACTTCTACGAGGGCCAGATCACCTCCTTCCTGGGCCACAACGGGGCCGGAAAAACCACAACCATGTGAGAATCAATTGAGAGTAAAATTAAACATTAACTTGTTGCTAATTGACTCCACCGCAAAAAAACCAGTTCCATCCTGACCGGTCTGTTCCCCCCCTCCGCCGGCACCGCTAAGATCAACGGGCTGGACATCAGGAGGGACATGGACTCCATCAGGCAGTCCCTCGGCACCTGCCCGCAGCACAACGTGCTATTTGACAAGTCAGTGCAGAATGATGACTGGGAACATTTGCCAGAATGTATTTGCTGTTTCCCAAATGGAGGTGAAGACATTTAAATTTTTTTACATGATGTTTCCATACTCTATTCTCAGCCTGACTGTGTTCGAGCACCTGTGGTTCTATGCCCGCCTGAAGGGCCGCTCGCCGTCCTGCATCGTCGCCGAGGCCGAACAGATGATCTCCGACCTCGGGCTCCCGCACAAGCGGGACGAGCTCTCGCGCAACCTCTCCGGCGGGATGAGGAGGAAGCTGAGCATCGCCTGCGCCTTCGTCGGCGCCTCCCGCACCGTCGTCCTGGACGAGCCCACGGCCGGCGTCGACCCCTACAGCCGGAGGGCTATCTGGGACCTGCTTACCAAGTACAAGAGCGGCAGGACCGTCATCCTCACCACCCACTTCATGGACGAGGCCGACCTGCTAGGGGACAGGATCGCCATCATCAACAACGGTGAGGAGGAGGAAGAGAAAGCGGAATTGGCAACGTGGTACAAGGTGTCTCATCTCAGTGTCCAAATTAGTGTCACACTTTTTCCATAGTATGAAAGATGCTTAATTTGGTGGTCTATAGCAGCCTTTTTTTCTTCAAATTTTTGATCTCTGCAATTAGGGATTCAAAAACAATGATATAAAACCCGTGAGACATCCTGTACTTACATAGTATGAAATGTAGCAACAATTTCTGTGTCAAAATTTAGTACACTTAGCAAATTCACCGTTTGATTTACAGGGAAGTTGGCCTGCGTCGGATCCTCCCTGTACCTGCGAGCCAAGTTTGGCAACGGCTACTACCTCACCATGGTCAAGCAGGACGAAGGAGCCATGTCGGATGCGAGGGTCATCGAAGAGGAGGTGGAAGAGGAGGAGGACGAGGAGACGCTGCTGAAGGAGGCGGTGCGGGCGGTGGCGTCGGCCATGCCGGACGAGAACGAGACGGGAGAGGGCGTGGACGGGCCGCCGTACAAGAAGAGGGCGGCGGCAGTCATGGTCAAGACGGAGAAGACCCCGGAGAAGGAGGTCAAGGCAGTCGCCGACGACGACGACAAACCCCGCGCGGAGCAGGAAGAGGAGGGGAAGTACCCGCCGCCGCCGCCGTCGTCCTCCTCCGGCACGGAGAGCGTGGAGAACGACATCCTGATCGACGACGAGGGCATCTCGGACGTGGCCAAGCGGAACGGCATCATCATCAATCCGTCCTCCGCCGACAACTTCCACGAGGCCAACCACCCGACCACCAAGTTCGTGCAGAAGTACGTGCCCGGCGCGAGGCTGCTGGAGCAGATCGGACAGGAGCTCATCTACGTGCTGCCCACGGCCACGGCCGCCGCCTCCGCCGCCTCCGCCGCCTCCGGCTCCACCACCAAGAGGTTTGAGCTGTTCTTCTCGGAACTGGAGCGCTACATGGACAAGATGAGCATCAAGAGCTACGGGCTGTCGGACACTACGCTGGAGGAGATCTTTCTGAAGGTGGCCAGCAACGCCATCGAGGGCGCCGGCGCCGGCGAGATCATCCGCAACTTTGACTGCGCCGGCGCAGAGGAGTTCGCCAACGTGACCAACCGGGTGCGCTCGGCGTCCGAGAGCTCCGGCCTCAGGCACTTCTTCAGCACCAAGAAGAAGCAGCTGCAGAAGGTCGGGGTCGGAGGAGGGGGTCATGAGAAGGAGGAGGAGGACGAGGAGGCGGCAGCGGCGGAGAGGGAGGTGGCCGACATCATCAGAGACGAGGATGACTGCAACGACAATCATGACGACGACGCCGACGACGCCGACGACGGCGACGGCGCAACGCCAGCAAAAGCGACCGCCGATGGTGAGGATCATAGGGGGGGCCGGAGACAAATTTCAATAACTCTAAGGACAGATGATGTCGGTATACGAGAAAGTGATGCAAAAAAAATCTTTACCACCACCAAATTATTACCACACACGTACCTATCGTACTATAGGAGCGACGGTGAACTACAGGGTGCCGACGGCGGGAGGAAAATATGTTATTTGTGAGTCAGCCTGTACTTTCTCTCTACTACAGGCCCTGAAGCTTCTCTCTGTCTCTCTCTCTATCTCTCTCCGAGTCCCTTCCTCCATCTTCTATGTGCAGTTCTTAAGAGTTTCTAGTGGTACACAGTGCGCTAAACATATTGTACTGCCTTTGTCCTTTGCGGTACGTTGGAATCCTGTACCATATTTGCGCACAAAATTTTGCTTCAGAAAAGCGTCCTTTTGTTGCCTCCTTTTTCTCTCATGGGTGGCGGGATTTCTTTGATATTACTGGTAACGTACTTGTTTTTCTTTTGCGCAAATTCTTTATACAGCAAGCTCGAAACAGAATCGCCCGCCTCCATATTTCATGGACGCTCGGGATGTTTGGACGGCTGGTAATAAGATGAGTTTGGGTGTGTGTGTGTGTCTCCACCACTGTACCCTGCCATGTTTGACCAATTCAAGATGTATTTTTCCTATACTGCACCTTTTACTGTTTCACGCTTTCTCTCTGGTTTTTGCACCCAATTTACAAAAAAAGTGGAGAAGTGCTTTTATGTCTTGGTGTTTTGTACAATGAGGCAGCTGGATTGTCCTTCTGCTAACTCGTCCTTTCCCCCCCCGATCCAGACACCAACGTGCCAAAGAACGAAGAAGATCTTGCCAACGGAGCCGCCGCCGCGGACGCCACCGCCAGCGACTCCGACCCCGAGAAGGGCTCGTCCTGCGGCGTCGGCGTCTGCCGCTCCACCTCCAAGTCTTGCTCCATGTTCTGGAGACACGTCCGGGCCCTGGAGATCAAGAGGTTCCACCACTCCAAGAGGAACAAGAAGGGCATCCTCTGCGAGGTGAGACCTTTTCACGTGCTCTAAAAGAAAAATCTAGAGTCTGCTTATATAGAAACTTCTCTCATGAGACTTTCAAGACATAACACTTGACCTACCTTATGTGTGTGTGCCATCTTAAAAAACAGAGTAACTGCCACTGCTAGTAAGTGCTTTCCTCTCCAGATAATCCTTCCTGCCCTGTTCGTCTGCCTGGCAATGCTGTTCACCCTGATCCTGCCGCCGCTGGAGGAGCAGAAGCCGCTGGAGCTGCACCCGTGGATGTACCCGTTCACGCAGGAGTACCCCACGCACACCTTCTACTCGAACTCTCACCCGCGGGGAGACTGGCCATCCAGGTGACGACAAAAATAACTACGTTGTACAGTGGAACCTGGACTTATAGTACATTGTCGAAAGTTTTCAGTACGTAGAAGTTTACTAAATCGAAGTTTCACAGTATTTTAAGTACCCTTAAGAAAAGTTATTTGATTACGCACAATTCTATTTTTTTCCTTTGCCTTTATGTGTCCAGGTACGAGGAGCAACTGCTGTCCAGGATCGGGATGGGGGCGCGCTGCGTCGATGACGACGTTTATCCGTAAGGGAAAAAAAGAGAGAGAGAGAGAGAGAGAAACGTATTATAAAATCTCAGATACAGTCGAACTAGGTTAATTGGCATTTTTTTTCTGGAGGAACAGAACAAGTAATGCTACATACTTATACACAACGTCACTCTCTTAACGAAAAACTCGGAAAATTTGTCCCGAATTGTCCCGACGGTACTTCTATCAATACCATTTAACTAAGAGAGAGTCTTGTGTACTCTGTAGCGATCTTCCTGCGTGCAAGAGCCGCGCGGCCGACGCCTCCCGCCTCCTCCGGTCCCCTCCGGGCGACCTCGACCCGGCCCTGACCAAGGAGTGCTCCTGCGCCGTCGGCACCCAGCAGTGCCCGATAGGAGCGGAGGGACCGGAGCCACCAAGGTACTAGTACAGTAGAACTCCGCTATGTAGTCACCCGGCGGGACTCTTGGTCATTTGCCAGAACAAAAAAAGTGACATAAAAGTGGTATAGTCTAGTGACATGTACCATTACATAGTACCGGTACATGTTGCCAAGCAGAATTTGCTGTTGCGTTTGTAACTTAAAAAAAAAAGATCCCGTCGGGAAGCTCCTCTGTGTGTAGCAAAGATTGCTGTAGTTGTACCATTTTTTTTTTTCAATCGACCTCGACTCTCGTAGAAAAAACTCTGCTGTACGTACATATATATATATCGGAGTTTTACTGTAATTGGATATGTGCTTTTCAGGGTGCAGATGCCGTCGTACGACGTCCTGTACAACCTGACGGGGCGCAACATCTCCGACTACCTGATGAAGACCCGCGAGGACTTCTTCAAGCGGCGCTACGGCGGGTTCGAGTTCGGCGTGCGCAACCCGCTGGCCAACAGGAACCTCACCCAGGCGGAGGCCGTGGCCCAGCGCTGGCTCAAGGTGAGGGTTGGCCAACATCTTATGGATCATCTTGTCTCTCTGCTAATTAATGGAACAAGCTTCTCTCTCTCTCTCTTGATTGTTGCTTGCGCTGCAGAAGGTGGATGAGGTAAGGAATACGTATGTGGGATGGTTTTTTTTCTTTGGACACATCTTGATTTTTTTTTTTTGCGACACCCTGTTTTGCCACCTGACTGGGACCTGGTTCATCTTTTGCGTTACGCGTGTACGTGTCGAGAAGAATTTGCGCATTTCGGCTTTTTTATGCGTCTGTTTATGTGTTCAACAATATGTTGCGGTGCTTTTTTATAACTATTTTTTTTTAAATAATTTAAACTTACTTCCTACCTTGTTGGAACTGTGTCCACGTAGGCAACAAACAACGGTGAGCCCCGCCTGGACGAGACCACCCGCGAGGTCGTCTTCGGCCACCTGGAGGACCTCGCCTACTCCTCGTCGGCCTTCGACAACGTCCGCGTGTGGTTCAACAACAAGGGGTGGGCGGCCTCCGTCGCCTACATGAACGCGGCGAACAACATGATACTCAGGGCCAGCGTTAAGACCAGGTCGGTAGCGCCAGGGATGCCATGTTGGATTTTTTTAAAAGACAAACTTTAAAAATTCATGCTTTCAACATTTTTATCAAATTTGTTGATCATGGCGCGTTAAAATATGAGAGGACAGCAAAATAAGAACTTTTTTTTATTTTGTAGGCAAGAGGACTTGGACCTGGACATGGATAGCTGGAACGTGGAGATGAAGGACCCGTCCAAGTTCGGCATCTCCGTCATCAACCACCCCATGAACTACACCAAGCAGCAGCTGGACACCGAAGTCATGTGAGATATCCACACGGGGAGAAAAAAAAGGGGGAGACATTTTCGATTTTTCACGTCATTTTAATCGCTTCCTTCCCCACCACAGTCGCCAGATCGGCATCAGCCTCCTCCACGCCATCTGCGTCATCTTCGCCATGAGCTTCATCCCGGCCTCCTTCGTCATCTTCCACATCGAGGAGAGGACGTCGAAGGTGCGCCACCTGCAGTTCGTCTCCGGGGTGGAGCCGACCACCTACTGGCTCGCCGCCTTCCTCTGGGACATGGGCATGTTTCTCTTCTCCGCCTTCCTCTGCGTCCTCATCTTCGTGGCCTTCGACGCGCAGGCCTACGTCGGCGAAGACAACTTTCCCTCCCTGCTCATCATCATGTTCCTCTACGGCTTCTCCGCCATCCCGCTGATGTACCCCGCCTCCTTCATTTTCAACGTGCCCTCCTCCGCCTTCGTCACCCTCTCCTGCACCAACCTGTTCGTCGGCATCATCACCACCGTCACCACCTTTGTGTTGGAGAATTTCGAGGACGAGGAGCTCCAGCGCGTCGGCTCCGTCCTCCGGGAGGTCTTCCTCGTATTCCCGCACTACTGCCTCGGCCGCGGGCTCATGGACATGGCCACCGAGATGAACATCAACCTGATCGTGGCAAGGTTCGGCTATGTCTCCGTCCGGGATCGCTTCTCCTGGGACTTCCTGGGCAAGTACATGGTCTGCATGCTCGTCCAGGGGGTGGTCTTCTTCCTGCTCACGCTGGCGGTGCAGCTCAGGCTGTGGAGGAGGCTGCCCAGCTGCGTACAGAGGGCGCTCAGGCTGCAACAGAAGGTCTGTAATAGTACAACTAATGGACCAGCTTTCATCTTCGCTGTTTGAAAAAAAAAACAATCTCTTTTTTTTTCTCTTCCAGGGAAACCAGTCATTCCTCTCAGCCGAGGAGGAGGACGAAGACGTGGCCAGGGAGCGCGCCAGAGTCATGGCCAAGAGCGGTGGCGTGACGGGACAACAGCAGGAGGTCTTGATGTTGAGGAACCTGACCAAGAGGTACCGCTCCTCCTCCTCGTCCTCCGGCCCGGCGGTGGACCGGCTCACGTTCGGGGTCCGCCGCGGGGAGTGCTTCGGGCTGCTCGGGGTCAACGGGGCAGGGAAGACGTCCACCTTCAAGATGCTCACAGGTACAGCAGAATTCCGATATAGTAAAGTCGATGGTGGCAGCAACAAGTTTACCATGTTAGACAGTAGACATAAACTTCAAAATTGGGGATCAGAGCAATCTCTTTCCCAGAGTTTATCCGTCACCAAAACAGAAGATGACCACACTTTTCCTCTCTCCCTACATCTATTACCTACTATAGGGGACACGGACCCCACCTCCGGCGACGCCCTGGTGAACGGCGCCAGCATCCTGACCGACCTGCCCAGGGTGCGAAGGTCCCTGGGGTACTGCCCACAGTTCGACGCGCTCAACCCGCTGCTCACCGGCAGGGAGCACCTCAGGTTGTACGCCAGGCTCAGGGGGCTGGACGAGGAGAACGTCAGAAAGGTCAGGGACCGGGGCGACAGAAGAGAGGGGGGGAGAAGGGATATTGGATTCTTTCTCCAGCGACCGACTTGATGTCATTAACCTTGGAACGCACTTTCGTAGGGAGAGGCAGTTCATCACCTGCAGACGTCTGTCTCAGACAGAGAGAGAGAGAGAGAGAGAGAGAGGGAAACAAAGGAAGCTTCATTATATTGATGATGATGCTCTGCCGAATCAAGTCAGCGACGCAGAAGGAGGAAGGGAAGGGGGAATGAAACCGGAAGGCATCTGGCATCTTGTTGGCGTCTAGACCGAATAATTTATCTGCCTTCTCCTTCCACGCACTCTCTCTCCCGGTTGCACAGAAAAATAACTTATTTATGTATCCAATCCATCCATCCTTCCTTCCTTCTCCTCTGCATTGCCCACCCAGACGTCGATGTGACGATAACTCCCCTGGGAAAGTTGGCCAAAAAAACCCACATAAATGTGGGTATATATTGGCCTCTGCCCCTCCCCCCCTTTACTCGTGAAGAAAACATAGTTTTTCTATCTACTTGTCTGTCTGTCACGATTGCTCTCTGCGTGGGCTGGGCCATGAAGTGACATCTAATAATCTCTACCCTCCTCCCCCCCTCAGGTCTCCGACTGGGGTCTGAAGAAGCTCGGCCTGGTTCCGTACGCGGACCGCTGCGCCGGGACGTACTCGGGGGGCAACCGGAGGAAGCTCTCCACCGCCATCGCGCTCGTCGGGAACCCCGCGGTCGTCTTCCTGGTAAGGACATCACAGTGTTCACTGCTCTTACAGTACAATGACTACTACAGTCGTACCCGGTAAAGTGAAGAAAACAACAACAACAAAAAAAAAAACAGGAGTTTCCAGGTCTTAGAAAGCTAAAGTGGCCACCCCAACCCTCACCCACGTGAGCATTCATAACTGATTTTTTTTTATTTGACTTGACGCGCTCACTACATACA
>JAAUYM010003240.1_pt1 | contig 11883 bp, 15 predicted proteins | sample 7278001 | NCBI WGS metagenome assembly JAAUYM01 (sample SAMN14350224, study PRJNA611818) | marine sediment metagenome | isolation source: surface marine sediment (1.8m) | place: French Polynesia: Moorea | collected 2018-08
GTCAGGGTTTTTCGACAGCTGGTGTTAAAATCAGTCTTGGAACAACCAATTAAACATGCCACAATACCACAAATGGTGTGTTGCTTAAGGCTGACCCTTATACAATATATGTAGAAAAACAGCACATGTTTGTTTTTTCAGCTATGTTTCCAATTCTGTTGGGAAGTCCAGCTCATCTCTCTCACCCTCGGCTGGTCCTCGATGATGATGGCGTTGCTGCGATCGAACCTGTCCCCGAGGAGCTTAAACTTGAACCTGATGCACGCCGATACGCTCCTGCAAGAATAGAACCGGAGCTATATGGCGAGGTCGCATCTTTTAAAGGACTCCTAAATCAGAGGTTCCCAACCTAAGGGGTCGCGGCCCAAAGGTGGGTCGCAAAGTCTTTCCGAGTGGATCGCAAGAGGGCCATAGAGGCGATCCATTCTGCCATAGAAGTGCTGTACTAGTACAGTATATTGTGGAGCAGAACGCAATGTTCCCGCGGGGGGAGAGGTCTTGAAGTGGGTCGAGGTCAAAAAAAAAAAAAGGTTGAAGATCTCTGGGCTAGTAAAGCTGCTCACCCCACTGTGACGTTCCCCACGTCGTTGATCAGCTTGGCTCCCGTGAGGAACTGGCCCTCCTGCTCCAGGGTCATGTCGCTCCTCAGCACCTTGATGGCCTCCACCACCGCGACGGTCGACAGCATCATCATCATCATCATTGTCGCCATCGCCACCGACGTCGGCGCGGACACCGGAGGCGATGATCTCATCTTGTCGCGTGAGATGCTGGGAAGGAAGTGAGATCGCTCGCTGCGTGGGTCCGGTGGCCGGAGGTCTGATTCGTACGACGTTTCTTTAAATAGCCCCTGTGTATTGGTTCCCACACACAAACCGTCTTGCGTCGTTTATACTCCGGGAGCCACACACCTGGACATTTGTATGCTTGTTCAGTCTCGATGCTACTAGTACTAGTACTGTAGTACGTACTGCGACCGTTGCTGCCAGTCACACACATACCTTTCTAAGAAGGATGATTGGCAGGACAACAGCCCTTTTTGTAACCTAAATGTACCTACATGGTGCATATACAATTAGGTAGACAGAGCTGGATATAAAGGCCAGAAGTTTATGCAAAGTTTGTGTTTGGGTAATTCGCGCACCATATTGGCGTGTGTGAGTGAGCCAATGAGCGCCTCCTGCCAATCGTTCTGTTCCTCTGCGGTAAATGGCACTCCCCCTTTCCATCCCTGGAAATGACAAGCTTAAAAAAAAGACGGAAAATGGCAGGAGACTTCGTCAGAGGTGCATCTCTCTCTTTTCTAAGGCTCATGAAATTACCAGAAGAAGCGACTTTTTTTTTCTTACGTGCTATCATGTGGGAAAGAAGATGTTGGGAAGAAGCTCTGCCTGTTCTCCCAGCATTTCTTATTCCAGGCATGAGTGTGAATTTTTTGGAACGCACTTAAAGTGGCATGGCTTTCTTTGTAATGCCTAGCAGCACGAAACTCAAGACTTGTGTAAGAAGAGGTCATGTTAGTGGTCATGACTAACAACTTTTATGAACAACAGTTTTATGTCAAATTCCTGTGGAATAAAGTAATGGTACAATTGCACTTCTTCCTGAACATGCCCTCGTAGATGCTGAACAGCGTTATTACGTATTTATGGTGATTTATACCTGTGTCGTGGTTGGAACCCCAGCTAACGTCAGCACCTCAGAGAAGAATCTTCTCATCGAAGATGTGATTGCCACGGAGCATCCTCCTCCTCCTTCCTTTAAAATGCATGAAGCATCACAGTCTCTTTTGCTCGTCATACGTCCATGGTACGTGGGACTGGAAAAAAAAATAACTGTAGCTACCTACCGTGTTTTCGTTCCCATCGCTAATCCCTGATTTTTTTTTCTTTTCCCCGCTAGTGACGACAGTAACGCGCGCAGGTATAGAAAACTTTTATTATACAGTAGATGAGATTTGAAGGGGGTGTTGAACACAAATTGGAAAAGTTTTCAAGCGTTAATCTCTTCACCTATGCGGGTACAAAAACTTAGGATCAAGAAAGAAAGAAAAATAACAAAAACTTGCTGTTGAAACTTGGGACGCTTGAGGTGGCAAGTACGTAGTCTGGTACAGAATGGAAATTTTATTTTGCACACAGAAAATGATTTTCAGAAAATGAAATTCGTGCCCATCAGCCCTTTCCGTTGCCCTTTCCCCCCTCCTCCTCCTCCTCCTCCTCTTTGACCTCCTCCGCCTCTTCCTGCAGCCTCCTCTTGACGAGCAGGGTGACCCCGCGGTGCTTCTCGGACATGTTGGCGAAGACGCGGGCCCCCGTGGAGGGGTCGAGCACCTCCTCGTAGGCGAGGCTGGACACGGCCGTGAAGCCCAGGCGCTCGAAGGCGCGGCGAGAGTACTGCCCTGCAGGGTTGCAATGTGGGGAGAAAAAGAAAATTTACGGTACAGTGAAACACCAAAAGGTTTCGTATCTGTAATTTGTTTTTTTTTTTTTTTCAGCTGGCCAGAGTTGGTCATAGCTGGTCACAGTTGGTCATGTCACAGTTGATCATAGCTGGTCACAGTTGCTATTTCACACACATGCTAACTACAGTACCTATTACATACTGTCCTGCATTATCCGAATTTGACTGTACCTACTACCCAGTACATTTGTCCCACCCAGCAGTGTCCCGGCCCTCTCAACAATTCCTCTGACCTGTGGCCTCGGCCTTGCAGGCGGAGTACCCTAGGGACCTGGCCAGGTCCACCGAGCGCCGCAGCAGGTCGGTTCCCAGCCCGGAGCGGCGGTTCTGCTTGTCCGTCGTCACCATCTTGATGTCGAACAGGACGCCCTGCACCCTCGGGTCCGCCGCCGGCGCCGCCGGTCCCAGGTCCTCGTACAGCGCGGGGCCGGCGCGGCGGTTCACCTCAACGCAGAATTAGGGCATGTTCGAATATATACATTTTTAAATCCTCGTAAAAAAACCCGGCTTTTAATTCCTGTGCGTACCATGACTTTTTTAAAAGCAAAATGCACTATATTCATTTTTCGGATGAGTTTACCAAATTTTGACTAAAAACAGTTCTGTCTTAAAGCCAGAGAGCATAGCCATAGGCAGAATCGACACATTTTTAGGAGAAAAAACAAGAGCAGACTATGATGATAATGAAGACTGCTTGTACCTAGTATAACGTACTGTAGTATGTTCAATGGGTGACTATTTTAACTATTTTTGAGGTGCTTCATTGGATTACAACCCAACTTATATCTGAGTCACCCACCTCGTTGAGGGCGAACATGATGTGCGTGAACTTGCTGTCTCCGGTTGACGAAGGTGGCGAAGGAGGGGGAGGAGGAGGAGAAGCGGATTGAGAATCGTCCCGACGAGACAGTCCGTTGATGGCAACGCCTAAATTAAAAATAATAAAATATTTGATACTCAGACGACTATTTATAGTAGCATGTCTGTCAACAGACTCGGAGATGGTTTCTATGTACTACGTAAGTACTAGTACGTAAGTGCTGAAACATGAAAGTTTGAAAACAATTAAGAATTTCCTGTCGAGACACCCATGTTAAATTTTTACCACTGGCGTGGTAAAAGAAAATATTCCTTCTTTATTTGGGAGTCTGAAGTGTACAGTATGTAAAACTTCTGCTGGATGTTATTGCCCAATAGCTGGACTCCTGGCACAGGGGGGCAGACGGGGTGGGGTGTGAGGGTGTGAGGGGTGGACAATGCAATGATGATATCATGTGCGTCCAGTGATGGGTGACCCGGACACAGAGGCATTCAGCCCACCATCTTTTTCCTTTCTTCCTTTCTGCTGGAGTGGAAAACGCAATTAAAATTCCTGCCATTTTTTCCCAACCGTCCCCTCCCTTCCTTCTTCTCCAACATAAAGCTAGAAAGCATCTTTGATCTTATTGATGAGATGCGCTAGAAGAATGCAGCACGATTAAAAAAGGTGTCTAGTAAAAAAAAAATAGAAAATCGGCGTCCCCCCACACAAAAAATGCATTATGTATTACACAGTGGTGTGGTGATTTTATTAGCCCTGATGGTTTACCGAGCAGCTTGTTGGTGATGGAATCGACGGCCATGATGGAGAGGTTCTCGCTGAGCGCGCCGAGGGTGTACTCGTCTACAGCCGGGACTCTGTGCATCATGTAGGTATGTAGTAGAGTTTTTTTGTGAGAGAAATCCTGGCGAGGGTTGCTTCCAAGGTCCCTTTCCTTCCACCGGAAGAAAAAAAGGCTATAGGACGTACCTACGTAACTGTAGTACAGTACAGTATACCATGTGCACTGGGTACTCTTCTTATCCTCCCAAATCAAGGAGAAGGTTATTCAAATATTTTTGACAATCCGTAAAATAATTTGCAAGGCTTTCTTAACACTTTTTTCTGCACTTCATAAAGTCAATCGTTTTGCCATATCATAAATGCTTTATTTAAGCACTCTGAAGTGGTGAAATCAGGCATTCGGGTTTTTTTCTTAATGGACAGACAGCATATACCTGTGCACCCCGTCGTAAATCTGCAGGGCTCTGGACATGGGCTCGTCCGTGTGGAAGTTGGCATAGAGGAGCTCCAGGATCTCAGGGTACCTGGACTGGTCCACGGGGCGGAAGGTCACGTCGCTCAGGTCGGTGGGGCTGGCGGCCACGGACAGACTGCATGGAAGGACTATAGCGTTGTAGCAAACATTACGGTATGCACAACTAATTTTTTTTTTAAGTTCTTGACTTCCAAGACATTTTTATAAATCTTACGTCCTTACAAAATCAGGGCTACTCGACTTAAATTTACTTCAATGACTGTTGTAAAAATTTGTTTGCATTAACTATCATGCTGCTTCTCAGATACTACTAGCTTTTGAATATGTTGTAACGTGCATACAGCAACAGAATTAATATTGTCGTCAAAAGATTCTAAGATGGCTAAATGTTGAAGTATTCCATTTTTAAGAGCTTTCCTTTCCATGATTTGGTATAATACCCTTTGTACTATTTATGCTTGCATTGCTCACTCACGTTCTAGACGCCGTCACCCCCATTTGAAGTTGGGAAAAAAACTGGGCAGATGCCCTCCAGAATGAGGAGAGAGGATAGTTTGGAAGCGAAGGGGAGACTGGGAGAGAGAGAGGATCTAGGACCCTAGGGGAAAAGCAGAATTCCTATGAGCGAAGGTATGTGTGTGTGTACCTACAACTAAGTTGAGATACTACAGTTTATGGATCCTAAACGAGGTTGCATTAATGGCATTTTTGTAGGCGGCGTCCCCTGTACGAAACTGCTTACATAACAACTAAGTTAGAAGTTGTGCGAAGATTGTCTATGTATGCACTTCGGGCCAGAGAGAAAGAGAGAGAGAGGCCAAGCTGTCGACAGGAGCTAAAGAAAGGCGAAGGAGGAGTGAGAAAATGGCTTTTTTTTTCTTTCTTTCTTTCTTTCTTCTTCCTCTGTTGGAAATGGCCTTTATTTGATGGTCCTTTTTTCTGGCTGGAAGGAAGACTGACTACCGTATGAGGGGATGAAATGCGGGGCATCTTCCAAAAGATCTTCTTGAGAGAGAGAGAAAGGGAGCGCTGAAGTAGTCTTGGAAGATTCTTTGAGGTCCAAACTGTACAATATATAACAGGCAATCCATTCTCTCATTTTTTCCGTATAGTGTTGTCAATATATTTCTTCCTGCTACTAAGCTTCGATTGGAATTCTTTTTCCTCCTTTGGTTATAGCGGAGATAGAGAACAAAACTCAGCTCATGGTGTAGGTACTGTACAAGGAAACACGGAATGTGGTACAGTAAGGTTTGACAATTTTTGTTACAAAAAAAAAAAAAATTCAAAATGCCTTCACTTAAAAGAAAATGTCAGTTTCTTTGAAAATTACGCACGGAATATCTAATGGTAGCATGACTTCTGTCTTTTTTTGACTGCATTGGCAATTTTTCTCAACGTGCATTGCGTATGTACTACCATACCACTACTTCTTCTTGTTCTCTCCTCAGGTGTCCACCTCTAGTAGCGGCTCCGTCCCACCCTCCAGCTCCGGCGGCATCTCCTCCTCCTCCGCCGCCGGGTCCCACGCCAGCGCCGCGCGCACCCGAGGTACAGTCTCCAGGGCCAGCAGCCCGTTCAGCAGCGGCGCGGCGGCGGCGGCCGGCGGCGGCGCCAGGGACAGGTAGAGGTTGACGGCGCCGGCGCCGCCGAACGCCACGGGCCACAGGTAGAGGGCGGCGTACGGGGACCAGCAGAGCACCAGGACGACGAGGGAGAGGCCGCAGAACTTGGACATGCCGATGTGGTGCTCCAGCGCCACCCTCGAACGGTCGTCGTCGAACTCCTTCCACTTCAGCCCTCCCACGGCCGACAGGAACAGGCAGAGGCTGAACGGAAAAATCGTCACTTACTTCCTTCTGTTTACCTAACCAACAATGCACTCTTAATAAACTTCCAACTGAGCTCCGGTGCAGAAATTTTTGTTAATAAGCACCGACTGCGAGCATACAAATCGGCGCCAAACGTGCTAAAACGTGTATGCAATGTGTATATATTCAGAGCTTCCATTTTGCAGATCACCGTTGGTGGTTGGGTACCTACATACTGCATTAATTTGACATCTACGGTATTTATGCTGTATTCTGTTTTAATAAGGTTGATTGCCTGATTGCGATTGGGACGAGGAATCCTAGCACGGTGAGGACGGAGACGTGGACGTAGTAGTTCCTGAAGTTGGAGTGCCAGTAGTCGATGGAGCAGGTGGTGCCAGACGGCTCCAGGAAGTACCTGAGCAAATCCTCCTCCATATCAACTGTCGCCAGAGCTCTCTTTTTTCCCGTCCCGCCAGTACCTCCCCATAATCCCGAACGCCGGGGGAGTGGCCATGAGCACCGAGACCATCCACTGGACCAGAATCAGTTGGAGGTAGATCCTGAACCGCTCCTCCTGCGGCTTCAGCTCTGAAGAGATATGTCACAAACACGACGGTCCATCTTGATCATGTCGATTGACAACTGCATCCAAAAGTTAAGTGAAAAATCTCACGAAATTTTGTATGGACGATCATGAGGTATCTGTCGGTGGCGAGGAGGAGGTGGGCGAGGATGGAGCCGACGAGGCCGAAGAGGACGACGAACATCCCTTGCAGCTTGCAACCGGTTTCGCCGAAAACCCACCTGGGAGGAGGGAGAGGAGAACGGAAAACTGGAGCTCGTCTCTTCTACCAACATCCTCAATACTACCTAGTATATTATTATATTTGAAAAAAAAATCTTCCTCCCTGACCTTCCGTAGATGGAGGAGACCCCGGCAAGAGGACACTGGGTAAGAGAGGCGGCGAGGTTGGCCAGGGCGAAGTTGACGAGGAGGAGCCCGGTGGGGTCGCGCAGCGCGGGACTCCGCTGGTGGAGGCGGAGCAGTCGGACCAGGGACGCGCATCCGGACAGGCCTGTGGTGTAGGTAGTACGTGTTGTGTTGTCAGATCAGACAAGCGGATTCACGTCACTCTAATTTGTCGGGCTATAATCATTCTCATGTGTTTAAACTTTCCTACGGCGAAGTTGTAGATGGCGATGGCCAGGTGGACCCAGGGTGGCAGGTGGGGCCACTCAACCACGCTCTCGTCCAGAATGGAGCTTTGGAGGGTCAAGTGGGAGGGGGGAGAGGGCAAGTAGAAACTTTAGTAGTATTGGAGCAAATTTACTACCTACATAATATCGAAGTTCCACTCCTCTTAATTGACCAACTCACTTCTCTCCGCCGTCGAGGAACCTCCTGATGGCGCTCCCTTGACCCAGGGCGTCCGAAAAGGAGGAGTACAGGGAGTTCAAGGAGGCTGAGGAGGCGGAGGTGGCGTTCAGCAGGTCCATCTCGGACGGGAGGAAGTGGGGGAAGGGGGGATAGGGAGACTGGCAGGCAGTGCGCAAGTCTCATGCTGCGACGACGACGGTGGCGTGAGTAGAGCCGGTGAAATCCTCCCTGGGAAAAAAAATGTTGATTTGCAATTGTGTGTTGACTATGAGGTAGGTAAAACTTTTTTTTCACTTCATTGTTGATGAGATTCTGATATTATGTACATATAAGTGAGCTTGATTGGTACCTAGTTTTTCAAGTAGAAAAACAAAAACTTGGATTTGATCTTGTGCACAGTCCCCCACGTTAATCCCTGCATATCTCGATCCTTCCGTGAGTCGAGATCGGATATTGGCTCTTTTTAACTTCGAGGAGGAAAAGAAAGCTCGGATGGAATTTGACCAAACGTGGACAACATGCTCTCTCTTATAATATACATACTACTATGTACCGGTGCATCTAGTGTGTTTTTTCGTTTTCTGCCAATAACGATCAGAGCACCTTAAAAATTGGTATAATTAGCTAACAGTCACCGACTAAGCATACATTTTGGCGCCGAATGTAGACTTCTGTGTATATGTTAAAAAAACAACACATACATGTTTATAACATTTAATTTCATGTACTGTACCTAACATAAAAATGCATTGAAATTCATCAAAGCTGAGCATGGCGGTTAGTACGTACACAGTCTTGGATGGGTAACCATTCAGGAATGGCTAGTGGAGTATTCATTCATGTTTGAAATAGTAGGTCACGTGTTTATACTTGTACCTACAATTGCCAAAAGTATCTTGCGACCTCCTTACTGGCTTTGAGAGGAAAAAAGTACATACATAGCTCCTCCTCCTCTCCTAACAGACCATGGTTGACCTCGGATAGGAAAAAAATCCCAGAGTAGGTCCTGGAAGTTAAGACGACAACAGTGCATTCCATAATCAAAAGGCCTAAGAAAGCAAGGACATCTGTTTCGCAGGAGGACGTAATACTTTAGCGTATATGGAGGACCTTGTTTGCACAGCAAATCGACATTTTATCCTGTAGTAGTGGTCCAGTCATGCATCGCACTCATTTTTTTCCAGTTTCAGCATCAAGCATCATGATGACTTCGGGCTTGACACAACAGCATTATAGCGGTTGAAAAAGAAAACAGCAAACCACGAAACGTCTTTAATTCAGACCTGAACAAACATTCAAGTCAAGTGGACTAGTTTGGCCGCCGCCACCTTCTCTTTCGATCCTCCGTCATGTGTGTGCTTGCCCCCCCCCCTCCTCTCCCCCAACTTCTCCTCCCCTTCTCTTTGCTACCAGCACAGGAGGCCGGATGAGAGGACGCAGATTCTATGAAAAGAGCTAAACGCAGGTGTTTACGTGCGTGCATAGGTGACTGAGAGAGAGGGAGGGAGACTAGGGGGGGGGAGGGAAGAAGAAAGGCCTTGTGCTTTGCCACATATTTTTTTGATTTCCTCTCTCTCTCTCTTTCCCGACAGCTTAGTCACGTAAGGAGTCCTTTTCGGTCGGCGGCGTCGAGACTTGAACCACTAGTACCAACTCTCCACGTGCTAACGATGTCGTGAGATGCCTGCTCAAGAGAGAGAGAGAGAAAACATGGAGTTTGTAATGCCTTCACAACCAAGGTAAGCAGACACATCTGGGAGGGAGGGGGGAGAGCCCCTCCTCTCCCTCCTCCTCCCTCGTCTTGTCCATCTGACTGCTATTCAACATCACCTGTTGTACTAGTACCTACTAGAAGCTAAGATTTTTTTACGGTTCGGGTTGCGCGCTTGCTTGCACTGTCTGTCTGCGAGGTTTAGTTGTATCTGGGGATCTCCGAGGTAGTATAGATAAATCGATCCCACCGGCGGCGGTGGCGGCGGCTGCGACTGCGGCGGCGGGGGGGCTGCTGCTGCTGCTGCTGCGGCGGCGGCGGCGACTGCGACTATTTCCGCTGATGACGTTGTGTAGACCATCTCCCTAGCTATCTACAACCATTTCTGTTGTTGCATTGCCTGTATTATGCATATTGCATGCCTTGTCTTCTCCCTTGGGGAAAGGCTCCCAAAAAGCGCCATTTTTTTTGCAAGAGCCGAGCTACGCACTTCAAAAATATATACTGTATATACAGTGTATATATATATATGTCACAAGTTGTCCAAATCGTGGAATGGCTGTGTTTAGAAAGCCCACAGTATTGCGCTTGCTCGGCAGCCTCAACTGCCCAGCACAGGTCGTTTTTCGCTCACACTTGGTGAGAGGTGAGGTGAGGAGGGAGAGGGGGAATTGGAGAGACAGATGTGGCCTTCTAACCTGGAAAAATCGCAGGTGAATCGAAAAAAAAACTACATACATCAAATTTTTTGTCGACGTCATTATGTCATTTAAGGGCACTTTTACGTACCACGAGCATCAAGGACTCAGTAAAGACTTTTTCTTCCTTGGTTTCTGTTGGCAACGTGCACCAAAAAAGTCACTAAAATGGCGGTTTGCAAGCAGAAACCGCGGGATCATTTTATGACAGATACAGATAAACTTTCCTATAATTACATGTTCGAATCACTGGGAATCCCACATGGGTGAGAAAAAAATTGTCTTTTCCCCACCATTCCCAAGAGTGGGTGTACAACTGTAGACACAACTTTTGTTCAGACGCTTAACCACGTACTCGTAGGTTGGAATGTGAGAGAGAATCTTATAGTAGTAAAGGAGCTTTCCAAGCTTTCCATGTCTGCGATAAAAGCAGTGACGAACAAATTGCTACAGCAGACCAGTTTGCCATGAATATTGCAGAAGCTGAAAAGCTGCTTTCTGTAGCAGACACACACAACCATTTTACGGCCTAAATAACTTTCAAGCGCCGCAAAGAGCTGGCGTAATGACGGCGGGAAGGGAGAAAGGAAAGCGGAGAAACAAGCAACAACGACCGTTTTCTTTGCCAATCTATCCTTTTCTTGGCGGTTGTTGCTGTAGGGCCTGTGGAAGTTTCCAACCCGCAACTGCAAGAGTTCCAACCCATTATTATTATAGCAAAATTTGTGAGGAGGGAAGGTGAGAGGAAAGGAAACAGATTGTTTCTTACACCTTTTTCCTTTTCGTTTGAGCTAGGTGGTGGGTAGAGCGGCGACCCATAGGTTGGGAACCCCTGTCGTCGTATAAGGGAATGCAGAAAGTGCATTAATCTTCCACTGTCGATACCAAGCTGGCTTCTGTGGTCTGAAGGTTAGTAATCGCAAGGTGTTTTTCTTAGCAGGTTGGTACACCAATACTCGTCCGTCTAGGGTACAGTAGGAGGCAAACTAACTACCACCGGCAGTTACTTGTTACAAGTCACTACAAGTGGCTTATGGCCGCCATTTTCACTCTGTCAGCAGCAATGTGGCTTGTCAAGATGTTTGCTGAAGTCATCGTCCATTTGTTTCCATGTACCACAGTTACCACACTGCACATTACGCACCACCAGGACAGGTCCTGTTCCTAGACGCCCGTCCACCTCCACAAGAAGGTGCCGCAGACACTTTTCGCTACATAGTTGGGCCTGCATTGGCTTTCGACAAAGGGGCCCAGCGCACGGCAAGAAAGGCGGGGTGTCCCTACTGAAAAAAAGGGAAAAAACATTAGTTGTTGGTAGTTACAGTCGTCCTTCAATTTAGTAAAGTGTATATCTTTCGGGAAGAAATTTAGTAAATGTGCTAGTAAATTGAAAATCTAGAATACTTACACCAAAATGTTGGATAAGCAGGAGAACCCTTTGCTAAATCCAGGTGCTTCACTGAGTCGACAAATTTGATTAAATCGGGAGATGACTGTGGTACTTGCTTTCACGCTGTCACAGCGTGGGTGTGGGTGGCTGTAGCGTCAATCCGTCGACAAAACAAACCTACCTCCTCCTCCTCATTATTGCCATCGTCATCGTCATCGTTATCTTTGTAGGTACTTATTCTTATTCTTATTCCTATTGTTATAGTTATTCTTATTCTTATTCTTATCCTTATCCTTATCCTTATCCTTATCCTTATCCTTATCCTTATCCTTATCCTTATCCTTATCCTTA
>JAAUYM010152505.1_pt1 | contig 11879 bp, 10 predicted proteins | sample 7278001 | NCBI WGS metagenome assembly JAAUYM01 (sample SAMN14350224, study PRJNA611818) | marine sediment metagenome | isolation source: surface marine sediment (1.8m) | place: French Polynesia: Moorea | collected 2018-08
CCTCGATGGACTGGTTGGCCACGGAGATGCCGTTGATCTCGCGGATCTCGTCGCCCACGTGGAGCGTCGCTTGTCTGGATAATAAAAAGATGTGTTGTTTTGGAAGCAACCACAAAAATGATCTTGAAAATGGTACAATTTCTCCTATAGCTCAATTACATGAAAAAGATATTTCCCAACCTGTGAATCATCCCTCCATGCATGATCCGCCCGACGACGCACTTTCCCTCCTCGCTGAGCTTGAGCGTAATCCCCATGGGCTCGTCGGTGTTCCGCTGGAACTGCACCAGCCGCACCCGCGTCACGTTCTCCATGCCCGGGTGCGGCTGCAGCCCCGGCCCCCCGTGCAGGGGCAGGGGCAGGTCCGTCGTGGTCTGGTGCGGGGGCACCGGCGGGGGCAGCGGAGGCCCGCCGCCGCCCCCCGTCGCCGCCCTCATCAGGGTGTTGGCGGCCGAGCCTGGGGCCGAGGGGGCGGAGGGCATGACGTTGACGACGTCGCCGTTGGGGCCCTCCACCGAGTCGTGCAGGAAGTTGGAGGTGTTGGCGATGGCGATGGCGGCGCCGGAGGTTGCGGCGGTGGTTCCGCAGGGCGGAGGGGTGACGCGGATGGCGTCCTCGCCGTACACCTCCTGGGCTACCACGTCGTGGCTCTGTTGGCAAATGGACAAAACGCAAGTAAGATTTTTCTTTGTAGTTATGTGCCCATCTGATAAATAAAGCATAATTAAATTGCCTTATTTCGATGGTTTTTTTTTTTTGGAAAATGAAAAGAAACGACGAACAAACTACAGTGTTCCCCAGAAACGAGAAGATTGCAATCTATGTATAGTATTTTTTTGTGTGTGTGAAATTGGAAAACTGTGTGCGTACGTACTAAATTCGGAGGCTGGACATATATAACGTTGTAGTACGAGTAACTAGGTAGGGGTACCGTGGTTGATATGAGAGTAAGATTTGCTACCAACAACAAAAAAGAGACTGCGGCATATTGAAGAAGGGAATTTATGCACCAAAGGTTGAACATACAGTTGATCGTATTAAAATCAAAAAAGAAAGAAAGAATGAAAGGAGGAAGGACGAACATTTGCGCCAGAATTGCACACTAGTTGCAAAGACGACGTTCTATGTGTACTATAGTACCACGTGGGAAAATATGACGTCCTTTCACGTAAATGGATGAGCTAAGAACGTCTCTCAAATTTCCAAAATGTTCTTCCTAGGTATTATTACCTGCAGCAGGGCCCGGAAGTGGCAGCTGGCCAGCATCTCCCTGAGCTCTGCGGCGTCCTCCGCCACCTCCTCCGCCGCCTCGCCCATGGGAGAGGACGACTGCGACACGTCCACTAGCTTGAGGGCCGCCACGGCCTCCCCGGCCCGCGCGGCCGCGTCGCACGGGGGAAAGGTGGCCATCCGGAACGTGGACGGCGTCGGCCTGGAATGGAACGTCCTGGAACTGCTCGGAGACGTTGCATAGTACTAGCACTAGCACATAGTACTACTAGGTACTAGCATTGCTACAAAAATGTGGTATATCCACCTCGGCGCGTTGGTGTTTATCCTGTCGTAGAGCTCGAGAAGCCTCCTGAGCTGCGGGTCGCACAGCACAGACCAGAGCGAGTCGGCGTCGTCGTCCACGTCTGCCTCGCTCAGGGAGGAGGCCGGCCGCGCCTCCAGCAGGCAGTGGATGTCGTCTAGGGAGTCGAGCACCAGTCCGACCGCCGCCGCCGTCACCTCGTCGTCGCCGCCGCGGACGCCGCCGAGGACGCTACCGCGGCCGCCGCCGCCGCCTCCTCCCCCGGCCTCGAAGTCTGAGGAGGATCCTCCGGCGGAGGCGGCGGAGGAGTGCGGGAGGTGGTTGCCATTGTGGCCAACGCCGATGCCGCCTATGGCCAGAGGAGGGGGAGGCGGGACGGCGGCGCTGCTGTCCTCGTCAAGTTCTTCGTCCTCCTGAAACCGAATTATCGTGAAGGTATGTTCAGATGTTCCGATGAAGAATTGTTTGTAAAAAAAAAGAAAAAGTTAAACCCCCCACCATCTGTGTCCACTTCGGACTCGACACGGCCGCCAGCACCGCTCCCTTGAGCTTCCTCCTGGCGTTGAACCTTCTAAGCTCCTCCACCGCCTCGTGCAGGTGCGCCTTGGGCGCGAACCGCTCCCTCTCCGCCACCCAGGGGTGCTCCAGGGCCTCGTCCACGGTGATCCGCTCGTCGGGGTCCACCGTCAGCATCTGGCGGAGCAGGTTCTTGGCGGGCTCGCTCACGTACTGAATAAAGAGGAGGAGGAGGAGTAACTTGTTATTGCAGTAGTAGAACCCCGATGTAGCTAGTAAATTCGGTGGCCGATAGCGTGCTTTTTCATTTCTCGAACTGTTTCTCACCTGCCACCTCGGCGAGGAGTGCAGCGCCAGCCTCCCGGCGCACACAGACTCGTACAGCCTGTCCTTGGTGCCCAGGAAGGGCATGGAGCCCGACAGCAGGATGTGGAGGAGCACCCCCGCCGACCAGACGTCGATGGGCTTCCCGTAGCTCCTCCTCTGGATGACCTCCGGGGCCATGAAGTGAGGGGTGCCGATGCGTCCGCCGTTCACCGACTGGCTGCTCTGCTGGTCGGACTTCGAGGGCAGCTGAATGGAGACGCCGAAGCCGCCGAGCTTCACCGGGGCGGAGTTCTCCTTGCTGGAGTGCAAACGTCAATGAAATAAAAATTAAGTACTGTACTACACGTCAGTTTGGAAAAGTTTGCTCATTTTGGAACAATAAAGTCAACCCCGATCCCCTCCCCCCCACCACCATCACCACCAATCATAGAGTGTTTCAGTAGTAAATGAATCGATTCTCATATTCTCTTCTGCCACTTTTAGGGGATCGTCACCTAGTACACTTAGCAGCCCCGGTATCTTATTTCTTCTTCTTCCTCCTCCTCCTCCTCACTTAAAATCGCAATAAGCGTTCGCTCTTCTGGAGAAGAGGAGAAGGAGTGGGACCTGGGAAGGTTGAGAGGAAGGGACATCACATTACACGGTAAATTGGGTTTAAGGTGCGCGTGTTAGATACAGCAGCCTCCGTGGTGGTGGTGGCCGCGACGGCGACAGGAAAATTTTATGGCCCCGGTCTGGGGGAGGAGTGGGGTGGGGTGGGGCTGCTTCTTTCCTCTCTTTGTATTGGCTTGGCTAAACGTTCTTTCATTTGCCCAGTGGTGTACGTACTAGTGCACCACGAAGGCCATTCTCTGGCTTAATGCGTCTGCTTTCTCTCTCTCTCCCTCCATCTCGTAACTTCGCACAGAATGAAAAGAGAGAGACGTTCACCAGAACTTTTTTGGGTGGGTGGGAGGGATGATGAAGAGCAACGAAAGAAAGATGCAATGCAAAACGGGAATGATGACTTGATGACGACATTGTACCTAAAGATATCTTCTTTTACACTGCAGAAAAAAAGAAGAAACCCGACCTTGCTAGGAGTACGCAGTGCGGCTTGATGTCCCTGTGTATGATGTCGTTGTCGTGGCAGTACTGCAGGGCCAGCAGGATCTGCCTGAGGTAGTGGCTGCACACGGCCTCGGAGTAGACGAAGCCGGCCGAGGCGCGCTTCACTATCTCGAAGCAGAGGTCGGCGCCGGCCATGAACTCGAACACCATGTACAGCATGCCTTCGGAGCTGTTTGGGAAAGTAAAATGAGAAAAGAAAACCGATTCTTGCTTCAACGCGTTTGTAGTAGTAGCTTGTAGCACTGGGAGTACAGTTTCTACGTTTTTATAGTGATGGAAAGGGGCTTTCCAAGTACGGAAACTTGAGAAAGTGAGGTCAGTGCTGTATTCCAGCAGCTGTACACGAGCAGCCACATTTATGATTCATGGAGGAATGGGGGAAAAGAGAGGGGAAAAAGAACGATGGTAGCTGGAAAGAGGTGGAGGTCTGTGGGGACAAATACTGTAGACAGGAAAGAAGGGTGGGTTAAACTGGCAAAGGCTCTTCCTTTCTTGTTGTTTTGCTACAAACTTCTCTACTTCAAAGGAATTTTGGATGCAAAAAAAAGGATACGCGTACATGTCAAAGAAAAAAAAAGTGAAATGGTACTCAAGGTTTGTACTTTCTTACGTAGTTAGCCTAACTTGTGAAAGACGGATGGCAGACAACCCAGGAAGCACGTCGATTTCCAAAGTTGTTCCAATTGTCTCAATTGTCACTCACCTGTACGTCTCCAGCAGCTCCACGATGTGCGGGTGCTTGAGCATGTGGCAGATGGTGGCCTCCCTCTTGAGGTCGTCCAGGCTAAGGCCGGGCGAGGCCGTGAACTTGGCCACGTCCACGATCTTGACGGCGAACTCCTCCCCCGTCTGCCGATGCATGCATCGACGCACCAGCGAGAAGGGGCCCTTGCCTGTCAACGGAAGGGGGGGAAAAGGAGGTGAGGTGTCTTCGCAAATGTCGAGGCGCCATTTAATGTACTGTATTATGCTATCGGAGCTCCACCTCTTCCTCCTCGTCTCCGCAAACACAATCACTTTTCTTTTTATCCGCATTAAATCTCTTCTTTCTCTTGTATTACTACTCTACCCACCTCCATCAGAGTACAAGACCTCCTCCTGCTCTCTGTACGTACTACGTAATCGGGTTTCCTCCTCTCTCTCTCTTGTATAAGCTCTTAAGAGGGGGAGAGGAAGGGATGGAAGGAAGGAAGGAAAGGGATAAGTCAAGCGTCTCTCTGATCTCTCGAATCAGGAGGAGGAGGAGGAGAAAAGAAAGAGTTTTTGATGCGCTTGCAGAAGCCTCTTCTATCCAGCCTTTCCTCCTCTTCTTTTCTGCACAGCTCTCTCTCTCTTTTTCTCCTGCTACGGGTGCTGACTGCAAAGGAGACTTCAGTCCATATACTTGTAGCAGGAAGGGTTCTCCCTAACTTCTCAAACTTAAAGTGGGTGGCAGAAGAAGAAGCTGTCACAAAACTATGGTACACACACAAGGGGAAGAAAACTGCGGTTGGCGGGCTGACACAATTCTTCTTTGGTCAAGAAGCACCACCACTTCCTCCTGAGGATGGCGGTGCTGTTTGTTGTTGCTGTCATCACCCCTTTTTTTGCTGCTGCTGCTGTTGCTGCTTTTGCCCCCGCCTGGATGGCTGTTGCACTTGCTGGTGTGTGTCGGTATCTGTTTGAGAGGGTCGGAGGGTGGAGGGCAAAACTTTTTTTTTCTTTCCTGCCTCTCATCATTGCAGAAAACGGAGGAAAAAGCAGCCGGAGGGAGGAAGGAGAAAAAGAGGGGGAGAGGTGGAAACTTTTGCCGAAACTTTTGGTCATCGGCGGGAAGAGGGAAAACTCTCTCTCTCTCACTTTCCTGTCACAGTGTTGGGGTTGGTGGTAGCCAGCAGCAAAGCACGCACGCAGACACCACACACACACAGGAAAAACAAAACAAAACTCATTTCTCTGAGTGTCCGCCATCTTTCTACTGTAGGTAGTTGTGTCCCAATGAGAGTTTGAATGGATTTTGAAGGGGTGCACCGTGAGAGAAACAAACAGCTTTTTCAAGCGTTTTCAGCAAACATAGAAAGCAGAGATGTCACAAACTATCGCGAGGGGGAAAAATTAAAAGGTTTTTTTTTTAAATCTAAAGTGTCGTTTTTCCTTTTTCGAGACACACTCACCGATGACCTCATGGAGCTCGTAGATGTCGTCGAAGAGGATCTCGTCTAGGTCGGACATGATGGCGCTGAACTATGGCGACTGCGACTGCGGATCATCAGTCAGCTAGCCATCATGTCATGTTGGTTGTTGGCAGAGCTCAGTGCCTCACATTGTCCTTTGCCTGAAAAAAAGATGGAACAAGAAATGATGAGTTTTTGTATCTTACACGTGTTTAGTACTCGCGTATTATTATTCATGCAGAGAAAATGGTAATTGCTTTTTCCCCTTCTTCTTTTTACGTTGTCTTCTCCTCTCTTTTCCCTACCCCCCCCCGCACACCGCCTAATAATTATCTCCATTGTGCGTCCACTCCACGAGGTATCACTCTGGTGACAAGAAACAGGCCTCTCCTGCCAACACGCTGCTAGGACGGTACACAACGCCATCGCAGAACAAGAAGGGAGGAGTGCCAGAGTGAGTAAGCCGAAAGCAAAAGAAAGAAAGAAGAAGCCTTTCTGTTTTCCTCTCCTTCTTCGGGTCAGAGGTTCTCAACTTTTTTCGGACCGCGACACATTTGGAAAAACTCCAGAGCATCATGCCGCGACCCACCAATATTGTCGAGGAGAGAAGAAGGCCACTGCCATATCTTATCACGGCTCTTTCGCAACCAGCTCAGAAAAGGCTTCGCAACGAACTCTTAGGTCCGCGTTGGTTGGGAACATCTGCTCTGGAGGGCTTTCATGCAACCACAAGGGGGGGAGGGGGAGGGGGGGGGGGCAGAAGGGAAATAAAGTACTACAGGAGTGCGGGCGAGGTGCTTGACCAATGGGAGCCTGGCATGACAGCCAGCCACAAGACGAGGTGAAGCACTGGGCTTTTTTTAGCTTTAAATAACAGATGGTCTCAATTACCTGAGCAAAAATATCAAGGATGAACCAGCTTGAGACACGCTGTGGAAAGAGGAGTTGGCGGCAGCAGCAACAGCAGCATCAGACACTCAACAGTCATCGCTTCCTCCTCCTCTTTCTCATCCACACACACAGCTCAAGGCCATGGGTACGTAGAGAACAGAAGAAAGAGTTGGTTGCATAGGGAAGGAAGAGGGGGGGAGAAAAGGGGAGATGTAAATGAGCTTGGGCTTGAGATGCTGCCAATGGACACGCACCAAAGAGAAAAAAGAAGAGGTGGCAGGAAGCTTTGGCGCCTCCTTCCTCCTTCCAAACAACAGTCTCCTTTTTCCCTCTTCCAAAAAGAGAGGGAAAAAAGTGTTGATGATTAAGTGTATCGATTTTCTCCCCTCTCCTTCCTCTTCATTTCCATTTTTCCTGATTCTTCCTCCCCTCGCTCTCTCTTCCTTTTCGTAAAGATTGCGCGGAGTCTGGGGAAAATCATTTCCGACATTCTTTGATTTTTTTAATTTCCTGGGGTTCCACGTTTTCAGGGGAAAAATCCTTTAATTTTTTTTTGCTTGCTGCAGAAAACGGTCGGGAAAAAAAATCATCCATTGTTTTCACTTGAAATTGAATTTTTGGTCCCCTCCTCTTTCCTCTTCCTCTTCCTCTGCCCTCCAGCGCAGGCCTTTTCCCTCAGCTCTTTTCCCAGGAGGAAAATTTTTCCGATATTGTTCCTTCCTTCTACCCATCCTGCCGGGGCTCTCCTTCTCCCTCCTCCCCGTTCTGTGAGAATCGCAGTCTTTATTTTTCAGTCAAGTGCATTGTTCATGTCCATGGCTTTTTTTACTGTTACGCACTGTTCAGCTTAAAAATTTGTTATGTCCCATTGCCAGCTTGCTATCGCGAGCGATTCAGAATGCGTTCACGTCTTTCTTGCGCACTTGTCTACTTGGGAATGTAGGTGGGGAAAAACCCATAGAGGGGGAATGAGAGAGAGGTTTCCCTAACGAAGAAAAAGGGGAGAGGGAGAGGAGAAACCCCCTTTCAACACAAGCACATCTGGCACTGAGCACACACGCTCTACCTGACAGTGATAGCAGCATCTGAAACATGTGCCCAGTTTCTCTAGCAGGGCTAGAGATGTACGGTACATGGAGGTAGCAGGTGTGTGGATATGTGTGGGTGTGTGTGTGCGCTCGTACGTGCATGTGTGCTTGTTAGACACAACAAACAATACACACGACACACTCACGTCATGTCATTTTCCCCCCCTACACACACACCCACACTTACTAATTGCCAAGGTCTGAGGGGTGGGGGGGGGAGACTGCACGAAAAAAAGGAAGCAAGAGAAAACATGGCATTTCCAAGAAAAAAAAAGAAAAAAAAGGTTTCTACTCGAAGAAAGTGCGCGAGGGGGGGATAGAAAAAGAAAGCGAAGATTTTGCTCTCGTAAAAAGGCTTTTTTGGGAGGAGGAAAAAGTTTTTTTTGCTTACCTCACTTTCCTCTCCGTTGAGGCAAGACCGCATTCTTCCGCGGATACCTCAAGGCTTTTCTTCTCCTTTTTTTCTCTCCACCACCCCCCCAGTTTCTCAACGCACACACACACACACATGGGTTTGTGGAAAAGGAGATCAAATTGAACGTGGTGGTATGATTGACTGCATTAAAAAAATGTGAGTGGTGCTGTGCAGCTGAAGAAGGGATTGTTCATACAACCTTGATACAGTTTGCAGAAATACCTAAAAAAACTTGCTAAGAATGTACGAAATTTCACTTCATTATCTACTGTGGTAAAGTTGATGCTTCTTTTTGCTGCCTGTGCCCATGTCTGCCCTCTCACCCTTCCCTTGAGCGCACATTTATCAAGTGAGACTTTGGCGTCGCAGGGAGAAAAAGGGAGAAAGAGTGGAAAGGAAACAAGAACTAGAGAGGAAAGGGTTGATATTGAATTCTGAAGAGCTCGCTGCGGTTCAAAAAAAAAAAAAAGCGAAATCTCGACCTTTTTAGATCAGTATAGCAGGTTAGCGTGGGTTTCATTTCCGAATGCTCCATCTAACCCTCTTGCTCACACGGAAACCATCTTGTGTCACTCTCACTCTCTCTCTCTCCTCCCAAACTTGGTTTCGAGTTGGAGTGAGGCAGCTTCTGCCATCATTTCGCCCGCCGCCTCACTCATTTTCTGTGCTACCTACCACACATTTGCTTTGAGGCCTACAGCCGCCTCATCATCATATTGATGTTGACACACACACACACACACACACACAAGGAGCCGAGGAGGAGGGGGTAAGATGCTTCTTCCCACCCAGGAGACATCAGTTTCTACCAAGAGAGGCTCTCTGTGTGTGCTGCCATTTAACGTACTCGTGTCAAACCAGGAGAGGAAATAAGAACAGCTCTCAGTATGTACTGTAGTACGTACCACGTACTGGGTACCAGCACCTAGGTATGTACCAATGTGGCCCACATTTGGAGAAGTTTCTTCACCTTCGGTCGAAAATACGGTTCTTTTGCGAGAATTCACACGCACATGCGAGGTAATGCTGCTTAGTAAGGGAAAAAAGGTGCTTTCCTGTCCATCTTTCATTGAAGAGGGGCAAGAACAAGAAAGGAAGAGAGGCAAGGAAGGAGGGAGCAAATAGCTCGAGGGTCTGGGAAGAAAAAAGAAGGACGGGGTAAAAATACCGGTATAGTATATGAGAAGGGAGAATGAGGAGGAAATGTGGAGAAGAAAGAAGAGCTGACGAAAACACAAACCATTTACATAGTAGGAGGTCGGAGAATGTTTGATAATATCATTACAGGAGAAGCCGAAGGGGAAATTTGTCAGGTTTGGAAGGTGGAAGCAGCAAAACGATCGCATGTGGGACAAGAAGGGTCTTAAAGGGGAAAGCTACATATATAATGGATTATTTTCTTCTCCTTGGAGGCCTTTGCAACACAGGTTAAGAGAAAAAAAACTGGCAGAGCATGCAAATAAAAAAAAACATGAAGACGACAGCGCTTTGTCGTTTTCTTTCTCTTCCCAGGCCCCATGATCAAGATCAAGATAGTTTTCAATGTACCTGCTAGAGTACTAGATCGGTACATTTCAACGAAAGAGGAGGATTGAGTGGAAGGGAGAGTCAATAGAGACAACCATCCATCCATCCGTCCGTCCACCTACCTCTCCATCCATCCATCCATTTCTTCGGCGTGTCGGTCGGAACTAAGAAGAAGAGGAGGAGGACTTTTCAATCGGTGCCAAGAGCCCCCGTTATCGGGAAAGGACGTCTTTGTGTGCGTGTGTGTGTGTGTAGATCGCGACCTTCACGCATTCACGCCAGAGCACTACAGTACTGTACACTGCATTTTGGGAACTCTATCTGCTGCCCTCTCACAATACCACATAATATGGGAAATAGCTCGTGGGGAGCACGTTTTCTGGGAGGGTGGGGGAGATTGCAGGAATGGCGAAATGACAATTAGTCCTTTTTCCTAAATTGTTTGATTAATCCTCCTCCTTCGAATTGCGATTACTTTCTCTGATGGGAAATAAATCACGTCTCTTGCCGACTTTCCTTTTCCTTCGACAAGTCATCGCCTCCTTCCAATTTTTCTCTCTTGCCGACATGCGATTTCCCACATGTACGTGGGTAGGTGGAGGTGCACGCTAAGCGATGACGACAGCAAAACAAGCAGAAGCTGCAAAAAGCCCTTTTTTTCCTCCGATTTGCGTGCTCCAGTCTCATTGCTGGCTATTGGCTTGTGAGGTAGTACTGCCTTATATTGGGAGAAGCTTTGGGAAGAGAAACCCGACGGGACTCTTGGTCATTTCCCAGAACAAATACAGTGCATGTTCATACCTATGGTCTGTTTCACTAAATGGTTAAAAAAGCTATTTATGGTCGGCATAATTCTGCGTGTTCTACGTACTGTACCTAGGTCGTCATCAGCTGTCTTAGAAAACATAGTGGAACATGTCATAAGATTAATCATACATTTAATACCATGTTTCCATGTTAAGAAATATATCTTCAAAACAAATATTGATAAATTGTTTTACCGTATTTTGCATAACTGAAAAGTTCCGTCGGGAACCCCCTCCAATTTCTGGAGAACTGACATGAGAGGGAAGGGGGTGGGGTGGGGTTGCGGGGGCCAAGGAAAAAAAAGGTCGCTTTGACACGAGACGCTAAAACTCTCCTTCCGCTTAGTACAAATGCGAAACTGAAAGAAACGTTCTTTAAAGAGATAAATGTGTTGGAAGACCACTGGGCCATAAAGCGCCTTTCTTAGGATGGGGTCTCTCTGCTCCTCTTTTTTTTAAGCTGAGGAAAACAGAAAAGGCTCTTAACGCTCACCGAATGGGAAGGATGGAGGCACTTCTCTTGCTCAACAAAAGAGTGGAGAGAGAAAGATGTTTGTAGTACGTACTACGCAACACAATAGAAAAAAGAGTGGCTTTTTTCCTTATTCGTCTTCCCAAATTTTTATAACATTACAATGATGGAAAAAAAGGATCAATTTGGCGATCAAGGTTTCCGTGTTTTATCCTGAAAAAAGGCTTTTATCGTAGAGCCTGACATCTTCCCACCCCCTCAAAGCAAGAGAAGATTTATTCATTTTTTTGTCAGATTTAGTTATTCAGGAAAGATGTCCTATGTGTACTCTCCGTAAAAAGACCTCTCTCCTCTCTTTCCCTCTTTCTAGTACTAACATGTACGTCTGCATGCTCACAAATACTCCTCTTTCCCTCCTCACTCTCTTCTGTGCATGTGGTGAGGGCATTCCCATGGGACCACACACACGGGAGAGCCTTCCTTGCCAAGGGAAAAAAGGCTATATAGATTCCCATCATAACACACCGGGTGTCTCAGTCAATTTGCACTTGCAGCTTTTTTGTGGCAAGACGTTAGAAAAGTACGACTATTTTTTCATCCAAACTGGTTGGTTACCTATTCAAGTTTGGCTTTTGTTGTATGTACAAGTTGGTCCTAGCTTACTTTACCTATAAACTCGGCTCTGCGCGAGACATGCTAGATGAGAGGAGAAGGAAAAGGATAGAATAGAAACCTGTCTGTTGCAGCAACATTACTTCTGCGTGGACAATGAGAAGCAAACCTGCGTGCTTTTTTTTCCATTGCTTCTGCACTTTTCCAGCTTTAAAAGTTCAAAGAACTGGAATCTTAAAAATTGCTGATCTTGGATGGTTGCGATGGAATCTAAATTCGTGATGCACATCTCTCTTCCCCCCCGTTATAATGGATGTGCGTGGATTGACCGGGGATAGCTTCCGCCCATCCTAGAGAAGGAGGAGGGAGAGAAGGAAGATGAGTTTTGTTACAAGGTGTAATTTGCTCTGGCTTCTCCATCCACAGGA
>JAAUYM010170054.1_pt1 | contig 11873 bp, 10 predicted proteins | sample 7278001 | NCBI WGS metagenome assembly JAAUYM01 (sample SAMN14350224, study PRJNA611818) | marine sediment metagenome | isolation source: surface marine sediment (1.8m) | place: French Polynesia: Moorea | collected 2018-08
CCCCCCGGATGAAAATACCTTGGGGGTTCGTCTCTTCAAAAAAAATTCGAAGAGAATGGTTATTGTAGATATGGATTCGTCAGGACAACACTAATGATCTATGAACCCTTAAGAAATCATGACCTCGATTCCCTGGAAAACCGTCAAAGACTACGAAGACATCACCTATAAAAAGGCCGATGGCGTAGCCCGTATCGCCTTTAACCGTCCCGAGGTACGCAACGCGTTTAGGCCTAAGACCGTGGGAGAGCTATATGAGGCCTTCCTCGATGCTCGCGAGGACACCTCCATTGGGGTGGTCCTCCTCTCCGCCGAAGGGCCCTCGCCCAAGGATGGGGTGTATTCCTTTTGCAGCGGGGGTGACCAGCGCACCCGAGGACATCAGGGCTATGTGGATGATGACGGCATGCCCCGCCTCAATATCCTAGAGGTACAGCGTCTTATCCGTTTTATGCCCAAGGCGGTGATCGCTGTGGTCCCCGGTTGGGCGGTGGGCGGAGGCCATAGCCTGCATGTGGTCTGCGACCTTACCCTTGCCAGCAAGGAGCACGCCATCTTTAAACAGACCGATGCCGATGTGACCAGCTTCGATGGAGGGTATGGCTCAGCCTATCTCGCCAAGATGGTGGGACAGAAGCGGGCTAGGGAGATCTTCTTCCTTGGACGCAACTACTCCGCACAGGAAGCCTACGAGATGGGCATGGTCAACGCAGTGATCCCTCATGCGGACCTGGAGCAGACCGCTTATGAGTGGGCACAAGAGATCCTCGAAAAATCGCCTACCTCCATTAAAATGCTCAAGTTTGCCTTTAACCTTACAGACGACGGTATGGTAGGGCAACAGGTGTTTGCCGGGGAGGCCACACGCTTAGCCTATATGACCGAAGAGGCCAAAGAAGGGCGCAATGCGTTCTTAGAAAAACGAAAACCTAACTTTAAGGACATCAAGTGGATACCTTGAGGTAATGAAGGGGATCTCTAAAAATTGCTTTCTATTGCGAGTGGCTATAAAATTCCGTCTCTTTGTTGTGAATAAACTGCCTCAACGCAAGCATACGAGGTATTAAACTGAGTTTGCTACGCAAACATCATGATTTCCGACCCAAGGGTCGGGGAATTAGACCAGGTCTTCTCGTCCTTCAAATCCTGCAGCTGCGGGATAAGAGGGATGAAACTCTTCCACAATGTCAGGCATGTCCTTGGGCTTTTTTTCGTTTATTCCTAATAACGATCTTGGAAATATAGATGCTTACCTCGTACAATACCACAATAGGTATGGCCACGATAACCTGACTGGCGATGTCAGGTGGGGTAATAATGGCAGACAGGATAAGCACCACCACTAGGGAATGTCTGCGATATTTTCGCAGAAATTGTGGGGTCACTAGCCCTATCTTGGTCAAGAAGTAGATGATAATAGGGAGCTCAAAGATAAGTCCCGAAGCCAGCACCGAGGCCCTTACCAGTCCTATGTAGCTGCTCAGATCAAAGTCGTTGAACACTACATCGCTTACGCTATATGTCCCTAGAAAGCGAATGGACAAGGGAGCGATCACAAAGTAGCCGAACAACACCCCTGTGAAGAACAGTAAGGAGGAAATAACGATGAAGCCCCTGGCCATCTTGCGTTCGTCAGTGTGCAGCCCCGGGCTGACAAATCGCCAAAACTCATAGATCACATACGGAAAGGCAATGATAAAACCCGCTGTTATCGAAGTCCAGATATGCACGGAGAACTGTCCTGCCATTGTTCTGTTCTGTATATCGAAAGGCATTTTGTCCAAGCAGAACCCTTCGTCCATCCCGATAAGCTTTGCAAGCTCGCAGAGCTTCTGGTACGTTACAAAATCTGTCTTGGTAAGTCCTAAGATGACCACATCGAAAATAAACCCCTTGGCAATAAAGGCTACAGTACCAGCAATGACCACTGCGATGGTGGCTCTGATGAGGTGCCAACGTAGCTCCTCTAGATGTTCGAGAAAAGACATTTCTTTTTCCTCCGTCTTTGCCATTATAAGATGCCTTCGCGGATTAGGTTGTGAAGATGCACCACGCCGTTGTACTTGCCATTATCCTGCACCAACAACTGGGAGATACCATGGGTCTCCATAAGCTCCAAGGCATCGACAGCCAACAGATCGCTGGTAACATATTTAGGGTCACCGCTCATGATATCTCTGGCGCTAAGCCCCCCTATCTTGTCTTTATCAGAGAGCATTCTGCGGATATCTCCATCGGTAACGATACCCACGATCTTTTCATCGAGGATCACTGCTGTGACCCCTAGCATCTTTTGCGAGATCTCTACAATCACTTCTTTAACACTGGCGTCTGGATGCACCTGTGGTTTTTCGTTCATCTCGGTGATGTCGCCCACTTTGAGATAGAGCTTTTTACCCAATGCGCCTCCAGGATGATAGCGAGCAAAGTCCTTGCGCCCAAACCCCTTGAGGTCTAGAAGAGCAATGGCCAGGGCATCTCCCATGACCAGTTGTGCTGTTGTACTGGTGGTCGGAGCGAGATCGTTAGGACAAGCCTCTTTCTCTACATAAGAACTGAGCACGTGGTCTGCTTGTAGCCCTAGAAAGGAGTCTTTGTCCGAAGTGATGGCCACCAATGTATTACCCCCATTTTTTATAAAAGGAACCAGCACCTTGATCTCTGGCGTGGTGCCACTTTTAGAGATACAGATCACCACATCGTCCTTTTGAATGATACCCAAATCTCCGTGAATGGCATCGGCAGCATGCATAAAGATAGCCGGGGTACCTGTCGAATTCAGCGTAGCGACAATTTTAGTGGCAATGATAGCACTTTTACCGACTCCTGTGACCACGACCCTGCCCTTGGATTCGTAGATCCCCCGCACCGCAGCGGCAAAATCAGTATCGATAAGGGTAGTGAGATGTTGAATCGCGGCTCCCTCAGTTTCTATTGTCTTCCTAGCCAGGGTAAGGATTCTATCTTGGGTATTCAAAATTTGTCCTGTTAACTTTTTGCAGTGATCCTAGAATGTATTACTTTTAGTAATTACAAAGGTATTGAAATTCGCAACAAATAATAATGAGTTCAGCAGAAATTGATGTGCGGAAAGAGCTCAAGAAGTATTTTGGATTTGGCACGTTCAAAGGACTTCAGGAAGAAGTGATAGAAAGCATTCTCAACGATCACAACACCTTTGTGGTCATGCCTACAGGGGGAGGAAAGTCCCTTTGTTATCAGTTACCCGCACTTATCAAGGGAGGTACAGCCATTGTGGTTTCTCCCTTAATTGCCCTAATGAAAAACCAAGTAGATGCGCTTCGTGGCATCTCCTCTGAGGATGGTATAGCCCATGTGCTCAATTCATCACTTACCAAGTCCGAGGTAACACAGGTAAAAGCAGATGTATCCTCTGGCCTCACCAAACTCTTGTATGTGGCCCCAGAGTCTTTGACCAAGGAAGAGTACATAGAGTTTTTACAATCGGGAACTATTTCCTTTGTGGCCATTGATGAGGCGCACTGTATTTCGGAATGGGGTCACGACTTTCGCCCCGAGTACAGAAATCTGAAGAACATTATCCAACGTCTAGGTGAAAACATCCCTATCATAGCCCTAACCGCTACGGCAACCCCTAAGGTGCAGGAGGATATCCTGAAGAATCTTTGTATGACCGATGCCAACGTCTTTAAGGCGTCCTTTAACAGACCTAGCCTTTTTTATGAGGTACGCCCAAAGACCAAGAACGTAGATGCAGACATCATCAGGTTTGTGAAGCAGCACGAACACAAATCGGGTATCATCTACTGTCTCTCACGCAAACGGGTAGAGGAATTAGCGGAGTTGTTACAGGTAAACGGGATAAAGGCGGTTCCGTATCATGCCGGGCTAGACGGGAAGACGCGTTCTAAGAACCAGGATATGTTTCTTATGGAGGAGGTGGATGTGGTTGTGGCGACCATTGCCTTTGGTATGGGAATCGACAAACCCGATGTCCGCTTTGTCGTCCATCACGATATGCCTAAGAGCATAGAGAGCTACTATCAGGAGACCGGACGTGCTGGACGTGATGGGGGAGAAGGACATTGCTTGGCATTCTATGCGTACAAGGATATAGAGAAGCTAGAAAAGTTTATGTCGGGCAAACCGGTTGCCGAGCAAGAGGTGGGTCATGCGTTATTACAGGAAATGGTGGCCTATGCAGAGACTTCGATCTCTAGGCGCAAGTTCATTCTTCATTATTTTGGCGAGTATTTTGATGAGGTAAACGGAGAAGGAGCCGATATGGACGATAACGTCCGTAATCCCAAGCCGAGACATGAGGCTATGAGTGAAGTGGTCACTTTGCTAGAGGTGGTGGTCGATACCCATCAGCGGTACAAGTCCAGAGAGGTGGTGAATACGTTGGTAGGGAAGGTCAATGCCATGATAAAATCACACCGCATCGATACAGCCTCTTTCTTTGGTGTTGGTAAAGACCATGACGAAAAATATTGGATGGCGCTCATACGACAGATGCTGGTGGCAGGTCTGTTGAGAAAGGATATAGAACTGTACGGTGTTTTGAAGCTAACCGAAGAAGGAGGGGCTTTTTTAAAAGCGCCCTATTCTTTTATGATGACCGAGGATCATGTCTACGAGGATGAGGATAATACGGGTATTATCACTGCCGGGAGGGGCTCAGGGGGCAGCGCAGACACCAACCTACTCAATATGCTTAAGAGCTTACGAAAGACCGTGGCCAAACGATGTGAGGTACCACCCTTTGCTGTATTTCAAGAACCTTCACTAGAAGATATGGCTTTGAAGTATCCGGTGACTCTAGAAGAGCTTACCAATGTAAGTGGGGTCGGTGAAGGCAAAGCAAAGAAGTTCGGCAAGGAGTTTTTGGGCCTTATCGCACGGTACGTAAAGGATAATGATATTGTCCGTCCAGACGATCTGGTGGTAAAGAGCACCGGAGCAAACTCATCATTGAAATTGTATGTCATACAGAATGTAGATCGCAAGCTGTCGCTTAAGGACATAGCCTCGAGTAAGGGGTTGGAGATGGAGGAGCTTACCAAGGAGATGGAACAGATCGTGTACAGCGGTACAAAACTGAACATTGGCTACTACATCGATGAGATCTTCGACGAAGACCAGCAAGAGGAGCTTTATGAGTACTTTATGGAGGCCGAGGACGACAACATCTCAGATGCCTTTGACGAATTCGAAGGAGATTACGAGGAGGATGAGTTGCGTCTCTATCGCATCAAGTTCATAAGTGATGTAGGCAATTGATCTGATAATATCTTCCAGATCATTTAACGACCACATCTTGATAGAATTGAGATGGGTGTATGACAAATTTACCTTTTAGTAAGATCTTGCTCCGATTCAGGAGATTTCTCGATCCTCCCACCTTCAGTGGGACTCATGTGTCAATGACTGTTAAATAATTGAAAATCAAATAGCTGTCAGTCCGAGACATCAGACAAAAATTTTCCCAAGCGGTAAGGATGACGTAACGTAGTGAAAAACATACCAAATTGCAATGTGGTCGTCCTCGCACCAGTGCCCATTGCCTGTGTTCGAGTGCGACCTTCAAAAAAGAGGGAGCGGCCTCCTCCACATGGCCATGTCCGCGACCTCGACCTTGGGGCTGCCACCCCTGCTCGTTGAGCTCCAAGAACAGCATCTTGACGCTCCTCTCCTTCCTGCCCTCCACCATGTTGAGCACCTGCCCGCCGTCCTTGTCGGTCGCGATAGTGGCATACTCGTGTCCTGGCCTGTACGCCTTCTCGCCCATGGCCACGTGGCGGAGGTCCGTTACGACCCCCTTGCTCTCAAGGGCCTCGCTCACGGTGTCCGACATGATGCTGCGAACCGTATGGCTGCTGGTGTTGAGCGGCCTGGCGACCGTCCGCTGCACCTTGACCAGCTGAAGGTGCTCGGTCACCTGGGCGGCAAACCTGTAGGTGTAGCCCTTGGACCTGGATGTAAAACCGGCCTCGATCATCTTCACAGTGCCGTGTCCGGCGATGTAGTGGGGAAGCTTGCAGACAATGTAGCAACTGCACTCAAACCAGTTGGGGTGCTGCCAACGGCGCTCGGAACTCAGGTCGTACAATTTGTGGACAACGCTCTCGTACTCGTAGTGGGGAGATGCGTACCGGATGTGGACACTTATTTCCCTCTTCAATTCGTCCATGGATATCTTCTCTATGACAAATCCTTCACCCAAGCCTATCAGGCTTTTAGTAAATTCACTGACCTCCATCTTGTAAATTTACCACGAAAATTTTACCAAAACTATGATCATCAGATATACAGAATATTAAGTGAACACATCATTGGCAACCGAGTCCCATCCCAATAGCTATTGGGATGGGATGCATGTGAGCAATGCCCTGAGTTTATCAAAGGGAAATCCGCCGAACCATGTATTGATCATTTTAAACAGAAAGCTGTAATAATGGAAATGTGTCCTACGCCCGGTGCTTAACAGATTTTCACTTTAAAAACCATGGTACTATGCGTATCTTTACATAAAATTGCAAGCTGTGGATTTTTCCGAATTAAAACCCCAAGTAGAGGAAGTCATTTCCGATACATTACTCGACATAACCTCTCGATTACAGCAGCTCTGCGACCTGCTCCGCTCATCCATCGCACACTACGATTGGGTAGGCTTCTATTTTAACAACGGGGACAGACCTGAGCTAAGGCTTGGGCCCTATGCAGGTGAGCCCACCGACCACGAGATCATCCCTTTTGGCAAGGGTATCTGTGGACAGGTGGCAGTGAGCAATGAGAATTTTGTGGTGCCCGATGTGCATGCGCAGAAAAACTATATTGCCTGTAGTATCTACGTGAAATCAGAGATCGTTGTCCCGATCTTTGTGAATGGTAAGAACATAGGGCAGATAGATATAGACTCCCATACCATCGATGCTTTTGATACGCAAGACGAGCATTTCTTAGAGTTTGTCAATGAATGCGCAGCAAAAATCCTCTCAAGGGACTTTCAACCGTGACGTTTGATGTTGTGAGGTCAAAATGGTGCCCCACCCCACTTCATTGGATCTTTTGTACGGCAAACTATTTTTTCTGTACAGCAAATGACGGGGAGCTTCATCCCTGCCGGCACTTTTTGAGACATCCCGATGAATTCAATGCAAACCTCCTTGTACATGTCCACGCCATTGAGGACGAATCTGTGAGTTCCCTGACCCAATTACGAATGGTCAATTATAGATTACGAATCTTCACCCTTCGACCCTGTGGTCCTTGAGCCTGCCGAAAGGTGGTCTTTGAGTACTTTGGTGCTTCGACATTCTATGATCAAAACAAGCCAACCGGATCAAATGTATCAACAATGTTAAGAAGCATATTTCAACACATCCACATAGGGGGTCTATTTCAAGATGAGTTTTACGAATATCTCCGTATGATCGCTTTACAATTTTGAACTAAGGTTCCATACAGTACTGCAGTAGATGGGTTGCTATCTCTTGTTCCAACATTTTGGGCTCATTGAGGTATGAAAAACGGCTATTACCACATCTTCTTCTCCTGAAATAGAAACATATTCTAAAGTTCTTATGGAAAGAAAGAAATGTTTCAAAATTGTTTTCCTCGATATTCAATGGAAGTTGTTTCATTCAAATTATACTTTAATGGCCATCCTCTTTACAACAACAGATCCAAGTAAAATTACGGAATGCCATAGTCTAAAATTGCTTTATGCCACTCATAGAACTGTCTTAGAGCATACGGATCAATGAGTCATTTCCAGTGATCTGCCACCCAAGGGGCAGGTGGAACATAACGGTACCATTTGCCGCGTCCACCCTTAACAGCCTTGTGCGGATTGATCTCACCGTGAAAGATGATGATCTTGGCTCCAGGTGGAATACTCGGTTTTTTCCAGAAAGCAAAGGGAATTTTGCTATAGCAGTCGTATTTAAAGCTAGGGCACCACGCTTTAGGCCAATACCTTAGCTCTCCATGGTCGTTTATGGCATGGGTCAGGTATTCTTGTTCGTTCCTGTGCAACTTGCGATGTTTTTCAAAATCCTCAATAAAATTATCGAAGACATAGGGGTGCTTGCCTATCCCAAAGCGATAGACCGAGGAGTTACCTGTGATACGCCATGATCTCCCATAGTCCTTAATTATTAGAAACTCGCCCTCCTTTTCAAAAAAACAGTCGATAGTATCAACAATGACCACATCGAGATCAAGAAAAAGTGCCACCCCCTTAAGTCCATAGAGGTCCCCTTTAAGCGTGGAAAGTTTCTTCCACATGCGTTCTGGGATATTGCCTGGCAGGTCCATCTTTGGGATAGGAAAGCACTGTATCTCCTCTCTAATACCTTCAGAATTATCGGTGAAGCAGACCATCTGAAAGTCATAGGTGAGATTACGCTTTACCATGTTAAAGAGCACATTGACATACTCTGGCCCATAGAGTGTTCCCCACTTCATACAAAAGATGTACTTTTTCATCAAATCATCATTTAGATCTATACAATATGGGATTCAATGCGTCATCATTGTACATCTTCATCTGCTTATAGACCTTCATATATTTACGCCCGCTAGCGATGTCATCCAACAGTTGGTCTATGGCAATAGAAAGGTCTTGCTTCTGCTCTCTCAACACCCCTAGTTTCTTCTTACAGGTAATCCTGTGTTGATCCGTTGCATCTTCCCTGTTCGCTTCTTCATCCATGTGATAGACCTTTAAGGCAAGGATGGATAAACGGTCTATGGCCCATGCGGGACTCTCAGAATTTACGGTGGCCTCATGTGATGGTACCACATCTCTGTACTTTTCTAAAAAATAGCTGTCGATATACTCCACCGTATCTGTTCGTTCTTGATTGGAAGCATCGATCTTTCTCTTTAGTTCCAACGCAGCCATCGAATCAATATGAGGGTCGCGGATAATGTCCTCATAGTGCCATTGCACTGTATCGATCCAATTCTTTCGGTACAGGAGGTGTTCTATACCCTTTTTTGAATACGGATTTCTATACGGTTGATCGACCTTGTCCATCTGGTGATAGACAATGATACTCTCTTCAAAAATCTTGTTGGCAAGTTCTGAAAACACGGTTCTGCGGTTTTGGTTCAAAGATACTTTATCCAATGAAGAATTAAGAATGGGAAATTAAGAATTGTAAAATGCCACTTCTATCATGTAGGAAAAATTCACAAAGAATGGTTGGGGACGCTCTGCGAATCTTCAATATCTGCATTCTGATAGTCTCCACCTTTTGTCTCTTTGTTCATTTTCTTTGCTTGCCCCCCTTGATATAGCTCAGAGACCAAAAGAAAACGAACCAAAAGAAACCTCCATGTCTGATCCTTGGACACACGGCGGAATGATCATCTTGCGTGAAAGTGTAAAGATATGGAAAGATATGTTGAATTAGAGCAGGTGGTCGAGCGTGTGGGATACATGTGCACAAGAGGTCGCTGGCGACCACTATCAGGGGTTCGGGCATCAAGCAGGAGACCCGAAGCTTCGGCAGCTTCACCGAGGATCTCGAGGGATTTCGCGACTGTCTCAAGGCCAACGGGATCACCCACGTGGCCATGGAGAGCACGGGGGTGTACTGGAAGCCCGTGTTCAACGTGCTGGAGGAGGACCTCGAGGTGATCCTGGCCAATGCCTGGCACATTAAAAACGCTCTGGGACGCAAGACCAACAAGGCGGACGACAGGTGAATCGCCAAGCTATTGCTGAGCGCGCTGCTCAAGGGAAGCTTCATACCTCCCAAGGCGACAAGGGAGTTTCGGGACCTGGCCCGGTACCGCCGCAAGGTGGTCGGTCAGGTGGCCTGGCCCGGACAGTTCGGGGAGCTGCTGGCCCATGCCGTCGCCCTGTCGAGGCAAGGCCCCCAAGACCCGCCAAGACCGCCGAATTGGGGCAGAGGCCCGAGCGATTCCCGGGACGGCCACCGGACAAGGCGCACAGGGGACTGCACACCTTCCACAAGCGAATGGTCAAGGAGGGGGACAGCCTGCCCACCTTCCTCGACCAGCGGGTGGCTTTGACGACAACACCTCGGAGAGGGCCATCCGCAACATCAAGGTCAAGCAGAGGATATCGGGGCAGTTCAAGGGCCCAAGGGCAGCACAGAACTTTGCCGTGACCCGCTCCGTGATGGACACCCCCATGAAGAATGGCATGTACGTCCTGGACGCCCTGCCCATGATCGCCAGATCACAGCTTCGGACTATAGGGTGAGTAGTTACAGGTACGGCAAACTTTTGACCTTCCAAAACTCTTGAAGGATTGTTCAAACTGCGAAACTATTCGGATGCCATTTCATGAGTTGTAGTGACCGCCTCTAGACCAGAATTTTGAAGGTCTATATCTATCTGATTCCGCATCAGGGCTTCAAAGGTTTCGCGCTTGCGTATCAGCTGTGCCTCGTCGTTTATCCAAAGTACTTCTGCAGGTCGGTAGCGCGAATTGTAATTGCTCGACATGGTGTTGCAATAGGCCCCAGCATTTTTAAAGCACAAGATATCGCCTTCCTTTATTTCCGAGATCCTACGGTTGGAGGCGAAAGTGTCCGTTTCGCATATATACCCCACGACCGAGTAGAAACGTTGTCTTCCCTTAGGATTGCTGATATTCTCAATTCGATGTTGAGAACCATAGAACATGGGACGAATGAAATGATTGAATCCACTATCGACCTGGGCAAATACCGTACTGGTGGTCTGTTTCACTACATTTACCTGCACTAGGAAGCAACCCGATTCGCTCACCAGAAATTTTCCTGGTTCAAAAGCAAGTGTCAATTCCTTTCCATATTCTTCACAAAAGGCATTGAAACGCCTCGTTAGCTTTTCCCCCAGCTCCTCGATATCGGTCTCTATATCACCTTCTTCGTAAGGGACCTTAAATCCGCTTCCAAAGTCTAAGAACTCCAGATCTCTAAATTGGGAAGCCGTCTCAAAGAGGATTTCAGAGGCATACAGAAAAACTTCAATATCTAAGATATCACTGCCCGTATGCATGTGAATTCCATTGATGGTCATTCCCGTGTTCTCTACAATTCTAAGGACATGAGGCATCTGATGGATGGAGATCCCGAATTTAGAATCGATATGCCCAACGGAGATCTTGGAATTTCCCCCGGCCATCACATGTGGATTGATGCGTATGCACACGGGAATGTCTGGATAATGATGCCCAAACTGTTCTAGAATGGAAAGATCGTCGATGTTTATTTTTACTCCCAATGCAGCGACATCTTCTATTTCCTTTAAAGAGACACCATTGGGGGTGTAGATGATACGTTCGGGAGCAAAGCCCGCTCTTAGCCCTAGTTGCACCTCTTGTTTGGAGACCGTGTCGAGTCCTGCGCCAAGCTCGTTCATAAGCTTCAATACGGCCAATGTACTCAATGCCTTCATCGCATAGTTGATATGAAGTCGAGATACGCCCCTAAACGCTTTGGCAAGGCGTTCGTACTGTGATATGATGGTATCGGCATCGTACACATAAAGGGGAGTACCAAACCATTGGGTAACATCTAAAAGTATCTCTGGCCGCATCACTATCTATTTTTAACGGGCTGTAAATTTATACCATCGCGGGCCATATCCAAAAACTTTGAAATATTATCTTGATTTCATGACAAAATGTTTTAAATACAACAATTTCTCTTTTAACGAATCTCCAATACCCCTCTACGGTTTTTTTTAATATTTTTACAAAAAAAGCAATGATGGAGACTTTATTGCCGATGTTTCCCTTACAGATCGTCGTCTATCCTGGCGATATACTACCGCTACATATTTTTGAAGAACGATATCGGCAACTTGTGGACGACTGCGAGGCGGGGGACCCATCATTTGGCATCCCAACTTTTTTAAACAAC